>ENA-ORXM01000530-ORXM01000530.1-marine-metagenome-genome-assembly--contig:-NODE-530-length-66215-cov-12.048142_pt1 | contig 66215 bp, 60 predicted proteins | sample MGYA00237867_ERZ511480 | MGnify/ENA primary metagenome ERZ511480 (study PRJEB26309, sample SAMN06266103) | marine metagenome | isolation source: Algal blade | place: United Kingdom:Sidmouth, United...
TGTTCTTCTATGTTCACATTCTTTTCCGTCACATCTCCCAGGCCATTGTCCAAGGTCATATCCACATACGTGTATTGTAGTGTATCTACTGTATTAGTTTCTCCAGCCTTTAAAGTGATGGGCTTATGTATGATGTAATGTCCTGAGTCATGACCAGGGTCTGGTAGAATCATGATATCCTGTATCCCCGGGTACCCCAGACTACAATCCTCTCGCCAGAATTCTGTCAGAAAAGGACCGGCATTGATGCTATCTCCTTCTGGCATGATCTTATGATTGCGGTTCGCCACTGCACAGCCATTGGTATAGAAAAGTAAGTTACCATCGGCATCACAGATGGAGGCATTCATCATATCCATTTCAAGATCGCCTCTTCTTTCCTCTGGAGTAAAGGGTCGTTTATTAAAATCAAAAGCTGACCCTTCTACTTCTGGCTCATCAGTTACATCTATGCCTAGAGGCCAATAGTAATCTTGCTTGTTCTGTGATGATAGAGTTACACCAAGAATCGTAAAGAAGAAAATTATAAAAAATGCTTTCATATAATTAGTTAAATTCTAAAAGCCACCTGACCGATACCCAGGTGGCTTATGATATTAGATTTTAATGTTGAATAGAAATGCTCTCTGTCAGGATGATAGAGTCATCCTTAACATATTGTAACAGGTAATAACCTGTTTCCAGCTGTCCGATCCGTTCGGCGTTGGCTATCGCCGAGCTATGCGCTATGCCGCCTGCGTCGCAGCTGAAAAGTGGAAATTCTGTTTTCACTAACATCTGCATCATCTCACCACAACAACTTTACGCGTATACACCACCCTATCCTCATTATCCTCTGGCAGAAACTCCACCGAGTAAGTCCCAGGCACCAGCCCTGAAACATCCAGAATCTTATCACTGAGTACCGCAATGTGATCTTGTACGACTACACCGCTCATATCTGTGATGTAGAGGCGCCCCTGCTTTTGCTCTGGAAGTGTCACAGTCACTTGAGTACTCGCCGGATTGGGGTAGACTTCCAGATCACGACGCCACCACACCGTCTCACCTACGATGCTGACGATACTCGGGTCACACTTGTCTTCCTCGTCTACTCGGAAGCGCGGTACGTTAGGGAAAGTGCCTACTCCTGTAATTCTGGGGAGCTTGATACCCATCTGCTGGAAATCACAAGCTACTCCTGGTTCATCTGGCTTGTGGATGATATTCATATACTCGTGGCTGCTTTTTTGTCTGATGTAGATTTTACAATCGGGGCCTAGTGCTGCCTTGAGAAACCATGGCACTTCAGGATCTGTTTTCTCTGCGATGAATTCAAGACCATCTATTAGTGGTTCCTCTTCTGTATCAAGTTGCCATAGTGTATCTGCCCTCATAAGATACAGGAAGCGAGAATTAGGACTCCACTCGCAGGATGCAAATATACCGACCTCTGGTCTTCGACCAGGAATGTGTCGTGGATTTGTCAAGGTAGCATCCGCTCTATCAAAGTCATAAAGATGAAGTCCATCAAATTGATTGAAAAAGGCATATTTCGTTCCTCCTCAAACTCTCTGCCTGTAGGTGCATCACTGGTAATAGTCAATGTAGTAAAAGGGGGGACGATGAGATTGCCATCAAACTGATAGGCTTCGTCAATTGTTATGTCTGTTCTTAATACTTCATTGCCTGCGTCACAGCATTCTTTTGGGTAAAAGGGAGGAGCTGATGAACCAACCGTGCATTCCAGTAAGATTTTCCAAGCATTTTCTATAGATCTGTATTCTCTCGTACACCGTCCGTATTGCGTCTCTGCCACTAATAATGTTTCCAGCCTGAGATCTTCTCTTCCAATTTCCGAACCTCCATTCTGGATAGCTTCAAGTAATAATAGTATAACTTCCTCTCGACCTAGTGCATCAATTCCGAAGCTACCTGTCGATAATAAGAAAAACCAATGCCCTAAACTCCTGCCTTCGAGATGACCAGTGGTGGTTTTATCATTGTTCCAGCATAAAAATTGGGTTAAATCTCTCACGTCTGTTGCAGGAGTATTGTTGCCAATAACCCATTCAATGCCTGTAGGATGTAAGTTACCTTCAATATGTACACCGATTAGGTCAGAAAAACCTTCAGTAATTATTAAATCAGGATCAGTACCACCTATACCTGTTATTTCACTTAAGATTATATGAGTTAATTTATGAGCAATAATATCATATTCGGCGTAAGTGCTGCCTCCATTATTTCCCAATGAAATAAAACAACGATTCAGATTACTAAAAGCCACGTGAGCACGTCCATCTGTTTCTCCTACATTTGCCGCAACGTGCACTTCTCCAAAACTAATACCAAATAATGCTTCTAATTCTGAAACTACTAATCCAGTAATGTAGTGAGCTTGGAAAACACTTCGATCAGCATCACTCACAGTCCAAGCAGTACTGTTTTCTGCAGTTGTTGGAATCAGATCCATATTGCTAGTATAGTCACCTGAACTATCAGGATGTCCAGCTCCATTAAAATCATAAGTCAGGATAGTAGCTGAACCACCACTTGATATGAGTACCCTCTCTCCATTTATGACTGAATCGTCCATTAATTTATCAGGGTAATCTTCTAATGGTGCAAGTATCTGAGAATAGGAAACAGTACTTAAGGTTAAGCAGATAATAGTGCTTAGAAGCAGCCTTTTCGATACTAACTCATAAAGGCTAGCAATAAATAATTTTTTCTCTTTCATTTTATTTTTTTTTTTAAATAGAGATATTACACCACTTTGCGCAAGGGAGCGGTGTAGTAACTCATAAATCAGTTAATTAGAATAGCGCTAGCTATAAATGAAAGAGAACACTGTGCTATATTTGCAGTCTCGTTTAGTATCGGGATTGAGGGTCTGCTTCCGCCTATGGCGGGTAAGTTGGCTCTCTTTCAGTTATTGCCATATATTGACAAGGACACCATTGTGTCATTGCTAATTTTCCACCTTGTAATATAATAGCTGAATCCAGTAATAAGAGAAGTCACGCTCTACCAGGTATCGACTGAACCAATGCTAAGTTCAAAAAAAAAAAATGAAATCACCTAATTTTGGAAGAGTAGTTTTGAAAAATCCTTAAATTAATTTTTCCAGATGTGTATGAGACTGAGAGTTAGCCAGTCATATATTCCAGAATATCATTAATCATCTCACCTGTGAGAACAAGCTGGCCAGAATAAAAAGGGAATGAGCTCACACTTAAATAAAAAAGGCTGCCCGATCACTCAGGCAGCCCACATCTCAATAATCGTAAGTATCATTTCAGTTTGAAGTCAATAATGATTTCTCCACATTGTTCTGCTACGGAACTCTGTGAAAACTCATATTTTTTTGCATTCTTTTTAGCTAGATCTATCAGGTGAGCAGACGTTGTTGTACTACCTTTCTGAGTATAATTGGCCTTGATTACTTTACCCCGAGCATTGACACAGATGGTCATTACGACACGGCCTTGCTTCTGAGAATTGTCATTTATTTCAGGAGCAAAAACAAGGGATCTATCCCCTAGCCCATTGCCTGTCTTACCAGTACCAGTGGTCATGCCTTCCAGTGCAGAGGCATCTGGATGTCCATCCGGATTACCTTTGGATGAAGCACCTGAGTCATCAGCATTTTGCATCATGGCGTCGAACTTGGATTTTGCATCAGCTTTGGCCTTGGCCTTGGCTTCTGCTTCGGCTTTCCGCTTGGCAGCGTCGGCTCTTTCTCTTTCTAGTTTTTCTTTGGCTTGCTGCGCTTCTGCTAGAGCTGCAGCTTTGTGAGCTTTCAGCTTTTCTGCTTTCTCTTGCTCTGCTTTTGAAATTTCAGATTTGTTACTGACCGTCTTCTTTTTCACAGCAGTTACCGGTGCTTCTGCGGCGACGGTTTTTGATATTATTTTCTTTGCTTTTGGTGGATTGGGTTGGGAAGTTTTTGGTTTAGCCTTTGAGGCTTTGGGGACGGACGTGGGTTTCGTGGCTGGCTTGGATATTGATGCAGGGGCAGCGGCTGCAGCAGAGCTGGTATTCGTTTTCAGATCTGCAGTAGGGACTCCTAGTGCTACTTGTATCCCTTGAAACTGGGTCGGCTTTTTAGGCTTATCGCTGATGGAATTAAATAAGGGGAATAAGAATATCAAGAGAAGAATGAGGTGTATGACTATACTGAGGACTAGGCTGTCTTCTTTCTCTTTATTCTTAGACTTCAACTTCAGAGCTGTAGGCATAGCGTTTCAGATTAGGATTTTCTAAAATCGACTACCTGATGACGATTACAAAATGGACGGACCATTCACTCTATCATTCATTCAGGTGGACGCCTAACTCCATTCAAAAATCAAGCCAATACATTACTATATTATTTAATATGAGGTGCTAGCTCCGAAAGCCAGGCTTGCATTTGCCCGACTGCATAATATGGCATATTGACCAATTGAAATTTTTTGTCCTTGCTGGTCTTGGCTTCTTCCACGGAAAATTCATTAGCTAATAATCTCACACCATAATTAAGTTCGCTTCTGTCCATGAACTCATGCAAGGAACGGAGTCGGCCTTTGGCGCCTGACTTCACCTCCACTGGAACAACTTTGTTATTAACTTTGATTATCATATCCACTTCAGCATTAGCGTTTGCGTTTTCTCTGGTCCAGAATGGCGGAATGAACCCTATGCGCTCATTTCTGGATATGAGTTCTTGTATCATCATATGGTTGACGAGATAGCCTTTGTACAGAGTATTGAGATCCGTGACTCCCATGAGTTCTCCTTGCAGCCCTGCGGCATAATTGAGTATGCCTGTATCCAGAAATTGAATCTTTGGTTTTCTTCTGTAATTTGATTGCAGAGGCAGAGAAGTGGAATAGGTGGGATATAGTAGCCTGATAAGTCCCGCCTTATCCAGCTTACGGAAGGCCTCACCTACTTCTCTGGATTTATAATTTGAATTTCCAAAACCTTCAAAAGTGATACGATCCAGAATCTCTGGCGCTGTTGCCACTATATGCCTCAACAGCTTTATTTCACTCTGGTTGCTGCCATATTTCTCTATGTCATTGACATAGTTGTGCCATATGCTACTATATATTTTTCTGAGCCTGGGAATGCTCTTATTTACTGCATAATCCGCCACGACTTCTGGCATTCCGCCGACAATCATATACCTATTGAAGAGTGAGAGCAATTTCTCGTGGGCAAGGTTTGGTATGGGTATCTGCTTATAGTAGTCCAGCGCCTTTTCCTCTCCCATAGCTTCGAGGAATTCTTCAAAGTCTACTGGATAGATGGGATATTGCTCTATCCTACCCACCGGAAATGAAGGCACTTCACTTACGGCAAACTCCAATAGTGATCCTGCTGCGATAACATCCACTCAGGTAGTTCCTCAAAAAAATATCTAAGCAAGGCTATTACTTCAGGTAATTCTTGTATCTCATCTATAAATAATAAAGTGTTTCCTGGCACATAGGCCTTATTCCGCTCCAATACTATTCTTTCAAATATCGTCTTGACATCATCTTCTCCTTGAAAGAATTTAGCATCCTTGGTCTTCTCCAGGTTCAGGGAGATATACTGCTTGTAATCTTTGCTCAGTTGTTTTGCCAGGGTAGATTTTCCTACTTGTCTAGCTCCTCGCAGCATCAGGGGTTTGCTAGGTTGCTCTTTTCGCCAGTTTCTTAAATATTTAAGTGCTTTCCTTCTGATCATGGTCTAAAAATAGTGCTATAGACGTAGAATTATAAAATAAGAGGTTATTTATGACAAATAGTGTAATAAATAAGGGGTTAATTATAGCAATAATTGTCACAAATAAGGGGTTAATGAACAGTCACACTTAATGCGTGATAAGGCAGACTGAATGTCTGGCTTAGGTGAGAGAACTATCGTGTCAGCAGCAGCAGTAATGATTTACAAATTGGATGATGCGAAGTACTGTAACAAACAAGGGGTTATTAATGACATATTATGTTACAAATAAGGGGTTATTTGTAGCAACTCTTGTAACAAATAAAAGGTTATTAATCCTTACAAAAATGAAACACAGTATGAGGTACAATGGAATTAATTGAGGTTTGTAATAAATAAGGGGTTTTTTATTACAAAATATGTAACAAATAAGGGGTTATTTATGACAATTATTGTAACAGATAAGGGGCAATAACAAGCACTATAAAAAGCAAAATATAACAAACTAACTGTATGGCTTAAGTGAGAGAACTGCTCCAGCAGCTAGCAGACAAGAGAGAAGACGAAGCTCAGATGAAAATCAGCTCAGCTCACTAAAGAGGTACTTAGGAGTTCAAGTACAAATCAAACCATGGAAAATCTGTACAGATATGAATTTCAAATAGTGCCGAGTCGATGGCTTCAGAACTGATCCTGGAGCGATTATTTGTTTTCCAGCTGGGAATCACGCTTAGCGCGGATCAGTCATTATCGCATTGATCTGATATCTGTAAGCCATATCCAGAATGGCAACAACACTTTCGTTAGGGGCATCATCATGCGGGATGACAACAACAGATACCTTCTTGGTTCTTTTCTTGTCAGCATTGATCTTTTTCTCGATAGTGCTCTTTTTTGCAGGGCTACCGTCGAGAAGATAAGTACCATTTTTCTTTATGGTTACTGTAGAAGGTGGGTACTTGGGTTGATTGCTTTGCTTCCTCGATGATTGTCCAGGCAATTGCAAGTTCAAGGCATTAGGGACAACCATAGAGGAGGTCAACATGAAAAATATCAATAACAGAAAGATGATATCAGTCAGTGAAGACATGCTGAATTCAGCATTTACTTTAGCTCTTTTTTTCATTCCCATATCTGGTCTACTTTATGGGTTGAGTGGCAATATGGGCTTTGAGTCGTAGAGAGTTAGCGACTTTCATAGCATCATTTATTTTTTTCCATGGCACACCGACTTCAGCCACGATGGCAAGAGAAGCGTTTTCTTTATTATCCATGCCAGATAGTGTGGATCTGACTTTACCTTTTAACTCAGAAGTATTGATCTTTTTACCATTGAAGCTCGTCTTCCCATCTGCAGTCATCATCACTACGAGATCACTCGGTGACAGGGTTGTGGAGTTTGATTCAGCCAGCTCTACGTTGATCTGTACAGTGGAAGAAGTCAACATGAAGAATATCAATAACAGAAAGATGATATCAGTCAAGGACGACATACTGAACTCAGCATTTACTTTACTTCTTTTTTTCATATCAGCGGTCTGAGAGATCCAATAAGTTAGGCTGAAGGCTCTTGAAGAAGATCCATAAACTCTATAGATGTCATTTCCATCTTATTTATGGCTTTATCAACCAGGGCTACCAAATAGTTATAACCTGCAAACGAAAGAATTCCTATAAATAAGCCTATTGCAGTTGTAATCAAGGCCACATAGATACCTCCAGCCAAGACATCTGGTGTCACGTTATCAGCAACGGACATCTGATGGAAGGCCAAGATCATACCTGTAACAGTACCAAAGAAACCGATCATCGGTGCCGCACCTGAGATACTAGCTAAAGTGGATAAATTCTTTTCCAGTTTGAAAACCTCCAAATTGCCCACATTTTCTATAGCTGCATCTATATCTCTGAGAGGCTTACCTATTCTGGCTATACCTTTTTCCACCATTCTTGCATAAGGAGAATTAACCCCTGCGAGCATCGCTTTGGCACCCGCTATATTTCCTGAAGAAACAGCTGCTCTGATGTTATTCATGAAACTATCATCAATCTTAGTCGCTTTCTTGATAGTGAAGTATCGCTCAAAGAAAATGAATACGGCAAATATGGACAATACAAGCAATATCACATTGATCGCCATCCCTAAGGCTCCACCTTTGAGCATGATGTCAATGATGCTCTGCATGCCGAGGGCCGCCTCCTCTTCGCCACCTTTTAAAAAGAATCCTAAATAACACATATCTTGATATAAGTTGATAGTTCGTGTACTAACGGGCACAAAGACCCATTAATTATTAATCAGACAAATTTAGACATTAAAAAACATATTACAACTAATTACAATTTGATAATCAGCTACTATTTGGTTGTAACAGGCTTAAGTATCTGGATATTGATAATTTATTAAGATGAGAAAAGCCGTAGTATCAACCAAAACTGTTTCTTTTGTACTCATTATTAAGTATTAAAATAGTAGACGTGCCTAGAATTCTAATAAATGATGGAATCCATGAGAGTGGATTGGAAAGATTACAACAAGCTGGTTTTGAGGTGGATAACTTAAAAATTCCGCAAGATGAGCTTATGGAAAAGCTGCCTGATTACGATGCCATTTGTGTCAGAAGTGCAACCAAGGTCAGAACTGAACTCATAGACGCTTGTGCTAATCTCAAAGTCATAGGCAGAGGTGGTGTAGGTCTGGATAATATAGATGTGGATCACGCCAAGTCAAAAGGGATAGCTGTCATCAATACACCAGCTGCCAGTTCCAGATCAGTGGCAGAACTGGCTTTTGCACATATGATGAGCATTTCCAGATTTCTCTATAAGTCCAACAGACATATGCCAAAGGATGGCAATACGGAGTTCAAAGCACTCAAAAAATCTTATTCCAAGGGTTTTGAACTTAAAGGCAAAACATTAGGTGTCATAGGTCTCGGAAGAATAGGCCAAGAAACAATCAAGATAGCTCTGGGAATCGGCATGAAAGTCATCGGCGTGGATCCGCACACTAAGGACGTCAAGGTATCATTATCCATAGCTGATCAGGCCCTCACTCTTCCTGTGCCTCAGATGACCATGGATGAAATGCTGGAGCAAGCGGACATCATAACCTTACATATCCCATTCACTGGGGAACCAGTCTTATCCACCACGGAATTCTCTAAAATGAAAGACGGTGTAGTCCTCATCAATGCTTCGAGAGGTGGTACTGTGGACGAGGCTGCACTGATGGCTGCTCTGAAAACCGATAAAGTAGCGGCTGCAGGATTGGATGTTTTTGAAAATGAGCCAACTCCTATGCTGGAGCTTATACAACATCCCAATGTCTCGTGTACACCACACATAGGTGCTTCGACTGGCGAAGCGCAAGAAAATATTGGATTGGAACTCGCAGATAAGTTAATAGCAGCTCTGTCTTAGATTCAGCCACTCTAGTTTCCAGGCTTAGTGTCCAGGAAAGGCATTATTTCCAGATCAAAAACCAGAGGCTCATTAGGGCCGATCAAGCCTGGAAAACCTTTGGTGCCATAAGCTAAGTGTGAGGGAATCAAGAGTTTGGCCTTAGTGCCGGTATTCATTAATTTCAAGGCTTCATTCCAGCCTGGAATCATCTGACCCACCTTGAATGCCAAAGGTTCATTTCTCTTATGGCTGGAGTCAAATATCTTCCCATCCAGAGTATAGCCGGTATAATGGACTTTGCAGGGTTCTCCTTTAAAATAGAAAGGTCCTTTGCCCTCTTTCTCAATGATATAATAGAGGCCAGATGCAGTCCGCTTGACATCCAGTTCTTTCTCCATTGCATAATCTATCAGCGTATTCTCGTCTTTTTGTGCTTGCGTGGCTGGTGTCTGATGGTAATTTTCATAAAGCGGGCCCACCCTGGAGATAGGCATCTTCTTAGCTGCTACTGAGCCGCTATTGTCTGGTGGCGTGCCAGATTTTTTTGCATTCTCATCTATACAGGCCAGTAGTGTGAGACTGAGAACCAGGAGTAGTAATACGTAGTGGGTAGAGTTCTGAGATATCATTTTTTTTCTTTTCTAAGGTCTATGAATATTAATGACAAGATAGTAATAATCCAGTGCCTTACTATCCAGTGCCTTACTATAGCTCAGGCTACCATAGAACCCAGAATTCTAATCCACCTTAATTAGCTGTACCAGTCATGATTTCCTGGCCTACTGGAATCTTATCCTCTTGACAGGGTACTGACATCTACTGGAGTACTGAACATACTAGTCCAATCTTCGGAATGGGTCAACAGTAACGTCTGTTAACCCATTTTTAATACAGCTATATCAGTGATAGTGCCTAACAAGTGTATATTTACATATGATTATTTATTTTCATATATATAAAGTCTTATAATCCTGTTAGATGCATAAAACAGCTGTCCCAAATGGGTTGTTCCTAGGTGCTGCCATGATCATTTGCTCATATGTCGTTTATATTGTGAATGCAGCCGAATTCTACTCTGCACGACCAACTTTGCTTTTGGCTATTCTGTTTTTGTTATTTCTCAAAACTGGCAAAGAAGTCAGACGATCCGGAGAGGGCTACCTCACTTGGGGTCAAGGCTTCAAGAATATGTTTGTGACAGGTGCCATAGCTATTTTATTGTGTTCTGTTTTTGAATATTTGATGTTGAATTTTCTGGCAACTGACCTTATGGAGATAAAACGAGAACTGGATCATCAAGCTTTGGAAAAGGTCAGAGAAATTCTAGGAGAAAAATACGAATCAGTGGTGGAAGCACAAGAGGAGAAGTTGGAAAATGAGAATTACGGAATAGGCTTTCATTTTCAGCAATTTCTACAAAGGCTAGTGGCTCCTGTGGCTTTTGTATCCTCATTTATATCATTATTCATCATGAGGAAGCCGCCTGAAGGGAAAGCACCTACCGACCAAGATGATCCCAAACGTTACGTGATCAATAAATAGCCGACTATGCAATTATCGATCATAGTACCCTTATATAACGAAGAAGAATCCTTGCCAGAGCTGGTGTCTTGGATTGATAAAGTGATGCAAAGCAATAATTATTCCCACGAGATAATCATGGTGGATGATGGCAGTACGGATACGTCATGGTCAGTAGTAAAAAATCTCAAAGCGGCATATCCTGCCATCAAGGGAATAAAATTCAAAAGAAACCAAGGTAAGTCGGCTGCACTGAATACTGCATTTGAAGCAGCTCAAGGGACTGTTGTCATAACAATGGACGCTGACCTGCAAGATAGTCCAGAAGAAATTCCAGAGTTATACAGTTTGATCTCGGAAGAGAAATATGACCTGGTTTCTGGTTGGAAAAAAGAACGTCATGACCCCATCACCAAAACTATTCCTACAAAACTATACAACTGGGCCACTAGAGTCATGTCAGGCATCAAGCTCCACGATATGAATTGCGGTCTGAAAGCCTATAGAAACGAAGTCGTCAAGAATGTAGAGGTCTATGGAGAGATGCATCGCTACATCCCTGTATTAGCAAAGACTGCCGGTTACACCAAGATCGGAGAGAAAGTCGTGCAACATCAAGCAAGGAAATATGGTGTGACCAAGTTTGGACTGAATAGATTTACCAGAGGCTTTCTGGATTTAATGTCTATCACCTTCATTGGCAAATTCGGGAAGCGGCCCATGCACTTTTTTGGAAGCATCGGCCTACTGTGTTCTTTTATGGGAAGCATAATGTTAGCAGTGCTCACCTATCAGAAAATATTCAAGGAAATAGGAGGAATAGCTGAGCGGCCGTTGTTTTTTCTAGGCATGTTATTAATCATAGTCGGTGTACAACTTTTCATTGCAGGTTTTCTAGCAGAAATGATTTCCAGAAATAATCCCAGACGTAACGAGTACCCCATAGCAGAAACAATTTAATGTCCAGAAAAATCATATTCATAGGTCCAGCATATCCATACAAAGGTGGTATTGCAGCCTTCAATGAAAGTATGGCAACAATCTTTATGAATAATGGCTGGGAATGCAAAGTGTTCACCTTCAGCGATCAATATTCTTTTACCTCCAAAGACAAGCTTACAACAGAAGACCCCAGACCCAATCTTAAAATCAAACGTGGTATCTATTCTGCCAACCCACTTAATTGGCTCAAGATGTCCAAAGCCATCGTCAAAGAAAAACCAGAGATAGTCATCACCCAATATTGGATGCCCTATATGGCGCCTGCCTTCGGTACCATCCTTCGAGGCATCAAAAAAGAAATGCCCGAAGTCAAGACAATAACCATCGTCCACACCTTCAAGCCCGACCAAGCCCGCATAGGCGATCAGCAACTGAATAAGTACCTCACTAACAGAACAGACCTGCTCTATTGCTTATCCGATCTCGTAAAATCAGACATAGAAACATCCATAACTGATAAAATCGTAAAAAAAATCTTTCACCCCATCTACGATCACTACGGAGCAGTGCTCAGCAATGAAGAGGCCAAACTGAAGCTCGGCTGGGATAGAACTAAGAAGCAATTATTGTTTTTTGGGGATGTAAGAGAATACAAGGGTCTCAAGTTATTACTGGAAGCTTTATCTCTTCAGAAAGCCAATTCGCAATATCAACTTATCATAGCAGGAGAGTTCATAGAACCACAGAAAAAATATGATAAGCTTATCCATAGACTCAACCTCGGCGACAATGTGATCATTCGCAACGAATACATACCCAATGAAGAAGTCCCTGCACTATTCTGCGCAGCTGACGCCATTGTAACACCTTATAAAAGAAAAAGTCAGTCTGGCATCATCCCCGTCGCCCTCCACTTTGAACGGCCGGTGATCATGACAGATATCGGAGAATTGTCAGATCTGATCGAGCAGCATAACCTAGGCCTAGTCAGCGAAAACAACTCAGCTGCTTTTGCACTAAAACTGGACGCATTTCTGAACGAACAACTGGAATTCTCTAAAGATTATAGCCTGATAAAAGAAGAATTATCATGGCAAACTTTTTATACCGACTTCTTACAGAGCATAGATAATAATGAACTTTGATTCTAAAAAAATGATTACCTATGATGGATTGAAACTGCACCAGCAAGCGTGGACTATTCCTGCCGCCAAAGCAGACATAGCTTTTGTACATGGTTTTTTTGAGCATTGTAATCGTTATCATAATGAAGCAGCTTACTTCAATGAGGCTGGCTATAATTTTTACTCTTATGACCAGAGAACACATGGCCAGTCAGAAGGCAAGTATCGTTCTTATATCTCTGATTTCAATGATTACTTGAAAGACTATCAGCAGTTTGTCTCTCAGCTGAAATTGGGCCAAGAGCGACCGTATTATTTGTTTGCTCATAGTATGGGTGGCCTGGTTATGTTTAGTTATTTGCTAGCACAGGCGCAACATCCAGCTCTATGCAAAGGCGCTATATTTTCAGCCCCTCTGCTGATGCCTGACAAAGAGACAGCCCCCATATTGCAGAAGATATCCGCCATAGTCGGAACCCTTCTTCCCCGGGCCAGAGTTCTCAAAATAGATGCAACAGCTATTTCAAGAGATCCTGAAGAAATCAAAAAATATCTCGAAGATCCGCTTGTCAGTAATGAGAAGATGTATGCCGCCTCCGGATACCAGCTCATCAAGCAAATGAAAAACATCCGATCAAAATTCTCAGAACTTCAGCTACCTTTCATCATACTGCATGGCAGTGATGACAAACTTGCCGAGATAGAAGGTAGTAAACTGCTATATAACGAAAGTCAGTCGACAGATAAGACCTTCGTACCTTTGGAAAATCACAAGCATGAAATTACCAGGGACCTAGGCAAAGAAAAAGTACTCAACACCATTCTAAACTGGATGAACGATAGACTATGAAAACATCAAGAATCACCTGTTTTATAATGATATGCCTGGCAAGTTTACTGGGTTGCAAAGAAGCTCCGAAGACGGCTACCGCGAATAAGACTACTCCAGTTGTCACCCCAGTAGTTCCTCCTCCACCCGCAAAAAAGGAAAAATTCTGTCTGGTTCACAAAGTGAGGCAACCCACTATAAACACAGGTCGGACGACTCCAGTGATTATTCTCCTTCATGGACTAGGTAGTAATGAAGAGGATCTATTCAAATTTGCAGATGGCATAGATGGTCGATTCATGGTCATTTCAGCTAGGGCACCTGATAAGATAGGCGTGGACCAATATAGCTGGTATCCTCTAAGGAAAAATAGCGCTGGAGAGCTGACCTATCAGGAAGTTTCTGTTTCCATAGCAACCAGACTCGTAAAACAATTTGTGGATGAGGTAAAGCGTAACTACTCTGTAGATCCATTCAAAATCTATTTGGGTGGCTTCAGTCAAGGTGCCATCTTGTCCTTAGGTACTGGACTTAAATATCCTCTAGCAATCAGAGGGGTTGCCTGTTTAAGTGGAGAGTTTTACCCGCAATTTGAAAAGAGCCTCAACTCAGAAGTTGCAAAAAGAGGATTCGACATTTTTATTTCCCATGGTAAAAAAGATGCCATCTTACCTTATGAAGATATGGTGGAATCGGTAAAACTACTTAAGAATAATGACTACAAAATCACTGAGCATTACTATGATACAGGTCATACTATTTCCCAGAAAAATTATCAGGATTTTGTGAATTGGCTCAAGGACAGACCTTGATTTTTGATTCTATTAAGACAATATCTTGTTCAAAGAAATTAAGAACCAAAACATAGAAGAATACTGGAACATCATCACACATGTTGCGGGTACTTCTCTTGCAACTCTAGGTTTGTTGTTGCTGCTCAGTGTCAACGATACGGTTACTGATGGATTTAAGTTTGTCTCAGTCCTGGTATTTGGATTAAGTTCCATTTTTGTATACGCGGCTTCATCGTTGTATCATTATAATTGGGACAAGCCGTTCAGGAAATTATATAGAACGCTGGACCATATATTTATTTTTTACTTGATAGCAGGTTCTTATACGCCATTTATGTTGATCACCTTTGATAAAGAAAAAGGATGGATCTTGTTCTTGGCTGTATGGATAGTAGCCTTCATAGGTACGCTCTTCAAATTTTTTTTCACTGGGAAATATGAAATACTTTCTGTTTTTTTCTATGTCGGTATGGGCTGGATGATATTGTTGGAATTCAAAGAATTCATGTCCTCTACTCCAGCTGATACTTTCCATCTGCTCATCGGCGGCGGCATAATGTACTGTATAGGTGTAGTGTTTTACTTAAAGGACAGCCTCAAGTTTAATCATGCCATCTGGCATGTCTTTGTCATGATGGGAAATTTCTTACACTTTGGAGCAGTGTATTCGATACTGTAGAACTTTCATACTTTGGTAAATTTTCTGGAGATCACTTTGCCGTCAGCTGATTCTATAATTATAATAAAACTGCCAGCCTGATAGGTCGATACTGAAATTTTCATATTAGTACTTGGATTTTCATACCCAGCAATCCTTTGCCCTGATGCATCCAAGATATAAATTGCCCTCGGTGCATTGACAAATTCCAGATTCAGAAAATCAACTACAGGATTTGGACTTGAATTGAAAGCCATATCAGTGACTTCTTGCGTAGCATTTAAAAGATCCAATTCTTCATTGAGCTTGAATTCGTTGGCATTGAGTATGGTCCGATCATGAATATCAGACTCATCATGCTCAGCTATCAGTGCAACGATTTTCATATTCTCCAGCACATACTCTTCTGGAACCTCATAAGAGAAACTCTGAACATAAGGCTGACCCACTACCAGCTCATCAGGAAAGACAGAATCTGTACCCCAAGGCTCGTCCAGAATCGTTCGAGTAACAGCATTGTGCTCATAATTCCATATGATGTCTCCCATACCTTCCAGAGGGTGGCCTGCGACATCATTGGAATAATTATGTTGCTCCACACCATAGACTTTATCTTCCACAACCATTACTGATACTCTCAAGTTATCTGCATCCGGCAGTTCTTCAAAAAACATCTCGATGTCAAATCCCAAAGTCCGTGATTCCACATCGAAGTTTCCCCTGCTCATCTGCAAGTTCACATAATGCGGTGTACCCAATTGGGCTTTTATTTTGTCTTCCCACGATGAAGTGGTGAATACCACCGAGTTACCATTTGATTTTCTATCGATCATTCCAAGTGGCTGGCCCCAAACCCCTACCTCAGACCGTATGACAGCACTGGCTGGGTTGTGTAGTGGATTATTTGTCCATGTCACTGGCTTGTGATGCTTGATAACGATGAGCCCTGGATAAGACTCCTGATATCCTTTCAAGATTAAAGATGCATTGGGGCAGACACCGCAATAGGCACTGGTAAACTTCTCGACTAACACCCTTTTCTGAGCTGTAGCAAATGAAGCACATAACAATAAAAGGGGTATTATCGAGAGCTTAGTCATAACTTATCAGTTTGATCCAAAATTAGGTGTTATAAAAGGTAGATACTACATATGAGATCATCATTTCGTTATCTAAATCAGAACTTTAGGGCTGTTATTGTCTCAAGTCTGACAGTACCCTACGTGTTCTTACTTTGAATGCAGCAGTACCATAGGGCATATGCTCTTCCAGGATAGCTATGAATTCTTCCTGCAAATCTGGAAATTTTTTGACTATCCGATGTAGAACTGATATGGAAAAAGCTCTGATCGCTATTGCATAATCAGGGTCTGCCAGATAGGCAAAGCATTTATCACACAATGGTCCTTCTATAAGCTCAGGAATATCAATATCCTCAAAAATTCGTAAGACGTTTCTTACGATGGCGTCATGCTTATGATCATTCATAGCTTGCATCATTTCTTCCAGATAAGGTTCTACCATACTAAAATCATTAACCCCTATTGTTCCTACAGCCCAGGAAGACCTTTGATTATAACGCAGATTGTCGTGAAAGAAAAAGTGCATCAGAGCCTTCATTCGGGCCTTGGAAGTACCTACATAGGCTATGATTTCATTCCTTAGTACTTTGGAATGTCCTTGGTCCAGCAAGTTCTGAATATGGGCTTTTACGGTCAAGCAACAATATTATAAAGAATGCTAAAAATTAACGTCATCATATGTTGAATACCTATATGTTTTACTAGCTTTGCGGTTTGATAAGTTAGATCCCATCTGAGTGAATTATCCCAAATTCCTAGACCCGAAGTTGAATGAAATGGATAGTATTAGATGAGAGAATTTAATAGGTATTTAGTCACAGCCGCACTACCTTATGCCAATGGTCCATTACATATAGGACATCTGGCTGGTGCTTACTTGGCAGGAGACATCTACAGCAGATATCTGAGATTGACAGGTCAGGATGTTGTTTACATCTGTGGTTCTGACGAGCACGGCGCAGCTATCACCATCAAAGCTCTCAAAGAAAACAAAACACCTCAGGAGATAGTCGACCATTATCATGCTCAGTTCAAGGATACTTTCCAGCAGATGGGTATTTCTTTTGATCACTACGATAGAACTTCTGCTGAGCTGCACCACCAGACCTCGCAAGAGTTCTTCACTAATCTCAATAACAAAGGCGAATTCATAGAACAAGAGTCTGAACAATATTATGATCCAGTCGCCAAGCAATTTCTGGCGGACAGATACATTACAGGTACTTGTCCTAAATGCGCCCACCCTGCTGCTTATGGTGACCAGTGCGAAAACTGCGGCTCTGACCTGAGCCCTACGGAACTCATTGATCCTAAAAGCACAATAAGCGAAGGCATCCCCGAAATGAGAAAGACTAAACATTGGTTCCTTCCCCTGGACAAGTACGAAGCGTGGCTTAAAGAATGGATCAATACTGGTAAGCTGGATGACAAAGAGCTCCACCTACCTGAGGAATGGAAGAATCATGTGCTGGGACAATGCCGATCATGGTTGGACAATGGGCTCCACCCTAGAGCGATGACCAGAGATCTCAATTGGGGCGTGGATGTACCGCAAGATATAGCTGGCTCAGAGGGAAAGAAGCTCTATGTGTGGCTGGATGCTCCAATAGGCTACATTTCTGCGACCAAACAATGGGCACTGGATAATGGTAAGGATTGGGAGCCATACTGGAAGTCAGAGGATACGGCCTTGGTCCATTTTATAGGTAAGGATAACATCGTTTTCCATTGCTTGATTTTCCCGTCCATCTTGAAAGCTCATGGAGATTATATTCTTCCGGTCAATGTCCCAGCTAACCAATTCATGAATCTCGAAGGAGATAAGATATCCACTTCCAGAAACTGGGCAGTCTGGGTACACGAATATCTACAAGACCTACCCGACAGACAAGATGAATTGCGATATGCACTCATCAAGAACATGCCAGAACTCAAAGACAGTGAATTCACTTGGAAAGGTTTTCAAGATGCCAATAATAATGAGCTGGTCAATAACCTGGCAAACTTCATCAACAGAGTCGTTGTCCTGACCAATAAGTATTACGAAGGCGTAATCCCAGAAATAGATGAAGACTTACAATTCATCGGACCAGGAGATTCTGATGAAATCTGCTATCACGATAGTGAAATGCTCAGACTGCATGACCTCATCTGTGAATATAGAGAAGCGATCAGGTATCATGATTACAGAGGTGGTCTCAAGATACTTATGAAGATAAGCTCCAGCGGAAACCTGATCCTCCAAGCTAATGAGCCTTGGAAATTGATCAAGGAAGACACTGAAACAGTCAAGGTCATCATGAATCTGGCGCTGCAATATGTAACTGCCATAGCCGTGATCATGAGACCTTTCCTACCTTTCACTTCTGATAAGCTGACTACTCTACTCCAGTTACCAGAAATCAAAGATGCTGGGGATCTGGATGAGATGCATATGAAATTGGCTATGGGAGAACCACTCTTAGAAGCTAACCATAAAATCGGCGAGCCGATTCATTTATTTTCTCGCATAGATGATGATCAGATCAAAATTCTCAAAGACAAGCTTCTTGCTACTAAAGCCTAAAGCAAAACTTCTGCACCTGCAAAAGCAACCGCTACAACCACAGCTTTCGCAGGAGCAGGCCAAGCCGCAAAAGCTCAACCTGCCAAGGAGACCATCCAATATGATGATTTCATGAAAATGGACTTGAGAGCAGCCACGATCACCGCTGCTGAGAAAGTAAAGAAAGCAGACAAACTGCTCCAGCTCACACTCGATGTGGGCAATGAGCAAAGGACAGTTGTATCTGGCATTGCTCAGCATTTCTCGCCTGAAGAAATCGTGGGCCAGCAAGTCACCCTACTCGCAAATCTAGCGCCTAGAAAAATAAGAGGTGTAGAGTCTAAAGGAATGATCCTGATGGCTGAGAACACCGATGGTACTTTGAAGTTTGTGCAGCCTGCTGCGGGGACTGAGAATGGGTCTGGAATAAGTTAGCTTAGAGAGTGTACAGATCTAATGAAATAAATCTGTACACTCTGTTAAATATCATCTTGACTATAGCACTAAAACTCTTATTCCAAGCGATTACTTTAATTTTGTAAACTTAGAATGAAGCACTTTATTTTCATTCCAAACTGTGATTACATAAACACCTGAATTGTACTTTGCAATATTCAATTCCAACTGGTTACCCGATGAGAATCCATTAGCAACTGATCTACCATCCAAGCCTACTATATCAAAATTAAATCCTTGAATAAATTGAGTTTCTACGTTTAAGATACTACTTGCTGGGTTCGGATACACTAATAATGTGTTAATTGCATCGTCTTCAGATTTTCTATTTCTATTACTTAAATAGATAGAATGAATATTTGAGCTCCCAGAACATTCAGCATCAAGATACCAAATTGTATATCCTGTAGAACAATTATCAGCTACAACTTCTAATAAAATTTCGTCCCCAGTCGACACATCAATTTCAGCAATAAAATCTTGATCTCCTCCAATTGCACCACAACCTGAATAACCAGCATTAGCTTGAGCTTGATTCATATTTGTAGAATATGGTCCAGAATCTACAACTGGAACACCATTTTGAAGCACCCTTAATTGATCAGGAACAGATTCTGAATTAAATATCAGGGTTAGAATTCCATTGCCATCCGAAGTGAAAGAATCTGTCCAGTCGTCCGTACCAGAAGCGCTTGTATTAATTGAAGTACACAAGTCGATCAATGGGAAACAAGTTTCTGGTAGATTCACATTGAATAAGGCATCCTTACAGGGTTCGTTTGCAGCAATAAACTTAAATTCATAATTCCCAATTGTTCGCAATTGGTAATTGTGGGTTCCAGTATCCAAGAAACCTACTTCATTATAATAACCATTGTCACCTGTTATAATCAAGTAATAGTTACCCATATCAGGTCCAGTTACAACAGCTGTAGCACCACAAGAATTAGGAATGAACTGTATGAATCCTTTACAATCTTCAGTACAATCAAAATCCAAGTCTTCTCGGTCTTGTCTTACATCAAAATAACTCATAAAGCCCAAAACTGAATTATCACTAAAGTCGTAAAAACTCATATCACCTATCTCTTTTTCAAATCCACCATTCTCCATATCTCCACCAAAAAACACAGCACCACTTGAATAGAAAAGATCTTTGACTACTTCTACTGTAATTGTCTCTGAGTGAAATGCTTCTATTACAGTAAAAGATGGACTTAACTTTAGAATAGAGATATCAGTTCCACCAGTCGGGCTTGGTAAATCAGAATGTTGAACCTCTTCACTGTCGCCAAGGTTCGCAGCAAGGAAAAGATTTCCGTCTTCGTCCAATTCTATTTTATTCACAACATTAAGTAAATTTGGTAGATCATCAACATATCGGACTTTTAATACATGACCAGCCTCAGAAATATCCATTAAGACCACCCTATCAGAAGTAGACGTTACCCATCTCGCATTCTTATAGAAAATATCTCCAACTCCTCGAAACATATAATATTTACCAGCATTGTCGATCTTATGCTCTGATGCCAGCAAATTCATCGAACCTGTAAGTCTTATATCTGTGTTGAAAGTCATCCCGACACTATCTAATAATTCTATTTCAATAATAGATCCAGATTGATATCCTGAATATTGAGATCCATCAATTACTACATTCTGATTCGAATCACTAACCCTATAAAAATTAGAAGAACTATGTTGACTGGCTTTTTTCAAATAATTATCTGAACTACTAAAATGCTGATCACCCAATGACCCATCTTTTTTCATCTGCATTAAAAATTCTCCTGATGTCATCTGCCCAGAAAGATCAACTCCATTTAAAAACAAACCTCCATCATAAGACCCTTTCATCAAATAATCCTCTTCATTAAACCTATTAAGATTGTGAATTTCCAATAAATTATTCCCAACCATTACATTATCAACAATAGCATCAGGTGTACCGCTTATAAGCTGAACCTTATTTGTCATCAATGTGTCTCCCATAATATAATAACCATAACCTTCATTGAATAAATTATATGAATAAAGAACCTTCCAAGCATATGAATACTCATAAGTTTCATCAATAAAATGGTGATAATAGGTAGAATTTGTTGTGGTGCCCTTATACATACCATTCGGATATTGCCTTCCAAATCTATCTGTAGAAAAACTCATGGTTTCAAAGGTTGTATTTTCTGATTGCGTAGTTATTATCTGCGTATCAGTTGGTTTATCACAAACTAATCCACCTATATCAAAATTATCAGCTATAAATCTAGGTAGTTGATTGTCACAAGCCACCCAGATTCCTGGTTCACCATTTTGATAACCTTCTACAGGCTGACAGGTATTGGTAATTGGTGGAAGGCCATCCACTTCAATTGCCATATCTAGTATATCACAGTTCACATTTTCCAAATTAGGTAGTGGTCCTACGATTGAAAAATCATTTTTACAATAGGTAATATCAGTACAATAGCTTGCATCAGAATTTTGCTCAACATGAAAACTACTTAAGAATATTTCTAGCTCGCTATCATGATATCCCTCCTTTCCCTCATAAAATTGTGACCCTGAAAAAGCATCGCGCAGATGTGCGATTGAAATAGTAAACCGATCACAAGGTTCCTTGAAGCCTTCTTCTTCAATTTTCTCATCACTATTAAGATTGACATTTATGTATGAATCAGATCTCTTTAAATATAAATTCCAGGCATCTGATAAAACATCTGTTCCACACAACTCGTAATCATTATTAAATAGCCATGCTCTTTTACACTTAACTTTCAGACAACCATTTCCTTGAGGCTCCATACCTTTAAAGTCACCAGCTACCATATTACCAGTCCACCCACCGTTAAGATTACACAACGGATTCTGAGGGCAAACAAAAATCCTTCCACAAGGATCAAACTCCCACCCGAAGTATTCATGTGCAGTGAATGTAGGACCATTTCCACATACACCTGGATTAAATTTCAACAAATTTTCAAATTCTCCTCCCCTTATTTTCTCCGGTTTCATTCTGACTGTTTCTACTAGCACATCATCACAGAAAATTTCAACACTTCCACAATCAAGTGAATTAACGCCTGGAACTAGATTAGTTAATGCAGTCTCCCATCCATTTATATCCTGCTCACATGCTATGTTCTCTCGAAAATCACTCATTTCAATTTCTCCATTTGGAATCTGATTGCCTTTACAAATTACGGTATACGTACACTCAAACACATGAGGTATTGGTTGACCCTCTCTCTCTAAAGGGCGGTGAGATTCATATCTTCTAGTTTCATCCTCATCTATTCCAATCTCAAAAGGAAAACTAAATTTACAAAAAGGGTTTCTTTGAAATATATGCATAAGATACTGAGCCCCTGCTAGGTTATCTAACTCAATAATGACAGGATTATCTGTATTATTTGAAGTTAAGGGCCATTGCTCTCCTCCATCAAAAGTCGTACCTACACTCACGCTAACACTTATTTCTCCCCCTGGAGGATTAGGAATACTAACCTTGATGCTCCCATCATTGAAACCAGAACAAGCATCTATTTTTTCCAAAACTTCAATAGGGAACAATTCTAAAGATTCGGTTACTTGACAACCTTCGCTATCAGTTACAGTAACTGTATGAACAGCATATTGCAAATTATCAGCAACTGGTGTATCCTGACCATTACTCCACTCATAGGTATAGGGTGGTGGATGATCCCCATCCACGGAAGTAGTAATAGAATGATTATCGCACTCTGTAGTAGACAATTGAGGATCTAATGTCACACTCAATTCATACTCCGGCACGTTAAAACAAAAGTTCTGATCATCATAACATCTTGTATCAATGGAAATGCAATATTGCCCAGCACTTAAATTATACCGACTCGTGGAATTAACAGGCAAATCATCCCAACTGATCAATGGAATATCTAATCCATTTGGGTTAGATCCGCCTGTGTATTCCAGATCGATAGTTCCAGTCCCCTCATTTCCGCAGGAGGGTACAATATCCAGGCTTGTAATACTGATTGGCTGTTCTATCTCTACTTCGAAATTTGCAGTCGCTTCACAATCACTAAAGATATGGCTTACAGTTACAGAATAATTTCCAGGTCTCAATCCAGTCGCCATTCTTCCGCCATTCTCTGTAGTAACAGGATGATCTCCTGACCAACTGAAAGTAAAGAAAGGTATGTGTAACGTAATACCTAATACTGAAATTCCTGTACTCTCATTATGAGAAAAAAGCTTAATCGCTCCTTCCGTTCCTGTATCAGAACAAGCATAAGCAACCACTCCTTGGATATCAGTAAATGACGGACAATTGCAATCCCATTCTACTACAAAATCATAACTATTAGAGTTACAACCATTTACGTCTGTAATTGTTGCGGTATATGTCCCTGGCCAAAGGTCTTGTCTATCAAATTCACCATTAAAAGATGGATCAGACCAGGTTATCTCATACCCAGCATTATCGATAGGGAAATTTGTTTGGACTTGGCCTGCGTAAATATCAAAAGAAATAGAACCTAAATTCCCATTTGGGCAAGCGTCATTTATGGCTATATTAGTAAATTGTAATGGTTCTGTTGTCTCTATATCATAACAATCTGATGCTGTGCAGCCACTTTCATCATCAGTCACTGTGACACAATAGGTCCCATTTGCGAGATTTTCAGCAACATCAAACCATAGAATTGTATTTGTAGATACGACAGGGTTCCATACAAGTGTTTTGTCAACAGAAACAATTGCTAAAGATCCTTCAGAAGCGCCCTCTACGCAGTTATTCTTAATAATATGCATAATTTCACCTTGAGTAACACCGATCTCTATTTCGGCATAGGCTTCACAATTGTCTGCGTGAGTTGCAGTAACATAATACTTGCCGGCAGCTAAGTTTTCTCTTATGCCCCCTGATGCACCATCTCGCCACGAATATGTAATACCATTATCCTTCAGTAATTCAATAGTGCCATCATCATTACAACTTGGAGTCTTTAATATCACAACGACTTCATTAGGATTATCTATAAATGGACAATCTGTACTGATGGAAAGCTCATCTGTCAGATGTACTGTAACTGTATATGATCCAGCATCTAAGTCCTCTAGTATGAAATTATCATCAGTAGCATAATAATCACCATAGTAATCTGTATCCACATTATGATATTCCACTTCATATGGAGGCTGGATAGGGTTCAAACTCTTCTTTATTAGTGTGACCTCAATTGTTCCCTTATTAGATACTGAACAATAATCAGTTGTGATTGCTTCCATACTTACTTGCTGGGAAAATACAAAGCTGTTTAATATTAAGCTGAAAGCTAAAATGTATAATGATTTCATAATCGACAATTTTGATTTACTGAAGCGAATGTTTAATCTTCTGGCACGTAGTCTATTCTAATTTCCTTGTTCCCAACCATCTGGGAATGTAGCTGTAACCTTGTATAAGCCAAGTGTCAAATCTCCTCTGAAGCTGTCAGTTAGTCCATCCTCCCAAGTATATGTTATAAGGCCATCATCCAATAATTCTATTGATCCATTATCGTTACAACTATGTGTTATATCTATCACGGTAATATTGTTTGGATTTTCAATAAAGGGACAATCTGTCATGATAGAAAGCTCATCCGTAAGGTGAACTGTAAGAATATAAGAACCAGCATCTAGATCGTCTATTATGAAGTTATCTTCAGTAGCATAGTAGTCACCGTAATAATCAGTGTCAATATTGTAATACTCTACATTGTAGGGTGGCTGAAATGGAGATAAACTTTTCTTGCTTAAGGTAACTTCTATTGTCCCTTTGTTAGTCTCAGAGCAATAGTCTGTGGTTATTGATTCCAGTGCTACTTGTTGGGCAATGGTGAAATAGCAAGTAGTATTTAATATTAGTAGAGTATAAAGTAATTTCATAACTAAGAATTATATTCTTTAAATCAGTATCTGCAAGGGTTAGAACCCATAACACTAGAATTGAACTTTCCACCCTTTAGTGGTCCACTATACTTAACGTATTCTATTTTATTCTCTTTGATAGCTTTATTTAAAATTGGTAGTACAACCTGCTCCCATCTGTCGACGATACCACAATTAGGATTATTGAAATTGTTAAGATACTCATGATAAGAATCTAAAAATACCTCACGAAAACTATACTGACCATTTATACTTTCGATCCTAGCGAGAATTAACCCTTGGCCTAGGACAGCCAAAACGGGTGTATTATCTACACCATGACCAGAGCCTAGACCTATTGATTTGTCGATTGATAGTTTGGTGATAAGATCTAAAGCATCAGGATTTCTCAGGTATGCTAGAATTTCAAATAGTGACGAATGCGAATATTGTTTAGTAACCAAAATTGACTCGTAATAACTATTTAAGTACTTTAGAATTGCAGTTTTTGCATCTTGATTATTATTTCTTACTTCTGAACAAACACATTCCAAAATATCTCCATTCTCATATTCATATTTGAGTTGATTGAGTTTCTCGAATGATCTGCCATCTGGAAGATACTCATTGACCTCTGAAGCAAGAGCTAATATTTGTATACAAGCAGTTGGAGTATTGTCGAAACTTGAAAGTAATGAATCAATCTGATTGACTATAACTGTAGAGTTGATACTGTTATGGTTGCCTGAGATTGGTTTCTTGACCAAACAGCTTGCTAAGGAAAGAACTAGTAAGATTCCTAGAACTAGTTGTGAATATGGTACCATTGGATATAGTTTGAAGTTTTAGTTTCTAGTTTTGCGGGATCATCGTCTAATTCAATGCTTTTATGCATATAATTGTCTTTTCTTGGATGGTGATCCAATCCCCAACTGGCATGTCCTATCTCGTGGGCTACTACAACATCCCACCTGAGATTTGATATACCATCTTTAACGAAAAATCCATTAGTTCCAGTTGCTGCAACTCCTCCAGCCGTTCCTACAATATTTTTAATTAAGAACATATGAGGATTAGTTTGTCTTACTAAAACATCTGAAGTAGGAGTAGTTCCCCATCTCAATCTAAGGAATGTAAGTAACTCTTTACGTGGGGCGGTCGTTAGACCTGTCCTATATTCGAGAATATTATCATCTTCTATTAGATCAAAGTTCCCTTGAATTACGTTCCAGTTAGGTGTTAATTCAATTCCAAATTTTTGGTAAAATAGATTTACATAATTAGTTACTCTGTCAAGAACTTCGGCCTCAGTTAGCGAGTTACCATCAGCTATATCTATATCATCAAATTTAAAGATTCCAGAGCCTGATCTATATGGCCTTACACTACACTCTAGATCTTCACCAGCAACAATTGATTCTTGATTATCCTTAACTTGACTTCCAGAGAGCATTGGGTCGTCCTTATATAAAGTTATGATGTCATCTAAGGAGTCATCGAAAGTTGGATAGTTGGCTAATCTAAGTCCTAGGTCAAAACTTCCATCAGGACCAGGATTAATGCAATGGTGATCAGATTGCGTTATTGGATCAGTGCAATTAGGAAGTAGAGCGTAATCAAAATCATTGTCCTCATAAGATTCTCCATCATCATCCTTATCATGACAATAATTTGGAAAATCGTCATCTGTCTCTACTAAATGGTAAATCTCTAAAGGATATGTCTTTTTTGGAACAGACATTACTGAATGTAATACCTTATTACAAGACTTAATAACTGGAAGGTTAACTGTGCCAGTATTAATGCTAGAGGATAGTTCGAATTCCACGTTATTAGAATTATTTGTAATATTTGAAATCGTTAATTCTGGGATTGTACTCTCTAAAAATATGTGATTTGAGCTATGTTTAGAAGAAGGAGAAGTTTTGACGGATATAATATCAGTTTCATTTTGTTCAAGGAATTTCACTGCATTAGAATGTGAACTTTTAGTTACATCAAACTCGTAATTTTGAATTGAATTTTTGCGTACAATTTCACTTTTCGTAATTATCCTCAAAGTAAGATCCATATCTTTTTCGCCTTCGATTTCCACTTCAATCTTGCATTTTCCATTATCGAAATTTGTAGCATCCGTAGTCGCCACTAATCTATCAGATGTAGGTTTAGCATTTTTCCATTTTATTTCAGGGACTACTCCATTGTCTTTTTTAATTAGTCGAATTGTATTGATTACTGAACATACCGGAACTTTTTCATTGTCTTTGTATTGAAATGGAGAAGGAAGATTGCAGAATTCTACCTCTAAAAGATAATTCTTATTTCTATCAAAAAACTCAAAGTCCTCGCACAATACAGGAGGAGATTTAATTTCCTGAGCATAAGAAATAGTAGCCACCATAAACAATAAAAAAGCTACTAAATGAAAGCGAAAAGTTGATGCCATAATTTTTGTTTTAATTTCCTGCCTAAATCAAAACTACACCTATACATCTCAACTTAAGAATTAATCTTGGGTAATTATCAGATATATTTTTTTTAATGCATTGGTAGTGAGACAAATGTGTTTTGATACAATTGTATTACTAATTATTGATAGACTTACTTCTAATCATTGACAATGAACTCATGGTAACTTGTGGCATACTTATAATTTAACAGAAAATCAGATTCCAATTCCTAACTGTAAGTCATACAATTTAAATCTCTTTTCTTTTTGAATTTGCTCTATCATAGAAGTAGTTTAACTTTCTATCTCAATACCATTAGCCAAGATAGTTTATCTATTAACTAAGAATACTGATGAAGGCGACATGAATAATTTAATGAATGCTGACCTGCTTCGAGGATTCTTCTTTAAGGGCTAGGGTCGTGCGAGGTCGCACACTGCCCTCTGACTCCATAAAGGGAGAACCGCTAACCCACTGCTCTTTAATCTAGCGTCCTTTCAGGACTTAAATCTGTTGGGCCAAATACTTGTATTGATCTTGGCAAAATGACCATCTACTTGTGAGAGCAACGAGAAAATGAGAATATATATTTTCCCACAAGCTTGCACTTACGGACATATGTCCGTAAATTTATGACATAAGACAATGCTATGACATTCAGCAAGTTTCTAGAAGCCAGGGCCATATATGCTAGGACAGATCTCATTGCACTAGTAAGAAAAGGCATCGAGATGAAGCAGCTCCATAAGATACAGGCTTTTACAGCACTGACTGATGCAGAGCTGGCATCCCTCCTACCCATCTCTCAGCGACAGCTAGCCAGGTACGCGGATGATCATATACTTAACAAGGACATCACCTCTCATCTCATACAGTTGATAGAGCTATTTCAGAAAGGGCATGGCTTATTCGGTGAGGACAAGTTTGGCTTATGGATCAGGACTGAAAATAAGACGCTGAGTCATCATACACCGCTTTCGCTAATGGATACTTCAGTGGGCATTAAGATGGTCGGGGATATCATAGGCAGGATAGAGCACGGCGTCTTCAGCTAATAAGCAGCTCAACTCATGAAGCTCTATAGAATATCCTCTGCTGCTTACATTCAAGACCTAACAGGCACTGGGGCCAAGCTGCACGGAGGCCGATGGAATGATATCGGTACACCAATGCTTTATGCCGCCGAAAGTATTTCTTTAGCGACTTTGGAAATTCTGGTTCACTTTGATGGATTGACAGTGCCGCCTCTACTCCATTTACTTCATTTGAATCTACCCGATAAATACATTCAAGAAGTGGATAGAACGACCTTCGATAAGATTCGGAAAAGAAAGGATGCTGAATTTGCTTTCAAGGAAGAAGGCGAAAAATGGGTAAAATCAGGCTCCTCACTAGCATTGAAAGTACCCTCAATCATTATCTCTCAAGAGTACAATGTGATCATCAATACTCGACATTCCGATTTAAGTAAATTGGAAAAAATCAAAAGCGAAGCGCTAGACTTGGATACCAGATTATTTAAATAAAAATGGAAGTTTATACCCTTCTAAAAACAGATTATTAGCTGTAAACTAAAAAGGTACTATTTTAAGAGGTTATTTCCGCACATAGCGATACCCGCGCTGCTTGAGCCCCCATACCTGCTTCTTATCGGCATCAAAGCCTTGATCCCAAATCAAGATATTTTCCTCCCTGACTTTCATAATCGTAGTGAGATAAGCTGCACCTTGTTCTGTATTCTTACAATGATCCATTCTGGTAGAGCCAGAAAATGAACCGTCTGCGTGCTGTATGAGATAGATGGAGCAACCCTCTTCGACTGCCATGATTGATTCATCCTTAGCCGCAAAGAAGTTAGGCTCAGCCCATTTTCCGATATAAGCTTCTGGCTCATTCAGTATGTGCACATGAATCTCAAAGCCGCCCGCATTATCTTTTTTGACCTGATATATCCTTTGTCGGGAAGGTGCTTCCGGGCTTGAGGTGGGGCCTTGTTCCACGTAGAGATACTTGTCTGTCTTGGTTGGCCAGATAGGTACGACTTGTAGGGTTACGTCATAGATTGTGGAATCTTCATCCATTCCCGCCGCTGTAAAAGTTCCCGTCAATTCCTTTACAAGACCACCTATGTCTTCAGACTTGGTAATACCATCAAATATGGTAAGCTCTGGATTGTTTTCCTTCTTGACCCTGGTGACGGTGGGCTTCTTGGTTGTTTTGCAGCTAGAAGCCAATAAGAGTATACTTATCGCCAACATAACAAAAGAAACCAAGATGGTGGACTTCAATATTCTCATTCTTGTGATTATAGCCTCAAATGTAGGCTTTGGCGTCAAAAACAACTAAACTGATAGTATATTTTATGAATAGATTAATCGAGAATCTTAATTCTTACGATTGTCAGGCATATAAGTAAGAATAAGCCCTTATTTTACCCTCAATTGCGCTACCCATCATGAATGCCATCAATTCAGCTCTCATTTGCCTACTTATTCTTTCAGGAAGCTTAACCAGCATTTATGGGCAACTATCTGAATCTGCCACAGTCTCACTGATCACTTGTGCCAAAGGCGACGACATTTACAATATGTATGGGCATTCTGCCATTCGCATTACAGATCCTGTCGTCAGTATGGATCAGGTCTATAATTTTGGCATTTTCGATTTCAAGGAGCCTAATTTCATAATGAAATTCTTAAGGGGCAAACTCCTTTATAGGGTCGAAAAACAGGCTATGCGCCGGTTCATGTTCGGTTATGTACAAGAGAAGAGATCAGTCAGAGAACAAGTTCTGAATGTAGACCAATATGGCGCTAACGAACTATATGCTGCTCTGGAGGAGAACAGTAAACCCAAGAACAAATATTATCTCTATGACTTCTTCTTCGATAATTGTACAACGAGATTAAGAGACCTATTCGAGAGCGAGATAGTAGGATTTCAATATCCTGAAGCACCACTCAGAGCTCATACTTACAGAAGTCTATTGGATGTGTATACTTACAGATGGCCCTTTACTGACTTTGGACAAGATCTGATTGTCGGTTCCGTGGCAGATGGTGAGGCAGGATTGAGGGGACAATGTTTTCTACCCGAATTTATGGAAGCTGTGCTCGCCAGGAGTTCCATAGGGCACTTACCAGCTGTCAGAGAGACCAAGATAATATTGGACCATGAAAAACTAGATCAGAGTAGATCCTCCAAACCCTTCAACTGGCCTTTGCTACTATTCGGAATACTATTATTCATAGAGTTCTTGTTATTCATTTTTAAGTCTACATCGAAAGGCGTAAGGTTGTATGATAGAGCATGTTACTGGGTATTGGGGATAGGTGGTCTGGTCATAGCCTTCATGTGGTATGGAACAGATCACTTAGCGACCAAAGACAACTTGAACCTTCTATGGATGAGTCCACTTTTCCTATTTTTCTCTATGGGTTCCAGTAGATTCTTTACTATTGTACTGGCCATATTTTCCGTGCTCAGCTTGGTATTATCCATCTGGCTACAAAGTCTTCATCCTTGCGCGATTGCGTTAATAGTCATCATTTTATTGAAATTGGGCCGAAAGGTCAGAACCGAAAGTGCAGTCACTTGATAACAATCTGACTTTTTGGCTTGTTATAAATCATACTACTGCCAAATCAGGTCAATATCGCCATATATCGCTGATGGTACGGCTATTGACATAGTTGAGGTAGTTGGACAATGAAAACCTGAATAGATGTTTGAGAACTTGATACCTGCACATTTTGATGATATAAGGGATGCGGAAGTGTTGCCTTTTTTTTCCATGTCAGAAGAAGATGAGACCCAGATGAAAATAGATGACTTTCCAGACCAGATGCCCATACTTGCTCTCAAGAACACCGTGATGTTTCCCGGCGTGGTCATTCCTATAACTGTCGGTAGATCCAAGTCAGTCAATGCTGTCAAAGCAGCTCATGCAGACAACAAACTAATAGCTGTATTCTCACAAAAAGCGGTGGATACTAAAGACCCAGGCAAGGATGATCTCTATGCCACCGGCACGACCGCTAAGATCGTCAAGCTACTCACTATGCCTGATGGCAACACCACAGCCATCCTCAAAGGTGTGCACAAAAGCAAACTCCTCGAACTCATCCATGCAGAACCTTTTCTCAAAGGTGTCATAGCACAAATAACAGAAAAAGAAGCTGAGGGTGTGAATTTCAAAGCTAGAATAAGTAGCATCAAGGACATAGCAAAAAAAATAATCGACCTCTCCCCTCAGATACCCAATGAGGCCAGTCTCATGCTCCATAATATCAAAGATGAGTCCCACCTGCTGAACTTCATCGCTTCCAATGTGAATATGAGCACCAAGCAAAAGCAGGGCTTTCTGGAAATGGAGGATGTAAAGAAAAAAGCCAAGCAGATCCATAAGAAAATGGATGAAGAGTTGCAGATGCTCGAAGTCAAAGGACAGATAGAATCCAAAGTCAGACAAGACATAGAGCGCCAACAAAGGGATTATTTTCTCAATCAACAACTCAAGACCATACAGGATGAGCTAGGTGATAATCCCAATAAAGAAGCACTGTCAGAACTTCAACTACGTGCCGATGAGATGAAATGGCCTGAAGGAGCGAAGAAGCACTTTGATAAACAAATCGCCAAGGCACAAAGGCTCAATCCTCAAGTGGCCGAATACTCCGTGACCCTCAATTATATGGAGGTTATGCTAGATCTGCCGTGGGAAACATATACGGAAGATAACTTTGATCTCAAGAAAGTCATCAGAATACTGGATGAGGATCACTATGGGCTCAAGGACGTGAAGGAACGAATAATGGAACACCTGGCTGTGCTAAAGCTCAAGGGCGACATGAAGGCACCCATCATATTACTGGTGGGACCTCCGGGAGTCGGAAAGACATCTCTAGGGCGATCCATAGCTCGGGCGCTGGAAAGAAAATTCATCAGAATGTCACTGGGTGGCTTGCACGATGAAAGCGAGATAAGAGGACACAGAAAAACTTACATCGGGGCTATGCCTGGTCGTATTTTGCAATCACTTAAAAAGGCCTCTTCTTCTAATCCTGTTTTCATACTGGATGAGATAGATAAGGTGGGTAAGGACTTCAGAGGAGACCCTTCATCTGCCCTCTTGGAGGTGCTGGACCCTGAGCAGAATTCCACCTTTTATGATAACTACTTAGAGCTGGATTATGACTTGTCCAAGGTGATGTTCATCGCTACGGCCAATTCACTCAATACGATTCAGAAAGCCCTTCTGGATAGGATGGAGATCATCCATGTGAGTGGTTATTCTCATGAAGAGAAATCTGAAATCGCTAAGAGTCATCTCATACCGAAGCAGATAAAAGAGCACGGTTTGAAACTGGCAGATGTCAAGATTCCTAAGAAGACACTTTCCTCCATCATTAGTTTATATACCAGAGAGTCAGGCGTAAGATCGCTGGAAAGAGTATTGGCCAAAGTCATGCGTTATGTCGCTAAGAAGAAAGCGATGGAAGAGAAGTATGATGTCACCGTGCAGCCAGAGCATCTGGAAGTCGTCCTAGGACCAGCAAAGCACAATAACGACGGCGCAGCAAATATAAGTTCTCCAGGAGTTGCCATAGGCTTGGCTTGGACTCAGGTCGGTGGAGATATATTGTACATAGAGGTCAGCAAAAGCAAAGGAAAGGGTAAGCTTTCTCTGACAGGTAATCTGGGTGATGTGATGAAGGAATCAGCCACGACAGCCTTGAGTTACATCAAGTCCAATGCTGATAGATTTGGGCTGGACCCTGATCTGTTTGCCACCACTGATCTTCACATCCATGTCCCCCAAGGCGCCATACCTAAAGATGGGCCGAGTGCAGGGATCACCATGATGACCGCCATCGCCTCAGCAATGATCGGTAAGAAGATTAAATCTGGTATTGCCATGTCTGGCGAGATAACTTTGAGAGGCAAGGTATTGCCTGTGGGTGGTATCAAGGAAAAAGTATTAGCTGCCAAGAGAGCAGGACTCAAGGAAATCATCTTATGTGCTGACAATGAAAAAAATGTCAAGCAAATAGATGACGATTTCATCAAAGGTGTCAAGTTCAAATATGTGGAACAGATGACAGAAGTGTTAGAACATATGCTGGGAGTTAGAGCAGCCAAATTAAAGTAAGCATTCCCTGAGCTGAACAATAGCATGCGGTATGTTCGACCTGATGAAGACAAGGGTGGCCTTTCTTGGGTTAAAATGCCGTTAAATACTATAATGAAACGGTGATCTTTGTGCAACTTCACTGTTATAATTTACAGATGAAAATATTCTTTACTACAACGTTGATATTGCTACTGAGCTTGCCCCTGGTGAGTCAGGTAACTGATGAGGACAATAATAAGCCGGCAGTTGTGCAGTTCAGTGGTGTCGTGGTGACTATGGATGAGTATGGGGAGATGATTCCTTTACCTTACGCGGCCATTGGAATCAAAAATTCTGCCCGTGGCACCTATTCTGAGACTGATGGATTCTTTTCTATCGTCGCTCAGATCGGCGATACTCTGGTGTTTTCAAGATTGGGTTTTGAGACGAGCGAACATGCCATACCGGACACTTTGGATTCTCAATACTATTCTTGGTATCAAGTTATGGCGCAAGGTGACCTACTGCTTCCTGAAGCTGTCATCTATCCATGGCCGGACAAGGATCATTATAAGATAGAATTCCTTGCTTTGGATGTCTCCAATGAGCTGAGGCAGAGAGCTGAGAAAAACCTAGCAGCAGAGGTCTTGCAGAGGATGCAACATGAGGTAGCTGGTGATGGGCGGAATTCCTTCCAATTGGAGCAAGCTAGAAGTTTTGAAGAGTTTAAGTATTCAGGTCAATATAAGCCGCAGAAAATCTTTGATGTGGTGGCCTGGAGTCAGTTTATCAAGGCGTGGAAAAGAGGTGATTTCAAAAGAAAAAAGAAGAAATAAGACGACTATATTCTTTCTTACAAGCTGTTAATCACCGGTCTACAAGGTGTTTTATCAAAGATCTCTTTTTCTATATGGTTTTAGTACCGTACCTTGGAATCCAACTAAATCATCGCTTTATGGCCAAAGCTCAGAAGTGCTTAGAATGTAAAAGTGCCGTCTATGGCAGAGCAGACAAGAAATTTTGCTCAGATTATTGCAGGTCTGCTCATCATAATAAGAATAATGCTGATTCCAATAACTTCATGAGAAACATCAATAATATCTTGCGTAAAAACAGGCGTATATTGATGGATTTGAACCCTGGTGAAACCACTAAAGTAAGTAAGACTGATTTACTGGATCAAGGGTTTAAGTTCAGCTACTACACTAATGAATACATCACAAAAGCAGGAAAAGTCTATAAATTTTGCTACGAGCAAGGCTATCTGGACCTGGGACGAGGAAAATATGCAGTAGTCAAGCGTAAAGAATATGTGGAATGACTAAATATAAAAATTATGGTAAAATTCTTGCCACGTTACTATTGGGTATCGTGTATGTGTCATGCAAGACTGATAGAAAGACTACCAATGTTGCCACCACATCCATAGATGTTAAATCTTCAAATGTAGCAAATGCTGATATTGAGGTGGATACTAGCTATGATCACTATGAAACCAACGGTTTGAGTTGGTTATCAGTAGGGAATATGGATAAAATCAATGACTCAGGCAGCAAAATGTACCTGATAGATATCTATACAGAGTGGTGTGGATGGTGTAAGATGATGGACAGGAAGACATTTTCTGACTCAGAAGTACAAAACAGACTGGAAGAGGGATTCCACCTCCTGAAGTTAGATGCCGAATCAAAATCGGATTTAAGCTTTGATGGAGATCAATATAAGTGGAGAGGCCAAGGAACCAAAGGGATTCACGAATTGGCAGCCAAGCTTATGGAAGGTGAAATAGAGTACCCCACCCTGATTTTCTTGGACGAAAATCTAAATATTGTCAGAGTATCAAGAGGCTATAAAAATCCAACCGAATTGATTCAAGAGTTGGATATGGCTACCAGATCATAAAATAATGCTATATTGCTTATTAAATCAGCACAGAAAACCTAGAACTATGCTTAAGTACATCCTAGTAACAATGACCATCCTCCTTACAGGTAACATGTTTGCCCAAGAATCGACTCCAGCTTTTGTGAGTTCTTTCTTCATGGAATGGTTCCAAAAAGAAGTTTCTACAATTAATCAGGCTGTAACTAGTCTCGAAACTGCTAATTCACACGAATCCATTCAATTCTATGGTAAAATCAAATCTTCATTGAATAGATTCAAAACCAACTTGCCTAGTATGGTCGACCAAATTGCGAACCATATGGATCAAACCAAAAATGATCAACTAAAACAAGAATATATAGATGGTATCGGAGTCAAATATTATGTTCAATTGGAGCAAAAGAGGAACTCTGATTCACTTATAGAACTTCAAATGACTCAGGAACAAATGAATGAACTCTACAACACTATGACAGAATTGTCAAAGATAAGAGATCAATTCCTTGCTGATAACAGATCAGACCAAGCTGCAACATTAAGTTATCTAAAAAATGCTAATCTAATGTTGGGTAATACTGAGTCTCTACTGGAGAAGAACTCAATTAACTAAAAAACTCAGAAGTTACTTTTAAAATTACTTATGTCGTTTGAGACCGAAGGAGTACTGCACAAGGTATTCGAGACAGAGAATAAGACAGAGACATTCCAAGCTAGAGAATTTGTCATTAAGCAAGAAGGCAATTACCCTCAATTCATTAAATTCCAATTGACACAAGATCGATGTGATCTAGTCAGTAAATTTAAGGAGGGTGATAAAATAAAAGTTTCCTTTGACCTCAGAGGTCGAGAATGGAACGATAGATACTTTACGAATCTGAATGCGTGGCGTATCGATACCTGCGCAGTGAATGAAGAGTCACTTGCAACCACAAAAACAACAAATACCACCTTTGACCCTATAGATGCACCTTTGGTTAAGTCTAATGAGGCTCAAAGCCTGAAAGCAGAAGATTTTGAAGATCTTCCATTTTAAGCTATTCAACATATAAAAATTAAAAGGCATTGCAATTCTTGCAATGCCTTTCTTTTCTATAGTCTATATTCGTCGATTCGTTTCCTTTACAGGAAATTTAGTTTAATCTCTTTGTATTAAAAAAAAACTCTGTGTATGAATGTAGAAGTAGGAAAATCAATTCCACCTTTCGAGTTAATTAATGAGAAAGAAGTATCGATCAGTTCTGAGTCGTTGCTTGGAAAAAAGTATGTCTTATTCTTCTACCCCAAGGATGATTCACCTGGCTGCACCAAAGAAGCCTGCAGCGTAAGAGATAATTATAAGACTCTACAGAAGCTCGGTTATGAAGTGTTTGGTGTAAGTCCAGACAAAGCTAAAAAGCACCAGAAATTCATAGATAAGTATGAATTACAATACTCCTTACTTGCAGATGTGGATAAGAAGATGATAAATGACTTTGGGCTTTGGGGACCAAAGAAATTCATGGGCAAAGAGATACATGGCGTATATAGAACTACTGTTCTAGTGGATGAAGATGGAACAGTTACCGCCATTATAGACAAAGTTGTAACTAAATCCCATGGAGAACAGATATTAGAAATCATCAATAAAGTACAATCCTAAGGCCGTTACTTTATTTTTCTATTATAGCTTGCCACATTTCCACAGTGATCTATTACTGTAAGGTCTAGGTATTTCATACCATCTGGAAGTTTATCGGCATCATCAAAAAGAAGCATGTTGTTCTTAGCATCATAGCGCATTCTTATCCACTCCCCATTAATAGTAGCCTTATAATACAGATCTCTAGCTAGTCCATCTGCCACCAAGTTGTCTTTTATTTCAATTTTCCAAGGAGTCTTGAATTCGGAAGAAAAGCTCACTGGTCTTATGGTGGGTGGCGTCGTATCCTTATAAAAACTAAAAATCCCTAACTCGTCAAGTAGACAAACGAATCTGCCACCTAAAGTATCCCCACCGAACTGCTTTAGCTTACCATTGTTTGCTCGCTTTACCATAGTCCATTTCTCAATATCTTCCTCTGGAATCCTTGTTGATAAGCGATATCTATTCTTGACGGGTATACGAGAATTTCCTATGGTGATGGATGGACAGGTCATCCCAGAAATATTTTCCTTAGTATATTCCACAGCTATGGTAGCAGGTGTAAAAAGAGAATTCTCATCCAAAATAACTTCAAAATAACCAGCCCTTAGAACTTGAATAGTATCACAATCCTGGACTGCAGATTCCATCGTTATCGTCTCAGAAACTTTATCGGCAATTAAGTGAAACTCGCATTCAGACTCATTGCCATGCACATCAGAGACTAGGATATTTACTTTACGTGCTTGAGAATTAGAAAGTTCAATAATGCCATCTCCCTTGGAATTGTAAAAAGAAAAAGAGTTACATTCTGATCGGTAAAACAGATAAACCTTCTGACCGTGTTCTTCCTTTCGTTCAAAATCCCAAAATCCATTTATGTACTTAGACTCCTCAAAACTGAACTCATCAGCTCGCCACGAAAATTCCAAAGAGTCATCGACTAACAATTTATAGCTATATATGCCATTCTTATTCCATGATCCGTCCATTCTGTCAAACATTTGCATACCACAACCGATTTTTTGCGCATTGAGCTTTATGGTATCCTTATAGAGCTGGTAGTTTTTATAATTAGGATTAAAGTACTTAACTTCTTTCTTGATCACTTCTCCCTGCTTTCCCAACAGGTGGAAGTGCAGACTCTCCAGCTTGGGTGCTGAAGTATCTTCAGGTCCTATGCCCAGTAATTCAGGATTTACAGGATGTTCTGACTTTGTATCCCTTAATTCGAAATGTAAATGGGGACCGAAAGAGCGACCAGTATTGCCCATGGTCCCTATGGCTGTTTTCTGCTCCAACGGAAATAAAGTATCTGGGAGATAGATATCCACTTCGAAACTTTCTATAGAGTATTGTATGTCCTTGACATAGGCTGCTATCTCATCATTGAAATCCTGTAAGTGGGCATACACAGACGTATAACCATTAGGGTGATCGATATACAAGGCGTTACCATAACTACCACTCTGCACCTTGATCCGACTGATATGGCCCTTGAACACATTCCTTATCACATCACCTGATTGTCCATTTGTGGATTTGATGTCTATGCCTGCGTGAAAATGATTGGGGCGTAGTTCCATGAAATTTCCTGTCAGCCGAATCTGATGATCCACTGGAGATACAAAACCAGGTGACTTTTCTTGAGCGAATCCAAACTCACCTAATAATATAAAGCACATCAAAACAAAAAATCTATACATCACGCCCTCTTATTTCAGTTTCCAGTTTGCTAATAGCTTCTAGACTCAACAACTTTCCAGCAGATATCTGCTCAGCATATGATCCCACTCTTTCCTTGAGATCTACCCGCTTCAGCATATGATGATAGAATAAATTCCGCAGAGATACTTTATAATTTTCCAGCTCTTGTTCATTTCTCATTGTAACTAATAAGTTCGCAGGCATGGTCTCATAATAATCTGAAATCATCTGTGAAACCACTTCGTTATATTTCATCTCCTCTATTGAATACAAAGCTAATTTAACTTTCCACCCATACTTATTATGCATCATGAACTTCAGGGCATTGGTATATTGTATTCTACTTTCCTTTGCCACTTGAGTTAGCTCACCATCAGCTTTGGTAATAAGAATAAGGTCAGCCATTTCCATAATGCCCCGCTTTATGCCTTGAAGATCATCGCCTCCACCAGGCTGCAATAACAACAGGAAAAGATCAACCATGTTTCTGACCACGTACTCAGATTGCCCTACGCCGACCGTCTCTACAAACACATAATCAAATCCAGCCCGCTCACACAACGCAATAGCAACTGCGGTCGCAGGGGCTACACCTCCCAATTCTAGTGCAGACGCCATAGGTTTGACAAAGACTTTTTCATTTCCCACCAGATTATCCATTCTTGTCTTATCACCGAGTATGCTTCCTTTACTTTTATAACTGGAAGGGTCGACTGGTAATATGGCGACCATATTGCCTTGCTGTGCCAGATAGTTGCAATAAGAATTCAAAAAAGAACTCTTGCCCACACCTGGTGCACCTGTCACGGCTATGCGCCTACAAGATTTATTATTGTCCAAGCCTAGTATCACCTTAATGATCAATTGTCGATCTCCTGGCAAGTTGCTTTCTGCCTTTGAAATCAATTGACTGAGAATCTGAGTATCAAAGCCGAGACCTGCTATGGCTTCCTCCGCAGTAAACGACTTACTGGGTGCTTTGTGATATCGAGGATTAATGTGCTTTCTGCTCACTGCAAGAATTACAACGAAAATTAAATGGTGCTAAGAATTGCACCCTACATCTCAGACACGGCTATCATAGTGTCTTCCACCTTGTGCACCAGTTCTACGTAATGTGGATCTCTTTTAGTATGCCGGCTTCTTTCTATGGGTAAATCCACATCAATATGAGCTACAAACTTAGAAGGGGCAGACTTCATTATGTAGATGTCATCGGCCAAGTAAACAGCTTCTGAAATGTCGTGAGTCACAAATACGATAGTGGATTGAAAACGTCTCCATATACTTGTCAGCAAGTCTTGCATCTGCAATCGAGTTCTTATGTCTAAAGCTCCAAATGGCTCATCCATCAACAGGATATTAGGATTTGCAAGTAAGCTTCTTGCAATGGCAATTCTCTGCAACTGGCCTCCTGACAGTATAGGGTACTGAGCAAACTTATGCTCATGGCCTTCTAAGCCAACTAGCTGTATCAGCTCCATTGCTTTTTCGTCCCTTTCTTTTTTGGAGATGCCTTTGTATTTCAATGCCAGTCCTACATTTTCAAGAACTGTCAGCCAAGGTAAAGATGAATACTGCTGGAATACCATACAGACACGTTCCGTTTCTGTGATGGTCTTTCCCTTTATCAATATATTTCCTTCAGTAGGGTCTTGAAGGCCTGCCATGTATCTCAGTAGAGTGGACTTTCCACAACCTGACATACCGAGTATGACCACAAATTGTCCTTGGTCAGGCTTATCTTCCACGAGGAACTCCAAGTCCTTGATGATCCAGCTCTGACCACCATCATAGGACTGCCCTATCCCTTTCATATCTATGATGTTGGGGAGATTGCTATCTTGGAATTTATGCATGGACTGTTGTTTTTTCTCGGTTAAGATAAGTCATTAGCATCCCGTATAACATATATATGAACCCTACTGTTCCTATAAGTAATAAGAGCATACTCGCATTAATATCACCGAAACTGACATCAGGTAGACCAATAACTGAATTAACTATCACAGCAATAAATAAAATACCTAACCATATGTAGACGCCTAACTTTGAATCTTTGAGACCACTCACTATGCTCTTGAAATTCTTATGGGGGAACAAGGTCCTGTCTAACAACTTGAAAACTTGATCCTGCAAGAAGCCAATGATGACTATTACAATCAGAATAGCAAACACCTTATCTAATCGTCCTTGTCTAGCCTTTATAAATATTAAAGATCCGATACCCCCTTGCCGATTAATCAATTCTGCTATGATGATATAGGTCCATGATATTGCTGTAAGCACTCGCATGTCATCCATGACTTTGGACATGACCGAAGGCAGATAAACTGATTTTATCGTCTGCCAATTATTGGCATTCAGGGTAAAGACAGTCTTGAGATAAACGTCTTGCACTTCGTAGATACGTTGTACAATAACGGGCAACAAATAGACAATTATACCAAAGGCTAGAAATGCAACCTTCATCTGACTGTCAATCCCAAACCACGCTACAAATAAACCCACCAATGCTGACAAAGGCAGATACCTAATGGCATCTATCTGCTTACTGAATAAGCCTCTGAACAACGGAAATAAGCCTATAGCAAATCCCAAGGGTATGCAGATCAGCACCGCCCATACATAACCCTGCACATTTATCCATATGGATTGCAAAGCATTGGAAAATAATTTGTCTTCCTTGATCAAGCTCTGGTAGGACTTAGCTACGCGGATAGGCGGAGGTAAGTTAGGGTACACTTTTTCAAACTCAGTGGCATTCGCAAAAGCTAAACTATCCGCCACCTTCAGTGAATCGTAATCAATGATATTCGTCGTGTCAAGAGAACTTGGCAATCGACTTTGAAAACCTTCAATGATGGGTTTCTTCACTGAAAGGAATTCTGACATCATCCACCAGAACAAGATGAATAGTAAGAAGCCGACTACCGTCAATATCCAACTCTCCTTACGAGACAACTCACCTCTCAGCTTAAATAATTGCATATGCTTCTTGAATTTCTTAGCCTGCTATCAACTCAAAATCAGTTCTTCTGTTCTTTGCTTGACCAGCCTTAGTACGATTATCAGCTACTGGCTGGTCAGGCCCATTGCCTACTATTATCAGTCTGTTCTTAGGAAAGTTATGCTCATTAATCAGATAATTTGCGACGGACTGCGCTCTTCTTTTTGACAAATTGACATTGAGATCATAATTACCGACGTTATCTGTGTTTCCTTCTATTCTGATTCGCATATTCCCAAAAGCCTTAGCAATATCCACAAATTCCCTATCTATGATATACTTGGAATTTTCATCCAATTGATATTGTCCAGTAGAAAAATTAATGCTGACCTCTTTAGTCGCTACTGCTTCTTTCTTCTCATCAGCTTTGGTCGGTGCTGCATAGGATTTTGATTTCTCCGCTGCATGCATACTTTGAGTCAAGTTAGTCGTAGACCTTACTAAGCCCGGATAAGTAACCAACCTCCAATTTGGTACCTTACCTTCGACGAAACCTAGTTGCTTGTATTTATTACCCATACTGGTATAAAGCTTTTCCCCATTCATCCCCTTGTAGTTAGGATTGAGTCCGAAAAAATTCTGGTTATCCCCATGAGTGGTCAATCTTACGTTACCGATCATCTCATCAGCTTCATCCACGCTTAATGCAACACCATTATCAGTAAATTCTTGAGAAAGAATCTTTGCAGCTTTTTTTCTATTGGAACTGTTGCTGTTTATCTCTGCAGCACCTCTCATCCAGCCCTCATAGAGTTTCCGTAATTTTTCCTCATTAGCCTCAACATAACTGCGCTTAGCCATAAAGACATCCGCAATGATATTAGTGGCTGATCTAGTGCTTTCCAATATCCTGGAGCCTGGCACTTCTTTGATCGACAGAATATCATCCGGACTCCAAACCACCGCGGCGTCCACTTGTCTTGATTTGAATACTTGAGCTGCATCTATTGCACTGGCTTGTGGGACGATCTTGACATCTTTGGTCGTAAGACCGCCAGCTTCCAGTAACCATAGTAAAAAGGAATGTGAAGGTGTAAGTTCTGCAACAGCTATACTCTTGCCTTTGAGATCAGATACCTTGGTAATACCTCTCCTTGCCACTATGGCGTCTCCACCCCTGGACCAATCCGCTTGCCACAATATCACAGGATCAAAATCGCTCAAGCCACCGACTTCCGTAGGAAATGCATCAATCGTCTGCCATAGTAAATTTACTTCATCCGCTCTGAAAGCATTCCGAGAAGCTTCAAAGTCGTCCAAGACTTTGAACTCTACCTTGAAACCATATTCCTTGAAGAATCTGGATCTTGTATTAGCTTTGAAACCTTCGTTGAAGTATTGTCCACCAGCATATCCTCCCCACGTCACAACCCCTATCTTGATGACATCATCATCAGAACCAGAAGATCGTTTATCACCTTTCTTGCCGAACAAGCCTCCTGATTTGGATCCTTCTGTTTTCTGGGAAGAGCTATTGCTTGTATTCGTTCCAGAATCCGAACTCCCAGGATTCCCTTCCGCATTCTCAACTTTATTTTTAAGATTCTTTCCGAGCTCCGTATTGTTACAACCCCATTGAGCGAAGAAAAATATCACTGCAACTATCAGTAGGGTAAGCAAGAGTTTGGAAAATGTTGTTAGACGTTTTGCCATAAGAATTATATATTAAGTTTATATACTATAATAAGGTTAATCATGCTAATCAAAGAAGTTATCATATTGATTGGATCTTCCAGATTTTTGAGGTTCTGCAATAGGGGCATTGAGATCGAGTACATCGTTATCATTGTCTGCTCGCGAGAGGATATCTCCCTTGGACTCCCCTAGAATAAGCGACGTGGATTCCCTCTCCCACTTCTCTAGCATCTCCATACCCTTCTCTTCAAAGATACCGTTCTGTAGATCTATGGAGCCCATGAATTCTTCTGACATCTCCATGAATCTTTCCATCTCTCCCACCTTACCACTGACATCATCAGCGATGGCTTCCAATGCTTGGTCAAACATGGCACGCTTGTCTGTGTCACCCTTGATGATGGACATGGCTGATTTCATAGCAGAGTGACCTGCCATCATCGCTTTATGTTCTTGTTCCTTCAGTTCTATCTGATCCACTATATCCTCAGAAAGAATGGCAGAATTCTCATACATCTTATTGAGAACACGGTAGAGCACTTCCATTCTCTTATAGAGATCACCGAGTTTCATATTGGACTCTCTGAGTCTACCCGCTTTTCTGGTCTTAAGGATTACTTGGGCATCTTGATTGCTGCGCTTAGCTTTGCTAGCTAATTCCATATTGGATTCTATGTTACGCTGGTTAGTGACCATCATTTCCTTAAGCTTGTGCATCTGGACTCTGAGCTTGCCTATCTGCTTTCTCATTTTTTTCAGATTCTTTTTCAAGTCTGAAACATAAGCTTTGAGTATGGCCATCGGATTAATTTCTACAAATAATCCTGTAATCCATCTCATCGTACTTCTATACATATAGGATACCAGGTTTCTAGCCTTGCTGTCCAGAGCAGCAAATACGGTTATCCCTAAGACCCCTAATGTCAGAGCCATACCGATCGGCGAAGCCACAAAAGCTGCAATACCTCCAATAAAAGCAGGTATCGCCCATGCGGCCAATCCTAAAGCCCCTAATAAAAAAATGGCTCCAGTAATGCCTTCAGGCCTTTTCCAAAATGACTTCTTTTTGATGCTTGTGGTTTTAGAGGTACGCTTTCGTTAAGATATGACAAAAATAGCACATATCTAATGCAATACTCAATATCCAACTCCACATGCGGGGCAAGAATTCCCCTTATTAATACTATTTCCATTAATCGACGGAAAATATAGACCAACAAAAGGATTAGCAAAAAAAAATTCCCACCCAGAGCGGGTAGGAATCAGCTATTATAATTACATACCTCTTATTAAGGTAAACACCGTGACTTTAACACTCTCAAGAAATTTCACTTAAAAGCCTCCTTCATCTTCTATGATTCCTAGGAGTATTAATATTTCGTTTATGATATTTTCCATCTGTAGGAGTTTAATTGGTTGTTGATAAATAGTGTTAACCAAAAATAACCTACCATTTTCTAAAAAAAAACGACAAATCAACTCATAGTGGGACATACATATACGCATCAGATAAGTGTGATTTAATAGACTTATTAGTGTTACTATTATGTCTAATTGAAAACTACTTTCTAATCAGTGCACAAATATCACTAGTTAATTAGTAAATAATAAGTACTATTATTGATGACATGGGACATGCATATATCATAAATTCTAGTACTAAATTTTGTGTAATTTACTGGTTACCAGTGTATTAAGATGAGAGAACTCAAGGAACTTATTGATTTTGTGTCCACCCAAAAGGTCAATCAAATTGAAATAATCTCAGAAACAGATTCTTTTTCTGGTAAATCTAAGAAGTTGTACCATTCTATAAGAAAAGGGGACATTCTTACTGACGAAGACGCTATGGACTTATTATATGGAAGTTCGAAAACTTCAAGTTATCGTAAACTCAAGTATCGTCTAAAGAAAAAATTAATCAATACCGTTTTTTTCACTGATATCCACAATTATGGTCGATCGATTCATGAAAGAGGTGAAGTTCAATTGATAAAAAATTGGGCTGCCGTTGAAATATTAAAATCAAGAGGAATGCAACAGACCTCTTGGAGTATTTCTGAAAAAATATTGAAGACTGCCATTAAGTTGGATAGATTAACAATAGCGATTCATCTTGCTAAGGAATTACGTAAGAGATATGCGCTGAACCAATTTAATAAAGCCAAATTTCTGAAGTTCCATAAGCTAACCTTAGCACTCTCTAAGATTCAGAATTTAGAATTGGAAGCTCAAGGATATTATTCTATTCTCGGTAGTATCGTTGCTCACAAAAACAGAATTAGCAAAGAAGAATTATCAGTAATAGAAACTGAGCTGAATAAGATCAAACAGGTGTTACCTCAATACACAAATTGCAAATTAAGATTCCTGACCTATAATTGTTTATACTTCTTGGGGATGATTCAGAATGATTTGATATCCTTAAATCAAGTCTGTGATGAAGCTACGCAGTTTTTTGATTCCCAAAAAATAGTTCCTAAAGCCTATCGATACTCTTTTATCCTGAAAAAGTCATTGGCTAGTCTTCAAAACAAAGACTTTGATACTGCTGACGAATACATCAAGAAAGCAATTGACTTTGGAGAAACATCAAGTGTCACGATCTGGCAATATCGCCTTAAATACTTAGCACTGATCCAATTCCTGAAAGGCGAATATGTCATGGCTTATGATTCTATTGCCTTAGTCATGAATGACAAGAGGTTCAATCAATTAAAGAACTTGACACAAGAATCCTGGTACATCAAAGAAGCCTACCTGCACTTTCTCATAAAGACGGGCAAGCTCGACTTATCCAAAGTCAAGGTAGAACTCAAGCGTGAATTCAGGCTACACAAATTCCTCAATCAAGTCCCCGCCCCTAGCAAGGACAAAACAGGCCACAACCTCAGCATCAATATCATTCAATTACTTTTTTTCATACTTAATAAAGACCAAGAATTGATCTACAATAAGTTGGAATCAATGAAACAGTATTGCTATCGCCACCTCAAAGGAGAAAAACATATCCGATCCAGAACCTTCATCAAGATGTTGCAAAAACTAAAAAATGGTCAACTGGAATTAGGCGAAGTAGAGCAAAAAGCAGCTGTGCATCTACAAGTTCTCAAAGCGCATCCCAGCGACTACTCAGAGCAAACCATCCAAACAGAAATCATACCCTATGAGCAGCTATGGGAAGAACTGCTCTATGCACTCTGACACTGTAATGACTACTTCAAATACTGTTTCATCTTATCGATATCCTGTGCTATTTGCTGGGTTACGATGTGATAGGCCACATAGAAACCATCTTTTGTGGCTTGCACTTTGGCATTGGCTTGGTTGATATTCGTTTTCTTGGATTCCAAGGCCTTAGTTGCCGCTTCGATCTCTTTCTGCATTTTGGCTATCTGAGCTTGTCGCTGTTTAATACCATCTTCTAACTTTTTGATATCTGTGGTCTGGCTACTGACTTGGCGAGCTTGTTGGTTCTTGAAAGCATCCAAGAATTTCTTCTCTTCATTCTTCAAGACCTTCATATACTTATCCGCACTGGTAATCAGCTTATCAGGGGTTGCCCCCATGGACTTGGCCATAGCGAGAGCAGATTTGAATCTGGTGCTTTCATCCATATCCACGTTACTGAGATTTTGGACAGCTTGCTTGTATTCCAAGTAGTCAAAGCCCTCAGGATTGTTCTCTTCTAAAGCCTTTAAGAGGCGATTGACAAATTTCTCTTGAGGTTTGCCTTGAGGTGGATTATTCTTATCGTATCCAGAAACGCTAGCAGGCTTGGATTTTCCAGAGCTGGCCACTTGAGGGGAGCTAGGAGCTTTCTGAGAAGCTGGGCCAGATTTGGTGGCCTTAGCTGCGTTCTCATCTTCTACGATGAATAGGGATTTTAGCTTTTTGAACATATGCAAAGATATTGATGTCCAAATATACCGACTCTCAAATTGAGAATAGCAAAGCATACGAAGGCATTTGACTAGTTACTATATTACAGTCTTATGTATCGAGATATCACTAGGAAAAGAGTCAGATATGCAGAGACTGATAAAATGGGCTATCTATATTATGGGCATTACGCCAAATATTATGAAATAGGTAGGGTTGAAGCCCTAAGGAATCTCGGCTTATCCTACCGTAAAATGGAAGATGAATTAGGCATAATGCTCCCGGTACTAGCCTTGGAATCCAGATATAAACTACCAGCCTATTATGACGAAGAGCTTACAATTGTCACTATTCTGCGTGACATGCCCTCTAAACTCATTCACTTTCACCACGAAATCCTCAATGAGAAGGAACAAATCATCAATACAGCTCAGGTCCGTCTTTTCTTTGTGGATATGAAATCTGGCAAAAGGGTCGATATTCCACAGATTCTTAAGGAAAAACTGCTCCATTATTTCTAAGTACCCTACCTTGGAACCGAGAACACCTCTAGCGTGAAACTGTCACAATTACCGATCATAGTGCAATTCCTGGATCTTATCAAAAGGTCTTCTCTTCCTGGTTTTTCAGGGGTATCCATCTACAATGTCATAAGTTTTGTCTGGAATGAGGCAATGAAAGAAGATAACGATATCGTCACCAGATCCAATTCCATCGCCTTCAACTTCTTCTTGTCTTTATTTCCGACTATCATATTCCTATTCACTTTATTACCGATACTACCTTACTCGGCAGATTACCTGAATGTTTTCAGAGACTCCACCCAAAGTTTTCTACCAAACCAAGCCCATAATTACTTATTCAATATGCTGGCAGATGTAGTATCGACTCCTCGTAGTGGCCTCCTGTCAGTAGGTTTTATATTTGCAATGGTGTTTTCCAGTTCTGGCATGGTCACCTTGATGTATGGTTTTCAGAAAAGTTATGAACGCGTCTTTAAAAGAAGAAGCTATATCAAAAACAGGATCGTCGCCATTTTCTTGACTATACTGGTCGCAGGGCTTTTTGTTATTTCCATGTTCATGATCATATTTGGTCAGCCCTTCTTAGAATTAGCAATGGATAAGCTCTCATTGAGCAGTTATTCTGCTTTCATATTTAATTTTACTAAGTGGTGGGTCGTGGTGATAATCATTTACTCAGGTATAACGGTCATCTATCGATACGGATCATCCATGAGAAAAAGAATCACGTGGATAAATACCGGTGCCATACTAGCTACTTTCTTATCTATTCTAACTTCCCTGATATTTTCATTCTTCATTAATTCTTTTGGTCGGTATAATGAGATTTATGGATCTATAGGTGCTCTTATCGTACTACTTTTATGGATACAAATTAATATATTCATTATCCTCATAGGCTTTGAGATCAATGCAGGCATCGCTGTGAATCAATCTGAGTTATTCATAGATAGAACTAAAGATTCAGAAGAAAATTTACCGGTGAGCGATGTGAATAATCAGATAGACAGTAAAATCTGAAAATCTTGCCTGAGCTATTTAAAAGTAATATAGCAGCCTATGGCTTGGGTTGCTTTAGTTTCTATGGCTTTACCATCGATCAGTTGCAGGATGGCCTTTTCCAGATCTTTTGACTTGATAAATCTTTTTCGTCTACCGACCCGAACATAGCTGTCATCTATACGACCTTGATAGAGGACCTGGTCATTTTTCTCATCATAGAGCACCACTTCCGGCGTTATTGTCACACCAAATTTACGTGCCATAGTTCCGAAGTATTCACGTTTTAAGGGAATAGTAATCTCATGGTTTTCAGCATAATTAGCGATGCCCTCTTCATTGGAATATCGATTAGGAAATAAGCCTTGGAACTGAAGCGTATCAGAACGATAGAGACTGTCCAATAGATTTATGGTAGGTGCATAATACTGACAGATCCTACAATCTTCCCCCAAGAAATAAAAGACTGTATATCCGGGCTGTGAATTCACCATTTCTCCTTGCCCGACAAGTCTCAGGAAAGAACAAAATAGCAGTAGGATCAATAGAATATATTTCACTCTCACAAATTAATTGACCTCCTTATTATATGCTGTTAATGCGAACATAAATCTCACACAATTTCTGCTACGGTAAATATACTTCCGACAACCAATATCAGATCCTCATGTTTCGCGTTGCGCTTAGCAGCGGCTAGGGCTCGTGGCACTGTGGTGTAATTTTGTCCTGAAAGCCCGTGCTGCGACGCTTTAGCGCTCAGCTTAGCCACGGCTAGAGCTCTGGGAATCTGTGCTGCAGAGAAATAATAAACAGCGTCCTTGGGGAAATAAGGTAACACCAGATCCAAATCCTTATCCGCTACCACTGCCAGCACAATGTGCAATTGCTCATAAGCTTCGCTCTCCAGTTCATTGAATAGAGTCTTGATACCCATCTCATTATGAGCACTATCAGCAATGACCCTAGGGCTCGAAGATAGCCGCTGATACCTGCCCACGAAACCCCACTTTGTCAGGCCTTTAGTCAGAATCCTTTTCCATTGCTCATCAGTCAGACTCATACCCATCCTATGCAGGGTGGCGGCAGCCGTGCTCAGGTTCTCGTGTTGATAGCTGGGAAGCTGGTCTAAGTTTTGTTGTTCAATCTGTGGATTATTAGTAGTGTAAGTGAGCGGAGCCCTTAGTTGCTTGGCAATCCTATGAAATACAGCTTTAGTTTCTTTCTGTTCTCGACCTATGATCACCGGCACTTCAGCCTTGATGATGCCTGCTTTCTCTCCCGCTATGGCTGTCAAGGTATTTCCTAGAAACTGGGTGTGATCCAGACCGATATTTGTAATGACAGAAATCACTGGCGTTATGATATTCGTAGAATCCAGTCGACCTCCTAAGCCTGTCTCAATCACCGCAAAATCTACTCTCTGCTCTTTAAAGTAACTAAAAGCCATCGCCACTGTAATCTCAAAGAAGCTGGGCTTCAGCTTTCCTTCAAAAACGCCTCTTTCTATAAGATCATTGACGAAGCACTTGACATATGACTTGGAAATAAGCTGAGCATCCACTTTTATCCGTTCGCGGTAATCCTTATAATGTGGAGAGGTGTATAACCCGACTTTAAAACCTAATTCTGCCAGTGCCGCTGCTAGAAAGAAAGACGTAGAACCTTTTCCATTGGTGCCAGCCACATGGATGGACTTAAATGCCTTGTGCGGGTGATCGAGCAGAGCATCCAATTGCTGAATATTTTTCAGATCTTTCTTGAAAGCCTTGGGTCCCACCCTCTGGAACATCGGTAGTTGTTTGAACAAAAAGGACTCTATATCCTTATACTGGGTTATCTTCATACCTTGGGTGCAAATATTTAAACCAACATGAAATTATCAGTGCTCAAATTAAACAATCAATATCATTAGTCACTATCACCACATTATTGCAGGAGGGGGCTTGGCAGGTTTGAGTCTGGCATATAGGCTGAGAAAAGACCCACATTTTGATGATCAGAGCATTCTTATTCTGGACAGATCTGACAAGAAAATAAATGATAGAACCTGGTGTTTCTGGGCTAAAGAAGCAGGACTCTTCGACGAGCTCATTCATCATAGCTGGCAGAAGCTCAGCTACCTGAGCAAAGGAATAGAAAAGCATAGTAAGGTAGCCCCTTATCAATATCATATGATACGAGGAATAGACTTCTACGAGCACTGTCTCAGCTTCCTCAATACTCAGCCGCTCACAGATTTCAGACAAGCTCAGATTAAAGACTATGTGGAAGGATCGGTGATCAGTGTTATAACTGACCACGGTACTTTCCGAGGTAAAAGAGTATATAAGAGTTACCCAGATAGCTTTGAGATTGACAATGCACATTTTGTATGGCAACATTTCAAAGGATGGATAATCGAGAGTGCTCATGACCACTTTGACCCTGTACAAGCTACTCTTATGGACTTCCGGATTGAACAAGAAAATCAAACACGATTTTTCTATGTGCTACCACTATCCAGACGCAAAGCCATGGTAGAGTTCACAATATTTTCTGACAAAGTATTTGAATCTCATGAGTATGATCGTCAACTTACTGACTACATACAGCATTTCTTAAAAATAGCAGACTACACTGTATTAGAAGAAGAAACAGGTGCCATACCTATGACCAGTTATAATTTTCAGGCCACTCACAAGAACACCAGCATCATACCCATAGGCACTCAAGGTGGGTCAGTAAAGGCCTCTTCAGGCTATGCATTTACCAGGGTTCAGAGGGATATGACCAGACTCGTAGAACAGTTGAAGTCAGGCACTCAACTTACTAAACCTAAGAATAGATACGACTTCTATGATCGTATCATGCTCAATGCAATTTTAAAGGAAAAATGTACCGGTAGAGCAGTATTTGATGGTTTATTCAACAAACTACCTTTCCAATCAATCTTTGAATTTTTAGACGAAGAAGGCACTATATTCAATGATCTTAAAATCTTTACTGGACCACCGACACTACCTTTTCTCAAGGCGTTAATTGAGGAAATAGCCTAATAAATATAGGTGCATATACTTAACTGATCACATAGATAGATAGCTATGATATCTTAGTACCTTGCAACACTGGGTACCTTTTAACTAACAACTCTATACTATGACTATTCAAAATTTAGTAGCGCTCGGTTTTCTAATCTTCGGAGGAGGCTTTGTCGTTACCTTACTGATGAGCATAATGAAAATGCTCGGACAAGCTCGTAACAAAAACGTGGGGCTCGGTCAAAGTCTATTGAAAACTTTCAGACTGCCTATCATTTTCTGCATTCTGCTTATGTTATTCATTTTCTTTGTAGTCGTTCCTAACTCAAAATAGTCACTCTCATTATGAAACAATTATTTTTCCTTTGCATACTCTTGGCTCTGAGCTCTTGCAATCGCAAAGCCAGCTCAGCCTTAAAAAGCGCTGATGATGAGTCCTCAACTTTCAGCTCTACACAAGAAAAAATAATATTGTCTGCTGACGCCAATACCCCGATGAGGTTATTTCTCACTACCAGTCTCTCCGACTCCACTTTACTCAGACAAAAATCCGAAGCTGTAATCGCTGATCCTAAAAACAAGGTCCTAACGACTATGATAGACCGACTATATGCAACAGTCAGAGACAGCCTCTCTCTAGGCGTTGGCATCGCTGCGCCGCAGGTAGGAATATCTAAAAACATCATATGGGTACAGAGATTTGACAAGGAAGGTTACCCTTTTGAAGTATATCTTAATCCTGTCATCAAACAGTACACTGACAAGAAACAACCCTGTATGGAAGGCTGCCTTTCCATACCCAAGAAACAGGCTGAAACCCAAAACCGCGCTTACGCCATACTCCTGGAATATGACACCAGAGCTGGCGAGCACAAAATAGAAATGGTGGAAGATTTTACAGCTGTTATTTTCCAACATGAAATCGACCACCTCAATGGCATACTTTTCATCGATCATCTTAAAGAACACTGAATACTGCTGACTATTCTCAAGCCCTGACCAGGACATGACCACTCTTATCGTTCTCCAATACTATTAGCTCTACCAGGAGAACAGCCGCATTTTGAAGAACGCCTATCGCCGTCTAACTCAAGAAAGGAAAAGATTGAGGTAGATAAGATTAAAGCATGATGGCCTGTGACAAGACCGAAGATTTCTCTAGTGCAACAGCTAGTTTGACAATATCCACTGCATGTGCTGTACCGACCTTCTTTTTCTGTTGTCCTAATATTGCTTGTGCAAAATGATGCAGTTGTAGATACTCAGGAAAGTTAAAACCGTGATAATCGTCATGGTAGATATCTACTTTGTCTCCAGTATCCTTATATAATTTAAAAGAACGCTTATTCGTATTTGAAACAACTATTTGTCCTTTATTACCATAAATATTAAAGTAACTCTGTTCTTTCTTGAATGTTGTCTGTACGATGAGATTAACGCTGGAAGTTTGGTTCGTTTTAGCATCACAAATGATCGTATTGTTGTTCTTGGATACTTTTACTTCCGTAAATTCTGTGTCCATCAGCCACGAACATAGATCCAATTCATCCAACGCCGAATCCAAAAATGCACTGCCACTATTCATCGAAAATCTTCTGTTCATCCCATCAAAAAAAGCAGAGTCAAGACTGATATGATTGATCACACCTATATCGCCATTATCTATGACTTGCTTGACAACTTGCAGCAAAGCGACAAATCTTATATAGGAAGAAACCATGACGACTTGGCTGGGACGTCGCTGGGCTGATTTGTCGACAGCTATAGCATCTTCTACATTCAAGGCAATGGGATCTGCCATGAAAACATGCTTACCCGCTTCTATGGCAGATATAGCTAGATGGGGTCGTCGTCGGGGATCACCGAAAATACATATTGCATCGATATCGTGATTTTCTATCAGGGATTTCTCGTCGGAATAAACATATTCCAGTGACAAGTCATTCTTGGCAAAAAGTAGTTCTTTCTGAGTTCTTCCCGCGGCACCTATGAGGCTGAGGTATTTGATGTGATCCTTGAGTAAATGAGCATATCTACCACCCAAGTCTTCTAACCCGAGTATGCCTGCCTTTACTTGGTATAGCATTATAGATGTCGTTCTGCATGGTAACTGGACCTGACCAGAGGACCACTTTCCACAAAATCAATTCCCATTTCCAGGCCAGCTTTTTTGTAGTATGCAAAGGTGTCAGGATGGACATATTCTTCTACTGCTAAGTGCATTTTAGTCGGTTGTAAATATTGACCTATTGTCACGACATCGCAACCATTATTATGCAGGTCAGTCAGAATTTCCAATACTTCTTCCTTAGTCTCACCCAGTCCGACCATGAATCCAGACTTGGTGCGGTGGCCCGCAGTTTTAGTTCGCTGGATTTGTTCGAGACTTCTATCATACTTTGCTTGAGGCCTGACTTTTCTGTAGAGTCTTCTCACTGTTTCCATATTGTGAGATATGACTTCTTGTCCACCTGAGATCATTCTATCGAGTGCTTCCCAGTTGGCTTTTACATCAGGGATTAATGTTTCTATGGTGGTTGTCGGTGATTGCTCTTTGGTTTGGACCACAGTCTGGTACCAGATTTCTGCACCCCTATCTTTCAGCTCGTCTCTGTTGACAGAGGTGATGACAGCATGCTTGACCTCCATGAGTCTTATTGCCTCTGCTACTCTTCGTGGTTCGTCTTCATCATATTCTGGCGGTCTTCCGGTCTTGACTGCACAGAATGAACAACTCCGTGTGCAGACATCGCCCAGTATCATGAATGTTGCTGTACCAGCACCCCAGCATTCCCCCATATTCGGGCAGTTACCGCTTTGGCAAATGGTATTCAATTCATATTCATCCACTAGTCTTCTGACGCGTTTGAAGTCTTCGCCTGTAGGTAACTTGACCCGTAACCAACTGGGTTTTTTTTCGCGTTTTGGTTTATCTGAAACCACTGGTAACTCCACCATAGTCAATTACTTCTTCTACCGATTTGGAAATTCATATATAGTTTGATGAAAATTCTATTATTGGATATTTCTTCAGTCTCCAAGAGAATAGGAATTTTACTGGCGAAGGCATCTACCATCACACCAGTCTCAAATGCCTTTACATATTTATCAAAAGCACCCATAGCCAGATGTAAGCCAAACTTTGCTTGAATACCTGCTTTTACTTTTACTTCATCAAAGCCTTTGAAAAACGAAGACCGCGTACTGATGGAGCCAGAATCTAAAAATTTATCGGCATTGGCTTCTGAATACTTTTCACTTCTAACCCTCACCACCTGTCTGTCGTTTTCGATTTCCACGTAAATCAAATCCAGATAATAAGGCTTGACCAGAGCTATGGAAGGACCGAACTCATAGACGTAACCCACAGCAAGTCCATTACGCTTCTCTTTCTCTGATAAGTAGTTCTTCTGACCGATACCACCTCTGATATTTATAAGACTATTAATCTTTCCATAAGCATAAGAACCAGACCTACCCAATGCAGAAAATTTACTCTGTGTTTTTTCTCGGAAATCCCGAGTCATCCCTATTTCAAACTGATAAAAGCTCGTCTTGTTATAGGTCTTGATCTCTCCAGAATTATAAGCTAGGGCTGCTCCGTTCTCATGAAGCCTGAAATCCAGTGACCATTCATTCTTGTATATGATACCTTTCCAATTTATCTCAACCAATCTAGGCTTGATAACTTGCTGTGCATCAAGAGAACTACATATTATAATAAATGTAAATATGAAAAATATTCCTTTCATGGCTCAAAACCTAAAGATAAACATAATATGTCTTTGTAACAGAGCACGCTACACAAGGTTGTCGTCTTAGTTCGCAGTACGGACTTTAGTGGTTTCATTGATCCAGCACTTGACCTTTATGCTCTCTCCTTCCTTGATGCCTCTCAAGAATATATCTTCCTTCTTGGGCATGTACTGCTTATATGTGCCTATCAAATTTTTGGCCTCAGCTGCGACTGCCGGATCTCTTTTTGCCAGATTCCATCTATCTATGGCTGGCCAAGTTACTATCTGGCTATCCCACCCTGTTCCTGGACCACAAAGAGGCCCGCTAGAGGCGTAGAGTTTACCTATGAGCAAATGCGGTGCCCCAGAAGAAGGATCGTGTTGCAATGACTGCTTGGCATATTTTCTGGATTGAGGAAAATTTTTGATGTCTCCGTAATAAATTTTGGAAATCAATAAACTGTACTTGGCTTTCTTGGCGATGTCATCGGTTGAGGCTATGAATTCATCGAATAATCTTACAGCTTCCTTGTATTGACCATCTGTATAAGCTTGATAAGCTTTCTTCAGCGGACCATCTGGCGGTGGTGGTGTATAACAATTAGTTTGTTTTGCCTGCGCTGCTTCTGCCACTGCATCAGAATTCCGATCACAGCCACCCCAGAGTAATCTCGAGTAAGTACGATTGATAACTTCACAGTCAGTAGGATTAGCTCTCATCAAAGCCAGATATTTATTTTCATAATAAGCACAATCATACAAGCCCTCTATCCCTTCCAGATTATCCAGTCTTTGCGGCGCATAGGCATTGATGATTTTCCAAGCTTCCTCGTTCTTACCAGAACTAGTACCATAATCTATAGCCTCCAGCAGCAACTTAGCATACTTTCTACCCTCTTCCAGTGAAATCTTTTCTTGAACTATTCTATCAGAAAGCAACTTGGTAAATGGATTGATCACAAAGTAATTCACCTTTTCTCTTTTGCCATCCACTGCCTCTTTGAATAAAGCATAAGTCTTGTCTTCATCCGTCACCTCTCCGTAGTAATAGTAGCTGTCAAAAGCTTTTCGCCCTGCCACATAAGCCGGCTCTCCAAAGCACTCAATACGCTTATCATAGATCGCCATCACTGAGTCCACCATAGTTTGTTTTTCTGCCGGGTCAGTAGCGGCGTCGTAGAAGGACTTGTATATTTTAATCCCATCCTCATATTGATATTTGATGGAGCCATTGGCTGCAGGTGCACCATAGTAGGCTGTTTGCCATAGAGGGAAGGCCTCTTTATACTTTTCTTGTTTTACCAGATCCTTATAGAGAACATAGGCCGTACTCACCTCATCCTCTTTACTGGAGCTGAGCTCTCCCAGAGTTGTGCATGGGTTATCATCTTTGGGTACTTCCTTAACTACTACAGTCGGCGGTGCTTCTACAACTTTCTCTGCAACCTTAGGTGTACACGAAACGATCATAATAATAACAGACCAGATGGCAAAAATCTTGAATTCTTTCATTTCACTAGGTTTTCTATCCTTTAGATGCCAAAATTACGCAGAGGGTTCCAAAGGACTTCTTAAAATCCTTATAATTACCAACTTAACAAGGAATAGGATGAAAAAACGGAAATTATTGGTGTTGACTGGTGGAGGAGATTGCCCAGGACTCAATGCCGTCATAAGAGGTCTATACAAGGCAGCCAGAAAACAAGGGCAATGGGAAGTGTACGGCAGCATAGAAGCCTTCAATGGCATTCTCAAGGAAAAGACTGAAATCGTCAAGCTGGACAGAGCCAGAGTTTCAGGCATCCATGTCAAAGGCGGTACAATCATCAAGACCACCAACAAAGGCAACCCACTAGCCTTCCCCATCCAAGCAAAGGACGGTAGCTACACCTACAAAGACCTCAGTTCCAAACTCATCAAGAAGGTCAAGAAGCTGGGCTTCGAAGCCGTAATCAATATTGGCGGGGATGGATCACAAGCAATTTCCAAAGCTCTTTATGATCAAGGTTTACCTATAATAGGTGTCCCCAAGACGATCGACAATGACCTCTCATCCACAGACATTACATTCGGATTCAGTACTGCTGTACAAATAGCCACGGATGCTTTTGACAAACTGGTCACCACCGCTGAAAGTCACAACCGCGTGATGATCATGGAGGTGATGGGCAGGGATGCGGGCTGGATTGCCTTGCATACAGCCATAGCAGGTGGTGCCGAGATCTGTCTCATTCCAGAGATCCCATTCAAGTTAGAGACCCTCATCAAGCGAATCAATAAACGCTACTCGGCGGGTAGCGGCTTCGTCAATATTGTCATCGCAGAGGGGGCCAAGATGGGTGGCAAGAAAGTGGGCAAGCACGCAGAGGGTGATCACAATATTAAGCTGGGTGGTGTGGGTCTGCACTTGAGACAAGCTCTGGAAGACCATGGAATGGAGCCAGATGTAAGAGTCACTACCTTAGGGCATATACAGAGAGGTGGTACGCCTGTGGCATTTGATAGGATATTGGCTACGGCTTTTGGTGTGAAGGCTTTTGAGCTAGTGGAGAAGGGTCGCTATGGGAGGATGGTCACTTATGTGAATAACAAGGTAGCTGACACGACCTTAGCCAAAGCCATCAAGGAGTATAATCACGTCAAGAAGAATCATTATCTTATTAAAACTGCTCGGGCGATAGGGATATCGTTTGGTGATGAGTGATGTTCACCGTCAGAGGCAGGAATGTGAGAAGAACCGAAAACCAGGCAAAGCAAAAATAGCAATCGAGATTCTAAAGAGAGCCATAAAAAAATGGTCACCATTTTCATGGTGACCATTTAGTTTTAACTTATCTGATTTTTTTTAATAATCTATCTTGTAAGGGTCATTTTTTTCGTCGCTGTAAAGTCATTGGTTTCCAGCTTGTAATACAAAACACCAGATGTAGATGAGATCTCATCTTTACTAAGTGAAATAGTGTGCTCACCTCTAGTATAAGAGTTTTGCGATACATGAACTATTCTTCCCACTATATCATAGAAAGTGATTTTAGCATCACCGTCCTCAGCAAGCGCAAATTTAATATCTGTCTGTACACTGAAAGGATTTGGTACATTCTGGTACAATTCGTTTCTAAGTAGTTCCAATCCTTGGTCTGAGAACAACTTGATATCTACTACATCTGTAGCATCGCTTACGTAAGCTTCTTTGCTAGTATAACCATTTGTGAGGCTTATCATGTCAGATAGGTTACCATCTTTTTCTACTGTCATATTAAGTGTATAGAGGACTTCTGATGCATTCACAGTAACTGGGTCCATAGAAGCCCAACTGATAGTGTGCATCTCAGAATCCAAGTGACCCATATGAGCATCGGTAACTTGTATGCTTTGAGCGCTAATATTGCTGAAAGACAATCCGTCCAGCTCCATTGTAAACTGGAATCCAGATACCTCTGAGAAGTTTCTTGCTGAAAACGGCACTGAGATACTCTGTCCTTTAGTTACAGCTCTGTCAGCTATGACAAGTTCAAGACTTTTATTAGATCGTGTCGTGGTCGGAATAGCAAAACTGTTAGGTAATGCATCATCAGTAACATCTCCATACTTGATAGCGCGGAGGTTTGCATTTTCATACGTCTCTGCCAACTGTTGCATTGTTACGTGATTATCCATAGTCAGTGCATTCTCTGGACCTATTTCCTTGTGTGCATCTACAAACTGCCAGCTCATCTTACTTGGCAACTCTGTATATATACCCAGTATGAGTTTACGCAATTCTACGAGATCAACCCCGTCGATAGTACCACTCTGATTTATATCCGCTGCGATATACTTATATGGAGACTCAAATTTTTCTATTCCGAGAATATGTCTCTGTATTGAGATAAGATCCAAGGTGCTGACCCCATTCAGATAATCGTTGTTTTTCTTAGCAGATACTCTGTAAGAAATCATCTCTGGAAGATTTTCGAAAGCATAAGCACCATCTTCATCGGTCATTCTTGTCTCATTAGGGAAAATCGCATGACTACTCTCTAAGGTTACTTCTACAGTTTCTACAGCCAGACCCATTTCTGTTTCTATATTCCCTGCAAGTGCCACCTGTATATTTGATGTACATGCAGCATTGACATTGATCTCATCCAGATCCCAGGCACTGACAGTGGCTCCGTTATTTATCGGGCAATATCCTAGAAATTCAAAGGTGAAAGTCGCTGCAGAATTAGCGCTGAAATTTGCACCAGAAAACTCGAATGTCTCCAGCGTCCAATCAGTTGTTGCCTGATTATCTATGGATCTGAATATCTCGTTGCCATCCTTAAGTACTCTGACACTGTAACGGTTCGGATAATTATTAGGACCAGAAGGGCCATCTATCCAATCATACATGATTGGCGCTTTCTCGAAGAAAGTTAAGCCGGAAATATCGATACTGGATCCTGCCGCAGGATTGACGTTCATGGAGAATCTTAAAGTTCTTTCTGATGCCGAATTGTATGAACATGATGGCATTGCGCTAAAACACATTGCTTCCCCTGCTACACCTGGTGTACATGAATGTGGATTGGTAGCTGCTGGCATTCTGCCGAGCCCAGTAGCAGTTACACTACCACAAGATAGAGGGTTAGGATATGCAGGCGTAAACTCGCTGTAATCTCTATTCGTGCCATTAAACTCAAATGAGTTGCAATCATTAAGACTGTAATAAACCACAGATTCTGGATTTATTACTACAACATCATCACGGCAATCCGTAAGGGATATTGCGGAAGCGCCTTCAAAGAATGCATCAGCAGTAGGAGCAATATCACCACCACTTGTCGGTACATTGAATGTTAAGAATCTACCTCCAGCATTTGCTCTTTCAGCAACATATATCTGTGCTGAAGTATGATCGTAGGCAACATCTACTGGATTACCTAGATTTGTCGAAGGACCTGTAATTCTTATTTGTTCAGCTGCAGTAACTTGATTATCTGACGAGGCAATTGACCAGCCATTAATTATTATTAATGCACCATCATCTGCTACTGCACCACTACCTACATCAGTAAGCACCATGACGTCATTATCCACATCATAAGTTATTCCATGCGTTCTCACCAGACCAGCTATGACGACGCGTCTAGCAGGAGATACTGAAGTCGCATTAGTTGATAGGAAATTCGGAAAGATACCGACATCAGAAGAATTATCCACTACAGCCATTAAAGTAGAACCATTGAAGGTCATACCCCATAGATTAACATTGGTGTTTATTACTCTATCCAAGGTTATGGATGTCGGTGATATCGTGTAAATGATAAAAGCATTCTGCTGCCCATTGCTACCAGCTGCATCTTGAGCAACAACAAGTTTGTTACCTGATACCGCTATTTCTCTTCCATTGGTAAAATCTGAACTAGACGTTGCTGTCAGATTCGGTGTACCTCCAGAGGTCAAACTTGCTTGTACGTTAGAATAAGCATTAATGACATTTGTAGATCTATTTAATTGATATAACACATCTGCATCCTCATCATAGAAAACGCCATCGGCATCTCCCGCTACAGAAGAAAAAGTAGATGTACTCATATTTCCTGCATCATCGAAGCCGTATACACCTACATTTCCAGAAGTGTTACTAGATACGAATACTTTAGTATCTGCGTCTGCAATCAGATCTTGTCTTACGAATTGTAATTCTCCACTACAATCACCTGTACCACTATGCGGTTGAGCCAAGTAGGGGAAACTACCAGTAAATGGCTCATCATTACTTTCTACACCTGTCGTATAAGTCAGTACATTCAGCAAGTCTTGTGTGACAGGACTAGGTGATGTCGCTGGGTCATAATCATCATACCATAAACCTACAGCAGCAAGTACGACACCTGCTACAGCTTGTAATTCAATTCTTGTGACATCATCTTCTAATCTACGACCATTGGGAAATCCATCCATATTCGGTATGAACTCTAGATTTGGTGTTGTATTGAATGGTGCTACTGTGAGACCTATCGCTGCTGCTTGTATTAGACCTAGTGAGCTGAAATTAGCATCATTCCTAGGTGTCGGCGGTACAGCCATGTTCAGACGTAGCATATCTCCACCGTTAGGCAAGAAGTTATTGACAAAAGGCTTACCTGCTGCCAGCGGATTTCCACCTTTACCCGTAGCCAATTGATAAGGTATGACATTAGGTACACCTGTGTGGAAAGCTGGCCATAGATCTACTGATCTAGGCTTGCCTGCTGCTGGTAATAATAAGGTACCGAAAACAGCATCGTCCAGTGCAGTGCCGGCTAGTGCAGGATCACCTTTCAGTCCGAACAATCCGTCCCCACCATTGGTAAAGTCGAACATTCCCAGTGAGTTAGTCTGGATTCTCAGAGGAGCAAATGCTGGAACAGCACCACCAAACTGAGCATCATCCATATATAAAGCTAATTCCGGATTGTAAAAGAACTCAAAATGAGCAGGGTTCTCATTGTACGGTGTTCTCGCATTCCATTCATCTTTAGAACCGATAGGAATAACTGCCTCATTGGTCAATGGCATTCCTAGTCTAGATACTTGGATCCAATCACCACTTACTTGAGGAGTATTGTTACTGCTGATTGTTGTAATCGCTGGTCTGCTTGCTGAAGCCCATACACCTATTACATAATCACTATCCAGAATACTCGTGGGTGTCGCTGGCGCACCTGCTTTAAGTAAGGTGGAAATAGGTACTTGTATAGCTAATGCACTTACATTGTAGCAAGCCACCCCGTCTACTGGCGTACCATCCTGTCTAGGTGCATCACCTAGATCGAAAATACCACCTAGATCCACGAAAAAAGGATCATCCGTAGGACCTGCAAAAACTGTCTCACCTGTAGAGGCTGTCGTTATAGCGTTCTGAAATAGATTATCATAAGTCGTTCCTAGTCCTACACCACTTTCTATGGATCTCGGGCCTATGTTGTTCGGCGGTACTACACCATTAGTTATAATGGTTTGGAATGTATTTCCACCATCCGTACTTCTTTCTAAAGTATATGTTGCCTTCTGATTCTGTGCACCCAACCTGATATTGAAAAATGTTGTTGGATCTTCGTTTACGATATTAAATGTAAATCTGTAAGTGATCTCGTCACCAGGCACATTTGCATCATTATCTACATGTATCTCATATCGAATATTCTGTCCGAATGTGTAGTAATTAGGTCCACCATGAGGTAATTGTAAAGGCACATAAGTCGCTATGATCGTGACCATGTCAGGATTATCTGGACTTCTAAATGCATACAAGTCCACATTATCTGCTAATGGATCATTAGAGATAAGTGGCGCCTCTCTGTGACTAGAACCATATACGCAGGTCATAGCCATGATGAAAGTGACCATTCCGATCACCAAGTTTTTTATATATAAATTATTTTTCATGTTTGTCTTTTATCTTTTATCAATATGATTACTGACTGAGTCTTATTGTCTTAGCGATGTTCCTCTCCATGGCATTGCCACATATGGAAAGCTAGATGAAAAAGGCGCATCATTGCTATCTACTCCAGTACTGTATGTCAGTACATTCAGAAGATCTGTTGTCACCGGGCTAGCCGATGTTGCTGGATCAAAATCATCATACCATAATCCTACAGCTGCAAGTACCACCCCTGCCACTGCTTGTAATTCTATTCTTGTTACATCATCTTCTAATCTACGACCATTAGGGAAACCATCCATATTAGGTATGAATTCCAAATTTGCTGTCGTGTTGAAAGGCGCGACAGTGAGGCCTATAGCTGCTGCTTGAATCAAACCCAGAGGGCTGAAGTTAGGGTCGTTTCTTGGCGTTGGTGGTACAGCCATGTTAAGCCGCAACATATCACCACCGTTAGGTAAGAAGTTATTGACGAAGGGCTTTCCTGCTGCCAATGGATTTCCACCTTTGCCTGTAGCCAGTTGATATGGTATCACATTCGGCACACCAGTATGAAAAGCTGGCCATAGATCCACAGATCTAGGCTTGCCTGCTGCTGGTAATAACAAGGTACCGAATACGGCATCATCCAATGCGGTTCCTGCAAGAGCGGGATCTCCCTTAAGGGAGAAGAGGCCATCTGCACCATTAGAAAAATCAAATGCTCCAAGAGAAGCTGTCTGGACTCTCAATGCTGACAAAGCCGGTACAGCACCGCCAAACTGATCATCATCCATGTACAGAGCCAATTCCGGGTTGTAAAAGAACTCAAAGTGTGCAGGGTTCTCATTGTAAGGTGTTCTCGCATTCCAGTCATCTTTAGAACCGATAGGAATAACTGCTTCATTTGCCAATGGCATACCTATTCTGGATACTTGTACCCAGTCACCTGAGTAATTTACTGTCCCTTGTGCACTTAGTGTCTTTATAGCAGGACGACTAGCAGATGCCCATACACCTATTACATAATCAGCATCTAAGATAGAAGTAGGCGTAGATGGTGCTCCTGCCTTCAGTAAAGTACTGATAGGAATTTGTAGCGCGATTGTATGCACATTATATTTAGCCAATCCATCTCTAGCAGCGCCACCTTGACGTGGTGCATCTCCTAAATCAAAAATACCTCCTAAGTCTACATAGAAAGGGTCATCCACTGGCCCAGCAAAAACCTGTTCTCCGGTAGAAGCTGTCGTGACAGCACCATTAAATAGAGATGCATAAGATTGTCCCAGTCCAGCACCACCCTCTATGGATCGTGGGCCTATGTTATTAGGCGGTACGACACCATTAGAAACGATAGTCTGGAAGGTAGAGCCTCCATTGATACTTCTTTCCAGTGTATATGTTGTCTTTAAGTTTTGTTGCCCAAGTCTGATATTGAAAAAAGTAGTGGGGTCCTCATTTACCTGATCAAAGGTCATACGATACACGATTTCGTCACCAGGAGCCCCAGCATCGTTATCTATATGTATCTCATATCTCACGTTTTCTCCAAAATTATAGTAATTGGGGCCGCCGTATGGTACTTCTCCTGGTATGTAATTGGCGATAATTGTGATCGTATTGGGATTGTCTGGACTTCTAAAAGCATAGAGGTCTGTGTTGTCCGCAAGAGGATCATTTGAGATAAGTGGTGCTTCTCTGTGGCTAGAGGCTTGTAGGGCCGCACTGAATAAGACACAAGCCATAATAAGGAGAGCTCCCAGGCTTTTCCTTAAGCTTGTTGGCTTTTGTTTTGGATTTTTCATAGGTAGAAAATAGATTAAACGGTTATAGACTAATAGGTTAATTGCCGTTTACAGGCAAATAAACTTTTACTTATATACAGTGATGCAAAAAAAGGCAACTGGATGGCATTGCACTTTTAACACATGCTTATCGCAATGTGTCTTTTACTATGACTTTCTGAACAGAAGGACCCTGAATAGCGAAGGGATCCAGAGCAAATTACTTACACTGGAGACATAGTTTCATTAAAATTTTAAAACTGATTTTGATAAAAAAACAATTGTATCAAATATAAATTCTTAACTAAAAAATATTTAAAGACTCAAATATAGTCAAAATTATCAAATAATCAACATTTTACATATAAGCAAAACTCTTAATATGTATACTTGCTCCTAATTTAGGTTTCTTCAAATTTAAAGAGTAGTTCTATATCATAGAACAATGATCGTCCAGATTTACGCAAATCAACCTACGCAGCACTCAGAAGAAAAAGATAATGAGCGCTGACATCAATAAAACTTAGACTATCATACTAAAGAAAACCGAAGACGTCTTCTATAACTCAAAGAATACTGATCAAAGGTCAATGGAAAGTCATCGAAGCCTTCTCCAAAGAAGGTAAAGTCCATGAGCCCTACGACAAGCCTTCATACAAAAATATGGCTTTACAAATTCATCGACTATAAGACGTGTTGTCCAGTTCTGCCTCGAGCGCGGGCTGCTTTATCAGAGTCAGGATGGAGAGGAAAGCTATTTTGAGATTGATGACGTCTTTTTGAGAGGTGGATAGAGCTGATGTGGATTGGGTAATTAAGAATAATTGCCTTGAGCTTTATGAGGCAAATTGGTGGCCAACTGAGATTAATATCTTGTGTTAGACAAATTGTTAACATAAATTTATAGACTATGAAACGTACTTCTTACTTCTAGCTTTTTGCTGCTAAATAAATCTGGATATGGTCAGCTTGCATGTGATTGTGAAGCAGCATGGGAGGTCAATGATCCTAGTCCCGAGAATGGAGGGGTGTGGATAAATAATGATGGTGAGATTGGTCCGGATAATGCCTGCTGGGACATAGAAGTAATATTTAATGGGCTTGTCGAGGACTGCGGATGTGACGTGACTTCTGAGCAAGTAAATCTTATGATTGAAGGAGAATTAATTCAATTAACCGAAATTTCACCTCCAACCATAAGAGATTTATTTATGGGTCAGATCGCTCTTTTTGAAATCTTTTCCGTGAGGACTTTTGGACACAAAGTGGTATTACAAGTACACTGAATCCCAACCCAAATCAGATTGGAATTGGAGAATCCTTCACCTTTGACATTTGGATCGGAGCAGGATGGTTCCCCTTGCAATTGATTACTAATCTTGATTGTGACGGTGATGGAGAACCCGATTGTTCATTATCAGATGAAATCCTCGTTTACTCTGTATGCATATGAAGAAAACACAGCTCATAGCAGCGATAATTTTTCTCTCTTTCTTATCAAACACATGTAGCTCGCAACGGCTGATGGGTACAATTGAT
>ENA-ORXM01000531-ORXM01000531.1-marine-metagenome-genome-assembly--contig:-NODE-531-length-66179-cov-8.636410_pt1 | contig 66179 bp, 48 predicted proteins | sample MGYA00237867_ERZ511480 | MGnify/ENA primary metagenome ERZ511480 (study PRJEB26309, sample SAMN06266103) | marine metagenome | isolation source: Algal blade | place: United Kingdom:Sidmouth, United...
CCTACGTTTTTTGCCTTGATCCATTTTGAACAATTCTAAATCCTTTTCCGTCATCTAAAAATAGAAATGGTATAAGAATCGATATTGAATCTCCTACACCCTTAATTTTTTGATCCACAAGTGACTAGCCCCACCTGGAGTAGATCTATCTTTATAAAACGATAAGCGCTCTCATAGACATAAACGCTCTATTGCCTCTTCGATTTGGAACTGGTATACCTCATCAAAAAGTCTTACGTAAGAATCTGCACTTTTTATGCCCTTTACAACTTTGTTACGCGCCGATTTTAGATTGGAGCAGCCTTTTTCAGTTGCTCCTAATTTGATCTGTGATAGCCCCTTGTAGAATAGAGATTCTGAACTGCCAGACCATTTTTCTATAGCCTTATCATAGAACACTATTGCTTCATCTGGTCTATCTAGTAGATCTAAGGTTCTCCCTTTCTGAAAATACATCTGATGTGTTATTAGTATGCCATCTTGGTTCTTAAGTTCATCTTCGATAGCACGACTAAAGAGATCTAGAGCACTTTCATAATCCTCAAGTTGCTTATGGCAAAGCCCCTTGGCATATAGGATATGATCATCACTGACATATTTTGTATTCTCCACAGTGGAAGCCTCTAGTCTATTTAGATGAAATAGAGCTCTTTCGTAATCTCGATAATAATATAAAAGTACCCAGCCCATATAACCATCTCCATCCATAGGCGACATGCTGATAGCTTTGTTTAGATAAGCTATCGCTTCATCATAGTTTCCGTTTTTTGTATTTTGTACAGAGCTTGCATGATACATGTGTGAGGGAATCATTCCATCCATTTTAGAAAAGGAATTAGCGATTATTCTATTACCGATTTCCTCATAGCCAAACCACTGAAGTTGACTCCCATATATTGATTTTAAGCTATAATATACATTAGGCTTTATCACAAAGAATACAACCAGTAGGACAACTAACAGAAGTATAGGATACATTACAAGTCTTCTTATCCACTTTATCATTTTGGAAGAATTTCTGTTATAATTCCATTGTCCAATCTGAAAGATAAGAACTTGAACGAATTGACGTTTTCTCCTGCATCGTTACGACCAGGTATCCACTCATCTAATCCTCTGGTAATTTTTCTTATTTGTATCTCTATAGAATCATTGAGATCCATTTTCTCATACTCCAGATTGTACGATTCATATTGGAAGTTCCCTGTATCTCCATGACAATTCACCTGAAATCTAATCTTAACTATTCCTGTATTATTATCTGTAGGAGGAACATAATTTTTATTGAATGCCTGTTCTATAGCGTAGATTTCTCCGTGGTTGTCTAGTCCTGTTACATAATATGGTTTCAGTATGCCTATTCCACAGAGTTCAAAATCCTCATCCTTTACATGACAAGCGAGGAGTACGATGAATAAGATAAAAACAATATATATCCAACTTATAATTTTCATAAACGTCTTTGCTGTTTTTATTTTATCATACTAAATAAAGATAGCAATACTACTCTACAGTACCGTATCCAATTCATTATTCTGGAAGGAAAGTTCCAGACAGCTCCTACTTTTATTTATCTTCTTAATGTTATAGAAAGCTTAAACTATCAATACAGAATAAACCTTCTTTGCTGTATAATGTCAAAGAAGCATATTTAGAAAAATAGTTAACTAATTAAAAAAAAGATTATGAAAAAGATATCATTGAAAATAGCGGTCTTGGCTTTATTTGCCATTTGTATGACCTTTACTTTAGGCGCACAAGATGTGATACGTACGGCTGAGGTAGAAAAGAAGAAAGAAAAAAAACAAGAACACAGAATGAAACGTCTCGAGAAGATGGCCGATAAGCTAGAAATGTCAGTATCACAAAGGGACCAATTTATGATAGCTCAGGCAGAGTTTAATACTGCCGCAAAAGCAATCAAAGATTCAGAAGTAGAGAAGAAAGAAAAAAAGGCTCAATTGAAGGCTCTAGCTACAGAGCATAAGACAAGATTATCTACATTTTTATCAGAAGAACAAGTTACTAAAATAGAGAAGCGTCTTATGAAAAAGAAAGGGAAGCACAAAACTAAAAAAGGTAAAAGAGTTAAGCAGCCTCAGCCAGAGTAAAACTTTTAAATCTATATTGATGAGCCATAGAAGGGATTCCTTTTGTGGCTTTTTTTTGGGAAAATAATAAATTTAGGTCTAGCTTATATGATTTCTAACCTACTAATCGAGTATGAGATTAGTACCTCTTCTAATATATTTTTTAATGTTCAACCAGAAAGCAAAAATAAGGTACAACACAATAGGAGAACCCATTGTGATGAAAGAAAGGTAGATAAAATATAAGCGTACTCTAGAACTGTGTAAGCCTATTTTTGAAGCGATGTAACTACACACTCCAAAACTATATGTTTCTATTGTACTTCTGAGTTTATGTATCATCTATATTTTAGATATGAGTAAGATATAACTAAATATAGGTAGAAAATATTTCTTTTTATGAAATGATAGAAGAATATTTTAGGCATCAAGACAACCACGCACTTACCACATTACACGAGAACATCCGACTATAACTGAAGGGTAGATTTATTTGATAGAAGAATATTGATTTACGCCGTTCTTGATTAAGACGTCTTTGCTGGAAAGAATAATTCTTTGTCTGTTATCTATCGTAAAAAGATTAATGGTATAATTTCCTGGCATAGCGTAATGATAATGGACTTCATTGGTCGCTAACACTTTCTCTATATTACCATCTCCAAAGTCTAAGTATAGTGGATTCTGTTGGAGTTTATTATCTACAGAAACGATAAGTTTGGTGCCCGTATTTAGATTTCCCGTAATGGTAATCATATTATTCTCGAATTCTAGAGGAACGAGTTTACTTTGAATTTCTAAGTGAAGGGGCACCTCATGTGCGCTATAGTTAACTTGTTTGTGTATACTGCCAAAACAGTAAAAGCAGCCCATAAAGCCTAAGCCAATAATAGAAAATAAAACTAAGCCATCTAGAAGATAAGTTGAGGACTTATCAACCGGGACTAGCTTATCAGGTATACTTTTCAGTATAGAGCTCATAGGATTTCGGTTTTCGGTAATAATCGGTTTTCTCGTCATAAATCGAATGACAAGAATAGTGTAAATATAAAACAATAACTGAAAGGAAAAAATATTATTACATTATTATGTAATATATTAAGAGTTAATAATCAATTAATTATGTAATTTATATTTGAATAATTGAATATATAAGATTCTAATCTAGAGTACATTGTAAGCTAAAAACATGAGGAAATGCTTTCCCATGCGTACCCCATATCCACTCCCCTTCTTTTCTTAAAGTCAAGTTTTCAAAACACTCATAAGGTGTATAATCGTATTCTTGCAAATGAGTTACTCGCAAACCGACGGTAAGTAAGGCCGTTACAACTTCAGACACGGCATGAATCCAGAAGTGCTCCTTGAGTATTATGTCTGTTTTTTTATTTGAATTTATATCGGTGTAAGTTCCTTCGTTCTCTTCTGTATAAACGCCCTTATTAAAATAGTTATAACTAATTTTCTCTGATTCCCAATCGAACATATAGATAGCAGGATGAAACTCGGCTAAGGTAAATTGTCCTCCAGGCTTTAGATGTTGCTTAATAAGCTGAGCCCAACGATCTAGATCTGGCAACCAACAGATGGCCCCATAAGAGGTAAATATATGATCAAATTTCTCTCCTTCTAGGTGATCGCTGATATCATAGACATTGGAACGTATAAATCTTGTATCTACATCTAATTCCGCGGCCAATTCTTTTGCTGTAGCAATACTATCATCGGATAGATCTATACCCGTTACTTTTGCACCAGCTCTAGAAAAGGAAATGGTATCCTGACCGAAATGACATTGTAAATGTAAGAGATTCTTTCCTTGAACATCAGGTAGAAGATTAAGTTCTATCTTATTGAGCGAGGTTTTTCCAGCTTTAAATGCAGATACATCATAGAAATCAGAATCTTTGTGAATTCTAGTCTTTGCATTCCATAAAGCTCTGTTAGCATCAAAATAGGAGGATAAGTCCGTCATAATTGTATACTTTTGTTCTGAGGTTATAAACTTCATCAAAAATCTAATAAAAATGGCAGAAGCGAAAAAAAAAGGGAAACAAATTAATATTGAATTACCAGAAGAGATTGCGGAGGGGGTATACTCTAATCTTGCAATTATCTCCCACTCACAATCAGAATTTGTTGTAGACTTTGTTAGACTTGTCCCTAATGTTCCTAAAGCGAAAGTGAAGTCTAGAGTAATTCTTACACCAGAGCATGCTAAGAGATTCATGAAAGCATTGGCTGATAATGTTAAAAAATTCGAAGCGCAGCACGGCTCTATTACAGAGAAGGAACAGAATCCTTTTCCTAAGATGAACTTTACGCCGACGGCTCAGGCGTAGTTGTTTTGTCGAGGAGATTGTATCGAGGAAATTCCACCCCCTAGCCCCCACCGGCGGGGGAAATAATATATCCTCCTGTAGAGTTGACTGCATGTTCTCTAAGCGTGCCGACGGTAGTCGACAATGGAAGGTGCCTCGGTCATCTGATGGGAAGTCGAAAATAACTTGCCCTCCGCTAGATGAGGTTTCCGAGATTCAGAAGAGGAAAACTATAATCATTAGCAAATTACAATAACTGACTCAAAATTTAGTCAACCCAAAACGATCATATCGCTCTCTACATGAGTAGTAATACCTAAGTATAAATCCCGTAATTACCCCCTTCCAAAGTTCTAGATTCCCCCTTAGATTTGTCTTATAAATATTTCGAAAGAAAGTTTAAAAGGCGTATCCGAAAAGCCTAATAAAATAGAGTAGGAAAACTTTAAAATTATCAATTATCATGGGAATCAATATTAATATTACCGCTTCTGGTGACAAGGGTGCATGTAAGGCTGAAGCCTCAGGAAGTATACAACACATTGTTACTGACCAAGAAAGAAAGACCTTCGGCATAAATGACGGTGCATTAAAAAATGCTATAGGAAAGTATTTCGGAAAAAATCCAAATGATGCTTATGTACATAGTCCAACTCCATGGGGAGATCTATACAAAACTTATGGATGGGCACAAGTACAGACAGTTCTTGTTCCAGTAAGAGCTGAGATCCTGGGTATAACATCAGTTCCAGATATCCTAGCAACTAAAACTTTCTCTAATAAGAGTACTGTAAAAGGCACATTCAATGCAAGCATATCTCAAGAAATAACAAATACTGTAGGAAGTACCTGGTCCACAGGAGGAACACTCTCTATAAGTGAAGCGATAGAAGTCGGTGTCAATATAGAAATATTCAGTGCCAAATCTACTACCACTATTGGTTACAGCCAGTCGTGGGATGTAGGAGGCTCTAAGAGTAAATCATCTACTGTAGGTTCTGAGTCTGGTGTATCAGTAGAATTAGATCCTGGTCAATCAATAGAAGCACAACTATCTGCAAGTAAGGGAACTATGAAAGTAAGAGTGACTTATAAAGCAGTTCTACAAGGCTCTGTTGCTGTAAACTACGATCCTACTTTTAAGGATCACCACTTCTGGGCTTTACCGATATCTAATATTATGAGCGCAGGAGGTATGAGTAATGAGGTAATATCAACTGAAGATTTTGATATAGGTTTCTACAGCAATGGAAAAGTAGAAATCAAAAATACAGACGGAACTGTCATACGCAATATAGTTCTTGCAGACAGAAGAGCTTAATTCTATCTTGATTATAGAATACCACAGATTTAATATTCTCTTAAATTTGTGGTGTTCTATATCTTATCCCACTATCTTTTTTGCCCAGTCATCATCCGCTTTGAGTAAATTTCTCAATGCATGTTTTATAATCCATTTTCTTTCTTTCCCTATACTCTTGCCATTCCACTTCTCTATCAGTGTTCTTACTGTGGCTGGATTATCCTTGAGAATATCATTTATGCAATTAGCGACAGACTTCTGAACATATTTTGATGGATCATCTTTTAGGCTGTTTAAAATCGCCAAGATAGGATCAGGATTTTCAATAAATAGTTCTAGCTTTTTCGCCCAGGGCAAACGTGGTCTAAGGCCTTCACAAGAAAGTCTTCTTACGTGAAGGTTCGTATGCTTGGACCATTTCTTCATTTGAGAAATCGTCTTTTTTGTATGCCTTTCTAAGAATGGTCTAATCGTGTATTCCCCTGTATTACGCTTGGTTATTTCTTTTATAGCATACATAGATTCTTCGAAGTCTTGAAGTCCATACTTTTCTATAAACTTAGCTATCGGCATGACCCAATAAAAATTGGTGAACATACCTGTTTCTTGCTCATTTTTAGGACCTAATATTTTCAGTAAAGTAGGAAGAGCTTTTTTATAATCTCTTCCGAGTTTATCATACAATTCATCCGCTATAACTTCTACCCTATCTTTCAACTCTAGCGCGGTAACTTTTCGATCTATCGTAGCAACAAATTCTTTTCTACCGAACTTAGGCTCTACCTCTTGCAGCTTAGTAGCTAATAAGATTGCTAATTCTTTATCAAACCAATATTTTAGTTTTTTGTATGCCAAAATTTTAAATCTTAAAACAGGTTTAGTGTCTAAAATAAATTCCATTTGTTTTAAAGGAAATAGTCCAATAGCTTGCAGTTTATATAAGCTAATCGACCACTGCAAATTACTTGTTTTACTTGTTGAAATAAACTTTTTTACATTCGAATTCAAAGCAATAAATTCTAGGACAGCAATGTTCGTAACAATTACCTTTCCCCCAATACATTCTGAAGTCACAAACATCGATTTGGTTTATGAGTTCATACATAAGCTTTGGATCCTTATGTTCTTTTAGGCGCTGCTTATTAACTCTTCGGAATCTTCTATTGTATTCTGCACGGACTAATCCTTTATCTTTGTTTAGCCCGAATTTCTTATACGATCTTGACATATTTTGTAGGTTTTGTACCTACATCGTGTCATATAAATCATAAATTTTCATAAAAACATTTTTAAAAACTACCGATTAAAAAACCAGAAAGCGTCTTGTATATTTTCTATTACTTTCAGAATCAGAAATATGCAAAAAGTAAACCCCTTCTGTCATAGCAATCGTACTTATGGAAAGGCTTCCTTCTACGTTAGAATTATATAGAATCTGTCCTGCACTATTTAGAATAGAACAAGTTAATGAACTTTTGTCAGACTTTTTATTTACAAGCTGAAGTGACCTGCTTGCATTATTATTTACAAAGCTAAATTCCTCTACAAACTTATCCTCTACGTTTGATACTTGTCCTACTGTAAATTCATGTAGCTTGACCTCATCCAGATATACTACTTCATACGTCCATATACCTTCGGCGAAACTTGTTCCATAGACTCTGGTAAACCACCACCATGAAGAGTGGAAGGTATCTGAGAATTGTTGCAACCAGGAATCTACTAGCGTACCTTCAGCATCGAAGACTGAGTGTTGGGCTGCTTCATTATTTAACTGATCTCTAAAATATGCTGAAAAGTATATACGCTCACCTGGCGCAAAATCGTCTGATAGATTTGTAACCCATTGCTCGCCACAGCCTTGGGGCATAGGATTAGTCGTACTGGTCGTCATTTCCATAATTCCTGGAACTCTATAGGCCTCTTGATCATCCCACATCGTGCCGTCATTAAGTGTATTACAAATTCCTTCATAAGGATCTAGTAAATTGTTATAGTTATTATTCTCCCATATTTCAAAATGAAGATGTGGACCAGTAGAACTACCTGAGCTACCTACAATTCCCAGGTACTCTCCCTTCTCCACTATATCTCCTGTATTCTTTTCTGTTACTGAATTTTCTTTAAGATGTCCATACCAACTTACGTTACCGTTTGCGTGCATGAGGTATACCGCATTCCATTGGCAATTTGTACAGAAAGTACAATTCCTATCATAGTTTCCATCTACTCTAAAGATAATCATGCCTTCGTCAGCGGCTATTACTTCCACAGCATCATCATCCATTTTCTTCCACGAAAAAGGCCAGGGAAATATATCTGTACCACTATGATCGTATCCACTACCTAGATCATAAGAGCGATTGCCACAGTCATAATCTCTTACGAAATTATTATGTTGTCCAGAGCTATTCTGGTTATGGTCAACAAAATTGGAAATCGAATAAAAATTATCATTCTCTAAATTTTCTGCTGCTCTAACTGGAAAAGAAAAAGAAGTCATTTTTGTTGCATGGCTTCCATAGGCTTGCAAGCTAGGGGTCTCCTTATATATCTGTTGTAGCGTGGAAATTATTTCAGCGCGTTGCATTTCAGAAAGACAAGCATGGTCAGGTAAATTATAAGCTCCTCCCCCAGAAGAAAGCTTGTCTTGCGCGGCAACAAAAGAAAAGGAAAGTAATAGGCTAAGCAATAAGTACATTCTCATGATCAAGTTTTTCTTAACCTAAATGTAAGCTTAATAAATGCAAATTCCAATTGACATGAAATCTCTTATAAAATGTATAGAAGCTTCAGATTAGGACCTCTCGTATAATAGATATACAGATTCTTAGAATAAAGAACCCGCCTGAGCTGGTGGCACTATCCCTAGATGTTCATAAGCTTTTTGCGTAGCTTCTCTTCCCCTAGGTGTTCGCTGAATAAATCCCTCCATAATAAGAAAGGGCTCATGTACTTCTTCTATTGTCCCAGGCTCCTCTCCTACTGCGGTAGCTATCGTTGTAAGCCCTACTGGCCCACCTTTAAACTTCTGGATAATAGCTGAAAGAATTTTGTTATCCATCTCATCCAGTCCATAGTCATCTACATTCAGTGCATCGAGTCCGTACATAGCGATCTCCTTGTCTATAGAACCAGAGCCTTTGATCTGAGCAAAATCTCTTATTCTGCGCAGCAGTGCATTAGCAATCCTAGGCGTACCTCTGCTTCTAGATGCAATAATGTGTGCACCTACATCGTCTATCGGAATATCTAAGATTTCAGAATTCCTTTTGATGATGCCTTTGAGTGTTTTGACATCATAGTAATCCATATGACAAGTGATCCCGAACCTTGCTCTCAATGGAGAAGTCAGTAGGCCCATCCGTGTTGTTGCTCCTACTAAGGTAAAAGGGTTTAATGTCAATTGTATACTTCTAGCACTCGGACCACTATCGATCATAATGTCAATTCTATAATCTTCCATAGCAGAATACAGGTATTCCTCCACCACATTATTAAGCCTATGGATCTCATCTATAAAAAGAACATCCCCTTCTTCTAGGTTTGTCAATAGACCAGCTAGGTCACCTGGCTTTTCTAGGACAGGACCAGAGGTAAGCTTGAGGCTAGACTCTAACTCGTTAGCTATAATATGAGAAAGGGTCGTTTTTCCTAGCCCGGGAGGACCATGTAAAAGAACATGATCCAGTGCTTCCTCTCTAAGCTTAGCTGCCTCTATAAAAACAGATAGATTTTCTACGATCTTATCTTGGCCACTAAAGTCACTGAATCTTACAGGACGGAGCGCTTTCTCATACTGCTTTTCCTCTGGTGTCAGATTATCGTCAAAAGGATCTAGATTAGGATTTGCCATAAAATATATATATAATATAAAAGTATAATAAGTCTAAGACTCTACACAGACAGAATGAAATTAGCGTCTAAAACAGATGCTTTTTTATGTAAATAGGGCTATTTGTGCTGTTTTAGCATGGTTTAGTACGCATAATTGTATGCAAAGCAATTATTAAATTTTAGCTTTGCAGCTTCAAAATCAAAAAAAGAATAAAATGGGAGGAGAAAAAATAACACTAACTAGAAGAAATAAACTCAGCGTTCCTGATAATCCTATCGTGCCCTTTATAGAAGGTGATGGTATAGGACCTGATATCTGGGCTGCCGCTCAGAGAGTTTTAGATGCTGCTGTAGAGAAATCATTCGGTGGTAAAAGAAAGATACACTGGAAAGAAGTCTATGCTGGTCAGAAAGCACATGATAAGACTGGTGAGTGGTTACCTCAGGATACACTAGATGATCTACGAGAACACTTAGTTTCTATAAAAGGACCACTGACCACACCTGTAGGTGGGGGATTCAGATCCCTGAATGTTGCGATCAGACAGAAGCTAGATCTTTACGCTTGTGTAAGACCGGTCAAATGGTTCAGAGGTGTTCCTTCTCCAGTAAAAAAGCCAGGTCTCGTGGACATGGTGATTTTCAGAGAGAATACGGAAGACATCTATGCGGGTATAGAATACCTTAATGGAACTGCAGACAACGAAAAAGTAAAGCGTTTCCTTATCGATGAGATGGGTGTAGACGGTATACGTTTTCCTGATTCTGTTTCTCTAGGTGTAAAACCAGTTTCTGTAGAAGGGACGGAAAGACTCGTCAGAGCAGCTATCAAGGATGCTATAGCTAGAAAAGCTAAATCTGTTACTTTAGTACACAAGGGTAACATTATGAAATTTACGGAAGGTAAGTTCAAGGAATGGGGTTACGATCTAGCAAAGAGAGAATTCGATGCGAAAGATTACGAAGGCGGACCATGGCAGGTAATCAATGTAAAAGGAAAAGAACTCATCATAAAAGATGTTATAGCAGATGCATTTTTACAACAGATCTTACTGAGACCAGCTGAGTACGATGTGATTGCAACTCTTAACCTGAATGGTGATTATATTTCTGATGCACTGGCAGCAGCTGTAGGAGGAATAGGAATCGCTCCAGGAGCTAACATCAATTACGAAACTGGAATCGGTGTATTCGAGGCAACGCACGGTACAGCACCAAAGTATGCTGGACAAGATAAAGTAAATCCTAGTTCAGTTATTCTTTCTGGTGTTATGATGCTAGAATATATGGGTTGGAAAAAAGCAGCAAGAATGATAGAAAAAGGCCTTAAGGGTGCTATTAAGTCAAAGAACGTAACGTACGATTTCGAAAGACTTATGAAAAACGCAACACTAGTAAAATGCTCAGAGTTCGGTGATCAGATCATCGCTAACATGTAAGCATTGTTTAGTACAAAACGAAAAACTTTTAAGAGCTACCTTTGTGAAAGGTGGCTCTTTTTTTTTCTAAATTAAAAGAACAGTAAAAGGGGATATGTAATTTATAAAAGAAATAAATATTTTGCGATAGACTAATACCATTTCTATTTTTAGATGACGGAAAAGGATTTAGTATTGTTCAAAATGGATCAAGGCAAAAAACGTAGGCGAACCCATAGGTTCGTCGAGGCTTTTTAACGAAGGAACATGAAGAACAAAATAAATAATTACCGTCATTCTAAACTAGAATTGGTATAAAACCCATTGTGATTTGCTTAAGTTATAAACAGATCTATTCCAAGGGTATTTTAATTCCTTGCTGTATCCAGTTCAGAATAAAAATAATAATAATAATAATAATATCTTAAGTAAGAAATAATTAATTATGGTACCCCAGGGTTAAAACAAATTGGAGTAATATGAGAGAGAGAGAGAGAGAGAGAAAAAGAGAGAGTGTGTGTGTCTTTGTGATTGTATTTAGTGTGCAATGAGGGACGGAGAAATCTTGCTTCCCATCCGCTATCGCGGTTCTTTCATTGTCGACTATCGTCACCGCTCTGTGAGTTCATTCCGTCGCTTCTGATCTTCGACCACCTGTCTTTAAGGAGGGACATTAGATATGAACCTTATCTTAGATAATTGTACCAAAAAATTATGCTAAGATAAGTCCAGAGTAAACTAAATAAAATGTGAATAATTGTTTCAAATAACTTGCCCTTCCATAACTTAGAGGAGTACCCAAAGAATTGGATAACTAGTCTTATACTCCAGAATATCGCTAAACCTAAAGAGATTTTTTTGCCTAGATTTGTAAGTACCAAGTCCTCAGAAGATGTAAAACAAAGTAGTCCAATAAGAAACACTACAAGCGCAATAAAAACAGTATGAATGATCATCATTTGTCTGTTAATCAAACTTAATGATTTCAAGTCCTCTTTCCAATTAAAATATTTAGGGAAAAAAATATGAACCCATGCGAGTGACATCAATAAACTTCCTATTATTTTAATTTGTAATTCCATCTTTCTTTAAAATAAAGACTGTAATAAAAGGGGTTATTTTAATCTCGTTTTTTAGAATCAAATTTGCCTTACTAAATGTTCTAACCCAATTCTTTCTAGAATAAAAATGCAAGAAACCGATAGTGTAAGCTAAGAAATTGAATTTATCTCTGAGATGTTCTATTACAAAGATTTCTCCATTTGGTTTTATAATTCTGTTAAGTTCACGGAAAAATAATATCCTTTCCTGTTCATCTCTAATTTCGTGAGCTGATAACATAGCAAATATCTTATCAAAATTATTGTCGAAAAATGGCAAGTAATGTGATTCTACTGAGATTATTCTAGACTTGGGTGGATAAGCTTTCCTTGCTCTCTTTATAGATATTTCAGTATGTTTTTCTTCATCATAGAAATCACAGATGGTAAGATCACTATTGGTCATTTTACCCATTATAATTTCACTTATTTCATCAAAACCAGCATTGATATTTAACAGTTTTTCATTTCCTACTTCGCCTGCAAATTCAAGTTTATACAAATCAGAAACATCATAGATATAATATGATACAAGTAGTGATAATATTGTTGTAAAGGCTACGATAAAAATAGAACTTGATACAACTATTTGGATTCCAATAGGTAAAAAAGTATTGGTAATACTAATCAAAACTATCCCCAAAATAGCAAGCAAATAAAAATGCCAGTTAAATCGAACAATATTAAATACGCCTTGAAAAGGTTTTCGTCTTACCATTTTTCTACTTTTCCTTTTTCCCAGTAGTATGGTATATTCTCGATTTTGAACGCACTGGCTAAGATAATATTCTGAAGATTTAAACTTTCTAGAAAACTAATTTTATACTGTATAACATTTATAGCACGCGGTTTCCAGTTCTGACGAATACCTCTAATAATCAAAACAGAATCTCCATCATTATCACAGGCAAATGTATGAGGTAAAGGACCTGCAAATCTGCGGGCATCTTTCCAATTTGTAAAAGGTGATCCTAAAGGCATCTCTATTTTTGCATGGTCATTATCAATAGAAATATAGAAAGCGGATTTACTAGAACTAACAATTTCTAAACTACCTTTTCTAAATATAGCAACATCCGTACTGGTATAATCATAATGCGTGAAAATATTTCCAAGAATCTCCATTCTCTTTTTGTCGGTCTCAGATTTAATTATATATAATCCTCTTAAAATCTTTCCTTCAAGATCAGTGTAACGGACAAAAATTCTATAGCCAATTAGATGAAAATTGTTTCCTATAAATCTAGGAAATCCTTTGGGTCGAAGTCCTTTTGTATCGACTATGGCTACAGCAATAAAAGCATACTTATCTTCGAAAGTATCTAGACTTAATCGCTTAGGAACAAAACTCTCTAAATCTTCTTTAGGAACCGCAAAGGTCAGAACAATAGAGCTATCAAAAAATGCTTCTACAGCAAATGGATGTGATTTTAGAAACTTCATTTTAGTAATTTGAATTTAATTCTTTACGGAGTATAAATTCATTATAGTAAACAAGGCATAAAAACAATACTGCAAAAACAGCATTTAACTTTCCCCAAAGTAAATACTCAGAAGCATAGAAATATTCTAAAATATTCATCGTTAATACAATAGTCATCTGAGTTATGGCATTCAACCTAGGTTTATTTCTAGAAAGAATCCATATAGCCATTGCTATCTCAGCTAAACCTAGCATTAAAGTTACAGGTCTAGCTATACTCTCCCCCATGAATTTAGCGACTATTTGTTCATGACGAGGAACAATATTTAAGACCTTACATATAAGGCCATTTACTAGCCAAACAAAGGCAAGAAAATTAATAATTATATTATGTAAAAGTTGTTTTGTCAAATCGGTGTTATTCTAGCATCTAAATATTTACTAAGTATAAATCACAATAGTTTGGTAAAGAAATAAGCTGCAATTTTACCGAAGTTAAGTAGATTACGATAAGCATTGGATATTTTATTCAACTTATGTTCATTTCACACCCGTGCTAGATAAAAAATGGACATGTTAGATTTCTCATTCGGGCAGTCTGTGTTATATCCAAATCCCTCAAAGAGTGATATAATATTTCTAATCGAAGAAGTATCTAAGCTAGCTTTCTACAATAGTCAAGGAGGTATTATGTTAGACTTTGATACCCTAACCCAAATTGTATAAATAGATGTCTCATTACTTCCAAGAGGTATAATATTCTATTCTTACTTAACCGTTGAGAAGAAAATGAAAACTGGTAAACTGTTACTTATTAAATAACATTAACAATTAAATTGCGGAGGTAATAAAAGCCTCTGCAATTTCTTTTATATATTAAAGTATGAAATTTTACATTACAGTCTTATTCTGCATATTAAGCTTTTCGCAAACTACTGCTCAAGAGCATTTTAATAGATTATTAGATTTTGGTAATAAACAAAATGCTATTTATGGTGTAAATACAAATGGAAGTAAAATAAATATTCATGGAAGAGTTGTTCCATCGGATACTGTAAATGCCAGCCAGATATTCTTTGCAGAGGTAGAAAATAATGGTGATCTCATGAATTTTATAACGCTAGATAGGGGGACTTTTATGACTAATAACTTGATGAACGACATTGTCTTTCAAGATGGAAAATACATAAGTTCATTTCATGAGAATAAACGAGCATTTTTAGTTGAGATAAATAATAATACTTATGAAGTTATAGATTCATTTTTAAACACCTTAGATCCAGAAAGACCAATTCAGATAACAGATTATTTTATAGATGAGAATCAAGATGTTTGGTATAGTGGAGTAGACTCCAGAATCGTTACCAATCCTCCATTGAATAAAGATACACGCGTATTTATTACAAAATGGACAGACCCTTCAGAGCATTTTGAGATGAAAAATCCAATATCAAAAGCCCCTGGTGGAAAATTAGTACCAATGACAGACGGTTATCTATTTTATACTCGTGCTGTTAATGGTGGGTTTCCAACACCTGAAGGATGGGGTCCAGAGAGTTATTTTTTTAGAATTAGTAAAGAAGGAGAAATATTAGAAGAGATAAAAACGGAACCAGAAGATCAATTAGATGTGGCAAGTGACATATATAAAAATGATGATGACACCTTTGTAATGTGCGGTCTAGAAACTAAAAAGGATCCAAATAGTTCAGGTAAGGTTATACGTCCTATAGTGTTCAAGTTTTCTTTTGAACACGGTATAGAATGGAAAGTAAATCCTTATGGTTCTGAATGGTCTACATCATTTGAACAGTTATATCAGATTATTCCTACCAATGATGGCAAAGGGTACCTTGTAGTTGGGGAAGATTATACAACAGATAGTTTAGGTACTTATAATGCTGGCACGCTGTCAAAAATATCTAATGAAGGAACACTCGAATGGGTAAAGTATTATAATTCTGGATATAATGCCTTTCATAATACTTATGATATTCAACCATATTTAGATGGCTATATTTTTGTGGGGGATGTTTATAATATAGTAAATGGACCAGTTGGCGATGCTAGTTTTTACGGATGGATGGTCTATGTTAACGAAGATGGAGAATTCGATAAGTTAAGCTCAACAATCGCTAATCCTATCGATAAGGATATAAAGTTTAATCTATATCCTAACCCTACAGAAGATATACTATATGTAAAAGGAACCGAAAATCAAGCTTATGATTATGATCGCTTAGTCATTACAAATCTCCTAGGTCAACGTGAGATGGAAGTCCATTCACAGGTAAATAGTGTAGATATCTCTCTTCTAAAGTCAGGCCATTATTTCGTTAATTTTTATAACAGTGGAAAACATGTAAGGACGGAGAAGTTTACGAAATTGTAGTTATCTCTATTTTTTTCTTCATGATGAGCACAAGAGTTGTGACCCTTTGGGTGATAATAGAAAAGATAACATGATTTAGATCCTGGGCCTAGCACCATGAACCATACTCAACTTTATATTTATGTAAAAAATCACGGTACTTCTTTTTAAATGATTTCTTTTTATGATGCGCTCCCTGATCCAAAATATACTGTCTTACAATGTCTATTTCTGAAGGTTTTACTAAGAAGGCGCCATATCCAGTTTGCCAATAAAAAGACGGTTTCAATTAGGTGTTTTCAATCATGGGGCGATGCCCCATGCTAATCTGCGTAACCCACTTCGGGGTTTTTAAACCAATTTACACATTAGAATGTCGCATAACTCGTGCCGCCTTATGCGGTATATTCCGCTAAAATTAGCTAATCTCAGCGTTAAAAATACTCGCCATAACTACTGGCTATTTGCTAGCCCTCCCGCTTCGTGCTGTGCCTGCCGTAAGCAAGGAGGCAGCGTTCTCTCATTTAAAGGCACTTTCGTACTTTATTCGACTACGTCGAACGCATTCATTCTTGCCTTGATCTTAACCAATTTAATCCAGAATATTTACACTACATTTTAAAATATAAATGGTACTATAGAACAATGGCTTGGAAATACTTTAGAAGCTCTTACTAATCCAAATACTGATAATCAAAAATTAATACCCTAACGCATTTCCAGGACTTAGGATTTATCGAGATGTCTTTGCTCGGGTGCTTAGCTAAGAAACGTATATCTAAATGTCACTCATAGAAATAGATAAGCAAGAGAAGGAGGGAGGCCGCATGAGGTGCCTGGAAGGGGCGAATGGAATGAGCAATCCGTGACGAGCTTGAGCGGGTGGCTGGGGATCGAACGAACAGTGAGCCTGTAAGGGACCGACCCCGAGGTACGAGTGGGTCATGCCCTAATCGTTGTTAAAATAGATTCTGTGTAAATTTAAGAAGCTTGTCTTTTCTTATGCAGAAAATGAGGTTCCGCAACCGCAAGTATCCGTGGCGTTCGGATTAGTGAATGTGAAGCCTCTATTATTAAGGCCCTCGAGCCAATCAACTTCCATACCCAGGAGGTATATCGCGTGTGCTTTCTCAAGGTATACATTCATACCATCTACCTGGAAGACCTGATCTTTTTCTTTCTGCTCGTCGAATCCTAATATGTAGGTAAAACCTGAACATCCACCGCCTTTCACACCTACTCTGAGTCCGTAGTTGTCCGGCACCTTCTGCTCGGCGCGTATACGCTTCAACTGTTTCAACGCTCCTTCTGTAAGTTTGATCGGTGTGTTTACTGCTGTGCTTACTTCTGCCATCTTAGTATATATTAGTTTTTGTAAATGCTATCGCAAAGTTAAGCGTTATAAGTTAAAAATCCTACGTCTACTTACTTTTGCTTTATTATAACACATTAAAATCCTCATAGGTTGCATTGTGATCGACTTTTTCTTGGTGGGGATTCGGAATAAATCCTAATTTTAGGATACTAAACGAGAAACCAACTTATGTCAATACAAGAATCTACCATATTATTAGAAATTGCCAAAGCAGTTATTATAGGAGGGGCCATCATATTAGGACTCTCCATGGTGCTGAAGCGATATGCGTCTACCAAGATGCAGTTGCACGCCATGTCTCTACAAAGTAAGGCTGTAGGCAAGGAGAATATACCGATGAAGTTGCAGGCTTACGAGCGGCTACTGCTCTTTTGTGAGAGAATATCGGTGCCTAATCTTATCTTCAGACTGAGAACACAGAATATGCGCTCAGATGAGCTGATGCATGCCATGATGATCGCTATACAACAGGAATACGAGCATAATCTCACGCAACAATTGTATGTTTCTGATCCACTATGGCAGATTGTGAGTCTGGCTAAAAACGAAATCCAAGCCATGATCGCTGAATCCATGGACAAAATAGATATCGCTCAAGCTACTAATATAACTGCCGATCAGCTTATTGCTTACACTTCTAAATGGCCCAAGGATCCTCTAGAAACTGCTAAGCAAGCCATCAAACAAGAGGCTCATTCCCTCATCAAAAAATAGATATTCATGCGTAAAAATATACTACTGGGATTGTTTGTCCTACTCCAGATCGCTTGTTCCAGACAGGTTGTACATGTGGCGGATTTATCTGGTAAAAATTATCAGGTAGATGAACGAGCTGCAGAAGAGGATCCAGAAATTCTTGCCATGATCGCTCCTTATAAGAAGACGCTAGATGCTAAAATGACAGAAATTATAGGAGAACTAGATGAGCAGCTTGTCAAATCTAGACCTAATTCTAAACTGGGCAACTGGTTTACTGATGTGCTAAAGGAAGAAGCTATCTTGCTGACTGGAAAACCTGTAGACTTTGCTATACAGAATTATGGAGGTATCAGAGTTCCTTCCCTGAGTAAGGGCCCCATTTCTGTCGGGAAGATATATGAACTGATGCCATTCGATAATATGCTTATCGTTGTGGAACTAGATGGCAAGGCAACGAAGCTACTGGTAGATAAGATAGCTGAGCTTAATGGATGGCCCATAAGTGATGGACTAAGTTTCTCGATAGAGGACGGCAAAAGTAAGGATGTTACAATAAGTGGCAAGCCATGGAAAGAAAGCGACACCTATTATGTAGGCATACCAGACTACATTGCTAACGGTGGCGATGATTGTGATTTTCTCCTAGATTACCCTAGAGAGAATACGGGGAAATACATACGAGAGGTGGTCATAGATCACCTAAGAAGAAAGAAAGTAGACGGAAAAAAAATAATTATAGATCCTACTAAAAGAATACTGACGCAATAAACCGCATAAACTATGGCTTACGACAGAAGAAAATTTATCACCCATACGGGATTAGCTGCTGCAGGAATCTTGACAGGTTTTCCATCATACGCAGGACAAGATCTGGATCTAAAAGAAATAACCATCCTGCACACGAATGATATGCATAGCAGGATAGAACCTTTCCCTATGGATGGCAGTAGGAATGAAGGTGCAGGAGGTGTTGCCCTGAGGTCTAGCATGATCAAGCAGGTAAGAGCTGAAGAGGATAATGTCATACTGCTCGACAGTGGAGATATATTTCAGGGGACGCCTTATTTTAACTTTTATGAGGGAGAGGTAGAAATGAAGGTAATGTCAAAACTAGGGTATGATGTCGGAACGCTAGGGAATCACGATTTTGATATGGGGGTAGAAGGGTTTGCAAAACAACTGGTTCATGCGGACTTTGAGTTTGTTGTGGGTAATTATATCATAAAAGATACACCACTTGCTGGTCGTGTAAAACCTTATACTGTAATTGTGAAAGATGGTATCCGAATCGGAATTTTTGGACTAGGTATAGAACTGAAGGGGCTGGTTCCTAAAAAACTATATGGCGATACAGTCTATCTAGATCCTATAAAGGAAGGACAAAAAATTGCTGCGATCCTGAAAGAAGACGAAGGATGTGATCTTATCATCTGTCTCAGCCACTTAGGTTACAAATACAGAGACGACACAGTATCTGATATACATCTAGCACAGAACACACATGACATAGACATCATATTAGGAGGACATACGCATACATTTATGTATCAGCCTGATATCAGAAGAAACAACAAAGGAAAAGAAGTAATTATTAATCAGGCGGGATGGGCTGGACTTATGTTAGGTAGACTGGATGTAACCATGGAAATTTCTAAGGGTAAAAAATGTGTCAATTGTAAAAACACGTTCTTAACGCATACGTAGCTAAATTAACAAATTAGTTTTTTTTATAACATGTAAGCTAGTTGATTTACAAGCGATTAAAACGTAAAAAATTAATTATATAAGTTACTGTGAATCAATAAGTTGTGAGAGAATTATTTTTTTCAATAAAATACTCTTGATAGTTTTTTTAATTGGTTTTTTTTTCCAAAATTTGTCTCCCCGCGATATACGAAAACTACATCCCTAGGTTTTTGTAGAATAAGGAAAGTACTACAGAGAAGCTGGGTACTACTAAGTTAGAAACAATATATTAAAGTTGTAATCCAACTTTGTAATTAGAACCGCAAAGATAAAAGAACATGTTAACAGATCATGAAGTTAAATGGGCTCAGTGTATAGATATCATAAAAATTAATATAAATCCTCAAAGTTTTAAGACATGGTTTGAACCGATAAAAGCAGTAAAGTTTGACAATAATATCCTAACTATTCAGGTACCTAATAAGTTTTTCTATGAGTGGTTAGAGGAACATTACATCACGCAACTGAAACAAGCGCTGAATGTTGTTCTAGGATCCAAGGGAAGACTAGAATACAAAATTGTTGTTGATAACCACAGGAAGCTTACGAGTTCTATACCCCAGAAAAAAGGCTCTGCAGAAACTTTTTCAGGAAATAATATACGTAACCCATTCGTAATACCAGGTATCAAAAAATTCAGAGTAGATTCTAATCTAAATCCGAAATATAGTTTTGATGCATATATAGAAGGTGATTGTAATAAACTGGCTAGATCAGCAGGTCTTGCTATTTCGAAAAAACCAGGAGGCACGGCCTTCAATCCATTAGTGATATATGGAAACGTAGGTCTAGGTAAGACACACCTTGTGCAGGCGATCGGAAATGAGATTCTGAATAGGATGCCTTCTAAAAATGTACTCTATATAACTACAGAAAGATTTACCACACAGATTATACAAGCCATAAAGGATGCTTCCATAAATGATTTTATCAATTATTATCAGCATATAGACACGCTGATCGTAGATGACATCCAGTTTCTGGCCAATAAAACTAAGACACAAGAAATTTTCTTCAATATATTCAACCAATTGCATCAGAACGGAAAGCAGATTATCCTTACCTCTGATAAACCTCCAAAAGATCTTCAAGGTCTAGAGTCTAGGTTGATCAACAGATTTAAGTGGGGATTAAGTGCTGATATCTCTGAGCCGGATTTTGAGACGCGTTATGCTATCTTAGAAGAAAAGCTAAAGCAAGATGATCTAAAGATCCCTCAGGATGTAAAAGATTATATCTGCTTCAATATAAAGGATAACATCAGAGAACTAGAGGGGGTTATCATAACACTCATCGCGCAGGCTACACTAAACTCTAAAACGATAGATGTCAGTCTAGCACAAGAGGTTATCAAGCAGTTCGTTACGAATGTCAATAAAGAAATTTCAGTAAACAACATAAAGCAGTTGGTTGCAGACCACTTCGAAGTACCAATAGAAAAGCTACATAGTAAGACCCGTAAGCGTTCTGTTGTTATCGCTCGCCAGTTGTCTATGTATCTTGCAAAGAATTATACGAATAGTTCGCTTAAGTCTATCGGCAGTAATTTTGGCGGCCGAGACCATAGCACTGTTATCTATTCGCTCAAAGCAGTAAAGGATCTTATGGATACGGATTCCTTATTTAAGGATACGGTTTCGCTGCTAGAGAAAAAAGTACAGATGAGCTTCAAAGCTTAGCAGTCCCAAAAACTGGTACGGAGAAGGCCTCGTTTGTATAAGCAAATGAGGCTTTTCTTATTGTGGGGAGTGGTGTGATTTATATAGGAAAGATAATTTATTTAAAAGTATTGTTTATTGCACCTCATTAAAAGTGGCTTATTTATTTACTTTTTTTGATTGTACCCACTTTGATATTAAATCTATCAATTCTGTAAATGGTATTTCCCACATTTTATTAGGATCTAAATTTTCAGCTTTCATATCTTCATCAAAATCATAGATGAACTCGTTGTATAGATCCCATATCACCATATAAGACCTAGGTTTTTTTTGAGGTCGAATTTTGTATATCCAATTTCTTACAGTTTTGACAATGAGAATTGGATCATTATTATGACTACTTATATCTTGGCCTGAAATATCAGAAATGACCTCTTTATACCTGAAAGCTTTTTCTTCTAATATTAAACATTTTTTATTGTTTTTAGCGTACATCTTACAACCCAAGTCTAGTCCAAGTTCGAAAGGCATATTAAATCTTGGTAAATCTTTTTTACCTTTAGTGAGAATTCGAGATAGATCGTGGATACTATACTTTGAATCGTTGATTAGGCTTTGAATTTGTCTTATACGTATATCATCTCCGTCTTTAGTTTCGGACAAGCGAGGTTTTAAACCACAAAATATTACTGTAAAAAGCAAAGGCTTTAATAATGGATAATATTCATTATCAAAAGGACAGTTAATAAAAATATTTGTATGGTATGGCATTAAACTGCAGCTCGATAAGTTCCATTTCTATCATGAATGATTACAGCTGAAGCATTTCCTTCATTTACCCAATTCATAGCTATTTCAATAGCTTTTTCTTGAGAATTTAAAACTTTGTATGCATGTATATTACCCTCTCTTCTAACCGCCCAACCATTAAGGCGAGGTGTAATATGTACTCTTTTCGAATTTGTTTTAGCAGATTCGATAAGTCTTTTTTGTACCCTCTTTATTTTTGCTGTCATGGATTGTGTTTAATAATCATTAATATAACGAGTTTTGATTAATTATAATTCACAACTGAAGTGTTTTTTTTTGATATTTTAAGGCTACACTTTATTTTGTGTGAGAAATAAGTTTGATATCCTTCTATGGGCTAGCTAGTCCATAAACAATTTTGTAGCTTTCTATTTTTCATTTTTAATCATAGTCTACAATCATCGAATCAAAACAAAAATCCTACTCCTATATTGCCTGTGTCCTAATCAGCTTATTGTTAGTAGCAATTCAGCTGGCTACTATCTTTTCTAAAGGAAAAGATCTGAAGGCGACTACCTATGATGTATTGGGATATTATCTCTACGTTCCGTCCTTCACGATATATGATGATTGTAAGGATCTTGGGTGGTATACGGAACTAGAAAAAAAGTATGATCTCCAGGGTTCAGATTTTTATCAGGCGAGAAGAGCGGCTAATGGAAATTATGTATTCACCTATTATGGTGGATTGTCCCTCTTCTATTTACCTTTTTTCTTGCTGGGGCATATCATTGCACTCCTCAGTAATTTTCCTGCTGATGGATTCTCCTATCCTTATCAGTTGTGTATATTTCTAAGTCCACTATTCTATATTATTCCTGCCATCTTTCTATTACGTAAATTCTTAAAACATTATTATAGTGACGTCGCTGTAGCTTGGTCGCTTATCCTTGGGCTTACAGCAACAAATTTTGTCCAATACGCTACCATCGACGGTAATCAGACACATGCTTACTTGTTTGTCCTTTATGTACTTGTCCTCTGGTATAGTAGACAATGGCATCTAGGTCCAACGCTTAAGAACAGTTTTCTTCTCGGACTCATAACAGGATTTGCTATTTTCTGTAGACCTACTGAAGCTATCATGTTATTTATTCCATTATTATGGATATCCTCTGGGTTTAACAAATGGAAATTTGTCAAAGAGGACAAAAGGCATATCTGGCTTGTTATAGCTGGTGGCACACTCGCTCTTTTACCTCAGTTTCTCTACTGGCAGCATGCCACGGACCAATGGATCTATGATGTAGGGAGTAAGTGGTATTTTCTCTATCCATATTTCAGAGTCTTATTTGGATGGGAAAAGGGATGGTTCATCTACACACCAGCCACCCTCTTATTTGTAGCGGGCCTGTGGTATATGAGAGGCAAAGTATATAGGAAGTCAGTCCTTAGTTTTTGCTTGCTTAACCTATGGATTATCATGGCGTGGAGTGACTGGCGATATGGTGGAAGCTATTCGTGTCGAGCCTTGGTGCAATCTTATCCAGTTTTCATCTTAGCACTTTCTGGACTTATCGCATCGATGATACAATCACGTTATAGAAAGATTCTTTATGTTCTAGTCCCTATACTAGTCTTCGTTAATCTATTTCAGCATGTACAGTACAATAAGACTATACTGCACTACAGAGGTATGAACAAGCTATATTATCAACATGTATTCCTAGACCTCTCCCCTACTCCACTAGACATGAGTTTAATGCATTCTGATTTATATCTTTCTAATTTTGAAGACTATCCTGTTAGCGAGAATTATAAAAATACGACTGCGCAAAAGATACAAGGAGAAAATGTTTTTATCCGACAAGAGATCCTACAAAGTGGAACTAAAAATGAATGGGCAAAAATAAAACTATCTGTAAATGCGCAAAAGGGATTTTGGAATTCCAATCTAGTTGTAGAAACTACTACAAGAGCTACTCCGCTTTCTTTCCCGCTCTTCAATGCCATAAGTAAAGAAGATAAAATTAATACCTACGAGTTTTTTGTGAAACTAGACACCACCCTAGAGCCTAACATTATAGAAATTAAAGTAGACCAAAAGGCATTTATTGGAACCTTAGAGCAATGGGAGATACAAGTATTAAAAACTAGTCATTAAATTATAAATCAGAAAATTTCTCCTTCCTTAATGTATCCAATTGGTTTGTCTTCTGCAGAAAAGTAGCATAGTGTTTAGATCTATCTTCAGCAAACATATAGTCCATTATTTCTTGGAAATATTTATTGATCATTACAGGCTGATCATCACTCATCGCCTCTAAGTAAATTTGCGCTATTGTCTCTTTCTGTTCGATAGGCAAGGCCTGTATATTATAGTAAGCAGGGCGCTCTAATATATTAATGTAAAAATCTTCTTTATCTATCATTCCTGATGTAAGACATTCTAAATACAGGCTAGGAATATGAGCAACATTGAGTAATGATATTGTGGGTGCAATCTTAAATCTTATCTGACTATGAGGTCTCAGTAATTCTCTATTTTCGACTATAGTATTCCATACCATATCTTTTCTGATGTACGCTCCTAATGCATGGCTAGCATCTATGCTTGCAAGTATTTCCACATCCGGAAAATGACTCCACAGCTCTAAAATCTTATAATGCTTAAATGTTAGCTTAGAAAAATTTGTGTTGTACCGAAGCCTCGCAGTTGTAGCATTGTTATCGATCAGCCATTCTAGTAACTTATAATGTTCCTCCGTAACCAGGGGTTCTCCTCCTGCAAAGTAGAACTCTTGGGCATTCAACAATGCTTCTTTGCTATTCAAGATGAAATAATCAAAATCCTGAATATTGGTAATGATGGCTTCTTCACCTATATTTGTTCCTAGAGCCTTAGCATCCTTAAACCATCTAGAGCTAGCACCATGCCAGCAAGTACGACATCTAAAATTACATACATTAGAGAAACGTATATCAAGATAGACAGGATATTTATCAAAATTATCTGTATCCAGATCTTTAAACTTTTCAAATGTTTCCAGTCTTATGCTTTCTCCTCCACTTGCCTCTAGCTTATGGCATACCTCACATCGATTATCTGTTTCACCTTTCAGAAACTTATCTCTCAAATTATTTATAGCAGCTCCGTTCCATATCTCGTCTAGTGATTGTTCGTTTATATTTCCAAAGGGTATCTTAGCTACACAGCAAGCATTTACCTGACCTCTATCGCCTACATGGAGATGTATAAAAGGGAGTAAGCAATAGGGTTTTGACATAAATATAATTTTTTAGACCACCAGTAGACTAATTAGTTTGTGAATGTAAAATGATAGTTGGTTGTTTCTGCTTTCTGTGAACCTATACCTATAAAGTCAATAGTCGATTTGTCAACCATCATACCTTGTTTTTCCTGCCCAGAAATCTCTTAAAGAACCTTTTCTCAAATTCCCAGAACCAAGAAAACTTACCAAATAATCCTCCATACATAAGTAAGAAAATATTATATATAGGAAGAATCAAAATATAGTACAGGATGGAAAAAAGCAAAGATTTCTGTCCATCAGGAGCAAAATATGCAAGGATCGGTTTCTTCAAAAATAGAATGGTGAAACCAGTACAAGCAAAAACAATAAGTATTATGATAACATCAGATGATGACACCTTCCACTTCCGCTCTAAGGTTTCTAAGCATGACATATTTAGTCTACCCAGTCTGCTATGAATAAATTTGTATCTCTCGTTCCTCCGTTATTTCGATTAGAAGAAAAAGCTATTTTCTTACCATCAAAAGAAAACATAGGAAATGAGTCAAAGGTCTTATCAAAAGTAATTTGCTCTAGACCAGATCCATCTATATTTATCATAAAAAGATTAAACGGGAAACCTCTCTTAGATTTGTAATTGGAAGAAAATATAACTTTCTCTCCTGACGGATGAAAGAATGGTGCCCAGTTAGCATTCCCCAGTTTAGTGATCTGCTTCAGATCTGTACCGTCTATATTACAAACATATAATTCCATCTCTGTAGGCTGGACAAGACCTTCTTTTAGTAAGTCTTTGTACTCCTTTATCTCTTCATCTGTCTGTGGTCGGCTTGCTCTAAAAATCAACTTCGTTCCATCTGGTGAGAAGAATGCACCTCCGTCATAACCTAGTCCAGTAGTAACTTGTTTTTTATTTGTACCATCTATGTTCATCGTCCATAATTCTAGGTCTCCCGACTTCGTAGAAGTATATACGATCAGGTCACCATTAGGAGATACGGTAGCTTCCGCATCATAACCTTCAAAGTCTGTAAGCTGCTGTGTAATATTCCCCTTTAGATCAGAAACAAAAATATCATACGTATCGTATATAGGCCATACGTACTTAGCACCTCTGGGTGGTTCCACAGGACAGTCGTCGCCTCCTAGATGCGTAGATGCATATAAGATAGATTTATTGCCGGGCATGAAGTAAGAACAAGTAGTTCTTCCTTTTCCGGTACTGACCATAGGTGGAATATTCTCAGCCATATCTCCTTTCATATCGTATAGATATATCTGATCACAGGGCGCTCCCCAATCATCATTAGCAGCTTGGAATATAAGTTGGTCATCTGCAAAGCTCCAGTAAGCTTCTGCATTGTCACCTCCAAAAGTTAGTTGTTGCACATTACGCAAATGCTTCTCTTGCAAGTAATGCTTCATAGGGATGGAAGGTTTACCTGCCATTGCTGGCATTTCTTTTTTAGATTGAGATGAGCTTTCCGCTCCACTTCCCTGCACCTTTGCCTTTGCCTGAGCGACTTCTTTCTCTGCCTCTGCTTTAGGTTCTACCACCTTGTCCCTCATTTCTTTTTTCACCTCATTCTCTTGGACCAACGATTTTGATGATCTATTACAAGCGGAAAGTACTAGGATAAAAAGAGTGAATACCAATAATCTGGATTGCATAAAATTATATCTTTAAGTAAGTTATTTTAAATTTGCGCTAAAATAAAGAAAGTACAGATGAGATTATTCATATTCTTATTCATTAGTTTATTATTTGGATGCAAATCCTCCAAGAACCTTATAAACATTACACAAATAGGACAGATAAAGTCTGATGTAACTTATCTGGCTGATGATAAGCTAGAAGGTAGAAGGACGGGGTCAGCTGGCGAAAAACTAGCTGCTGAGTATATAAGTAAGCGATATCAGGAACTGGGGCTAGTTGCCATAGATGGCTCCTATTTACAACATTTCAAAACTAGTGGAGCATCTAATCCTCATGAGGATCACCAACATGGTGGTGGTGGAGAAGTTGTAAATGGAATGAATGTTATAGGTTTTCTAGATCACGGCGCAAAGACAACCGTGGTGATCGGTGGACATTATGATCACCTAGGGTATGGGGGAAAAGGATCCGGCTCATTATCTCCTACTAAGAATCAGATCCACAATGGGGCCGATGATAATGCAAGCGGTATTGCTACCCTTTTGCAACTAGCAGCATTACTTAAGCATGTCAAAAGTAACAATTACCTATTCATATCATTTTCGGGCGAGGAACAAGGTTTGTTAGGATCTAGCTTCTGGGTTAAAAATCCGACGCTAGCACTTTCTAAGATCAACTATATGATCAATATGGATATGGTGGGTAGACTCAACGAAGAAAGAACACTTGCCATAAATGGTACGGGAACCTCTCCTTCCTGGGACACAGCTATAGATAAAGCGAATAGATATGATCTGAAAGTTGTGAAATCGGAATCTGGTGTAGGTCCATCCGATCATACGTCTTTTTACTATCAGGATATTCCAGCAATTCAGTTTTTTACAGGAGCACATAAGGATTATCACAAACCGACTGATGATGTGGAACTTGTCAACTTTGATGGAATAAAAGATATTACGCTTTACATCCACGACATCATCGTAGAACTAGATGATGACCCTAGGTTAGTTTTTACAAAAACTGTCAATGCATCTGCTATGCAGACAGATTTTAAAGTAACACTAGGTGTAATGCCTGATTACCTATATAACGAGGGTGGTATGCGGATAGATGGTGTAAATGAGAATCGTCCTGCATACAATGCTGACATGAAAGCTGGTGATATAGTTATTCAGGTAGGTCATGTCGAAGTCACGGATATGATGACCTACATGAAAGCCTTAGGTGCATTCGAAAAAGGTCAAACGGTGGATGTTACGATTCTTAGAGATGGAAAAAAAATGACAAAGAAAGTTACCTTCTAGCCAGTTGTAAATAATTATTTCATCTAACTTACTGATATGAAATTATCTTACCTATTTTATATGCTCCTACTTCTTATTTCTTGCTCCAGAAAGAAGGCTATACCTACAGAGGTTTACGAAAATAATTTTGAGGAAGTAAGTGATTTTATATCAGGACATTTCTCTAATAAGACACAGTCAAAAACAGATACGCTTTTCCAAAATATGGACCTACATATAGTTCCTATCTATATGGATAGTGATTCTGTGAAATGGTTCTATGCTGAAAGATGTTATGCCGATAACCCAAAAAAACCAATCGAGCAAGTCATCTACAAATTAGAAGAAGCAGACAGTGGTATAAAACTGAATACATTCGGTCTACCAAATAAAAAGGTATATGTGGGAGCATGGAAAAACCCTTCTATGCTGAATAATAATCTTTCTTCTACACTCAGAAAAAAACATGGTTGTACCCTCTTTTTTAATAAGAAAGGAAAAGGTGAATTCACAGCAAGTACTTTTGGCAAAACTTGTAGAAATTTATTTATGGGATCTATCTACGGCACCACTAGAATCCTTATCGACAAAGACGGTATGCAATTGTGGGAACGAGGTTATGATGACAAAGACAAACTCATCTGGGGACCAAAGAAAAATGGGATACAATTTGAGAAAATCAAAGATGACGAGTAACATGACATAGATATTCCCTGTGTATCAGAAAGGGTCTACGTCTATATTGATTCGCAAGGACTTATAGCCATCAGACTGTCTCATATTGGATTTAGCCTCTAGAATAATCGCCTTGATTTCGTTTAGTTTCTTATTATTCTTTTCTGCTTTTACCGTTATATCTCTGAGGTAAAAACCTCTTACTCTAGCTATACCTGGCTCTGTAGGTCCGAGCACTCTTTTACCTAATTTCTGCTCTAGCATATCTGTCAATATCTGAGCACCAGAATGTACGGTTTTAGGATTTTTATGTTTGACATGAATATATATAAGTTTAAAGAAAGGTGGATAGATAAATTTCTTTCGCTCCTGTATTTCTCTTCTTACAAAACGATCAAAATCATTATTGATCGTATCCGTAATTACAGGATGACTAGGATCAAAAGTCTGAATGATCACCTTCCCTTGCTTATTTTTTCTTCCCGCTCTGCCACTCACTTGAGTAAATAACTGAAAGGCTCTTTCATGAGCCCTGAAGTCAGGAAAATTAATAATTTTGTCTGCATTTAGAACACCTACCAGAGAAATGTTATCAAAATCTAATCCCTTGGTCACCATCTGAGTACCTACTAGTATATCTATCTCGCCATCTGCAAATTCTCTAATAATTCGCTGAAAGTCTGTTTTCGTTTTTGTCGTATCATAGTCCATCCGCTTTATCTTCGCTCCAGGTAACAATAGTCTTAGTTCGTCCTCTATTTTCTCGGTACCGAATCCTAACTGACTTACATCCTTAGACCCACATCTAGGACACTCTACCGGCAACTTAGATTTCTTTCCACAGTAATGACATCTCAGTTGATTGAAAAATTTATGAACCGTAAGTTTTACATCACAGTTCGTACACTCCGCATGCCAGTTACATACCTGACATTTCATGGTAGGTGCATAGCCTCTCCTATTCTGAAATATTAACACTTGTTCCTCCTTAGACAGCGCTCCCGCAATCTCTTCTAAGAGCACCGTACTGAATACGGACTTCATTAGTTTCTTATGATAAGCCTTCTTCAGATCGACGATCTGGGTCTGTGGAAGTTCTACATTTCCAAACCGCTTTTCCATACGCACAAGATCATACTTACCAAGCTGAACATTATGATAAGATTCCAGCGATGGCGTTGCTGTACCTAGCACTACCTTAGCTCCCGATAAGGAACTCAGCACGATCGACGCATCTCTTGCATTATACCTAGGAGCAGGATCGGCCTGCTTAAATGATGTATCATGTTCCTCATCCACAATAATAAGCCCTAGATTCTTAAACGGTAAGAAAAGACTAGACCTAGCTCCTAATAATACAGGTATAGCCCCATTCGCTTTCTTCCATATTTCTACTCGCTCATGATTATTCAGCCTACTGTGATACACGGCTACCTTATCTCCAAATACAGCTTGTAATCTTTCAATGATTTGTGTGGTAAGTCCTATCTCAGGAAGCAGATACAATACTTGCTTTTTCTTACGGATCATATCCTGAATCAGCTTCATATAGATCCAGGTCTTTCCACTTCCAGTTACACCATGGAGCAGAACCTGATCTTTAGACTTGAATGAAGTAAGGATCTCTTCGTAAGCGCGCTGTTGCTCTTCAGAAAAATCGGGCATACCCTCTAGCTTCTCTGTATACTTTTTGATACGTGAGCCTTCTCTTTTCACAATGGTGAAAATTCCTTTCTCTACTAATTTTTTTATATCCGTACTATTGACATCTGCCGATTTGTACAATAACTTTTTAGGGATTTCGTCTCTCAGTTCTTTTGCTAGCGCAGAGAAAGCCAAAATTGCTCTAGTCTGTTTCTCGGATCTCGTAGTTAATTCTAGTGCAGCCGTGAGACCGTTTTCATAATACGTTTTTTCTAATTTTATAAAATCATCTAGCTTGGGCTTAAAGCCAGTTTTTAGTTCCTCTTTGATCATAAGAATATTCTTATCCATCAGGGAACGGATCGTAGGATAGACCGTTTTCTTCTGTAAGATCTCTTGCACAAGATATAAAGGAAGTTCTTCCTGTATACTCAGTGCTTCCGCAACTAGATACTCGTCATCTGTCAAGTCATGCATCTGGTCTATTCCATACTGAGATAAGATTATCTTTGTCTCGCTAGACAATTTCAGTCCGGAAGGAAGGGCAACATTCATTACTTCACCTAGGGTGCAACAATAATACATAGCTATCCATTTCCAGAACTTATACTGTCGATCTGTTATAATAGCTGTAGTATCTAGTATAGATATAATATCCTTAGTCTTGTAGCCAGCAGGAACATTTTCATGAAGCTCTACGATAAGTCCAGAATAGAGCTTATTTTTGATACTTACCTCTACCCTTATTCCGAATGCTGCTTGATCTTCCAAATCTGTAGGTATAGAATAATCATATACTTTAGGTATGGCTAAAGGAATAAGTACACTTGCATATTTTCTATTTTCTTCCAATCAGAATAGGTTCAGAGAACAATTATAATGCTTATTCAGCAATTATTTTTAATAACTAATTTAGATAAGCTATAACATAGGTACTGTATGCTATTTTATTTAGTAGAATTATCAGTAAAAAAGAATAAACTTTTATTCCTAGTATAAAAAGCTCTATAATCAGACTATGATTAGGACAAAACACTTCTTGTTATAAGGGAGTAACACCTTTAAGAATTGTTAGTTTGTTGCTACGCATTCTAAATACCTAAATTCTTAATATCGAACTTAAAGCAGATCAACAAGTAGATTTATTTTAACAGATTTTTTATTAGAGCAGCTTGTAAAATAAGAAGTAATTTTGTCTTACTTTACAGCACATACAGCTATAACATTTTGAAAATACCTTATCTACAACGTATTCTTCCCTTTGCTCTACTCTTCATCATAAGCTTATGCTATTGGAACAGTCTATCGAATGGATTTGTCTGGATCGATCAGGCAGAGATAGTAGATAAGTTGCTTATAATAGATGATTGGGAAGCTTTTATTAAGATCTTGATATTTGATGATAATAACTATGCTGGATACCACAGACCTGTGTATAATCTCATGCATTCTCTGGACTTTGCTATATGGGCAGCAAATCCTTTCGGGTTTCACCTCAGCAGTCTTATTCTGCACTTAGCTAATGTATTTCTGTTCTATACCTTACTGAAATGGATTACAAATAATCATTGGTATGCGCTTATCAGTGCGGCAATTTTTGGCTTACTTTCCTGCCATACAGCAACTGTTTCACTTATCCATAGTAAGGCTGACCTACTGGCCTGCTTTTTTATATTAGTTATCCTATTCCTTTTTCAGAAGATCCGACGTAAGGAGGAATTACGTGTTAAATGGGGTATCGTAATTCTTATTTCTTTTCTTTATGTCCTAGCATTATTATCTAAGGAGGTATCCATCATGCTTCCATTCTTAGGTTTCTTTCTCTATATCTTATTTAGAAAGTCTAGAGAGATGTATACTATAGATAATTTTACAATCTATCCTCTTATGATCATAGGTATCACTTTTTTCGTGCTTCGGATTTTTAACAATTCCATAGAATCTAATGCTGATGCTATTCCATTTATAGATCGATTGTTAAGTTTCATTCCTGTTTATGTCAATTATATTACAAGCAGCATGAGCAGTGTAGAACTGACGACTAATGATGCCGTAGAAATATGGTCTAGTATGCCCGTGTGGAAGTTCGGCTTACAATTAGCTGCATTTGCCGGTCTACTAGTTATCCAGTTTGTATTAGCTAAAAAACACTGGATGATTGCAATAGGCTTCTTATGGTACAATCTTTTTCTAATTCCAGTCGCACAGATCTTTCCCATTTTACATTTCCGTGCTGATCGATTCTTATATATTCCATCTTTAGGATTTATTGCAGCTATTACATATTACTTCTTTTACCAAATAGAAAAAAAGGCTTGGTCAGGATATAAGAATATTTTCATTGGGGTTTTGCTGTTATATCTAGGCTATTCAAGTTATAGAATCTGGGATAGAAACTATGACTTCTCGGATGACCGTACTTTATTTGGACAACTTGTAGAAAAGCATCCTGCTTGCAGAGAAGCCCATGGATTCCTTGCCAATGATTACCTTTTGCGTGGAGAATATGATCAAGGTATGATTCATGCCCTACAAGCTGTAGAAAAACAAGAGGACTTCTACTCTTTTACGGACTACAAGTCCAACTATGGAAATCTAGCGATTCTTCATATGAGAAAAAATAATTTTCAAGAAGCGTATACGATATTGATAAGCCTAACAAAGGATGACAGAGCTCATCCGGAAACGATATTTAATTTAGGTGTATGCTCTAAGCGACTTAGAAAATACTCAGAGGCTCAGCAACATTTTGAGAAGTATTTACAACTGTATCCTGACAATATAGATGCTTTCTTTAATCTGGGTCAGATAGGATTGGAATTAGGGAATAGTGCTTTGATCAAATCATCTTTTACCAGATACCTAGAATTAAATCCTAGTTCACCGTATAAGAAAGAAATTCTTGACACTTTAGAAACTTTATAAAACAAAAAATACCTTATACCAATTCTGGTTTAGAATATAGATGCCGCTACACGAAAAGTATTAGCATGTGCATTTATGATATCAGGTAACTGCGTCGAGTAACCACCTCCCATACTTACTGCGACAGGGATATCATATTTATTACATAACTCTAGGACTATTGCATCTCGTTCTTTACATCCCTGCTGACTCATCCCTAGTCTCCCCAGCTTATCCGTAGCTAGAACATCTACCCCAGCTAGATAGAAAATAATATCAGGCTTTACTTTATTGATCAGAGGTTCACAATGATTGTTTAACTCACTCAGATAATCAGTATCACCTGTACCATCTTCTAAGGGAACGTCTAGATCTGATTTTTCTTTACGAAGTGGGTAATTTTTTTTTCCATGCATGCTAAAAGTATAGACCCTATCTTCTCCTTGGAATATACTTGCTGTTCCATTTCCCTGATGTACATCTAGATCTATAATTAAGACTTTCTTCAGCACTTTTCTTTGCAATAAAACCTGGGATGCGATGGCGAAATCATTAAATATACAGAATCCTTCTCCCCTATCTCTAAAGCTATGGTGTGTGCCTCCTGCAATATTAAGCGCTACGCCTGATGTCATAGCTTCGTAGGCGCATTGTAAAGTTCCTCCAGCTATTATTTTACCTCTAGCTATCAGCTTTTCGGAGACAGGAAAACCTATATTTCTAATTTCTTTTCTATCAAGTCGTAGAAAATTTAACTTATCTAGATACTCCTTAGAATGCGTCAGTAATATATCTTCATCTGCTAGTGGTATAGGTTCAAAAAATGATTCTTCTGTTACCGTTTGTTCATACAATAATTGCTGAGGCAGTAAATCATATTTTTCCATAGGGAATCTATGCCCTTCAGGTAACTCGTATTTATAAACAGAAGAAAAAGCAATTTTCAGCATAGATCCATTAGTATATAATCGTTATCTCACCAGAGATAAGTTCTTCAGAATTGTCTCCATAGATAATTTTAAAGACATAAATATATACCCCTGGCTGCAATGCTTGTCCGTTATATTTTCCATCCCAACTGGCATCAGGATCATTTGTATTCATATTTTTTCTACCCCATACCTTATTTCCCCATCTGTCAAAAACAAAGAATGAACTTATAAATATATCCTCCGCAGAGCCCAACAAAAATCGATCATTTACACCGTCTCCGTTAGGGCTGAAGATAGTAGGGATATAAATTTTGCTCGTATCTATTAATACAGGCACCAAGTTTATAGATGCAAATACTATACAATTTTCACCATAATAACCTGTAGCTGAAATCACTGTAGTCTCCGATATCATAAACGATACATCAGGACATAATTCGCATGACAACTGACTACTGCCCTCCCATACAATGGAATCTAAGATAACTTCAGATGAAGTACTAAGCGTATAATTATTATCCTGAGCACTTAAAATTACAATGTCAAAATCAGGATCGTTATCATTAGAAAAATCTAGATTGACTATAATCGTACTATCACAACCATTGACAGAAGCATTTTCTAAATACACCTCACCAGTAGGATTATCTATATCAAATTCTTCACCGCCAAAATAGACAACTGCATCTTCACAATAAGTCTCATCCACCACTAGAATACTTTCCTCGTAGAAACTAAGATCTACCCTTAATAAAGAATCACATGATACTGCCTGCTCTATTATTTCTTCGCCTACAGGGTTGTCTAAATTATAGACTACACCATTGACAATTATATCCTCATCAGTACAAAGTATACTTGTTATTTCTCTAATATTAAATTCAGAAACCTCCAAAGTTACAGTAGTCTCCACTACACAATCTAGGGCATCTGTAACCGTGACAGCATATTCGAATGTACCAGAACCAGGCAAAGCAATTACGACAGGATTACCAGTGATATTATCTGGCCACTCATAAGTATAAGGAACTGTTCCTTGACTGGCGTCAACGATTAATTCTACTGTGGGATCAGCTATACAAGCAAAAGCCGTTTGCCCATCGGCTATCAGATCACAAGCAGAGTCACAAGGCCCTGTATCTGGGACCACTATTGTAAATGTACAATTAGGATCGTCTATATCAGTAATGGTCAATTCTATATCTCCTCCCCCAGCACTTCCTGCTTGCAACATAAAAAATTCTACATTATCATACGTTCCTTGAGTAGGCGATATACTGCCTTGCGCAACTGAAACAGCATAATTAGCACCTACATTAGTTGCTTGTATATTAAGATTGAAAACGATAAAATCGTCTGAGGGATCATCTAATAATAAGCCAGCATCGCAATCTAGTCCTGATGGATTCACCATACCGAAAACACAATCCGTAGAACAAGCACCAGGATCTTCCAGGGTTATCTCAATAGAACATCCGGGATTATCAAATTCTATTATGGTCAATATTACATCACCGGATCCTGCACTTCCCACATTCATATTAATCGTTAAGGGCGTACCATAGGTTCCACCACCTACATCTATTGTTCCAAAGGACACACTCACAGAATAATTTGACCCTAGATTACTTCCTGTTGGACTAATCGTAAAACTTATAAAATCATCGGTGTTATCTGTTGCTGTTCCATTACTGTTACAAGTCAGATTATCCAATCCTACATTTAGAATCTCACACTCATCAGAGCAGGTTCCCGGATCTTCTATAACACTAGAGATAAAACAACTCGGGTCTGTCATATCTGTTATGCTTATGACGATATCACCAGATCCTGCACTGCCTAACTCTAACTCAAATAGAGTAAGCATCCCGTACGTTCCACTTGTAGGTGATATCGTGCCATTGTTAGTAGTAACAATATATTCTGTAGATAAATTAGTTCCTTGTGGTTGTAAACTGAAACTTATAAAATCATCACTAGAATCTGACAATGTATTGTTATTATTACAAATCACATCTGTTACATTACTTGCTTCTATATTACAACTCGTAGAACAGGCTCCTGGATCCTCTAGGGTTATGGTTATAGAACAATCAGGATTGTTTACATCTGTAACCGTAAGTACTACATCACCAGATCCTGCACTTCCATCCTGCATCGAAATAGACAAAGGTGCGCCGTATAATCCAGTCGTTACATCTATCGTTCCAGAAGAAACACTTACCGTATAACTGGTTCCTAGATTATTTCCTGATGGGTTAATCGTAAATCCTATAAAGTCATCTGTGTCATCAGTTGTCGTTCCGTTACTATTACAACTTAGATTATTCAATCCTATATTTTCTATGATACATTCATCAGAACAAGACCCTGGATCAGTGACTATGGCAGAAAGAAAACAACTCGGATCAGTTGCATCTGTTACCGTGATAATGACGTCTCCATTACCAGCACTAGTATTACCTAAACTTAGAATAATCGGCATACCATATGTCCCAGTGGATGGTTGTACTGTACCTTGATTTACACTTAAGTTATAAGAGCTAGCTAGATTACTCCCTTCAGGACTTATCTCTAGCGTAATTACATCATCAGAATCATCGGAAGGTGTATTATTATCATCGCAGTCTATATTCTGTAGATTGAAGTTTACTATATTACAAGAACTAGAACATGGTCCATTATCTATGATGGTCACCATAAGAGAGCAGGATAAGTTTCCACTATCTGTGATGGTCAGGATGACATCTCCTGCTCCTGCACTACCTGGCTGGAGCGTGAATAAAGTATTTATTCCATACACGGAAATGTCAGGTGTAATCGTCCCACTAGAGCTTGTAATGCTATAATTGCTAGATAGATTAAATCCAGTGGGATTCAATTCAAATTGTATGTAATCGTCTGTATCATCTGTGAGGGTACCGTTGTTATTACAACTTTGATTAGACAATCCTGCCAAGATCAGCTCACATGAGCTAGAACAATTATCTGGATCATCTATAATACCAGTTAAGAAACAGCCAGGATCATCATCACTGGTTATCGTAATTGTCACAGCTCCATTCCCCGCACTTCCTGCCTCTAATTGAAAATTTGTCAATTGCCCAAAAATTCCTGAGCTAGGTGTTACTAGAGCACCACTGCTTGTTACCGTATAACTTAGGCCTAAGTTTTCTCCCTGTGGATCCAGATCAAAACTTATAAAATCATCGGTAGGGTCTCCTCCCGTATTGTTGCTATTGCAGCTTACGTTTCCAAGGTTTAAAAAGCTTAAATCACAGTTCTCAGAACATGCACCAGGATCTATAATCTCAATAATTATCTCACAAGAAATATCACCGGCATCTGTTATTATTAAGATTACATTACCATTGCCCGCACTTCCTATATCTAGGTCAAATACTTGGGGACTCCCATAAGCTGCCGCCGTAGGGCTTATAAAACCATTATTGACACTTACATCATAAGTCTGAGATAGATTCCCCCCTGTAGGGTTCAAAATAAAACTGATGTAGTCGTCTGTATTATCACTAGGGGTGTTATTATCTTGACAAATTACAGATACTAATCCTGCCTCGTCTAACTGGCATTGTGAAGAGCATTCTCCTGGGTCTTCGACAATAAATGAAATTGTACAACTCGGATCAGCACTGTCTGTAATTGTGATGAGTACGTCTCCTCCTCCTGCACTTCCTCCATTCAAAACGAAATTCTCTGAAGAACCAAAATTTGCTAAAAGCGGAGAAACTATACCTGCAGAACTGCTTACCATATAACTTGCCGATAAATCATTTCCTGTAGGATTCAGACTGAAATTTATAAAGTCATCTCCTACATCAGCCCCTGTTCCGTTATCTCCACAAAATATATTAGATAAACCTGAGGTCGTGATATTACAATTAGACGAACAAGGTCCTGGATCAGATAAGGTAATGGTAAAATCACATCCCGGGGTGTCTACACTTTCTATGGTAATAGTAATATCCCCAGCTCCAGCACTTCCTGCTTGTAACATAAAACTTGTAATCATTCCATATTCTCCTAGAGTAGGACTGATTGTTCCAGAAGAAACTGTAATGTTATAATTATCCGAAAGGTTAAATCCTATAGGATCTAAATCAAAACTTATAAAATCATCCGAGTCATCTCCTAGGGTACCATTTGTATTACAGGTAAGATTAGATAAGCCGATATCTGTAATTTCACAACCTCCAGAACAAGACAACGGATCTGTAAGAGTGACCGTCTCAAAACAAGAAGGCTCATCAACCGACGTTACCGTAATAACGATATCTCCTCCTCCCGCACTTCCTCCCTGCATGCTAAAACTAGTAGGCATTCCGAATGTGGAACTAGTAGGTGCAACAGTTCCTGAACTTACGGTTACAGTATATAAAACACCCGCATTAGAACCTACCGGGTCCATAGAAAAAGTAATAATATCATCTGTATTGTTAGCTGAGGTAGAATTATCAAAACAAGCTATATCGAATAATCCTATTTCGTCAATAGCACAGCCAGTAGAACAGGTTCCAGGATCTACAACGGTCACCGTTATACTACATGCTGGATTATTAGAATCTGTGATCGTAAGTTCTACATCTCCTTCCCCTGCACTTCCTACTGTGAAGGTAAATATGCTAGGTCCTCCGTAGGTAGCATTAGGGGGCAGCACGGATCCTTGATCTACCGTGAGGTTGTAGAAACCTCCAAGGTTTTGACCAGTGGGATTTAAAATAAAGTTGATACTATCATCATCATCGTCCGTGCTGGTTCCTCCGTCAAAACATTGTATCAGATCTAATCCTGAATTATTAAGAAAACAATCATCCGAACATGAGTTAGGGTCTACTATCGTTATCGTTATACTACAAGCTGGATCGTCCACATCTGTTATCGTCAGCTCTACATTTCCTCCGCCAGCACTTCCATTCTGTAAATTGAAATTTGTCAATGCGCCATATGAAGAACTTATAGGCGTGATACTTCCCGAGTTGACACTTACATTATAATCCGATCCTAGATTAAGACCAGAAGGATCTAAATTAAATGTAATAAAATCATCCGTACCATCACTTCCTGTAGAATTGTTATCGCAGTCTACCTGTCCTAAGCCTGCATTATCCAGAGAGCAATCTGATGAGCAACTTCCCGGATCTATTATCGTCATTGTAATACTGCAGGCTGGATTATTATCATCTGTTATCGTTAGCTCTATATTTCCTCCGCCAGCACTCCCTCCTTGCAAACTGAAATTTGTAGGTGATCCATAGTTACTATTATTAGGTAGAATAGATCCTGTGTTTACGCTTACTGTATAACTTGTACTCAGATTATCTCCTGTAGGGTTCAGTATAAATGTAATGAAGTCATCTCCTAATTCTGAACTAGTGCCTCCGTTATTACAGGCAACTAAATTAAGTCCAGCATCTCCAATTGCACATTCATCAGAGCAAGCTCCAGGATCAATTATCGTTATCGTTATACTACAAGCTGGATCGTCGACATCTGTAATCGTCAGCTCTACATTCCCTCCGCCAGCACTTCCATTTTGTAAATTGAAATTTGTCAATGCGCCATATGAAGAACTTATAGGCGTGATACTTCCAGTATTGACACTTACATTATAATCCGATCCTAGATTAAGACCAGAAGGATCTAAACTAAATGTAATAAAGTCGTCTGCCTCATCACTTGCTGTTCCATTACCATTACAGGTCAATAACGTGAGACCTTCATCCTGTAAAGCACAATCTGGAGAGCAAGCGTCTGGATCTACAATTGTAAAACTTATAGCACAAGCTGCACCACTATCATCTGTTATGGTAAGTGTGATATCCCCTCCCCCTGCACTTCCTCCTTGTAAGGTAAAACTAGATGGTGATCCATAATTTGCACTAGTAGGACTAATGCTACCTATATCTACACTTACGGTGTAGTCATTACCTAGATTATCTCCCGAAGGGTTCAATACAAAAGAAATAAAATCATCCGTATCATCCGCGCTTGTTCCTCCGTTATTACAGACAACTAGATCTAGACCATTTGTTAGAATCGAACAATCTCCTGAACAAGTACCGGGATCAACTATCGTTATCGTTATGCTACAATCTGGATCGTCTCCATCTGTTATGGTAAGTTCTACATTTCCACCACCTGCACTTCCACTTTGTAAACTAAAATTAGTTAGTACCCCGTAGGAGGCAACACTAGGAACAATTGTTCCTTGGTCTACACTTACATTATAATTAGATCCTATATTTTGACCTGTAGGGTCTAAACTGAATGTAATAATATCATCCGTGTCATTACTTGCAGTGTTATTCTGATTACAAACTACTAACTGCAAACCAGCACCGTCTAGAGCACAATCAGGAGAACAACTATCAGGATCCGTAATAGTAATTGTCAGAGTACAAGCTAGATCATTATCATCAGCTATGGTCAACATAATATCTCCACTACCTGCACTACCTCCTTGTAAGCTGAAATTAGTTGGTGCGCCGTAGTTAGCAGTTATTGGGAAAACACTACCTGAATTTACAGTAACCGTGTAACTGCCTCCCAAGTTATTTCCTGTTGGATCTAAGGTGAAAGTTATAAAATCATCACTTGCATTAGAAACTGTTCCTGCATCATTACATATCACTTCATCAAGTCCCGCATCTAACAACATACAAGCATCTGAGCAAGGAGGTGGCGGGTTTATCGTTAGAGCTATCGCACATGCCGCAAACTGATCATCTATTATATTTAATACAAATGGTCCATCTGAAATCAAAAAAGGTCCAAACTCTGTTGAAACATTATACATGCCCGATGTGGAAGATGGATCATCACTTGTCCAGCTCGAACTTACATTATCACCTGTTACTGTAATTTCAAATGTATAGGTATCATCTAGGGCGTTCCCATCTGTACCTTCGCTATTACAAGTTGGTAGCACCGTTATCATTGCATCTATTTGTATAATATTTACAATTGTTTCGATAAGCGGAGATTCACAATTATTCTCTGTACAACTGACCCAATAAGAAGTTGAATTTGTCAATAATGGAGTCGTAAACATAGTCCCTGTCGCTAAGAGATTTGTACCAGCTGAACTTTCATACCAACTTACCGTTCCCCCACATCCAGTTGCAATAAGTGTTGTCGACTGGTTTTCACAAATGGTCTGAGGAACTACAAGTGGTTCATCTGTTGTATTAGATATACCAGCACAGGGAATGCAGTCGCTACCATCGGATCCTACCGTCTCCATATCATTATTAGTACACGGATTATTATCATCACAGGCTTGCATAGTCGTACAACTAGCATCACAAGGAGATAAAATATCTATGGTGACTTCTATTAAGTTACTTTCGCAATCTCCATCTGCGCAAGCCACCCAGTAGCTTGTTGTAGTCGCAAGCACAGGTGTCACAAAAGTATTTCCAGAGAATAGCAGTGTTGATCCCGACGCATCGGCATACCAGTTAGACGTGCCAGAACAGTTAGAAAATGACAAAGTAGTAGATGTATTTTCACAGATAGAAACATCCATGATAATGGGATCATCTGGCGGCGCTATAAGATTTATCTGTATAGGCGTAGGATCTATTGTCCCATCACAGGTTCCCTCTTCTACTCCCGTCAGAACAATAGTCAGGGAACTTATACTTTCTGGAATGTATGCAATATCGTTAGTCGAATCATATGATGGAAAAAAGTCGCTCGTTGTACAGACCATAAATGATCCCGTAGGACCTGACAAGGTAAACGTTACTGGAATGGTTATTCCAGCCGTTATTTCATAGGTGACCTCATAGGGCCCTCCACTGCCATCTGTTACATTAAAATCCACTGAGGTACATTCTCCATAGCAGATATCAGGATCTAAGGTTGTCATTGTCACAGAAGGTGCTGCCGTAATCACCACCTCAAAACTCATTTCATCTGTACACATATTATCATCAGTGACAGTAAGCGTATAAGTTCCGGCATCTGCCAGACTAACATTATTCATGACAAAGGGCAGGCCAGAAAAGGTCACATTAGGTCCTTCCCAGTCCCACTGGAAGCCTATTCCACCAACATTAACATCATAAAATTCTAAATCTCCACCCTCGCAAACAGGACCTGAGTAACTTGGATCAGCAAAAGGGCAGTGGGCTTGAAATTCATAATAATTAGTTGTTACCAGATTGCAACATCCTTCTGGTTCAGGATCTACGACCCCAACAATAAATAAAGGACCACCATCACAATCGTAAAAATTTGTTTCATATGTAAAAGGGTCAATAGTAGACACGTAGTCTGGTAAAGATGTAAAGCTAGGATCAGGGCCGGCACAGCCGTTATTTCCAAATGTAATCGTGCCATTGTCATGTAATAGAAAATCACCTTGAGTGTCTGTGTTATTGTCACCGATATATGCTATCGATTCAGTAACTCCACAAAAGCCAAAAATATACGTACGTAGCGAACTACTTCCGTTTGTAAATCCTGCAAAATTTCTGGCACAATCATTTTTAACAACGTATATACATTCGTCAGTTGCACTACATAAGGAAGAAAAATCAATTACCTCTACCCCACTATTACTTGTCTGAACTATAATTACAGCATTAGCTGGAACATCATCTCCCGGACCTACAGCAATAACATTATCACATCCAGATATCAAATTAGGATCACCTAGTGTCCAATTACAGGACTGCCCTAAATTAATATCATCACCAGTAGCCCCTCCTGAATTATTATTAGCATCAAAATCAATAGTTAAAGAATTAATAGAAAATCCAGAACCGCTATGTAACACAGCTAGTTCATCTAACTGATCAGTAGATCCGCATGGATTTACTAAAATTGCAAGTACAGTCGGATCTATATCGCAATTATCAGGAAAAGCACTTGTTACATTTGAGCTACCTAAATATACACCAGTTCCTGGATCAAAATTATCTGTATTTCCTATTACCCATACTACTTGACTAGTAGATGGAATATTTAGTCCGGATTCACTTATAACTATTGCGTCAGGTACGCAGATATCAGCGGGCGAAGCCGGTAACGAACTACCCCCAGTAAACTCCTGACACAACTGACCACTTAATGGCATAGATACCATAAAGCAAAATAATAATTGCAGTGTAAGAATTCTACCCATAGTTAGTTACGTACTCTATTCTAAAAGTAATCCAAAAAAAATAATATCTGGACGCTCTTTACGTTAACAAATTAACAATTTCTGGAATACTTTACTATCGCATCAGTGTGATACTTCCTTTTACAACTCTCCTATCCGATTGTGAAAAAATCAGCTCAGCAAAATATGTATATACGCCAGGATCTAGTTTCTTAGTTTTATATTTTCCGTCCCATCCAGCAGCCTCGTTATTCGTCTCTATATTGTTCGTTATAAATACCCTATTACCCCATCTATCGTATACCTGAAAAGTACTTATCAAAGTAGCCTCTTCGGTGAAGATCATGAAATCATCATTGAACCCATCATTATTTGGAGAAAATATAGTCGGTATATATACATCCGTGTTTTCAGTCTCAGTGATAATTGCTGAGAGACTTATCTGATCGGATACCTCACAGTTACTTCCATAAGTTGCAATCAATAATATTTCTTGGGTACCTGTAATAGTAGCCGTAGGATTAGGACAGTCGGTACAACTTAGCAAGTCTGACGGACTCCAGTTGTATTGGTCTATTACTATATTACTTATGACCGATAAACTAAAAGTATTGTCAGAGGTCATAGTAGGTACAATTTCTATGTCTATCGCATTTATGTCAATGTTTATGCTTTCTGTATAACTGCAACCTTCGACATCTGTAATAAGAATTGTATGCACACCTGCTGATAGGTCAAATATAAACGGTAGCGTATTTACCACAATCGCAGGATTATTATCTATCACTAGATCATAGGGCGCACTATTTACCACAGCTGAACTAAAGCTCACCATACTAGATTCTATATCGTTACAATCTATCATGGTTTCTAGAACAAAGTCTTGATCAAATGACAGATCTATATTTACAATACTATCACATCCATTTGCTGCTGCATCTTCTATTATTTCTTGTCCCGTAGGATTATCTTGATTATATAGAACATTATTTACAGTGACAGATTCTTCATTACATAAGGATTCTATAATGTTGTTTTCTGCTTCTTGCAAAAAACTAAGTGCTATGGTAATCATTGTTTCGCACCCATTGGCTTCCGTTTCTATTTCTACTCCTGATGGATTATTCTCGTCATATTGAGTACCATTGATCATTACAAATTCTCCAGGACACAACTCATCATCTCTAGTTTCTGAACTTTCTTCAGAAGCTGTAATCTCAAGATTGACATTCAGATCAAAAACACATCCCTCATAAGTAATCGGCAATACACTCAATGTATAATTTCCAGCGTCTACTAGATTAGCAAAGCTAAATACACCTGCAGCCGTATAACAGATCGGTAGCATAAATGTAGAAGATTGCTGGAATACGATCTGCGTATCTTCTTCGTTGCCATTTTCGTCAGTCATGATAAGGACCATACCTTCTATAATATCTGCAGAAGCTGCCGTGATCGATAGTACCTCACACGCTCCAGCACACACATCTGTAGCTAAACTGAATTGCACAACTGGAGCTTCTATAACTTCTAAGACTAGATTAGAAAAACTAACAGGACAATCTATCCCATCCCCTACCTGATACGTAAAATTAAATGTTCCAGAAGCAGGAGCGGAAAATATATTACCACTTAGCAAACCTGTATTATCATTATCTAGAAACATACCTCCTAAGTCCGCACCGTCTAAATAATCTACTAAATTTATATCCTGGTTAGGACAGATCTGACCCTCAACATTTGCTCCTGCTGTAACGAGTCCTTCTACTGTAATCGTCAGTGTTGCTTGTGAGATCATATTGCAATTATCTGGACCTGATATCTGGTGTATAAAAACATAGGATTGTCCATCTGTCAATGTAGAAGTATTGACAATACTACCATTAAGTGCTCCTGTGTTAATGGGGTCGATAAAGATCCCCACTACGTCATTATTTACAAGTAAATTTTCTAAATCAATATCTCCTCCTATACAAACAGATGTACTTACATCATCCCCTGGCGAAGCGGATCCTAGAATAGTTATTTCTACTATTGCTGAATCAGGATTACAATTAACTGCAGTTGTAACTTCATAAATAAAATTATACACGCCTGGCAAAAGTCCACTTAGGTCAACATTTCCTGCGTTGGTAATATCTACTCCTGAATTATCTTCATCTATCCATACTCCGAAGGTTTCTGGATTTCCAGTTAGCTCAGCTTCTAGATCTATAGACAAGTTATTGCTTTGACATAATTGCACCACCGATCCTTGTCCTGCATTAGGTCCTGGCGTTATCTGTATATTAATAGTAGCAGAAACTTGTGGGCAAGAACCTACCATGGGAATAGTATATGTAAAATCGTAAACGCCTAGTGGTACACCATCAAAAGATACCGTTGTAGGATCCGACAAATCTACGCCTACAGCGTCATCATCTGTCCATATACCACCAGCGTCATGGGCTCCTAATAGTTCATCAAGATTTACAATAGGCATGCCAGAATTACAGATGGGATTCAGTGCGTTTTGCCCTGGATTAGGGCTTGTATTAATTTCTATTTCTAGCGTTGCAGAACTAGTAGGACATAGTCCCACTCCAGCAACCGTATAAGTATAATTATAATTACCCACAGGAAGAGAGGTAAAGTCCACACTAGTAGGATCAGAGAGGTCTAAACCCGAGGCATTATCATCACTCCATACGCCACCCATATCTGGTGTACCATCTAATAAGTTGAATAAATTTATATCATCATTAGCAGAACTTAGACATAAGAAAACCGAACTTCCGGAACCGGCATTAGCTCCATCTTCTATTGTTATAGTCAGAACAGCAACTGCATCATCACAAATCCCAGATCCCATTATGGTGTAACTAAAGTCATACATTCCATTTGTCAATACGGATAAGTTCACCTGACTAGGATCAGATATATCTGCACCTGAGGCATCTAAATCTGTCCAAGTTCCTCCCACTTCAGGACTACCTCCTAAGGCACCAAATAAGTCGAAAGAATTCATATCCCCTTCGCATTGACTAACAGAAGTAGCTTCACCTGCGTTAGGTCCTTCGATAACATTTACCGTTACTACCTGCTCTGCTTCTGGGCAAGATCCTGTCGCCGGAATGGTATACATATATTGGTATGCGCCACCTGCAACATTAGCAAAGCTCACGCTATTCGGATCACTAAGGTCTACACCTGATGTATTGAGATCTGTCCAGTTGCCACCTAAATCATGAGGTCCTAGTTCGTTTTCTAAACTTATTACTGCTGTTCCTGAATTACATATCTGTGTACTACTTGCTGTTCCTGCATTAGGCGCAGTATCTATTGTTATCGTAACAGTAGATGCCGGACTCGTACATGGAACAGTAGCGCTTACGATATATAAAAACGGATAAGTGCCAACGCCCAAGCCACTAAGATCTACATTGGTAGGATCAGATATATCTACCCCTGAACCTGTCAGATCACTCCATACACCTCCTGCATCTGGTGTTCCATTTAGAATAGATAAAAGATTGACAGGCATAGCACTTCCTTCACAAAGGAATAGACCTCCAGGCGTCCCCGCGTCCGCAAATTCTATTATGCTTACTGTCAATGTAGCACTAGCACTAGGACAATCAGCATTCGCAGCAATATTATAACTGAAATCATAATCGCCTCCTGCTAAACCTTCGAAAACAACCATGGATGGATTAGCAATACTTACTCCTGCTCCATCTTCATCTATCCAAGCACCGCCTGTATCTGGTGATCCATTCAAAGCATCAAATATATCTACAGGTGTATCATCGTCATTACATATAGTTATAGTATTGTCCATACCTGCATCATTTCCTTCTGCTGGCATCAGTACAATAGCAATGGGATCCGCTGGGCATTCTCCATTATCTACGACTACATATAAGGTTTCTGGTCCAGCTGTAGTGTAGGGAGAACTTACAGGATTTGTCAATCCAGCATCTTCAAACCAACTGAAGGTTAGTCCTCCATCATTATTAATGTCATCTTCTATATCTGTCAAATTATAGGTCGCCACACCATTCACAAGACAGGCTTGTACAGGACTTGGATCACTTGTGTCAGGAGCTTCTCCTAGACTAATTGTAAATGGATTGGGATCTACCGTACCGACACAACCATTCGTATCTGTAATCCCTAATATTGTTATTGTTCCAGATCCAAAAATAGATGCTGTAGTTGTGACCTCTAAAGTGTTCGTAGGATCATCATCAGTTATAGGAGGAAACAATCCACCTGTCAGACAAAAGGTAAAAAATTCTTCTGTTTCTTCTATTCCAAAAGTAAAATTGTGGGATAATATTCCAACTGAACCTTCCATATCCACTGTATACGGACCTGTTCCCCCAGTAATGTCAATTGGAATTTCTATGCAACTTCCGACACAAACCTCATCCGACAAAGGGAGGTCAAATAAGATTTCAGGACTGCTTATACTAAGAAGCACAAGATCTTCAGCTGTACAATCATTTACATCCGTTACGGTAATACTATAATTCCCTTCGTTTGAAGAATTTACATTGAAGAGTATTGGATCTTGCATAGATGATGATAAACCTGGTCCATCCCAATTCCAACTCACTCCGTCACCTCCAATTTCGTTAAACATTATATCTTGACCTTCACAAATCGGATTTGGAGAAAAATCAATTTCAGCATCTACTTCTTCAAAGCCAAATATTTCAATCTTCCTAATAAAATATCTTTCATCAGTTGCTTGATTACCTCCTATAAATCTTATTTGTATCTCATCGCCATTTACATCACAGCCCCAATTATAAGTTAAACACTCTGAATCTCCACAGGCAAAATAAAAATTCATCCATGCTCCTCCATCTATTCTGTAATCAAATTGAAGCTGATCATGTCCCCCATTACAGTTCAATAGAGGTTCAGATGGGCAGGGTTGGTTAGCTTGTTCATCTAAGCAATCTAAATCACCTAAGAATTGTATTTCTGGCACTACATATACGCCTGCATAAGCCGAAATATCAATAGGATCGAACATTACTATATTTTGATTGTTTCCACATTGCGCGAGCGGTTCACCAGGCGTACAAAAACAACAATCTCCTCCCTCCATGTTTTGTATTCTAAACTTGTCTCCTTGTGATTCGAATACACCGGAGCCATCACAATTTAGTACCTGAGTAACATTCCACGCAGTTCCATCTGTCATATTACCAGAAGTCCCCATCTCATCAAAGTCTTCTTCCGCTATAAGAACCTGTCCTGATAAACCAAAACAGAATAACAATACCATGTTTAGTATTAAGGTAGATTTCATTTTTTACATTCTAGGTAGGAGCCTTACAAAGTTATGAATCTACAGTGCAGAATGGTAATATATAGAGGAATTTATTTTAAACTCAGTGTTAAAAAACAGATTAGAACAAAAGATTTATCTTTGTAGCTCTAAAAAAGCAAATATGTCAACAGAATTATCAGAGCAGGAGATTGTAAGAAGAGATAACCTTAAGGCTATCAAAGAATTGGGTATAGATCCCTTTCCTAACGAAACAGTAGATATCAATTCCTCAGCAGCAGAAATAAAGGCTAACTTCAAGGAAGGTAGTGATACGTATCAGTCAGTAAGTATTGCAGGAAGGCTGATGTCTAGAAGAGTGATGGGAAAAGCCTCATTCGGTGAAATACAGGACGAATCTGGAAGAATACAAATATATGTAAGTAGAGATGATATCTGCCCTGACGAGGACAAGGCTCTATATAATACGGTTTTCAAAAAAAGACTCGATCTAGGAGACATTATCCATATAACTGGCTATGCCTTTATTACGAAGGTAGGTGAAATAACTGTCCATGCGACCTCTCTGAAGTTACTCTGTAAGTCGCTACGTCCTCTTCCTGTTGTAAAAACAGATGCTGAAGGACAAGAATATGATGCGGTTACTGACCCCGAACTAAGATATAGACAACGGTATGTCGATCTGATTGTCAATCCAGAAGTCAGAGAAGTATTCAAACAAAGAAGTAAGATGTATAATTCCATAAGAGAATATCTTAATGCTAAGGAATATATAGAAGTAGAAACACCTATCCTACAACCGCTATATGGCGGTGCCGCTGCAAGACCTTTTACAACACATCACAATACCCTAGATATGCAACTGTATCTAAGAATTGCTAATGAGTTATATTTGAAAAGGCTCATCGTAGGAGGATATGATGGTGTATATGAATTCTCTAAAGATTTCAGAAATGAAGGGATGAGTCGATTCCATAATCCAGAGTTCACACAGATAGAACTGTATGTTGCTTACAAGGATTACGAGTGGATGATGAACCTGGTAGAGGAAATGGTAGAAAAGATAGCAATAGATCTCCATGGTAAGACAGCCATTCAGGTCGGAGATAATGTCATAGACTTTAAGAGACCGTGGAAAAGATATACCATGTACGAGGCGATAGAACACTTTACCGGTGTAGACATATCCGAGATGGACGAAGAAACGATGAGAGCTGCTGCAAAAGAGATGGATGTACATGTAGACACAAGCTTAGGAAAGGGTAAAATTATAGATGAGATATTCGGCGAGAAATGTGAAGCATTACTTATCCAGCCTACCTTCATAACAGATTATCCTGTAGAAATGTCACCTCTAGCTAAGAAGCATAGAACGAAAGAGGGGCTGGTAGAAAGATTTGAGGCGATATGTAACAGCAAGGAAATATGTAATGCATTTACAGAGCTTAATGATCCGATAGATCAGAGAGCTAGATTCGAAGAACAACTCGAACTAGGAAAAAGAGGTGATGACGAAGCGATGGTTCTCGACGAAGATTTCTTACGGGCGCTAGAGTATGGAATGCCTCCTACTGCTGGTCTAGGAATAGGAATGGATCGTCTTGCTATGATCATGACAAATCAAAAATCTATTCAGGATGTATTATTCTTTCCTCAAATGAAGCCTGAAAAATAATATTTTTTGATCAAAAATATAGTAAACAAAATTCGTGCAAGTATAAGGGCTGTTATCATAATCATATGTATTCCGCTCTATATGCTTGGTTATTTTGTAAGTCTACTTTTCAGAAAACATACCAAGGAATCTGCCTTCCGTCTCAGGAGGGCTTATGTCAGCATGGCTTATAAGGTTATGGGTATGCGGATAGAAGTAAAAGGAAAAGCATATGAAGGAGCCGCCTTGTATGTGAGTAATCATAGAAGTTTTTCTGACCCTATAGTAGCTAGCTTACATGTAGATGCTTTTGTGATAGCTAAAGCGGAAGTGGGCCAATATCCTCTTATAAATAAGGGAGCAGAACTAACGGGTATTATTTATGTAAAAAGAGAAAATAAAGAAAGTCGTAAAGCTACTAGAGAAGCTTTTCTAAATATCATAAGATCTGGTTATAATGTTCTCGTGTATCCTGAAGGTACTGTAAATTATCAAAGAGAAACTATGCCTTATAAAATAGGTACCTTCTTAGAAGCTGCTAAGAACAACATACCTGTTGTGCCTATAGCAATAGAATACCAGGATGAATCAGATCTATGGAAAGTAAAGAATTTTCTCGTTCAGTTTTTTAGGCAATTTGGAAAGTCTCGGACATATATCAAAATGGAAATTGGTCCTGCTTTTATAGATACCGATGGTATTCTTCTCAAGGATAAAGTAGAAAAATGGACGAACACTAAACTAGCTAAAATGCAAGATAACTGGTCTACTGTTTTTACAAAATAAAGCTAGTTACAACACTATTTAGAAATTTTAGATTTTAAATCCTTAAACTTGTGCTTCGAAAATTAATGAAATAGAATTTACACAATGACGTGTATTCTTTTCTGTTAGCCGCTCTCCCGTAAATACATGACCTAGATGCCCTTCGCAATTTGTACAAACTATCTCCACCCTTCTTCCATCTGCATCTGGAACCTTCGTGACAGCACCTTCTATTTCGTCATCAAAAGCAGGCCACCCGCACCTAGAATCAAACTTATCGTCTGATGTATACAGTGGCATATTGCATTGTCTGCACTTATATAATCCCTTAGCATAATGCTTATCATATTCTCCTGTAAAAGGTCGTTCTGTTCCTTTTCTTAAGATTACGTAGGCTTCTTCGTCGTTTAGTTTATTATACGGCTTATCCATTTGTATATTCTGGTTTTAGTAAGGATGCATATTTAGATCTTAACTTGGACACTTTAGGTCCAACTACATAAGTACAATACCCTTGGCTCGAATTATCATTGTAATAATTTTGATGTAACTTTTCTGCTTCATAATATTTTTCCTCAGGCACTACCTGAGTTACTGGCTGATTATCCCATACAGTAGGTACAAAGCTTGTTAGTACTTTTTGAGCCATTTTTCTCTGAGCTTCCGAGTTGTAGAATATTACTGATCTGTACTGTGTACCTACATCATTTCCTTGCCTGTTAAGCGTTGTAGGATCATGAAAGATAAAAAACATCTCTAGTAATTGTTCATAAGTTATTACTTCGGGATCAAACTCTATTCTTATCACTTCAGCATGACCTGTCGTACCTGTGCAGATAGATTTATAATCTGGGTTCTCTGTATGTCCGCCCGTATAACCAGAGCTCACATGATGCACTCCTTGTAATCTCTGAAACACAGCTTCTGTACACCAGAAACATCCTCCACCTAATATCGCAATTTCCATAATTAGTATTTATACATCTATAGAATGTAAAAAGCTATGAAAAAGTTCTTGGAATAAAAAAAGTCCATCTCCTATTATCAGGAGACGGACTTTTTTTAATTTCAACTTAATAGTAAATTTTATTTACCCCCTTGTAATAGGTCTTGTAATTTTTCCAGATCATCCCACTTTGCATCAGCGGCTAGTCCAGCCTGCTTAGGCCAAGATCCTGGATCTGCAAGCTTGTATCTAGGTCCTGCTGCATCTAGAATTTCTTGAATTCTAGGAACTGCTGTATTAGATAACTCTCGCCATGTATTGATACCTCCTTTCTTAAGCAATTCAGAGATTTTAGGTCCTATGCCTTCCACAGCTTTTAGATCATCTTGTTTCCACTGTTTTAGAATACCTAATTTGATCATTACTTTTTCTGCTTTAGAATCTGAACCGTCTTCTTTCTGTGCAGCAATCAATCCATCCCAGTTTCCTGTAGCAGCAAACTTTGCTTGTCTTGGCCAGTCAGATGGATCTATTATTTTGTACTTATCTCCATACTTGTTTAAGATATCCTGAATATCTGATGGCTGTTTAGATGCTAATACCGACCAAGAAGAAACTCCGTTTTCGATGAGAACCTGATTCATTTTCGGTCCTATTCCTTCTAGAATCTGCAGGTTGTCTTCCTTTAGTTTTGCATACTTACTAGTAGTAGGAGCTGCAGGTGTAGTAGGCTCTGCTGCTAAAGAACTTTCTACCTTAGGCGTTTCTACAACGGGAGGTGCTTTAGGTACTTCTGGGGCAGGTGGCGTTTTAGCTGCAAAAGATGAGCTCGCTGCAGCCGATGCAGCTAATCCACTAGAAGCAGATAAACTTGACTTCGTTTCAGCAGCTTTTACACGGCTTTCAGAATCCCTTAATCGTGTTTCCCATTCTGACTTCTCTTTCTCCCATTCTCTCACTCGACCATTAGCAATAGCTAGATCTCCTTCTAGATCTGCTCTCTTTTTTCTGCACTCATCTAGATCCTTTTCTAATGCACTGTATTTAGATTTCCAGCTAGATACCTGACCTTCCAGTTCTTCTATTCTTCTCTTCAGCTTACCTCCACTAAATAGAGACCAGAACAACCAGCCTAATAAAAAGGGTAGTAACCACATAAGCCACGGTAACCACCAAGCGCCACATAAGTCTAATAATATATTTAAAACCATCATGGTTAATTATTTTTAATTTGTTATTTAATAATTTGTAATTCGGTTCGTCTATTTTTTGCCATACCTGCTTTTGTCCCATTATCCGCGACAGGATCTAACTCACCTTTAGATAGCGCCGATAACTGACTAGAAGGGACACCCTGTTCTAAAAGATACCGTTCTATAATATCAGCTCTACGCTGACCTAGTGCCATATTAGAAGCTGCTGAACCATCATCATCTGTGTGCCCTACTAATCTTACAGTCTCCTTCGTACGTATAACTCTTTTAGCGACATCTTTAAGGTAAGACTCCACTTCAGCATCCGCTAACTTATTCGTAGAGTTGTAAGGAAAATAAATTAGTGTCTTATCATCCACCTCTTTTATCTTTGCAGAATTCCTTAGATACCTAAAGGCAACTAGGTTATTCATTTCTTCTTTTGTACAGTTATTTCCTTTTACACCCGAGGTAACGTTAATACGCTCATCATCGATGGAAAATAGTTTCTTCACCTGTGCTGCTCGCGCGAGGCCTAGTGAAGTAGATTTAGTGCTGTTGGTCTCATCTTCATATTGGAGACCTCGGACCTCAAGTATTTGGTCGTCTTTTAAGTTACTAACCAGCGAATCTCTGAATCTAGTCCATCGTTCTTCCACCGTAGGATTGTCATCACTACAAGCAAACGCAAGGGGTGTAAGCTTTTTGACAGGAACCTTTGTAACAGGAGCTACAGTTCTTGCTTCGCTTACCTCTTTTGCATTGGGTATAGTGCAACAATTTTTGGAAAGATACCAATAGGCTAAACCCAGGAGAATCCATAGTAATAGTATTACATTCCTCATAGGATAGTTGGTTTAGGTTTAGTTAATGTAATTAAGTTAAGAAAAAAGTGATATTTATAATAGAATATTAGCTTTAAACTAAGTAAAGCGAACATAAATTTTTTATTAGTAGTGGCTACTTTTAAGTGAGGTATTTTCAAGAGTAACATTTTTGCATCTCTTTATGGACGCAAAATCAGTAAAAAAGTATCGAAAATAAATTTTGATTTGAGATGACAGACCCACTAGATATGGCTCATTGTTTATCTGATTCTAGAGTAAAATTAATTACAATAATAACAATACGGCAAAAATTATTAGAAGGTGCAGATTTAAAAATTTAGTTAGGCATCTATTTCGTCTAGACTTTGGTTCTCGACCATTTCATTGTAGACGCCTTTCTGTTTTATAAGCTCATCATGAGTTCCATTTTCTATTATTTTACCGTTTTCCAAAATCAAGATTTTATCTACGTTTAGAAGATTAAAAAGTCGATGGGTGATTATAATACTTGTCTTGTCTTCCAGTGCTTCATTCAGGTAACTAAGTATTTTCTTTTCTGTCTTAGTATCTACTGCTGATAGACTATCGTCCATAATTACTATTTCAGGATCTTTGACAAATGCTCTCGCAATAGATACTCTTTGTTTTTGTCCTCCTGATAGGGTCACCCCTCTCTCCCCTACGACGGTTTGGAAACTTTCTGGTAGACTTTCTATATCTTTTTTGACAGCAGCATATTCTGCGTATTTTACAATATTTTCCATACTAGCATCCTGATTTCCATAAGCTATATTATTAGCTATAGAATCTGAAAATAGGAATACATCTTGCGGAACATAACCTATCTTTCTTCTAAGCACATCTAGGTTAATGTCCTTTAGATTTATATCATCTATGAGTATCTCTCCTTCTTCAGGGTCATACATTCTAAGAAGAAGTTCTGCTATGGTGCTTTTTCCTGAAGCCGTTTTTCCTAAAAGAACAACTTTCTCCCCAGGGTTAATAGTAAAACTTACGTTTGTCAGTGCTTGTATACCAGTATCGGGATATATGAAACTAACATTTCTAAATTCTATTTTTCCTTCTATCTCTGTCGGATTATCATTGCTGTTTACAATTAGGGGTTCTGTTAATAAGATTTCATTAATTCTTTTTTGAGATGCCTCTGCTTGTTGGATTATAGAAGCTATCCAACCGATCGCAGTAAAGGGCCAAGTAAGGTAATTTACATAAATAATAAATTCTGCAATATTACCAGATGATATTTCTCCACGTTCTACCAGTACACCTCCCATATATATAGTGAGTAGGCTACTTATGCTAATGAGAAAAATCATGAGCGGAAAAAATAGCGCCTGCACCTTGGCTAGATCCATAGATTTCTCCTTGTAACGATCCGTTTCTTTATCAAAAAATTTAGAAAACTGTTTTTCTTTAGCGTAAGATTTGATAATTCTAATTCCAGAATATACCTCTTGACTTATACTCGTAAGATTAGCTAATTCTTTTTGTATGATTTCAGATCGTCTATTTATTACCCTGCTTACAAGATATATGGAGATAGATAGAAATGGTAGAGGCAGCAAAGTATATAAGGTTAATGTAGGACTTACCTTTACCATCGCATAGATAACGATAATAAATAGAGAAACTAGATTAATTCCATAAAGTAACGCTGGACCTAAGTACATCCTTACTTTAGAAACGTCTTCTGATATCCTAGACATCAAGTCACCTGTTTTATTTCTCTTGAAAAAGCTGAGATCAAGTTTTTCGTAGTGTGTGAAAATTTCTTTTCGGAGATCGTATTCTATAAGCCTGGACATCACGATAATGGTTTGCCTCATCAGGTACATAAATGTCCCCATAAGCATTGCCACCCCAATAATGATGAGCGAAAATTTAATGAGATCAGCACTATAATCAGCTAATTGAGCATCAGCACTATTTTCCTCGATTTTCTCCAGAACGAAGTTGAGTGCCTCTCTAATAACCTGTGGGATTCTAACCCTGAAATAATTAGATAGTGTAACAAATACAATACCTAACAGTAGGCGCCATTTGTATTTGAGAAAATATTTATTTAAGTAAAATAGATGCTTCACATTATAAAATAAGTCGGCAAAGTTAACAGAATGGAATGATTTTCATTTATTCCTATACAAGAAAACATATTAAGAGCAATAGAGTTGTGGAAAGTTATACATTAATCTACCTTTAGGATACATAAAACATTAGAATGGATAGAATCGTAACACTCGACGAGTTTATAATCAAGAGTCAGAAGAAGTTTAATGATGCAACCGGCCAGCTTTCCAGATTACTGAGGGATATCGGAATAGCGGCTAAGATTATCAATGTAGAAGTTAATAAAGCGGGATTAGGAGAAATTCTAGGTACTGCAGGAAACGATAACGCTTCTGGAGACACTGTGCAAAAATTAGATTTATTTGCTAATGAGAAAATGATACAGTTTTTACAGAATAGCGGAGAATGTTGTGGGGTAGCTTCGGAAGAATTAGAAGACTTTGTAAAGATCCCGAAAGTTCTAAATAAAGAATCTAATTATATCGTAACCATGGACCCACTGGATGGATCTTCTAATATAGATGTCAATGTAAGTGTAGGAACTATTTTCGGTATCTATCGACGAGTATCTAGTCCCGATGGAGAATGTACGCAAGAAGACTTTTTACAGAAAGGTACGGAACAAGTCGCAGCTGGATACGTACTTTACGGAACCTCTACCTTGCTTGTGTATACTACTGGAAATGGTGTGAACGGATTTACCTTAGACCCCGCTATAGGGGAATTCTGTCTATCACACCGTGATATAAAAATGCCAGAATCAGGAAATTATTATTCTGTGAATCAAGGTTATTATCTTAAGTTCGATCTAGAAATGAGACGATATATCGATCATTGTTCAGATCTAAATCTACGTCTTAGATACATAGGGAGTATGGTATCAGATATACATAGAATCATGTTTCAGGGAGGAATATTCTTGTATCCTAATACGAGGAAATATCCGCATGGTAAATTAAGATTATCCTATGAAGCAAACCCCCTTGCTATGATTGTGGAGCAAGCAGGTGGCCTAGCCATAAGTTGTCAATTGGAACGAATACTTGATTTAGATATAAGCGATATGCACCAGAGAGTTACAGTCGTAATGGGGAGTAAAAAAATGGTGGAAGAAATGAAAGCGTTTGTAGAAAGATACAGCGCTGTATCTACCTAATGTGTGCAATATACACCTTAAGATATAAAATGTTAAATTTTATCTTAATATACATAATGTTAATTCTGTTTTATATATTAGTAACAACATACAAGTTCACGATACATAAACACCCCAATTAAACTAGAGTATGCTGTTTTCAGCATGCTCTTTTTTTGTATATTTCATTTTAAGTAAGCCTTATTCTACTACTTCCATTTCGATACAACTTATATCTATACCATATAATTTTTTACTTGTCTAGCTCTTTATTTCTAATGTAGAATGATACACAAGTTCTTGGAAAAATAACGTTTCAAATTTGATCCGCAAATGAAAATACTTACCCTATCAGATTTTCACTGGCATAGTGCCTCTAAAGAAATAAACCTTCAGGATATTCATGCTTATCTAGATAGTGGCATAATTGAAACTGAGTTCAAATTCCTATTTGTTAAGCACTATATTACCATAGTAGAAAAAGAAAAACCTAAGCTCATCCTCTTAGCAGGCGATCTTACAGGCGATGGGTCTTGCGGACATGGTTTTCATAATGCTTGTTCTATGCTAATGTTATATTTTGAACAAAATGCTATTCCCTGTCTATTTATCAAGGGCGATCATGATCAAGAAAAATATTATAAAATCTTATTATCTAGAACTAAAAAACTTCAATTTGTCAATGAGATTTCAGGGAAAACTTGTAAGATCTCCGATATAAATATTTTGGGATTGTCCTACGATCATTGTAACTCTAAATCATACATACAAAAGATTATTGACTCTAATATTTCGCCTGTAGATATTATATTATCTCATGCCGCACTTAAGCGACGAACACATCTATTTGACATACCCTCTCAGTTATTAATAACTGGTCATTTTGATAATAAACTACTGACAGCCTCTGGCAAAATATTCATTTCACATAATAATGATACAGATATCATCAACTACAGTATGATAAACTATTCAAATACTGCAATAGATATTAGCTATAATTTCCTATATCCTAAACGCAATCTATCAGTTTACTATAAAACGATTTTCCAAACATCAAATAAATCTTTTTCAAAAGAAAAATTAATAGTCAACAGAAAACGATCAGATATTGCTGAATATGAAAAACTTCCGTTGCTCAGAACAAGAAAAGAGAACGTAAAGTACCAGATAGCCTATGCACTGAAATTTCTAAGATCTTCGAATTATTCAGCCGCAATAGAATTAATGCATGCACTAAAAAACAAGCTCACTGAGAAAAATACAAAAGCGCTTATTGCTTTACTAGATGACAAAATTACGCCCTTCAATAAAATATCCGTTACGATGATCAAGGATTATTTAGGTAGCTCATTCCTAGCGAAAAAAAAAAAAAAAACGATCTAAATCAATTGCTTAGATCTAGATAAGGTAGTACTTTTCTTATTGTCTGTTTGTCTACCCCTTTAATATTCATTATATCTTCTTTGCTAACCTGATCCTTTCCTTTTACAACCTGCTTTAAGGCTTTAGCTACCTTGTAGGAAATCAGAATGTGCTTACTAAGTTTTTTCTCTGTACTACTGAATATATTAAGTTGCTTATGCGTCCCCCTTTCTAATCTTAAGGAAGGTAAGAAATCTGAAAAAGTCTCTTCTAGTCCATATACCTGTCCCAGTTGCTCTACACTATGGAAACCACCTAATCTATCTCTGAACTTAACGATTCTTTTACTCAGAACCGGCCCGATCCCTGGAATAGCTTGCCACTCTTTCACCGAAGCTGTATTCATCTCTATTGTGACGAATATTTCTTCTTTAGGGATCTCTTTAAAGTTTCGTTTCTTATCCACTTTCTTAGCCTTATCATTCAATCGATCAGTCTTATTATTATTTACTTTTTTTATAGTTTTTCCTTCCTTAATAGTAGGGTACGCATTTAACCCATCAGCCTTACTTATTTTTATAAAAGGCTCGATAATATTAAACTCCTCATCTGTGAGATGATATACTTTTTTCACATCAGAAGTTAAGTAAAAGTGACCACCCTTACTTATGTAATTTCTCCAAGATTTGACAGCTCTTTTGTTAATTCCCACCTCTATAAGAAATTCTTTAGAAACAATATTTGGATCAAAAGATTCAGTAACTTTTAACGCTGTAGTAATTGAGGCAGACTTATTAGTCCTGATTATCTCGCGCTTCATTTTAGATTTCTTATCCCACTTCTTTTTTGGAATATGTATGTGCTCCTTTATAAAGTCATAATCCTCATAAGTCATTCCATGTATCTTGAGCACATCTAATGATTTGTAGAATCTTCCCTTTTTAGAAATATAATTCTCCCATGACTGCGCAGTCTTTCTATTGATACCAAATGATATTAATTTTTCTTTAGTAACATTGTTGGGATCAAAGTTTTGTAGAGTAATGATAACATCCTTTTCTACTGGTTTCTGTATAACTGCCGTAGCTATCAGATTTTCTGCTTCACTTGCTGGACTAAAATATTTAGGAATCAGGTATCGAGAAAATATACTGATCATTATAATACAACTCAGGTAGATAGTGGAATTTCGTTCTTTTTGATTCATTATAGTTTTCATAATCTATATATATTTAAAACATGATCGATCCATCAGTTAAAACATTGTGATAGGCTATCCCCTTCTGTTTGTAGCTAGCTTCCCAATCTTGAATTTTATATCTAGAAACTGTTCCATCTATGATGACCTGCTCTATATTCAGACTATCTATCACTTGCTTCATTATATCTGAGGTAACATTTTGTATTATAAGATGATCGATCTTTCCTTCATATTTCAGATCTACACATGTCCTGTTATTTAGTATGTATATCACTTTCCCATTCATCTGAAATAAAGGTCCGTTTGTATTTATATTATCTGGTAGATCTAGGAAGCTATGGTTTAGTTTTTTGATTCCTTTTGTAATTCTATATCCTCCAGCAATATATTTATCATTATCGATATTACTTCTATGTAGAATATAGCTCTCCTTACCTATCATAAGTTCTATTAAGGAACTCTTAGGTATCGAGTATACAATAAGACTTTTTTGCTGACCAAGCTTTATATTCTTGCTTATAGAATAGACTTGTAATACCATAAACAATCCAGTAGCTAGATAGATCGTCTTCTTTCCTAATTTCTGATACCCTATAATACATGCTAGGATACTATACAACAGTATCATCTGGACACCATCAAAATGCAATGCCTCCAACTTACTGTAAGGAAATTGCTGGATTGTATAAATACTATAATTTACATATCCTATAAATGTATCTAGCAATGGACCAAGTATAATTTCATTTACCTGAGGTAAGCATAGTTCGAATATCAATATAGCTATAGCTGCTCCGAATATTACAAAGGCTGCTGGAATAACAATCATACTACTTAACCAAAAGTAAATAGGAAACTGATGAAAATAATAAATAGATATCGGAAAAATCAATACCTGAGCTGCTAGAGAAACACAGAATAATTTCCAAGCATAATCAGCAAACCAACTCTTAAAAGTTATGCGATCTGAAAACATTTTAGTGAACAATAAAATGCTTCCCAAAGCTAAAAATGAGAATTGAAAACTAAGCATAAATAACTGGTATGGATCCACTACTAACATCCCTAATGCTGCTGCGGATAAAATATTATAGCTATTCCTTCTCTTGCTGAATAAGGTCCCAAAATAATACAAGGTAAACATTGTCGCTGCTCTCTGAACGGAAGGTGGGGACCCTGTAATAAATACGAAGAACCAAATTGCAATAATTTTACAAATAGATTCTATAGCCACCCTACTCTTGTACCGTTTAGGAAAAAGCAGAAATATAATCGCAATGATCTGACTGAGCAAGCCTACATGCAAGCCTGACACCGCCAATACATGTATCGCTCCAGTGTCTGAAAACGCTGACTTTTGCTCCTTAGATATATCTTCCTTATATCCTAGCAACATCGCAGATGCTATGGATAAGTTATCTTTTTTCTTCAGATACTTCCTAAGCTTAGATAGACACCAGGTTCTAGTATCGAGAGAATACTGTGTGATAAAATTAAGATTTCCAGCATTCACAATTTCCCAATCACCTTCCTTTACAAAAAACTGAACATGTATCTTCTTATAAAATAGAAATTTCTTGTAGTCAAAGACCGCTGGATTCTTAGCAGATCTAATGCTAAACACCTCTCCCGAAAAAAATATTCTATCCCCATGCTTTACCTCCTTATAAATACTATCCAGATATACTATCGTTCTTCCAGATGCACTTGCTGTAATCCCATTAAGTTTTGTTATAGAACCTATATCTACAATTAGTTTGGTTTTCTTTTTAGTCGTTGAGGAAACTACAATACCTTCGTACTTATCCGCTTCAGCATACGAAAAATGATCTTGCTTGACCAGCGGATTGTTCACCAGAAAACCGACAACACCAACGAAAAATATAAAAGGAAAAATTAATAAGATTAGTCTAGTATGAGCATTTACACATTTCGATATTATAATAAGGGAGAAGAAAGCCATACTACTAAACATCAAAACCTTCGTCAGGTCTATCACCAGATCAGCAAGCAAAAAATTTGCTATTACGATTCCAAGTAAGAAAGGAATCAAAATTCTGGCTAATGGAATTTCTCTCATTTCGATTATAAAGCTAGATCAGAATTACTAAAAAATCATACTTTATTAACGAACGGTGACAGTTATGTAACGAACGGTCGAAATGGTGTAATGAACGGTTTGGTAGGGGACGCTATAATTATAAGTTTTTAGAAAATACAAGCTAGCAAAGTAGTTCAAATTTGGTGTTGAACAGTCAACATATAATGCTATGGAGTCTAAGCATTATACTATTATATAGTTACACATCATGTTAACCAGTCTCGACAATCTGTGCTGAGAATACTTACTTTTTTGTTCATCTTCTACACTACCACTACCTAAACGCCTTCTCGATCAATTCCGCCTGTTGCTTTTCATGAATCTTCTTAAATCCTGTAGCTGGCGAAGCACTTCTTTTCCTAGAAATCAGTTCTATATCTTTCTTCCTCCAGTATCGCATAAGGTAATCCCATGATCCCATGTTAGCAGACTCTTCTTGTACCCATAAAAATTCCGCTCCTTTATATTTACTAAATATGGTCTCTATTTGTTTTTCTGGATATGGATATAACTGCTCTATTCTCACAATAGCTACATCTTTTCTCTTATCAGTTGTCTGCTTTTCTAGTAAATCGTAATATATTTTTCCAGAACACATTAATACTTTCTTGACATCCTTAGCTTTTGCATCAGCGTCATCATATATTTCCTGAAAACTATTCTTAGATTCAAAATCTTCCATTGGAGAAATACACTTAGCATGTCTGAGCATAGACTTAGGTGACATAATGATAAGCGGCTTTCTGAACGGTCTTGCCAGTTGCCTTCTTAGTACATGAAACATATTAGCAGGTGTCGTCATGTTCGCAACCGTAATATTATACTCTGCTGCAGATTGCAAGAAACGTTCTAGCCGCGCACTAGAGTGTTCTGGACCCTGCCCTTCGTATCCGTGCGGCAACAACATGACAAGTCCACTCATTCTTTGCCACTTAGATTCCGAGGCTGTTATGAACTGATCTACCATCACCTGCGCACCATTATAAAAATCACCAAATTGTGCCTCCCAGATCACTAGGCTATTAGGCGAAGCAAGAGAGTAACCAAACTCAAATCCCAGTACAGCATATTCAGATAATAGAGAATTATAAATTCTAAACTTACCCTGATCATCAGATATTCTCGATAACTTATTGTATTCTTCAAAAGTCTTATCATCATAGTACACAGCATGTCTATGCGAGAAAGTTCCCCTTCTGACATCCTGTCCACTCATTCTTACATCTTTCCCCTCTTCTAGGATAGATGCATAAGCAAGTAATTCCGCCAGAGCCCAGTCCATCTTGCCCTCAGCTATAAGCTTGTCTTTAGATTTCTGAAGACGGTTTACCTTTGAGAGAGGGACAAATCCCTCTGGCAATGCCATGATCTTATCTACTAGATTTTTTATTTTTGCTTTCGATATACCTGTGGCGGGTGATTTCTCAAAATCACTCGCATCTGTAGTCTTCTTTAGTTTTTTCCATTCACGCTCCGGTTCCTGATATGTATATGGAAGATCTTTTTCCTTCACGGAATTCAGTCTATCCTGTAGATCGTTCCAGAAATCTTTCTCTATTTTTGCTGTTATTTCTGCGGATATCGTTCCACTTTCATTTAGTTTCTTAGAATATATATCCCTAGGATTAGGGTGCTGACTTATAATATCATACATCAGTGGCTGGGTAAACTTAGGATCATCTCCCTCATTGTGTCCGTGCCTTCTATAACATACCATATCTATAAATACGTCGTTGTTAAACTTCTGTCTATACTCCGTCGCTAGTTCTGCTGCAAATATCACCGCTTCAGGATCATCCCCATTGACATGAAAAACTGGCGCCTGGACAAGAGAAGCTGCTGCTGTACAATAAGTTGATGACCTTGCATCATCGAAGTTAGTGGTGAATCCTATCTGATTATTGATTACATAATGTATCGTGCCTCCAGTATAGTAGCCCTCCAGCTGACTCATCTGCACCACCTCATATACAACTCCTTGACCTGCTACCGCAGCATCACCATGTATTAGTATGGGTAAGATCTTATCGTAATCACTTCCGTATAATAAATCCGCCTTAGCCCTTGCAAAACCCTCCACTACAGGATCCACAGCTTCTAGGTGAGATGGATTAGGAGCAAGCTTAAGGTGCACCGTTCTACCAGAAGGCGTTTCTACCATACTAGAATATCCTAGATGATATTTTACATCACCATCCCCAAAACTCTGATCAGGCAGGGAGTTTCCTTCGAACTCATTGAAGATAGATTCGTACGTTTTTCCTAGCGTATTTACCAGAACATTTAGTCGTCCTCTGTGCGCCATACCGATCACTACTTCCTCCACTTGCTCCTCTGCACCTTTATTTACAATAGCATCTAGTGCAGCTATAGTCGTTTCACCCCCTTCTAGAGAAAACCTTTTCTGACCTATATATTTTGTGTGGAGAAACTTCTCAAAAACAACTGCACCATTAAGTTTTTTCAGAATACGTTGTTTCTTTTCTACAGATAGTCCATATCCTCCAGTCAGTGCCCTATTCTCTATCTTATCCCTCAGCCACATCCGCTTCTCTCGATTCTCTATATGCGCATATTCAAAACCGATATTCCCACAGTAGACTTTTTGCAACTTATCTACCATTTCCTGAAGTGTAGCATTTTCCATATTTATCTCATCAGAAACCTGGAACTTACTCCCGAGGTCTGCCTCGGTTAGCCCATAATCCGCAAGGTCCAAATGTGGTTTTCTATCCCTTCTCGCTCGTATAGGATTAGTCGTAGAAACAAGATGCCCCCTACTTCTGAACCCATGTATAATAGAAAGTACTGCAAACTCTTTGTTAGAAAAAGCGCTACTTCCGGCTGCAGCAACACCATTATCACTACTTTTTTCACCGAACTCAAAGCCATCAAAAAAGATTCTCCAGCCCTCCTCTACATTTGCAGGATCCTGCACATACTGCTTATAAATAGAATCTATATAACTGGGGTGAGCATTGAATACGTAAGAATAATCTTTCATTTTTTCTATTTCTCTGTAAATACAATCATTATAAAGTGCGAAAATACTAACAATTATCGCTAATCTATACCAATATACGCTGATATTCATGCAAAAACCAAGCTAGAAAAAACTTAAGTTTTTTATCCTAAATTGTTTCTTTAAACATAAAAATACATTACATTTGCACTCCATTTATAAAAACTGAATATGGCACATCACAAGTCGACAAAAAAGAGAATACTTCAAGACGAAGTCAAGAAGATAAGAAATAGATACTATAAGAAGTCTACTAGGACGGCTATTGCTAAGCTTAGAGAACTAGAAGATAAGGGTGAAGCGAAAAAGTTTTTGCCTAAGGTGGTAAGTATGATAGACAAATTAGCTAAGAGAAATGCTTGGCATAAAAATAAAGCTTCTAATCTTAAAGGAAAGTTGATGAGACACGTTAACGGTCTATAAGAAATAAAGCAATCCTAATGAGACATAAAGGTGGTAATCGCAAGAGTATCACCTTTTTCTTTTTTTTATAGCTAGCGTACGTATTATAATTTGGGTGTGCCCCTTCCTGCTAGCTATGCACAAAACCATCGCGCGCATACAGCGTCGTTCCCTTACAGACTCGTTATTCACTCGGTCCCCAGCATCGCTCAAAGGCTCGTCACGGACGACTCATTTGTCCCTCTGCCAGAATTAGTTACTATAGCATACAAGTCTCATCCGCCAAAATGGAGCACAGGCTAAGAAAGACAATTCGTCCCTTGCAGGCAACTCACACAAAGAGGGTATAAAAGCTAAGGTCATACACTGGATATTATAGATAGATTTAGTTGCTTTCTCTGAGATAAAAATATATGCTAGTGACTTTCCTTTAGAAGTTTACGATACCTGTCCAGCAAATTTCAACGAACCGAATAGCGCATATAGACAGCACTGCTAAAAAAACTAGGAGATTCGATTTTTGGCCTTATACCATTTCTATTTTTAGATGACGGAAAAGGATTTAGAATTGTTCAAAATGGATCAAGGCAAAAAACGTAGGC
>ENA-ORXM01000532-ORXM01000532.1-marine-metagenome-genome-assembly--contig:-NODE-532-length-66031-cov-15.879810_pt1 | contig 66031 bp, 10 predicted proteins | sample MGYA00237867_ERZ511480 | MGnify/ENA primary metagenome ERZ511480 (study PRJEB26309, sample SAMN06266103) | marine metagenome | isolation source: Algal blade | place: United Kingdom:Sidmouth, United...
TATAACGTATCCATGCATTCTATCACTGGTAACTGCTTGTACTCTATCAGTAGGTTACCCCAACATGAATTACCGCAGACTTCTCCCGTCGCAGGATCAAAGCTGTTAGTAATGCTATAAGTGAGATTCTGCTCTAAGTATTCTATGGTAATAACATTAGAAGGGTCTCCGTTAGCGTCTTCGATTCTATCACCATATTCATCAAATAGCTCTATGATCAAACCTAAGGCAGCCATTGCAGCCATCTCGTCACATACATCTCCTAATCCCGGTATCAACATCGATGGCACTACCTCTGCCGAACAATCTTCTGCATCCAAGGAAAGATTAATTTGACTAATGCATTGCATATCACAAGGAATGTCGCAAGGGAAAATAAATTCAGAAGTCAAATCAAAACCTTCCGGGTCATGATCGTCTTCATCTCCTTTATCATCAAATTGATCATCCTTTGCTATACCATCATTATCTGGACTACTGTCAGGTGTAGAATCTGCATCTACTCTGAAAGCTCCATTCTCATCAGTTACAGAACCGATTTCAGAGTAATTGATATAATCCTCCTGGCTAGAACCCACATACCTTACCTGTCCGTAGAAGCTCAGAGTAATCGTATCACTCGGTTGTAGTGTATCTGAGATCGTTTGCTGATAAGTCGGGGCTGATGTTCCACTCCAATCTGTATTCAATCCTGCAACTGAAATCACACCAGCTGGAAGATGGTCATAGATTACAATATTCGTTGCTGGAATATTTCCTTGGTTGACTACTGTTATTAAATACTCTAAAGTATCAGCATCCTCGTACATAGGTTGTGTGACTAATTGCTTAATCAAAGCCAAATCGAAAATCTCTAAATTTTCAAAATCACTGTCATCTTCATCTCCATTCAGATTTTCGGTATCGTCATCTTCCATTTCTCCATCGTTCACGGGATCATCATCACCGTCGCTATCCACATCACTACCTGTCACGTCATCGCCACCTTGATCTTCCATACTTTCTACTTCCGCAGTATTTCTGTAAGCGCCCGCATCTGAACAAGGAACTAATTCTAATTCGATATTTAAAGTATGGCTGGTCTGACCTTCTAAAGGCCCTGCGAAGATCGTAGTAGCTACTCCTGAACTTGGATTATAATTCCATACACCATCATTAACAGATAAATATTGGTAACCACAAGGAATGAAGTCATTCACTTTAACATTGTATAGATCAAGAGCACCTTGATTTATAAGTTCTATTGCAAAAGTCACCGTTTGGCCATAAACATAATCCCCTGGCGTGATCGTTGTCTTCTTCAGGGCTATATCAACAACCTGAACAATCTCTTCATCGTAATCATCCTCTTCATCATCAAAATTATTATCAGTCTGAACGCCATCATTTTCAGTATCATTATCTGCTGAGCTATCCGCATCGTCCTCAGTTCTATCTCCTTTATCTTCATCTTGTGCACTACTTATTTCTGCAGCATTCGTGTAGGAATCGACTCCTCCAGGTGCATATTGCAATTGTCCCACAAAAGGAATTACCAAGGTATCTCCCATTGAAATCAAAGTCGATATAATATACTGGTAGGTAGGTGCAATTGCTGCAGACCATCCAGGATTCATTGCAGCATCAAAGGCAAAACCAGCTGGTAAATATTCATTCACCACAATATTAGTCGCAGGTACATTACCCTGATTTACAACAACAATATTGAAAGTGATGTCTTGGCCGATACTGTAAGGTGCAGCTGTCAGTGCAGTTTTAATCAAAGCCAAATCAAATATCTCTGGTTCCTCGAAATCACTGTCATCCTCATCCCCATTCTCGCCATTTGTCGCATCATCCTCCATCTCTCCATCATTATCAGGATCATTGTCCGAATTACTATCTACATCATCTTCTGATCTGTCATCTCCTTTTACATCTTGGAAGCCTTCTATCTCCGATATGTTTTTCCAAGCTCCTGCCTCTATACATTCTTGTATTGCCAATGTAATAGGAATCGTGACAGTGCTACCAGCCGCTATCGGACCAACTATAGTTGTTGTCGCAACAGTTCCATCATAGCTCCAAGTTGAATCATTTGATGACAGATAGCTGTAACCACATGGAATAAAGTCATTCAACTTCACTTCGTAGAGATCAATATTTCCTTGGTTATGAATATTAATATCGAAAATGATCTCATCTCCATATGTGAATGGCCCTTCATCACTTGTCGTCTTGTTCAAGGCTAAGTCTATGATTTCAAACAGTTCCGTATCGTGATCGTCTTCATCCTCTGGATCATTCAAAGGATCGTCATCTTCTTCACTATCCGCATCATTTCTCTCCTCTCCATCTTCATCTTCCGAACCAGTAATCTCAGAAATATTAGTATAGTTATCAGTGCCTCCTGTCGTGGTCTCTACTGTTACAAAAACTGTAGCACAAATCTGTTCTAGTGGTTCTAATGAATTCTCAAAAGTAAATGTCGGGGCAGTTAGATCTGTCGCATTCCAATCAGGATTAATATCACTGTCAAAACTCAAGCCTGCTGGCAAGTAGTCTGTCACCACTATATTCTGAGCAGTAACGTTTCCTTGATTCGTCACACATATGCTATACTCTATTTCATCACCATAACCATATGGAGCTGCGGTAACCAAAGTCTTTTTTTGTGACAAATCAAAGACTTCTGGCTCTTCTAAATCACTATCATCTTCATCGTCATTCTCACCATCCTTCACATTATCTTCCATCTCTCCATCGTTGGTAGGATCGGTATCTCCATCAGAATCCACATCTCCTGCAGTTATGTCATTACCTTCTTTATCCTCCATGTATTCTACCTCAGAAATATTCTTCCAAGCTTCAGAGGTAAAACATTCCTGTAATTCCAAAGTAATAGATACTTCACTACTGTCACCAGCTAATAAATTAGTTATAGTTGTAGTTGCAACACCTCCTCCGTCATAAGTCCATGATCCATCATTAGATGAGATGTAATTATATCCACAAGGAATAAAATCATTGACTTTGATATTATATAAATCAATGTTTCCTTGATTGAAAACTTCAATATCGAAAATCAGTGTATCGCCATATGCGTGAGGCCCTGACGTCGAAGTTGTTTTCACCAAGGCTACATCGACCACCATCAAATCAGCAATGTCATGGTCATCTTCCTCATCATGGTAACTGTTGTCATCCACTGTTCCATCATTATCAGGATCCTCATCTGCTGAGCTGTCTGCATCTGTTCCTGCTTCACCATTATCATCATAGGTGCTAGAGATTTCACTGATATTCGTATGGTCATTTCCACCTCCCATTGTCATGTCTATCGATAAGAACACTGGCACACAAATCGAATCACCACTCTCTATTGGACCTGCAATTACATAGTCAATAATATCCGTGGTCATTTCTGTCCAGCCGTCATTCAAGGCTATATCAAAACCTAAGCCTTCAGGTAAATAATCTGTTACAGTTACATTTGACGCAGGAACATTTCCTTGATTGACTACACAGATAGAATACTCGATCACATCTCCATACCCATATGGCATGGGTGTTACAATTTTCTTTATTTGTGCTAAATCAAAAATCCTGATTTTCTCGAAATCATTGTCATCTTCATCACCGTTTTCGTTGTTAATGAAATTGTCTCCAGAAAGATCATTTGCAGGGTCAGTGTCGGCCTGGCTATCGATATCCTTATTGCCGCAAGGTTGACCCTTTTCATCAGAGATATTTTCAATTTCTGAAATATTAGTCCAAGCATCATTCGGAGTTCCAGCACAAGCTTGGATCTCTAAGGTAATACTGATAGTCTCGCTCATACCAGGGGCGAGTGGACCTGCTATCGTGGAAGAAGCCACACCACGAGTTGTTTCATAGTTCCATTCATCATCATTAATAGATCGGTACTTAAAACCACAAGGGATGAAATCATTGACTAAAATATTATGGGCATCTTGATTACCTTGATTCGTTACCTCGATATCAAATGTCACAGAGTCTCCATATCTGAATGGCCCAATCGTCGCAGTCGTTTTAGCCAAAGCCAGGTCTACCAATTGTATATCTTCATAATCACTGTCATCTTCATCACCATTGGTATTGTCAGAAAGATTATCTTCCATATCTCCATCGTTTCCTTGAATGGCATCATTGTCTGCATCCGTATCTTCTTGAGGATTGCCATTATCATCGGTGAAGGCATTTATTTCAGCTTCGTTTCTCCAATTGTCATACCCAGCCCCCATTTCTAGAGTCAAGAAAAGCGGTATATCTACGCAATCGCCTCCTTGCAGAATTGTAGCATTGTAAGTATGGCCAAGTACATTGTTCGCCATCAATGACCATCCACTATTCAAAGCTGCATCGAAAGTATAGCCGTTCGGCATATAATCCAGGATATTGACATTGGTGATTTCATTTGCATTTTGATTACAAATAGTAATGGCAAACTCTAAAGGCGAGCCATAACTAAATGGTGGTGTAGAAGCTAGTGTTTTTATCAAAGCTGGATCATAAATAGGCAACAACTCTGTATCATGATCGTCTTCAGATTCTGGATCATTATCAGCGTCAATATCTGGTGTACTGTCCTCATCTTCTCGTTCTTCTCCCTCATCATCTTCTGCACTTGAGATTTCAGCCACATTAAGATAGCCACCTGAATCTATACATTGCTCTACTTTCAATTCTATTCTTAGAACCTCAGTTTCTCCCTCATCTAATTCATCAATGGTTGTCATTGGGAAATTCGTAGGTAAGGCACTCCAATCATTTGCCAGGTTAATTAATCGCCCAGGCTCATAGGTGAATCCACAAGGGATATGCTCTGTAATTTCCACATTTGTCGCGTCAATATTACCTTGATTCTCAACCTCTATCTCAAATATTACATACTGCCCATAAGCATACGGAGGAGCAGTCATCAATGATTTCTCCAAGGCAAGATCAAAACAGCTTGGCTCCACCTCTACTTCACAATAAGTAGTGCAACCATTGCCGTCTAGGACTTCTATTGTATAAATACCATGCTGCAATTCAGAAAAAATCATCACAGGCTGATAATTTAATCCGCCATCAATACTAAAACTATACGGCAGTACACCACCGTCAGCAATTATAGAAATCTCTCCATCCTCAAATTCACAAGATTCTGGATTTACATACTCCAGAGTGCAAGCCAAAACGTCTGGCTCTTCAACAAAAATGCTACATATGGAAATACAATTCTGAGCATCTCTGACAGTTACAGTATGCAGACCGCCAACCACATCAATAAAAGATCCACCTGACTGATACGGTCCATTATCCAGACTATAATCATAAGGCAGCACCCCTCCTGTAGCAGTGGTCGTGATACTACCAGACCCATCTCCATTGCAAAGCACATCTGTTTTTGATAATTCACAGACTAGAGCTGAAGGTTCTGAAATAGTGAAAGAACAAGTGGTTGTGCAATCATTGGCATCTCTTACTGTTGCTATATAAGATCCGGCAGCAAGATCGGTAAAATTATTTCCAGGTTGCCATGGACTACCATTCAAACTATATTCATAAACTGTCACACCTCCTGTTGCATTTATAGTTGCACTACCGTCTGTACCATCTGTACAACTTACATTTGTCTGAACGTGATCACAGATCAATAAGGTCGGTTGTGTCAATTCCATTCCACACATGCTCTTACAAGCTGGGCTGGAAATATTTCTTATATAAATGTTATGAGAACCAGCCGCCAGACCACTAAAAGTATTGCTCGTCTGATAGTTGATATCATCTAAACTATATTCATAAGGCGGATTACCTGCTACACCATCTACCGTAATGCTACCCGTAGATTCTCCATGACAAGCTATATGCGTAAAAGACCCGATAGAGCACAGTGGTAAAACTGGAGCACTAACTGTTACTTGACAGCTGGTGGAGCAATCTTGCGCATCTGTTATCACAACGCTATGTGTACCCGACCCAAGATTCTCAAATAAATCTGCACTTTGATTCAAGCCACCGTTCAGTGCATATTGGTAAGGCAACGTTCCGCCAAGACCTGATACTGTGATCGTACCATCTTCGATATTACAATCAGTAATATCCGTATGGACTAGTGAGCAAATTAATGGATCTGGCTCGCTGACTTCAATTTGACAAGTGGCTTCGCAATCATTTTTATCTCTTATTGTAATTAGTTTCAGTCCAGCATCTATGCCAATAAACTGACTAGACACTTGCCATGGCCCGTTATCCACATTGTATTCATAAGCAGGAATGCCTCCTGCACCCGTTACCGAAATTGTTCCACTAGCTGTGCCATTGCAGAGCACATCCGTATGTGTTAATGCACAACTCACAGCTGTAGGTTCGGTCACGATTACAGTACAGACAGTAGTACATGAATGTGCATCTCTAACAGTCACCGTATACGATCCCGCAGATAAATTTTCAAAAGTATACCCTGGCTGCCAAGCGCCTCCATTGATACTGTATTCATAAGGTGTTACTCCGCCAGTGGCATTCACATTGATCATACCATCTGATCCATTATTACAAGTCACAGGCATTTCTGTATGATCACAGATAAGTATTGTAGGTTCCAATAATTCCATTGAGCACATACTGACACATTGTGGGCTATTTGCATTTCTTACATATAAGTTGTGTACCCCTGCTGACAGTCCAGTGAAAGTTCCAGAAGCTTGAAAAGTAATATTATCAATACTGTACTCATAGGGTGGATTACCATCTGTTCCAGCTATCGTTATGCTGCCGGAGTTTCCACCATTGCATAATATATGTTCGAAGTCTGTAATCGCACAACTGGGAGCTGAAGGTGCTGTCAAAGTGAGTTGACATGAACTCATACAACCATTATCATCTGTAATGACAACAGTATGTACACCTGCCATCAGTCCTGAGAAGGTATTACTCGTCTGGCTTGCACCACCATCAATCGTATAATCATATGGCGCAGTGCCACCTTCACCTGTAACAATAGCTGTCCCATCTTCTACAGAACAATCCGTCAAGTCTGTTCCAGTCACAGAACAAGTCAACTCCGCTGGTTCTGTAATAGTCACAGAACATTCCGAAGTGCAATCATTGTCATCCCTCACCGTAATAACTTTAAGTCCTGCAGATAGAGCAGTGAAATTATTACTCAGTTGCCAAGGACCATTATTGAGATTATATTCATAATTTCCAGTACCGCCACTTGCTGTCACTGACAATAATCCTGTAGCAGTACCTTTACAAAGTACTGCCGTTTCCACCAGTGCACAACTCAATTGTGTAGGCTCTGTAATTGTTGCCATACAACTAGTTTCACATGCGTTTTCGTCTCTTACATTGAGAGTGTAAGTCCCAGCCGCAAGTCCATTGAAGGTTGCACTTGTCTGCCAAGGTCCACCATCTAAGTTATATTCGTAAGCTGCAACCCCTCCCAGAGCCATAACCGTCACACCTCCGTCAGATCCATCTTTACAGCTGACATTTATTTGAGTATGTGTACAGCTTAACAGCTCAGGCTCCGTCAGTTCCATAGAACACATTGTTACACAAGCATTACTCATTTCATTTCTGACATGGATTGTATGGACTCCTGCAACCAATCCAGTAAAAGTCCCAGAGCTTTGGAAATTACTATTATCCAAGCTATATTCATACGGCGCATTACCTTCTGAGCCTACAACGGTAATTGTCCCAGTAGCTTCTCCATAACAAGCAATATGATCAAAAACTGAAATAGAACAACTCGGATCAGAAGGAGCTGACAAATTCAACTCACAGGTTGTCATACAACCTCTTCCATCTGTGACCATTACAATGTGATTACCAGAAATCAAATTTGTAAACAAAACATCATTCTGAGAAGCACCTCCATTAATACTGTAAGTATATGGTGACGTCCCTCCAGTTACCGCTACAGTAATTGTTCCATCCTCTATATCACAGTTAGTTACATCTGTTCCTGACAAAGTGCATCCCAATAAAGCTGGTTCAGCTATTGTTGCCATACACTGCGAAGTACAAAGGTTTTCATCTCTTGTTGTCACAGTATAGCTGCCAGCAGAAAGCATATTAAATTGGTTACTCAATTGCCACGGACCATTGTCTACATTGTATTCAAATACGCCTACTCCACCGGTGGCAGAGACGACAAGCATTCCTGTTTCTGTCTTATTACAGAATGCATCTGAGCTAACCACCGTACAACTCACAGCACTCGGTTCATTTATAGCTACTTGGCATAGACTGGTACATCCATTGTCATCTCTGACGACAACTGAATAGACGCCTGATGCTAAATCATCAAAGGCAAAACCTGGTTGCCAAGGACTACCATCAAGGCTATACTCATATGACGTAACGCCTCCTGTTGCATTGACAGTGACTGTACCATCTGAACCACCGTTACAACTGACATCCGTACTTGTATGCTGACAGATAAGTTCTGTCGGCTCTGTTAATTCTTTACTGCAAGTACTGATGCACATCGGACTAGAGGCGTTCCTCACATAAATCGTATAGACGCCAGCTACCAATCCTGAAAAAGTATTTGAGTTCTGATAGGTCATATTATCCAAGCTGTACTGGTAAGGTGCACCGCCTCCTGAGCCAGTAACAGTGATACTACCTGTTGCTCCACCTAAGCAAGCAATGTTCTCAAAATCCGTAATCTGACAACTCGGTGCCATCGGCGCTGATAAGGTCAACTCACAAGCACTCGTGCATCCATTACTGTCAGTGACTAAGACCATATGTGAACCAGCAGAAAGGTTTTCGAAAAGACTGTTCATCTGAGAAGCAGCTCCGTCGATAGCATAATTATATGGCGCGGTACCACCCATGCCCAGTGCAGATATAGTGCCATCCTGAACTTCGCAGTCAGTGACATCAGTGCCACTCAATACACAAGAAAGTACTGTCGGTTCTGTCAGTGTCACTGTGCAGGTAGAGATACAATCATTGTCGTCTCTTACAGAGACAACCTGTGTTCCTTCAGATATGCCTGAGAACTCATTGCTGACTTGCCAAGGACCATTATTAAGACTGAATTCGTAAGTAGGCACTCCACCATTAGTCAAAACTGATATCGTTCCTGTCGCTGTGCCGTTACAAGTTATGTTGGCAGAGGAAAGTGTACAGGACAACACGTTCGGTTCCATCAGTCCCACCGTGCAAGTACTGAGACAATCATTAGCATCACGTACGGTGACTGTATGAGTACCTGCAGTTAAACCATTAAAGGTCACACCTGGCTGCCAAGGACCTCCATCAATACTATATTCATATGGTGTGACGCCACCAGCAGCAATTATCGTAATGGATCCATCGCTGCCATCGGTACAACTCACATCAGTATATGTATTATGACAAGTCAATAAAGTCGGTTCTGACAATTCCATAGAGCACATGCTGATACACATGGGACTGTTCGTATTTCTGATATAAATTTGATACAAGCCGGCTGACAGTCCAGAGAAAGTATTAGCACTTTGATAAATCATATTATCCAAGCTATATTCGTAAGGAGCATTACCTCCAGAAGGCGTTACAGTTATACTACCTGTGCTAGCGCCATTACAATCGATATGTGTAAAAGCAGAAATAAAACACATCGGCATAGACGGCGCTGAAAGGGTCGCCTCACAAGTGCTGGTGCAAGCATTGGCATCCATCACTGTCACGACGTGAGTACCTGCCATAAGATTTGCAAAAGCTCCACTGGAAGCAAAGGGTCCTCCATCTATACTGTAAGCATAAGGTGCAACACCACCTGAACCATTAGTTGAAATCATACCATCCTGGACCACACAATCTGTCAGGTCATTTGAAGTCAAGCTGCAACTCAATACTGCAGGCTCTTGTACACTGACTTGACAAATAGCTACACAATTATTAGCATCTCTGGTAGCCACGTTATAAGTTCCTGCGTCCAGATCCGTAAAGGAAGCACTGGTCCTCCAAGCACCACCATTGACACTGAATTCATATGGTAAAGTGCCACCCGTAGCATTAGCAGTAATTAGACCTGAGTCTTCTCCATTACACAAGACAGCTATACTAGTTGCATTACAACTGACTGCGGTAGGCTCTGTGACAGAATAGTTTGCCGTCACCGTGCAACCGAGTACATCTGTCACTGTAACGGTATAGCTACCTGCTGCGAGATTAGATAAATCTTGGTTATCATTATCTGGATTCTCAGCACCATCATTATCCCAATCATAAGAAAAAGGAGCCGTGCCGCCTGACACATTAATATCTATGCTTCCATCTGAACCACCGTTGCAAGAAACTGCAGTGGTCATTCCATTAATATTTAATCCTGGCAATAAACTCACCTCTGTCGTACATGTTTCCTTGAAGCCATTAATATCTGTGACAGCTACAGTGTAGAGGCCTGGCAATGCGGGATTGGCTATTGCGTTCTGCAAAGTTGAGCTGAAGCCTCCTGGCCCGCTCCAACTCCAAGAAGTAGCCTCGCCTCCTGTTTCTGACAAGGTGACTGCTGTTCCCGGACAGACGGGTCCATTGTTTCCAGCAGTACATTCCAACATCTCAATGCTGACACCAGCAGGGTCATGATCATCTTGATCACCATTGGCATTCATTGTTTCTTGATCAGTGACTGGTCCGTCGTTTCCGGGGTCGTCATCCGTATCACTATCGATATCAGGGGCAAATAGTCCATCATCATATTCTTGGTGACTGATCTCAGAAAAATTTGTCAAAGTATCGCCTGTGAAGTTCGGGTCGATTTTCAAAGTTATGTCTACTTCATCGCACGCATTGATAGCTATGAAACCCGGAATAGTAATGAAAGCTTCTGAGGCTAAACCACCTTGAGTCCAATCACTATCGTTTAATGTCATGCCGGCAGGTATGTAATCCACCACTTGAACTTTGTAAGCCGCGACATTTCCTTGATTACAAATTTCCATGGTAAAGGTCACATCATTTCCAGCTTCGACAGGAAGCATTTGTGATGAAGATATTTCTTTGGTTAATGCCAAGTCCATCCTTTTCTCGTAGATATAAGCTTTGTCTTCATCATCTTCACTCTGGTCACCATCATCATTAGCAGGTGTGCTGTCTATTTCTGGATCTGTCACTCTGGACACCTCTGCTATATTACAAATAGGTAAGACGTCTTCAGCTACTCTGGAAGCGATGCATAAAGATGGGCAGCCTCCGTTAGTGATATTACCGACGTCCCATAGCCCAGTAATCGGATCATAAGTTCCTTGGGTGGCAGTATAATTGAGATAGGTAAGGCTGGTCGGCAAAAGGTCCGTCACCTGAATACTATCTGCTCTGAAATTAACTGTATCAGGTGCCATCACTCTATTGCACACTTCTATAGTCCAGTAAACTGTATCACCTACAACTACGGCCTCTGCAATATCTGTTTCTTTATCAGTGACTGCTATTTTTGTTAGTTCAACATCAACTACAGGACAGAGAATCCCCAAGTCAATTGTCGTCAGGCTATCCCCATTGGAAAGATAAAAAGGGTCAGTCTGAAAATTAGAATTAAGGTCATTATCCAAATCATCAGTGGTCGCACCCTTGAGCGCTGTCTGATAATTACTGCCTTGCAGATCGAGGCCAATAATATATTCTCCCTGCGGAATAGGCCCGAAAAGATAAGCCCCACTGGCATCCGTTGTTGTTGTTGCCACTGGCGTAGTAGGGTCGGTACTTCCAAAGAGTTGTACCGTGAATCCTTCGACGGGAGTATCATCTTGTATTCCATTGTTATTATCATCACACCACACATAGTTACCCACATAAGTCAAAGCACATTTAACCACAGTCACTTCTGTAGTGAAGTCTCCGGGACAACCATTTTCATCAGTATAAGTTAAGACAAAATCATGTACTCCTATCGGGTAGATACTTGCACTAACATCAGTGGTAGAGGTATTGGGACTAGTCAAACCTACAGATGGGGTCCATTGATAATTGGTTTTCCCTGTGGGTCCTTCTAAAGTATATTCATCAAAAGGACAAGCTTGAAGTGCTACTTCACCGTGTTCCTCTGGAAAGATTGTTATCTGAATCGTGTCAAGAGAAGCACAATCATCATTACTGATTGCTCTTAAATAATATTCCCACACTATCGTAGAACCTGTTGTATTTTGAAATTGATAATCAGTAGGTGTCGTCGTCGTGCTAGAAAAGCCTACTGTGGATGCGCCATTTATACCTACCCATTCGTAAGTGACATTATTCAAGGCAGCTGGCCCTATATTGGCTATGGCATCATTACTACAAACTATCCATTCATCAGTCGGTAATTTTTGATCCAAATCTGCCCCTGCTCTGTAACTTGTACCTACTCCACAGGCGCAAGTGGATTCAGGATTAATGACTGCTAATACATTACAAGTCATACCACTCGGCACCAATACTTTATCACATACGGTGACCGTGCCACCAGTGGGAATTGCCTCTGTTGTCGTAACAGCTGCCAAGAAAATATCCACACCATTATTAAAATCCCCATTATCATTACTATCATCATAAAATTCCATGGTCGTTGTAGTACCCGCTGATACCGGTGCCGCCGTATTTGTCAGATCAAAGCAATATGTCAATTCTTCCATATCTGGCGGAGCTGCGCAAGAAGCAATTTCCAAATTACTGATTGACAGATCTGGCTTTATGATTTCTATGGCTGCTGACACTTCGTCGGAAGTCGTTTTGACATCACAAAATTCTCCCGTAGCTTCGCAGAAGATACCTTGAGAATTAAAAGTTCTGATGATCATCTCATACTCTCGACAAGTCTGGGCTACATCATCAGCCATGACTTCAAAATCAAAATCAATTGCATTTCCTGCTGTGACTCCATCTAACAAGTCAAAGAAAACAGTCTCAGAACCGCCACTATTCACTACTCTTGGATTAGTTCCAGATGGTGGTTCTCCGTTCATATTGATTGTATAACTATTGGGCACATAATTGATGCCATAAGGCAATACCACCATGACACTATCGGTGGGCCCGATAGGCAGACTTCCCTGAGCCAAAGAAAAATTAACACCGAGCTCTATGGTGTTTCCTTCACAAGCATTCAACACTTCATCATCTGGAACTGAGAGCGCTGAAACATAAGAATCTGAGACCCCGTTTATTTTAATTACTGGTCCTGGGTTGAATCTGTAATTAGTAAATTTATCACAAGGATCATAGGCCCAAGTTAAAAATCTTACTCTCGATCCACTATAAGAACCACAACCTACAAAGACCTTGAATCTTACTAATAGAAAGTTATTACCTATATCCGTTGTTCCAGGCAGACCATTGGCCTCGAGCAAAGGATTTTCCGGATCCAATACGAGGTTGTATTGATTTCCCGTGGTGTTAGTGGGTTGATTAGCAGTTGCTACCCACGTCGGACTACCTCCTGAAGGTACTGGATAAGCTAGCTCAAAACTCCCAGGTACAAAATCCATACCTGGTGGGACAGTAAACTGAAAATTCATATCGTGTATAGAACCTACATTAGAACTGGAGAGCTGAACGACATGCTCCACCTCCGTACACAGATCCATAAGATATGGGGTAGCTGGATCAGGAGATAACACCACCATACTTAGTTCTGATTGAGGAATTTCCAAATAAACAGACACTGGATCCGTACAATTTGCTTCTTGTGGGGAGGCTGGCAACCCATTGCAATCCCAGCCAGTATTTATCTGAATAGAATCCCTGTCACAATTATTACTGGTTACGCAAAATTCTAATTCTCTAGTCTCACCTACACCCATCATCCCTAGACTCACGACTCCTAGATCCACAGACAAGTCAGCGCCCGTATTAGCATCTTTGACACCTTGAAATACAATCGCTCCACTGATACTTTCCAGTGTGAAGAAAACATTATTTGCAGGACCACTGCCCGTGTTACTGACATCCACTCTGAAACAAGCCTCTTCAGAAAGTAAGGTTTGATTTATACTGAGAGGTTGTAAAGTAATTTTCGGTAACTCTGTCAATTGGACATAATCACCACCATATATAGAATTACGATGGATCATGAAATAAGGTTTCAGAGACTGATTGAATGGATCTATCTCTCCGTCATTTATTCCTATGGAAGTATCTATTGCTGTCCAAGTAGGAGAACAAAACATACTCTCTAACATGTCATACTCTGTGTATACCTCTATATCTTTGTAAGTACCACCATCTTCATATTCTGAGTTACAAGTGGGTGATAAAGCTGGTGACGCATAGATATCCATTCCTTCATCAAATCTCTCGTATCCTACCTCATCATAAATACATTCATAGTCCACAACAAGTGTATTTCCAGAGATTGCAAAACAAGGACTTGTTGTCATATTCAAGGTATACCTTTGCCATGAAAGTGAACCGCCTGTTTCTGTTAAGTGTCCATTATTATCATAGACAAGCATTCTGAATACATCTCCCCATTCCAAATCGGATTTATTGATGTAAGTCTGCTTGGTAATCTTAGCTAATTGGCGAACTTCATACGGAAAATAATCAAACCCGGTAGAACCGAGTCTAAATAAATTTCTATGAGAATCATAGACACTGGCAATTGGACCATAAGAATTACCCAACTGGTTATTATCCATCGCATCATTACAACCTCCTATTTCACGAAATACCCATTCATTGTAAGCGTTATATGGAATGTAGGTCATTGTCTGATTCAGAGTATTACACTGGTAATGCATACCTGTATCATAAGGCTCATCCGTCATATAGAATTCCGAACCAAAATTCACAGACTGTTGGGTTGAAATATAATCTTTCAGTCTAAAATCAAAGTCGACTGCGATAGAATCCCCTTGTTCATAAACAAAATCTGTGGGCATTCCAGCACAACCTAATCCTATAAGGGATTGAGCACTTATATTGGCGACTACCTTCTGCCCATCAGGAAATAATTGTACAAGATCACAGTCATATTTGTTTCCATTACTTCTGTCCCATATTTGCACTCTGGCAGACAAGGGTGTTATCCCTTCGTCGCCTAAGGCATTTACACCAGAACCAATGATAGGAACATTTATTGTAGCATAGGCATATTCAAAGTTAGGCTTGTCTATGAGATTAACCCAGCCACCGTAACTGGCTCGTATCGTATCTCCTGTGATAAACCGAATTGTATTAATAAGACTTGTATCCAAGGTGCCTGGCTCTATGATTCCATCATTATCTGGATCATACTCTCCAAAGGTTTGTCGTGACAAATTGAGATAGGTAAACACCAATCCTTCACATGGATTACAAAAGCAGCCGTGTATAGTACTTGTATGCGGTCTAGGCACATCTATTTCTTCAAAACACTTCGTGCCATCCGTATCACATTCTGTCACATAATAAGATTGCTTAGTGACATTAACTGTTTTACTACAAAAAGCCACTTTAGCTTCACCACAATCCGGAGTTGTTTTTATTGTGAATTTAGATTGGTTGGGGTTGAAACAAACATTCTGAGATCCTTGATAACGAATTTTCAAAGTATCCGGGCCACAGTCATGATCAGTATATTCCAATTCATAAATCGGATATGAATCTCCATCTGAATCTATCCAAGTGAGACAACTTGTATTCAAATCACCTGAGGTTCCTACCCAATCTATAGCTTCAGGAAGAATATACCAATCTTCAATGTAAGCGTTCGGAGAATTGATATGATAGCGGTCACTGTCATAACTAGCGTTAACCTGCGGCTGACCATTATTAGGACAAGTATAATTAAAGAAATAATTCTCCATCGCAGTAACATTCCAGCAAGTAGTATTTACTGCGCCAGAGAAAAAATTATTTGTTCCCTCTGAAAAAGTTCGAGTGTAGTTTCGGAGTCTAGGAGCGACACCACTATTGACGGACGAGAAGTCAATGATCTCACATTCATCAGAATACTCTATGTCCTGTATCTGTGGATAAGGAAAACTGAACTGGCTGTATCTGTCAGAACAGGTGCCACATTCTGCTTCATCATGATAAATATCATATTCTATCATCAACGTATCTCCAGGAGGCACGACCAGATCAATTGCTCTGTACTCTAATCTCCATACTGCAGACGCATCTCCATCATGACAATTCATAATATACTGGTGATTAGGTGATATGATATCACCTAATTCAACGGCATTCGTATATCCCGGATCTGCAATCGGAATCACAGTTGCACCATTTTTAAAATAAAAATTTACACTGTTTTCATCCAGAGCCCATGGAATATAATAGTAGTTATGCGCATGCACTTCAAGGTCAAATTCTTTCAGTTTCATATTAGCCTCACCTCTATTTATTATTGCAAAAGCATAAGTAAGTGCATCGTCTGTATCATAACAATCTGAATAGTAGGGTCTATCTCTATATGGTACATCAAAATCAAAACTGTGGTAATATTCTGCAGCTTGAATATTAGGTCCTAAAACACCAAATCGAACACCTGTATAAGTGGTCGCTGTTTGCTGACAAAAATCCATATCATCACAACCATAGAAAGCAACCCGCTCCAGATCGGCAACAATCTCACCACTGGCAGGACAATCTGTCACTTCCCATACTTCGCATACAATCAAACGTTCATTGAACTGGAACAGATCAGGATCCTGTACTGCATTACCAGCAAAGATCTGTGCCTGAGCAAATTCATCTGCATCAAACATAAAATACAAACTGTCTCCTGTAGCTGACATAGAGGTCATAGGCACTGGCACACCCCCTATCAGAATTGAATTCAAACTTAAATTAGAATGATTATTTCTCACGCAATAATTCAGCTCTCTCAGATGTCCTTCTCCACCATTGACCAAGTGCACTTTCAGAGTATCCGTAAGACCAAATGCTGCATCAAATAAATTAGTGGAGGAGGCATTACCAACTATAGTCGGAAAAGAGAGTGTAGGGTTTACCACTTCAAATTTTGGTGCACCTACATTATTCTGTACTCCATCAGCACCTGTATAACATAGATCAAAATGGTAATTAACAGAGGCACTGGATTGTGACAATGCAAGCCCATCACAAGTAATATCGAGATCATATTGTATGCTTTTGACCTCTCCGATTGCAAAATCTCCAATATCAAATACGGGAGGTGCCAAGGTGTTTTCGCTCGCAGGACCAGACAAAGTGCCAGGGACATAGATCATTCCCATAGGCAAGTCTAATTTCAAGGTGCCATTCGTGATGGCTTCTCCACTGATATTTTCTAGGCGAACTGTATGAGTCTGTGCATCTCCACAGACTGATAATCGATTGAAATTACCTGCAGGAATGACAAATTGAACATTGAAATCATTCTGAGAGAGTAGTATTGAGCTAGACAAACAGAAAAAAGCTGTAAATGCGTAGAAAACTGACTTTAACATAGTACCCGGTTTTTGGCTCGATAAAATATAAGTCTACTTTGCTATTGCTTTGAAATTGGCAAAGCACAGCCATGGGTAAGTAAACCTTACAATAAATCGGTAGCTGGGAACTACGTGTACTGTGATTAGGGATATAAGTCAGACACTAGTCTAACAACAATAAGTTAACTGCAAACATATTAAATAAATTAGTAATATGTTAAATTTTTGGACGTCTTCTAATTTCGATCATAATGGAGGTGTTGGGTTTAAATTCCGCTTTGACATGCTGCAAACAATCACAAAAGATTATCAATGTGCATAATAAAAAAGAGAAGAGCCACTATGTGCGCCCCCCTCTTCACTGTATACGAATTTATCTTAATCTTATAGTAATGCCTTTTACTTAAGCACCATCATTCTAAACTCTGTTGTACCCCACTTGGTTATCAATTTGGCATATACTAATCCATTAGTTGATAATTGACTACTACTGACAATAAAGTTTTGATCTCCAGCCTTGTATTGCTCCGTTGTAGAGAATAGCAGTTTACCAGTGGAATTATGGAACTCCCATCGTCCCTCACCTGCTTCTGGCAGGTAGAACTGTATGGCTGCTTCGTTGATCCATGGATTTGGAGTGACAGCCTTTATCTCCACATTTTTTTGTAATTCATAATCCAACTGTACTCCCACAATTTCCCTATAGCCTCTATAGGCTTCGAGCTTAGTCACCTCAGAACTTAGCGAGAATAGGTCCACAGTGCTCACTTCTGCTCTAGCTTTTACTACCAGTTCGAATAAGACAGCTTCATCATAATCTTCCATATCAGAAAAACTATAACTAAAAGGTAACTTACCTTCAGCCACTTGCAATGGATTGATATTAGACTCATCAAACTTCAGCGCCCCAGCTCCTACTCCAAGTATCTCTATCTGAGTGGGATCAAAATTGAAAGTGCCTTGCCACCCACTTATCCGCTCATAATTCCTAGCACTCACAGGTATGGAGACCACCTCCCCTTTAGATATTTTCTGCTCCATGATCTCAAAAACCAGTGGCCATCTTCCATCCCTATTTCTCACTTTCTTATCCAACTGACTCGCTTCAACATCACCATTGACGTCACCTATCTTGACACCTATAAAGTCAATATCCATGTCAGAATCAAGATCGAGAATGTCATAGCTTTCTGGAAAGACATTTCTCCATGGATCATCTTGTTGCGTAAACTGATACGCCTCATCTATAAATCTCCAGCTGGTATTATCAGGCAATTCATCATAGATTCCCAATATCAACTTCCGTAATTCTATAAGGTCTATACCATTGATGTTATCACTCTTATTGACATCCGCAGCGATCCGTTCATATGGACCTTGTAATTCTTCAATCCCCAAAATATGTCGTTGAATCAAAATCAGATCCAAAGTACTGACACCATTCAAGTGATCATCATTTTTATAGGGTTCGATACGATAGTTTCCACCCAGCAGCATATCCTCAAAGGCATAATTTCCATCAGTACTAGTCACTTCCATCGGGTACCCTGCACCCATACTCACCTCTACTTGCTCGATGGTCTGAAGTTTTTCGGTTATAATATTTCCTTCTATGACAACAAGCTGACCAGCACAGTAATCATCAGGATCTGTTATGGTCACCACTGTCGTACAAGTCGACGTAGTATCTGACGCCACATTCTGTGCATATAGCGTAACTGTATTGGCACCCAGATCATCGCAGGTCAATGTTAAAGTATCTTGTATCTCGATTGGATGAAAACTCAATACATATTCATCACCGCAAGGATGTAATGTTCCTTGGTCTATGAGAGAGGTCTGAATCTTAACATTCTTCCAAGCCTCCTCTAAAGGTAAGCTCAGATTACTATTACATTTCGGCGTGGCTGGAATATTACTGGACAAAATGATTCTCTGTGTATCATTTTGCTTATTACCACATGCATCCTCTACGGTCCATATGACCTGATGAGTACCCAGTGGTAACCGTACAGCTATTTCAGAGCCTGAGCCTTGTTGCTGAGTGCCATCTGCAGCTATTATCAAATATGACCATTGAAGTAAATTCACAGGTGTACAATCGTCGTCTGCTATGCCTTGCATCACCACATCCACCGAATCGCAAAGTGCCATTGTAGAATATAATTGTAAATCATACAGCCCAATAAGAACAGGTGCCGTCTCGTTTCTAACTTCTATTAATTGTGAATATTGATAGGTGGTAAATTCTCCATCCTGCCCATCACACCAATCCAGTAAAGTCCATTTTCTGACGATCTTACCACAAGCAACACTATCTTGTGCATAAGCGAAAAAGTCATCTTCATATTCAACACCTAACAAATAACAACCCTCAGGCAAAATCGGGTACCCAATGGCTACAGCCAAACTATCTGGATTCAGATCGCTGAAATCAGTAGAACATTCCACTGAGAAATCTTCTGGCCAGATCACATCATCTGGACTGAAAACCTTGACTGCTTCTATTGTCAGGGTCTGGCTGCAAGTGCCGAGCACTATGCCATCCTGATCCTCAAAAGTAAAGACCCGAGTCAAATCTCCAAGACCACAAACATTCCGTTCATCCACCTGTGTTTCCAATACAGGATATACGCCTCCACAATTACCGAGCAATTCTGCATCTCCAAAATCCGCTGCCAGATCACTGAGATCAGCTGTACAATTTATTGTCATATCGTCAGGGCAAGTTACCTGTGGCAAGCCTACATCCTTTATCTGAGCATTGACCATGCACTGACTGGCATTACCCGCAGGATCCTTCACTTGAAATCTAACCATCAGATTCTGAGCTGCGTCACCACAACAGAAAATCGCAAACGGCCTGCAAAGGTCTTGGGCTGACACATATTCCATACCGTCTAGCACGACGCCACTGACTTCATCTTGTGCACAGGTGAATTCCATCTTACTCTTCTCCACATACTTTAAATAGTTAAAGAAGGTGTCTGCTGGAATTTGATCAAAAAATTCAAGCTCATCCATTCGCGTCACGCAACCCACTAGCTCATCACAAGCATCCAGACTTCCATCATCAAACACGATTGCAGGCACACGTACCTTACCACTACTGTTAATGGTGATCACCGTATTCTGATCGCAGACGGCTACTGGCAAGGATTCATCTACAGCCGTGATGACCGCATTGCAACTAGAACTGTTGTCACAACCATCGTATACGATATACGTCAAAGTCGACTCTCCCAGTGGCAGCTCTGACATCCCTCCGTTCTCAAAACTAAAACCTGAAGGATGCGTCACTGTAAATCTCAACTCTGCATTACAATCATCTGTGGCAGTGGCGGCCGGTAATTCTATCTGGATACCACAATCAAACATTGCATTGATGATGGTATCTGATGGGCATGTAATTTCTGGCGCCTCGTTATCCAAAAGTTCTATCACCTGAACCATATTATCCTCAATTAATTCCCCACAAGACCATTCATAATAATTCCAGGTCCTCATTATTTTTCTCTTGCATTCTCCTTTTTCTACTTCGATATCACTGTAAGAAATATTCCCATTACAGGTAACACCTGCATCTTGCTCTAACGGCAACATGAATGCGGTAGAGTCTTGATTGGCCATGAACCTATTTACAGAACAAACACGTTCTGGTAATTCATCCAAGATCAGTAATGGAACCCCAGATGGTCTCCCTATGCTGAGTTCAGGCAACCAAGGTAAAGGTATGTCGTTAGCATCATACTGGTAGGTCGTGTCTCCACATGAGATCGCTGCATCAATCGGATACATCAGATCATCCAGGTCGACTCTTTCCAGCAACACTCTTTGATCACAGAATGACTCATAGCCCAGTTCGTTGACGGCTCGATAAGTCCTCAGTATCTCCATCGTGTAGGTGCCACAATCGATAAATTCAAAACTTTCAGCATGCAAAGTCACTTCAGCAGAAAGCCCATTGCAACTAGGTAATAATTCAACTGGATGCGGAGGACACTTAATGTCATAAGCAAAACAGTTAGTCACTAATAATGGTGGACAATCGATTGCAGGACCTTGCTTGCTTTCCACATTGATATAACCCCAGCAACTATTGGCACATTCGTTAGTTATTTTGAAAGTTATTTGTTGGCCAATGTGATCTGCAGTTATCACTGTAGGATCTATGTCATTGCCATATTCATCCGTAAGCATCAGAGTGTAAAAGTCATCGTCGTCACAGGCAGGATCAAGACCCGCTATGAAATTAGAAGGTCCAACCTCGGTCATACAATCCGAATTATCCAATGAAAGATTTATCTCATGAATGCACGAAAGTTGGCACTCAAAGAAACAGTCAGGTGGAAGATCTTGAGTAAGGTTAATTACTTCAGGATCATGGTCATCTTCGTCACCTTTATCATTCATCTGATTATCAACCGGTGTACCATCATTATCTTTATCGTCATCAGGATACGAATCAGCATCAGTTACAGGCCCCCCGTTTTCAGCTGTATTGCGACTTATCTCAGCGATATTAGTATAGTTCTCCAGAGTTCTGTCTACATATTCTATTATGGCTTTGTGTGCTATGCAGACTGTATCTTTTGGATATAAAACACCTGGTATTTCATAAAAATAGATAGGTGCAGCACTATCATCCCACCCAGGGTTAAGAGCAGCATCATAACTATATCCTATAGGCAGATGATCAGCTATCCTAATATTGGCACCTGCCACATTCCCTTGATTGACAACGGTGATTTTAAACTCCACCACATTGTCCTTGTAATAAGGTCCCGAGGTTACCAGTTCTTTAATGAGTGCAAGATCAAATACTTCTACAGATTCAGGATCATTATCATCTTCATCACCATTTTGATTGTCCTTCGAATTGTCTAAGGTGACATCATTGTCAGGATCATCATCACCATCACTATCTATATCTTGATCAGTAATATCCACACCGTCTTCATCCTCAAAACTTTCAACCTCGGCAATATTCAGCCAAGCGTCTAATTGATTACAAGGAGAAATCTCTAGAATAATCGGTACTGACACTGTAGCACGTGGCTCTAAATGTTCGATGATTGTTGTAGCAATACCACTGAACGGATCATATCCCCATATGCCGCTATTACTTGACAAGTACTTGTAACCACATGGGATAAAGTCATTGACTTTTATTTCATACAAATCAACGTTTCCTTGATTGAAAACTTGAATATCAAAAGTAATCTTATCTCCATACCTGAAAGGCCCTACCTGAGTAGTCGTCTTTATGAGAGCCACATCTACAGTGTCCAGTCTTATACCCACATCGATGTCTTCATCATCGTCATCATCATCAGGATTGTAGCAATCTGACTGACCTGTCGCTGGATCAATGTCATCCGTATCAGCATTGTCACCACATGTCTCAGAATCATTACTCGTGAAATTCCAATTTTCAAGAACTTCCCCTGCTCCATTCGGCAAGACAAATTCCACCACATAACTCACACTTGGGTCAAGACAGATCTGTGCCGAGCCTGCCTCATCTGGTCCGAAGGCATAGATACCATCATTACCTGTCGAACTCGTCGCAACTGCTGCACCATTTGCCGAGCCATTATCACCACAAACGTATAAGTTCACAGTAACATCTTCCGTCAACAGTCCTTCTCCGTCTTCTTGACAACCATTGTTGTTCAGGTCATAAAAAACTTCCCCTCCCAATTGTTGGCAAGGATAGATACCAACATCTATGTCTTCGTCGTCATCTTCATCTTCCGGATTGTAGCAATCTGACTGACCTGTCGCTGGATCAATGTCATCCGTATCGGCACTGTCACCACATGTCTCAGAATCATTACTCGTGAAGTTCCAATTTTCAAGAACTTCTCCTGCTCCATTCGGCAAGACAAATTCCACTAAGTAAGTCACGTTAGGGTCAAGACAAATTTGTGCTTCACCGCCTTCAAAAGGACCGAAGCCATATTGTCCATCATCACCAGTTGTAGTTGTTGCTATAGGTTCGCCAATCGATGCACCAGCGTCATCGCAAATATAAAGATTAACCGTGATCTCCTCTATGACAGCTGATTCACCATCCTCCTGACAACCATTATTATTAAGGTCGTAGAATGCTTCTCCACCTAATTGCTGGCAAGGATAGATACCGACATCTATGTCTTCGTCGTCGTCCTCATCTTCTGGATCGTAACAATCAGAGAGGCCCGTATCTGAATCGACATCATCTGCATCAGCTGAATCACCACAAGAAGGATTTTCCTCAGTTGAAAAATCATAGCCCGCCAATGATTGGCCTGGATTACCAGGTAGATCAAAGAGTACGAAATATTCTTGTTCAGGTATGAGACAAATTTCTCCTCCTGCTTCCGTATTACTGAATTCATAATTTCCGTCCTCATCTGTTACAGTAGAGCTTATAGCATTGCCCGGTTTAGGATCTATCTCATCACAGGTAAATATATAAACAAAAACATTTTCCACACCAGTCTCTTCTGCACCTGCCTGGCAACCATTATTGTCCAGATCATAAAACACAGTACCACCGATCTGTTCACATGGAACGATACCGGCATCGATATGCTCATCTTCATCATCATCTACTGTGTCATTATCATAAGGATCATAACATCCAGAAGTTCCATCGGTAGAATTGACATCATCCGCTAGTCCAGTCGCAAGGCAGATAGCAGAGGCATTATTCATAGAGAAACTATAATCCTCCAAGGTTTCTCCCACCCCATTTGGAATATCGAAAACAACAAAATATTGTACTCCCATCTTCAAACAAATTGAGGCATCGGGATCAGTACTTTCCATGCCGAATACGTAATCACCATCAGAGACTGTGGTAGTCGCAACTGGTGCATCCACTCCTGGCTCATCGCCGCACTCATATAGAGTGACATTGACGCTGCTAATGACCAGACTCTCCCCAGGATCTTGACAACCATTATTATCGCTATCATAGAAAATCTCTCCAGCCAAGCTATGACATGTAGAAACTATTCCTGCATCTATATGTTCGTCATCATCGTCATCATTCGGATCATCGTTGTCAGGATCATAGCAACTGGATATACCAGTCAATGGATCCACATCATCGGACTCACCAGCACTCTCACAAGTCAGGTCAGCTGTACCATTTGTAAATTCATAATTCTCCAAAGTCTCTCCTGTACCATTAGGTAAATTGAATACGATGAAATATTCAGTATTAGGCTCTAGGCAGACACCAGCTCCTGGATCAGTACTATTCTCAGAAAAAGAATAATCTCCATCAACGACAGACGTTACAGCAACTGGAAGTTGCATTCCTGGCTCTGTACCACATTCGTAAAGAGATACCACAACCGAGGTCATCACTAAAGCTTCACCAGAATCTTGACAACCATTGTAATTATCATCATAGAAAATTTGACCCGCTACTTCATAACACGGTGGAACTATACCAATGTCAATGTCCTCATCATCATCGCCGTCATCATCATCTGGATCATGACATTCAGAACTTAAAGTCATGGGATCCACATCATCAGACTCGCCACTGGCTTCGCATTCTCTGGAGGCTTCACCAGTAGATGGTGTATGATCATCCAGCACTTCACCACTTCCAATAGGCAAGTCAAATACTACAAAATATTCAGTTTCCTCATCGAGGCATACCTGCGCCCCTTTGTCATCACTGGCCAAACCGAAATTGTAAACCCCATCAGAAACTATAGTACTCGCGATAGGTAAATCTTGTCCAGGCTCCTCACCACATTCATAGAGAGTTACAGTTATGTCTTCGGTAACTAAGGTTTCATCTGAATCCTCACAGCCATTATTATTCAGATCGTAAAATATTTCTCCAGCCATTTGTTCGCATGGCGGAACTATACCGATATCAATATGCTCATCATCATCCTCATCTCCAGAGTCATCGTTATCTGGGTCATAACATTCAGAAGTATTATCCAGCACATTGACATCATCCGAGTCACCCACTGCTATACAAGTCGCATCAGCAGTTCCTGTGGTGACTTCATAATTTTCTAATACTTCACCTGCATCATTGGGAATATCAAAGACAACGAAATATTCTGTTCCTGCATCCAAACAAACTTGCGCTCCAGTGTCATCACTCGTCAGTCCAAATGCAAACATTCCATCACTTACAGTTGTCATCGCCACTGGCGTCGCTGTTCCTGGAACATCGCCACAAGTATAAAGTGTCACCGTCACAGTTTCCTGTACTAAAGCTTCACCTGCATCTTGGCATCCGTTCTCATTTCCATCATAAAATATCTCTCCCGCCAACTGTTCGCAGGGTGGGACGATTCCAACATCTAGATGATTATCATCATCGTCGTCATCATCATAGTCTGGGTCTACACAATCACTTTGTCCATTTGTAGGATCTACATCATCTGACTCCCCTGCAGCCTCACAAGTTGCATCAGATTCCATACTACTGAATTCATAATTCTCCAGCACTTCTCCAGCTCCATTTGGAATATTAAATACGACAAAGTATTCCGTGCCTGCTTTCAGACATATATCTGCTCCTTCATCTTCACTGTCTTCACTGAATTCATACAAGCCATCATTAACTGTAGTACTTGCAACTGGAGAGTCCACTCCGGGCACATCGCCACAGACGTATAATGTGATCGTTATGTCTTCCATTACCAATGTCTCACCGGCATCTTGACAACCATTATCATTACCGTCGTAAAATATCTCTCCAGCAATATCTTCACACGGGGGAACAATACCGACATCTATATCCTTGTCATCGTCATCATCTTCAGGATCCACACAAGCACTCAGACCTGTCACAGGATCCACATCATCTGACTCCCCTGTTGCCACACAAGTCGCATCTGCAGTTCCAGTAGAAAGCATAGAGCCTTCTAATGATTCTCCTGCTTCATTAGGAATATCAAAAAGAATAAAATATTCTGCATCAGGATCCAAACAAATGACAGCACCCTCATCTGGGCTATCTGGACCAAACTCATAATCTCCATCTGTCACCATAGTCGTGGCTAATGCGACATCAACTCCTGGTACAGCTCCACACTCATATAAATGAACTGTTATCTCTTCTGCAACCAAAGTCTCTCCTGGATCTTCACAACCGTTGTTATTTATATCATAGAAAATTTCTCCTCCTATCGTTTCGCATTTTGGTGTAATACCTGCATCTATATCTTCATCATCATCTTCTTCCACAGGGTCATAACAAGATGAACTACCATCTATGGCATTGATATCATCAGCTTCTCCAGAAGTTGCGCAAGAACCCGAAGCCGTACTAGTGGAAAATTCATATCCTTCCAAGGCTTCCCCGGATCCATCTGGAATATCAAATACAACAAAATACGCCTTGCCTGCAACCAGGCAAACATCAGCACCTGCATCAGGACTTTCTTGTCCAAACTCATATGTGCCATCTGTAATTGTCGTAGTCGCAAAAGGGGTATTGATTCCAGGCAGATCACCGCACTTATAAAGTGAAACATTCAGAGCTTCAGTGACCAAGGTTTCTCCTGCATCTTCACAACCATTATTATTATCATCATAGAATATTTCTCCAGCAAGTGACTCACAAGCAGGGACTATACCCACGTCAATGTCTTCATCATCATCCCCATCAGGATCATCGTTGTCAGCATCGTAACAATCCGACTGTCCATTATCTGGACTAACATCATCGGATTCTCCTGCAGTCGCACAAGCAGGACTAGCTGTTCCGTCAGAAAATTCTGATCCCTCTAATGCTTCTCCACTGTCGTTCGGAATATCGAATACAACAAAATATTCTGTTCCAGCTTCCAAGCAAACTTGAGCTCCAAGATCATCACTGGTCTGACCAAATACATACATGCCATCTGAAACTGTCGTACTAGCCACAGGACTATCCACACCAGGTATATCTCCACATTCATATAAGATCACAGCTACAGCTTCCATCACCAATCCATCACCTGGATCTTCACAACCATTATTATTATAATCGTAGAATATTTCTCCCGACAGTTGCTCACAGGCTGCCACTATACCAGCATCAATATTTTCATCAGCATCTCTATCATTGTCGTCACTATTATCAGGGTCGTAGCAATCAGAAGTACCATCAAAAGGATTCACATCATCAGACTCCCCATCAGCGACACAGGCAGCCTCTGACATACCCGTTGTAAAGGTGTAATCCTCCAGTGCTTCAGCGACAGCATTTGGAATATCAAAAACAACAAAATATTCTGTACCTGCCTCTAAGCAAACTTCTGCACCAGCATCAGGACTGGTCTGGCTGAATTCATAATCACCATCAGTTACCATTGTGCTTCCTACTGGCGTAGCCGCACCTGGCTCGTCACCACAAGTATATAGTGTGACGGTTACAGCTTCCGTGACTAAAGTTTCGCCAGAGTCCTGACAACCATTCTCATTGCCATCATAAAATATTTGTCCCGCTAGTGAATGACAAGGTGGTCTGATTCCTGCATCGATGTCTTCGTCATCATCACCATGCTGATCATCATCATCTGGATCATAACATTCTGAGATCCCAGTATCAGGATTCACATCATCTGATTCTCCATCCATGACACAACTGGCATCAGCCACTCCGCTAGAGAATTCATAAGCTTCCAAGGATTCGCCCATTGCATTGGGAATATCAAAGACAACGAAATATTTTGTACATGCTTCCAAACAAACTTCTCCCCCCACATCAGTACTCTCTGGACCAAACTCGTAGTCCCCATCAATAAATGTTACTGTAGCCAGAGGTGTATCACTGCCAGGCATATCACCGCATTCATAAAGACTTACATTGATTGCTTCAGTCACTAGAGTCTCTCCTGCATCTTGACAGCCATTATCATTATTATCATAGTATATCTCACCTGCAAGGGATTCACAAATAGGGGTGATCCCAGCATCCATATGCTCATCATGATCGTCATCACTAGTATCATCATCGTCTGGATCATAACAATCGGACATACCCGTACTAGGATCCACATCATCAGACTCCCCTGCTGCTTCACAAGCTGCCTCAGCGACATTGCTAGAGAAATCGTAGCCTTCCAAGGCTTCTCCTGGTGCATTCGGAAGATCAAATACGACAAAGTATTTTGTACCTGGCGATAAGCATACTACAGCACCTTCATCAGTGCTTTCTGGCCCGAACTCATAGTCTCCATCTGTAACAGTAGTCGTCGCCACAGGTACATTCATTCCTGGCACATCTCCACAAGTATATAAAGTAATATTTACTGCCTCTGTGACCAGTTCATCACCTGTATCTTGGCAACCATTATCGTTTATATCATAAAATATCTCGCCGGCGATACGCTCACATGCAGGTACAATTCCTAGATCTATGTGCTCATCTTCGTCCATATCAGTTGAGTCGTCATCAGAAGGATCGTAGCATTCTGAGCTTACAGTCATCATATCCACATCGTCTGATGCTCCATTTGTTTCACAAGTCGCATCAGCTATTCCCGAAGTCACTGTATAATCTTGCAGCATCTCTCCTTCACCGTTAGGAATATCAAAAACCACGAAGTATTCTGCGCCTGCTTGCAAACAAATCGCTGCACCAACATCTTCACTTGTTGTACTGAACTCGTAAGCTCCATCATCTACAACTGTAATAGCCGTCGGAGCATCTGTTCCAGGAATAGAACCACAGGCATACAAACTCACCAGTACATTTTCCATCACAAGACTCTCCCCTGCATCTTGACAACCATTCTCGTTATCATCATAGAATATCTCCCCCGCCAGTGATTCACAACAAGATGCTATGCCTTCTAGAGTAACAGTTCTTTCTTTGCAACAAGTCGTAGTACTATCCGTACCTTCATGACAAACAGTAATCACATAAGAACCCGCTAATAACTCCATAGGGGTCTGTAATAAATCCGTGTAAACATTAGTTCCCCCATCAGTAATTGTGATACTTAGCTCAGCAACATCATAGCCGCCTGTTATATCCACAATGGAAATACTTCCCAGATTTTCACAATCTGCAGGGTCATGATATTGAACAATATAATCCAATGGCTCTGGCCCTATTACTTCCATATCGTCCAAGACATCGGTACAACCTGTATTCAAATCCTCACAACTTATAAAGTAACCACCCAAAGGCACTTCGAAAGTTGTTCCCATATCTGCAGTCACTTGTCCTAATGGAATCGTAGAATTTTCTTGAAAGATCTTGTAAATGACATTAGCACCTCCGCCACCTGCATAGACGATATGACCATCATCTCCTGAACATATCGCAGGGACAACTGACCAATCATCAGGATCAATCACAGGGCCACCTCCTGTTACAAGAGTTACTGAACTCTCACCTTGGCATCCATCTGAATCTATGACGGATATCAGATAAGCACCAGGCCCAAGATTAGGTACCGTAACCATATTGGAATTAGAACTGCTATATAAAATATCATTCACATAAAAATCAAAAGGGAAATTTCCATTGACTGAACTAATTGTTATTTCACCAGTATTCTGAGTACAAGAAGGAAATTGATCAATGGTTCCGATGACCTGTAAGCCATCTTCCCTTTTTATTTCTGCTTGCAATAAGTTCTGACAACCCTCAGCATCTGTTATTGTCATATTATAAATGCCAGCAGATCCATTAATTATATATTCACCAAACAAGGTTATCGGACCAGTACTATTACCATCAGGATCCTCCCACAACAGCGCATAGGCCGGTGTACCTCCACTAATATCAAGGGTGATGCTGCCATCCGTATCACAAGTGGCATCAGCTACAATTCCACTCACAACCGGTCCATCAATTTCATCCACTTCCTGACATGCTTCATAGATACAAACTGGATTATTGAGTGACGTGATGGTTACACAATATATGCCCGCAGCAAGATTTGTAAGTTCTTGACCGGTTGCTCCTGTATCCCATTCATAAGAGTACATTGCCTGACCTTGAACAGTAACAAACATATTACCATTTGACTCGCCGCACTCAGCATCCACAACAGCAAATTCTTCTATTATTTCAGGACAAGGTTCATTGCAGAATGGCAATTTTAGTTCTGCCGTATCTCTTTTAGTACAGCCATTAGCATCTGAAATTTCAAAAGCATATTGGCCCACAGGCAGATTCATCGGATTAAAACCAACGATGGTAGCATCATCCCATACTATTTCATAACCTGGTGCGCCACCATTGATGGTTACTGCAATGGAACCATCTTCTTCAATGCAATCACTAGGGTCTAATGGAACGGCATTACATTCCAAGGCATCCGGGTCTTCAATTACAACGTCAATGATCTCAGTACATTTAAAAATTCCTTCGCCTGCTGTTATCCTGATTTCATAGTCGCCTGCATCTAACCAATGACTGCAATATACTGTATCACGCCCTATAGGCATGGAAGGAACTGGATTACCGAATTCATCCCGTACTTCAAGGGTCTGTCCATCTTCCAAAACACCTAATAAGCAAATGACAGCGTCATCGCCATCACAAAGTGGAGGCATGACATAAACGTCATCCAGACTGTGCTTTATATCATTATCCCTCAGCACTATCGTGTCCATATCCATACAAGACATAGAGTTTCCTTCATTGTCTGTCGCCCAACCTATTACTTTGTAAGTGCCTGGTTCTAGACCTAGAAACATCATCATATCTGATTTGTCAGCGCAGGCGTTGGCACTAGGATTAGATATTGGAGTGTCAGAGATAAGCACCCCAGTCACAGAGTATAACTCGTAATTGTAACTACAATTCCCATTGACTGCCATCACGAGGATACGGCCATCACTTGCCTCGCAAGGACTACCGGTAATCGTATCAAGTGCAATACTAAAGCCGTTTTCCGAGATAGGTACTTCTGTCTCGCAGATGGCAGGACATTCACTAGGATCGTCCAGACTGAGATCAAAAGCAATAATCTGATACTCACCAGCACATACATCCACGAATATGTGATCATTAGGTGCCGCCTGTGGAAAAATCAAATTCCCCATAGCGTCCTGCATTCTGTAAATTATTCCCAGAGTGTTTGGCATTATGACAACACCATCACAAGGGCCGCAATTATTACTCGGCAATATGGAATTGGGACATAAGGCCTCTGCATCACCGTTAGGGATGATCGCACCCACTGAGGCCACTTCACAATCACTGGTCACACTGGACAGCTCTACTGTATACAAACCAGTCATCAAGTCGCAGAAAGTAGGAACTGCAGGACTCATAATATTTGCAATAGGTGTAAATCCATCCAATAGAACAAAATTGAAATTTGTCAATGGATGACTATTTCCAAAATTATCGGTGATGGTTGTAACCGTTACTTTTCCGACCTCAGCATTACAAGGTGTCGGCACTATATCTACTTCTATCGTATATTCCAAGGTTGCAGCATCTAGAAGTGTTACAGGGAACGTTTCCATACAATAGATAGAACCATTTTCTATGTAGCTTACGATTACCATATAAGTTCCTGGACTTACATCAGTGCAGCTCAAAGTATCGACAGGTAGTTGCGAAGAATTAAGTCCTTTAAATGTGCCTGAGGCAGTATCTAAAAGTTCTACTTTTATAAATCCAGTACCCGCAGCTAATCCTTCCTCCACAACACAACCCGTTGCATCATATACAATGTCAAAATCAAAAACACTGCCCTCAGTACAATCTACTCTTTGAATAAAATTCATAGAGTCCACAACTAATGCACAGTCTGATGGACAGTCTGATGCAGTTACTGTGAAGCACAAGGTATCTCTCGGACAGGTACTGAAAAGACCCGCGTCACCACCTATGATGACTACACAATAATCTCCTTCTTCCCCCGCAAGTATATCATAGACATCACTGGACGAACCAGGATTTATATTTGTATTGACCAAAGTTCCCGTTGCAACAGAACCTTTGTACCAATCCACTCTGACTATATCCAGCGATGAAGGATCAGTCGCATAATTGACTACTACCGAACTCAATGAATCAGGAAATAATTTAGCACAAGGCAAGACTGGTGCATCTATCGAAGAGATGACCGCTTGGTCATCCGGCTCAGGAACCACGCATTCTATGGTCTGATTATTACATGCGTCCCATGTGTAGATCTGCACTGCATAAGTTCCTGGTATTAGCGGTGCAAAACTCACAGCCAAACTACCAGTTGCATCCACGAGGTGCAAACCTCCTGGACTGCTCAGCACTATGGAATCTGGTGCAAAACCAGACGGTGTATAAGTCATGGCTAGATCCAGTGAACCAAAAGTCTCCAAACAAGATAATGGTGCAATGCCCTCACAAGTGACCTCTGCTGCAGAGCCTGGAGGTGGAGCCTGAATGTTGAACACATCTTGCGTATTTGCACAAGCAGTATACACTTTGGCTGTCCACTTACCATACAATATACCTGAACCCGTTGTTGCAGCATAAGGTACTACATGAGGTCCTTGATCCTTTATTATCATACCCATGGGACCACACCAGATGATGGAGTCTATGGGGTTATTACTTTCTACTGTCATACTTATCTGTGCATCATCAGAAGCGCAGTCCGTGTATTGCATCACCTCAAAGTCAGAGGTTGTTACAAAATCAGCACTGGAATTAATATCGCAAGTCTGTTGAGTTTCTCCACATTCTGAATATACTTTGATCGTGTAGGTGCCCACTGATAAATCAGTAAACGTATTCTCGACCATGAACAGTGGTGGAGATTCCATCGTATAATCCACAACTTCCAAAGTCCCGGAAGCATCACATAGAACCAGAGAGTCTATGATTCCATTTGTCTGTCCTGTTGCCAGGATACTTCCATCCGGAATGGCACAAGCTGAAGTATTATTGCACATCATTGTGGACAACACTTCATCAGAAGGCGGGTCAGGTAGCGTAAAGGGATACTCCGCCATATCACCACAAACTGCGCCTTCAATTTTAGCTGTATAATCTCCAGGAGACAAAATTTCTGTGAAGCTTGAAGCGACCGTACTTGGCTTGTCACCAAAGATTAAATATGCATCTTCATTAAAGCCTCCTACAGATTCATAGGCCACCTTGAAGATAAATAGTGAATTTGCAGGCAGACCTGATAAGGTTACATATCCATCACATTCTTCTACGGTAAATCCTGTTAATCCACAAGATTTATCATCAAAGAAGTTAGCAGCGTTTTCTGTCAAGAAATTAAGTAAAAACTCATCTATAGTCTCCGTGGAAGTATTTGCATCCCAACTAAAATCATCCGTATTAAACCCAAAGCCTGGACCACATGATTGTACAATATTATTTTCATCGAGCAGTGTCAGGTCAGCCGAACCATCTTCAATGAAAGAAGTGCATGCTGTGCCTTCTTGAAAAATCCAGTATCCTTCTGGATAAAATTTATCAATAGACATAACATCCGTATGCGGTATCGCATTACATACCTCTCCCAAATCACAGTCCTCTGAAATCAGATTCAACGAGCTTACCAAACCTGGGCAACCATCCATTTGTTCGCTGAATATCGTTGTTCCATTTTCATCACAGATAGTAACAGATTGAATCATTGTCGGATCTTCCAGCGCGATAGTAACTGAAGAAACCTCATTACAGGTAAGTGCTTCATTCACACTGACATTTGCTCTTATGTCATCTTCTACAACTTCATGATCTTTACATACTGGAGGTATGTCACAATCTAATCCAGAATCAGGACTTAATAGTGGTGTGGCGCAAACTTCATAAGTCCCTACCTCATTCCAACGCAAATAAGCACAATTGCCTTCTTGAGAAATGACATCTCCATTTTCGGCTTCCCAGCTATAGAGTAAGATATCATTAAGTGGATTAGGTGAATCCAGTTCATCTGAAAGATTCAATCTTGTGGATGATCTGAAGAGCTGAGATGTTCTTCTACATACTATACTAGAGTTCGTAAAAGCAAAAGATTGACTTACTGCTGAACAACAAAAAGAAGCAGGTTCTGGAATTTCATTTCCATTCAAATCCAAGAAGCTGATCCTGAACTGAACACCTCCCTCTTCGCAATTCGCCTCGCATTCCTTTTGATAAGTAAATGTGCCAGATCTCGTATTATTCTTAGACGTTATGGAAAAGACGCCATCCACGTCACACATAATTCCATCTGCAGTGACAAGACTTATTCCTCCTGAAGAGGCCGTCAAATCATAATTACCACCAACAGCTGCAGAAATCGTCGTATTAAACCAAGTTTCAGTCTGTGTTTCTAAATCTGAATAACTGGTATAGCTGAACATGTCTGTAAATGTGCCACAAGGTGTCATATAAGTGACTTCTAAGTCTCCGCTATTCAGCACATAGCGTAACTGTGCTATAAGAAAACATCCCCTGACTAAGGAGCAAGAACCTTCTGACACATTGAGTCCATCGTCATAAGCCAATGGAACAGCATACACCGTCTGCTCAAGGCCGAAATCATTCTGTATACAGATTTCATTTCCAAAATCCTGATAAACAATCTTAATGGAATCGTTAAAATTCTCTACCCAATCATTCAATTCATTAAAAGTTTCAGGTCCATTGAATCCTACATTCACACTGTTATTGCTATAAGAAAAAAATGTTGATCTATTCGCTTGGAAACTAGCAGTCAAAGATGCGCAAGAAATATCAGTGCTAGCTTCTGACAAAATTTCCTTGTTGCAAATTGGCTCCAGCTCTATCGTACATTTCGAGACTTCATCTACGCAGGAAGGCTCTCCTGTAATCTTGAATTCTCCCAATTCCCCTATTACTTGAATAGAGCAATCTCCAGAGACTTTACAGCCATCTCCTAGATTCATCGTGACCTCATAAGTTTGAATTCCAACGGGTGCTGGACCGAAAATTCCACTGCTTGTATTCAGGTATTCCAATTCTGGATCAGTCAGGGAAGACCACTGTAAGGAAAATCCACCAGTAGGTAGATCATCACAGAGTAAACCCGTATGCCCACCTAAGCAGACCAATGGAACATCTGTGCAGATATCAAGTTCAAATTGTCCTGGGTCAATGGCTTCAGCATCAGCTGTACATGCACAATCGTTACCACCCGCAACAGCATATAGTTTACACAGTTGGTCAAGAGTAGCTACAAAGCTCACAGCTACAAAACCAATCTGGCTTGAGGCTAATCCGTCAGTATAGTTTCCTACAGCAAGTTCTTCACCTGGGTCTAGTGATCCATTTCCATTATCATCAGAAAATATAGTTACAGCTACTGAAGTGCCTACAGCTATATCACCACTTTGGTTCTGAATAGCTACACTTGTTTCTGTCATCAAGTTTCCGCTAGGGGAACAACTTGCGGTGGCAGATATTTGAGAGCCTATTATTTTAATCGCAGGAATGACTTCCACTGCACTAGCTTCCAGCTCACTGGTGAAAATTTCCAAAGTGCAACTTTCGCCAGTTGTAATACATACTGCCTCATCTGAAACCTTTGTATACGTCGCAAAATCCAACATACCACATTCTGATTCTTCATCTACACTTAAGTCCAGATTAAATGCCAATACGCCTGGAGGTGTGCCAGCTGGAATCTCCCAGCAATATTCATTACCACCTGCTACTGGCGTTATGAGGGGAGACATCATCCAAGTAGAAGGATTAAAAGGTGTAGAGGCATTGACTGTTACTTCTGCAGGAAAGGTTATACAGACGAATTCATTAGGACCAGTTTGATTAGGAAATGAAACAACATTGGCCGTGATGATCTGATTATCCAGACAAGCACCCAACATCGTATCTAGAAGATAAACTTGATTACGATTATAATCCCTAGGATCTAATCCCCTAATGGGAACGATATTGGAAGATTCTGCAGAAGACAACAATTGTTCGTCACAAGCATCTACAGAAAAGGCTTCTGAGAATAATTTACTACCTGAAATGAAATCGCAATCTGTTAAGACCTTCCATTTGAATCTGTATTTATTCTCATTATTTTCAGGAAAAGTACTACCAGGTAATTCCAATTCCACACCTAGACTAGATGCAAAAGCATTCATATCTATTGATATTTTCTTAGAAGGCTGACCATTGATAATGGTATCAGGATTTACAATGGATACAAAGGCATCATCTATGGGCATATAAGTTCCAGGTGATCCTAAACTTACTATCGTATCCGGATGTGCAAAACATACAGTGGATGGTACTATCTGCATCCCCTCTTTAGGTAAATACAAGCAAAATTCTTGCATGAAATGAGAAGCAATTCCTACATTCTTAACAACAACTTCAAAAGGAATTTCTTCACAGAGATCTACTGGCGGTGTAAATTGGTTTACAAATCCTGCTTGCAATCCAGTCATAGCTCTTACAACAGCCAGCTCTTTCTGAATAACATTACAGAACTCCCCATTGGCAAATTCTCCAGTGGTGGGATCATCAGGATAACCATTACAAGACCATCCAACATATACAGGTACATACATCGTATCACAATCTGTAAAATTGGCGTCCAAGGTCAAATCATTGAGTTGTTCAGAACCTAGCTGAAACCATGTAACTGAACCATTTGTGATTCCTGTAGAAGTGATATCAGTAGCAGTTGTATTATCATACACTTGGTCAAAAGTGATGGATGGTGGCAAGTCAAAAGCAACCCAGTGAAAGTCAGCAGATGGCGTATGGCCTACCTGTATATTCCACACCACATCATCATTTGGCGTCTGTACGATAGGTGCACCTAGACAATTCAATATGGCTTCTGGTGGGTTATTGAATTCCACTCCTCCAGGGCTGGCTATTTCTCTTGGTCCACAGCCGCCACAGCTATGGTAGTAAATTTTAGAATCCGCTACAATATCAGTGCTGTAGGCATAGCACTCCGTAAATTCCAAATCAAATAGCAAACAAAAAAGTGAATCTGAAGCAGAAGACCTGGTCAACTCCTCTGGCCAGGAACCATCATTTTCAAATGTAATACTGAACCCATTACTGTTATCAATTGAGATCTGGGATGATGGCACACTATAAGTCATTGCGCCATTAAGACCCTTACTTGTCAGCACAGCAGTGCCCGCTGTATAAGTGAATTCTGCTCCAGAAATATTATAAACTATGGAGTCCAAAATATATCCGGGTCTGTAATCATTGAATTTATTGCCGACCCCACAATCATCAAACATTTGGATAGCAGCACTAACTTCGCAACCATTTTCAAATTCTAAACTAGCAATCATCTTTGCCAAGAAAGGATCTCCCACATAGTATTCAGCTTTTTGGGTTTGGGGGCTACCACAATTTGTAATATTGCCACCATCTATGAATTTTCCTTTGAACTCCACTTCCATTTCCTCCATCACAAATCCTTCTGCGCAGGCAGGCACTTCTTCTTTTACTTTCCAATCCGCTACAAACTCGATAGACCAACCATCCTTGACACCTGACCAATCCACACAACTGGTCAAATCAAATTCTCCTGTCACAGGGTCATAAGGAATAGGTGCGCAACTGCTCGTCATTGTTGCAGCGCCACTTGTCACAATAAATTCCGCTGTACCTTCACAATAATCCAAATGAGGTCCAGGATTTATCTCAGCTAACATCATTTCTATTTCATCACAAGGAGGATTAGCAGGAGCAGAGGATTGTCTTATGAATTGCGCTGTTGTCGTTAGTCTCATGGTATCACAAGGCAAAGCATGATCCTTAGGATCAGGGGCAGAGGCATAGCTCGCATCAGGTGCAGGGCAACCATCTGTCAGTCTGCATAGATCGGCTTCCGTATTCTCTATACAAAATAGATAACATGTCGGCGTAGGACCTGGTGTGCCGCAACGGCAGTCCTTGACTGTTTCATAGCAAGACCTGTTGAAGATGCAGCAGTTTGACCCATTATCACATTCAAATATGACTTCATAAGATTCGTAGAACTTCACAGGTTCCACAGAAGAGGTGCAGATGCTTGCATGCTGAACATTAATCAATAACTCCTCATCCTCTATACAAGATTCTATGATGTCACTTTCCACTTCTATGACCAGCGTATCTGGCGCGCCTCCTATTCCTGTTATAATGGAATGTGTCGTAGCACCAGTTGTCGAGCCTACGCCTGCAGCCATATCCGCAGCACTCATCACTGTTCCAGCACTGCCATCTGCATTTATCTGCGCCACTTTATATCTTAAGAATACGCGACAGTCCTCATTATCAATACCACCAAACTGGTATCTGTACCAATAATTTCTAGTACTACATCCTGAGCCAGAAAAAGAAACAGGCCCTGCTCCGCCGCCATGATTTTCCAGTCCATTCTTAGGTGCCGGTTTGAAATCTATCAGCTTGTAACCAAAATCGTACTCAGTAAACCATCTGAGATCGTAACAGTTCTCCCAGGTCGCTTTCACATCTGGCATGAAACATTCAGCATCAGGGTGCACACAGGCTTCACTATCTTTACAACCCAATGCAATTTCGAAGGAAAAGAAAACCGAGGCGTCCTTAGCAATATCTCCAGGAATGGATACCACATAAAAGCTATCAATGCTAGTTTCATCAACGGCCAACCCTGTTACATTTCCAGTACTGGCATCCTCCCCATATTCATAATTTATCAAATCGAAAGTGGAACAAAATTCTTTTCTAACATAGAATTGTATGTCTTGGGCTGTTGTTGTCGGATTAGCTAAACCACTCAGGTTTTGCATTTCAAAAACAATCTTACCTGGGGTACAGTAGGAAGGTTCAGAGTACTCCACTTCTCTAAAAGACATCATGGGATTGCCTTCAGTGGGTGGAAATGATGAGTTGATTGGTTGAGATTGCTCCACCTCTTTTCCATCTTGACAACGATTTTCATAGTTGACTTTTATCCAAGGATCTAAACAACTCGGTGCTTCTTGGTTAACCAACGCTTCACATTCCAAGGGAGAACCATCATCAGAAGGGATGGCCAGATTGATTTTGATGATCAAAGTATCATTGACCCCTAGGTCAGGAAGTCCAGTGACACAAATGGAATCATCCAGTACTTGAATCATTGAAGTTGCGGAATAATCATCCCTGCCACCATCAAGATTTCCTATGGATATATCGTAGCTATCCCATTCGAATACCTGGCACTCATTTCTATGGATGGTAGCCCTGACGCCTTGTGCATCTGCTTCGCCCTCTATTGTTTCCAAGGCTCCGCCATCTATCGAATCATTGACTATTCTGAATTCCCACATAAGAGGGTCTACGCAGGGGTCAGATGGAATAATGGGAGTCCTACTTACAAGTAAGTCTGGAATTCCATTGAAGACGACTACTACTGATTCCAGATCAGTACTTACTTGGCAAATCTCATCATTGCAACCATACCAAGCTGATAAGGCACTATTATTTACAGTAGCTGGACATTGTGTCTGCACACAATATTGCAATTGCACACCACCATCTACTTCGAACATACGATTAGAGCCACCAAAAACTACTCCGTCTAAGAGTATCTCTATACTGTCTACATTAGTTGTAGAATTCAAGAAAGGCATACCATCTATGGCTGTGGTAGATAGCACTCCGGACTCAATGGGAATAATATTAAAACTTGTGATTTGAGAGAAAGGAAAATCAGGAAAATCTTTATAAGACATCGTGTCCAAAAGTGAAAATTGTCCGTTATTGACTAAAGTCACTTCTCGACAAACGACCTCACCTGGCAAAGCGACCTCTGGAGTGGTGGAGGATGAGATGATATTTATAAATGGCTCAAAGACACTAGCTCGCAAATCAATGAGACCTTCGCCTGTTACTTGAGAAGGGATATTACCTGGCAAAGAATAATCCAGTTCGTACTCAGGAAAGGTGATGGATTCATCAGACACAGAACAATCTGGACTGAGCACCACATCAAAGATCACTGGATTATTCTGATCCATCTGAATCGTTGCACCCGGATTCAAGTCCACACTTATGGTACCTCCAGAATTACTGGTAAAATCATAATCCGTACCAGATACAAAAGGGCCTCCTACCCCACCTGAGATAATAACTTGTTCAGCCGTAAATCCCTGGAAGATCAGAATACGAAATTCATTCAGCGATAGCATAGCTGATGGATTGCAAGTGATACCAGGTGTTCCGAATTCTATACGGATAGTATCTCCCACAGAACAGATATGCGAATCATTAAAATTTGGCTGGCCACGATAACCAGTCACATCCACGAGTGCCACCTCTATGAGATTTACGTCGCAATCCTCTTGAGCATAGATCTCTATGCACACCAATAAACTCATGACAAGAACAAAGATTATCCTCATCAATCTCAAACCCGAATACACCATTATAAGTAGTTTAAATATTGAACTACTGCATCTGGGATAGATATAGGTATTTGGTCCAGTGAATACACTGGTAAATCGGTATGGGTAATTTGTTTGGTGTTTTATTCTTAATTCAAATACATGCAAAAGTTATTGGGTCACAATAATCATGCAGTATAAGAGTAAAAAAGTGGGAAGAATATTATGGCATAGGGTAGTTAGCCTTATTCTCTCGCAAACATATTATTAATTACTTTAATATGTTAGGATTAGTTAAAAAAAAAGGAGCTGACCGTAAAGTCAGCTCCTCTATTTCTGGGATGAAGTTCCTATTATGTAATAAAATCAAATTATATTCTTATCATTTTGAAGTCACTTACAGTTTTGTCAGTTATCATTTTGATATAAATGACCCCTTGCACATCCAGGGCTGCACCTTCAACTAATATGGCGCCACTTCCAGATTCAAATTGTCCTGTCATATCGTGTAAAAGGCGACCTTGAGTATCATAGAACTCAAACAAGACTTCGCCTGCTTTATCCAATTGGAATTCTATGGTTGTATACTCTACAAATGGGTTAGGTATGGCAACTAAAATTCTATTGACACCTGCCTCCTCCATTTCAAGTAATAAAGGCACCTCTTCTGAGTATCCACGGTAAGCTTCAGATCTCGTTATATCAGAAGACAAACTGAATAACTCACTCGTCTCTACAGTTTCCAGTGCTGCAACTTGCAACTGGAAAAGAACTGTTCCATTCTCAATATCACTGATCTCGGTATCAGCATAACTCATCGTTATGGACCCGTCAGTTACATTGAAATCCTCATCACTCACTCCTAAATCTTGTGGTATGACACTTATTACAGATACTACTTTACTATCAAAGTTCAAGGTTCCTTGCCATCCAGAGACACGTTCGTAATTTTCAGTTGTAACATTTATCGTCGCCGTCTCACCCTTGAATAAAGTCTTATTCTCCACCTTCAATATCAGAGGCCATCGCTGAGATCTGATATCCACTCTGTCAGAATCCAACTCGTATGACCAAGCATCATTATTGACATCTCCAATCTTGACACCTATAAAATCAATTTGCATATCGGATTCAAGAAGTGGTATGTCATAAGATTCATTTAATGCCGTACTCCACGGATCGACGTCAGACAACTCCTTACTTTCATCTAAGAATCTCCAACTGGTATTCTCAGGAAATTCATCGTAAATCCCCAGTATGAGTTTTCTAAGTTCCACTAGATCGACACCATCAATATTATCGCTACTATTGACATCAGCAGCTATCTGCTTGTATGGGCTATCCAGTTTATCTATACCTAGAATATGTCTTTGTATCATTATGAGATCCAAGGTGCTCACACCATTAAGGTGATTGATATCCTTAAGAGGTGTAACTTGATATGCACCACCCATAGCCATCGGTTGAAATGCATAACTTCCGTCATCTTCAGTCATGTTCATAACCGTATCTTCTAGTGATACTTCCACCGACTTGATCATATGACTTTCCTCTGTGTAGATGTTCCCAGATACTACCACAAGATTATTGCCACCAGATGGGGGCACAAGACAATCGGCCTGTCCTTCGGCGATGGTTACTTGCGTAGTGCAGAAGGCTTTTCTGGTCACGGGATGATTGACATCCAACATTACCCAGAGAGAAACAGTATTAGTTGTATTGATATCAGCACAACCATAAGTCAACTGAGTTGTCGTTCCAGCTTCGTCAAATCTCAATAGTAAGTCAGCGTTAGGATAACAAGTATGAAAACTGCCCGCGTCTATAAGAGATGGAAATAGTGTTGCTGATCCTGCGGAATTCAGCGCTAAAGTATAACTGGTCAGACAGACTGGCTTAGGGGCTTTAGTGCTTTCTACAGTAATGAATTGTTCAAAAGTAGCAGGTGCATTACCACAGCCGTCTCTGGTCGTCCAATCCATTCTATAATCTCCTACTGGCAATAGTCCAGTAAACGTGAAATCATTACCTACAGCTTCAACCTTATTCTCACCTACATTAAACAAGGAATATGACCAATTATATCCTATCGTACACCCACCCATAACAGAAGCTGATACAGTGATATTTCTTTCGCATTCTTTTGTGCCTGTAGGGAATACTATAGGCGTATTTGCAGATATAACTGGACCTCCGGGACTATCAGTTGTTATGACTTGAGTTCCCTCATAAGTCATGAACTGTCCATTAGCATCCCTGGTACACCAGTCAATAACCGTCCACGTTCTAGTTATATTATAACATCCAGCAGAACCTGCCACTGCATCAACAAAGTCAAATCCGAGTTGTGAGCAAGCTGCATTCTCCCCGAAAATCGGAACAGATCCCAAAGCTGTAGGTGTCAAATCATCCAATGAGCAAATATCCAACCCTAACATGTCGGGAGGGAAGGTGATACTCGGTCCAGCGGCATTGGATATTGGTACTATTGTCAACTTTTGTGTACAACTAACATTAGGTAATACCATTCCATTGACATTCACTAATCTAACGGTTCTAACGACCACTCCCAGACCACATGAATTCAAATCAGAATCAAATTCGTTTCTAAAAGTGTAACTGACTCCACAGTCATTCACTATGGTAGGATCATCAAAGGTCACAAAGTCGACCGCCACACATTCTCTTGTTATTGCAGGAGGACAGACTAGAGTTGTACCTACTCCTTGCAACTCCACATTCACCATACAATCGCTGGAATTTCCACCTGCATCCATAGCTCTGTAAATCACCATCAACTCTGAACCTAAGTCCGTACAACAGAAATTAATATACGGTTGACATAGATCAGACTCATTTATATAAGCAGCGCCGTCATACACTGTCCCTTTAACGTAATCCACAAGAGGACAAGAGACACTATAATTAGATAATAAAACGTGATCTACACCAGCAATAATAGTATCGGGTACTAAATTTCTAAAAGCCACGACATCTGACATTTTCACAGCACAGCTTGTCACCTCTCCGCATTCATCCCAACTACCATCATCGAATACTTCAGCTGCGACCAAAGTTGATCCGGAAGTGGATAAGCTTATCACAGTATTCTGCTCACATATTGCTACTGGCTCAGTGTTATCTCTTACTGTTATATCAACTATACACTCGCTGGAATTAGTGCAGTTATCACTCACAACGTACCGTACCTGGTTTACACCTGCTTTCAGCTTGACTTCTATGAAATCATCCATTATGTCCGCTTTCTCGAATAATCCGAACGGTGTGAATATTTGAACTTTTTCACCTTGACCACAGCCATCCGAAGGAGACAAATCAGGTAAGCGTATTTCTTGACCACACTCTGCATTTGAAGATATGGTATATGCTGGCGGACATACATACTCTGGAGCCATGTCATCAATTATTTCTATGATGTGACTCTGTGGAGGCTGAGCAAATTCTTCGTTGCAATGCCATTCCAGAATATTCCAAGTTCTAAAAATCTTCTTGGTACAACCATCTGAAGGATAAGGCAAATCAGTATAACTCACCCACGTGTTACAGACATCAGATGGTTCTATCACTTCTACACCGTCAACAGTCACGAGGGTCGCACCGCCTTCAGGCACCAATGGAATGAATGGTGTTCCACTACCAGTTCCTGAGCCTGTCCCCAGACCTGGGCCAGAGACAGTTCCACTTCCTGTTCCTGAGCCACTTCCACCAGGCACACCAGTTCCTGTCCCCGAACCCGTACCCACAGGACAAGCCAAGTATGGAACTCCTAGATCAGCAGTTCCAGAGCCTGTTGCAGAGGTATTCAACCAAGGTAAAGGGATGAAACAGGGTTCTTTGTTCTCATCATCTTCGTTGAAATCATAGAACTCAAAATTATCTGAATCACTACATCTTATTGTCGTCGTCCCTACAGGATATTGCAATTTACTGGTATCTAATCGTGTCAATAATAATTGCTGCTGGCAAGAGGCCGTGTTTCCATTACCATCTGTTGCTTCATATGTTCTTGTAACAACTGTCGTGTACAATGAGTCGCACTCATCGGCATCGTTTCTTATTTCGTTTATGAGATTAATTTCAAAAGTAGATTGTAGACAGTTTCCATCAAAATTCAGCAGAGCTGGAGGAGGTAGTAAAACTAATTCTGCACAAGATATCGTATCGTTATCACAATTGAATATAGGCTCTGTTTTTGCTTCTACTAGAATATTACCCCAGCAAGAGTTAGGATTACATTCATTATTGTATACTTCGTATCGAATATTCTGTCCGAGCTGATCCAGCGTCACTAGATTACCAGGAATGATTTGATTATGTTCATCATAGACAAATACTGTGTAATCATCTGGAATAGACACATCTTTCAATACAGTCTGTGGCGTGATTGTAGCCTGACACTGTTGATCCAAACTCACATTGACCTGAGCGATACATTCCAAAGGACCTGAAGCACAAGTTGCATCATTGATATTTACATTATCAAAAGCTACTGCAACGGCGCCCATGGACGGTGTTACAGTTGTCGTAAAACAAATAGACACATTCTCACAAGTAAAGTCGGACAAATCAATATCTCTGATCCTGAAAACTCTTGTACGTCTCACAAGTCTGTCAGCTAGTGCACCAAACGAATGTACAGAAGTAGGTGTCGTACCAAATCCACCAACTGTAACCTCAAATAATTCAGGTAATGCAGCACCGTCTTCGTTATCATAAGAGATCCTGTAATCAAAATCCAAGGAAGCATTACAATTTGCAAAAGTACAATCATAGCACGTCGATACAGTTCCTGATTCGTTTTCATCAAAACCTTGAAAAGCATAACAGGACCCATCAATTGTGAGTGGGAGAAACAATGAACTATATCGGAAAGGTGAACACTTTACGCTAGCATTTGGAATACTACCCGAAACTGAAAAACCGTCTAAGTTTCCAGACTCAAACTCGTTGTTCGATAAACATTGGCCATCGACTAAAGTGCTTGAGAGTAGTGAGCAAACAACAACGAATAACAAATACCGCAGTGGATTTTTGCAACAGGCAAGGACGTAGGGCTTTGAAAAGGACATAGAAATCCCATCAAAAGAAAATCGGTAATTGGACATAATAAGTGTTAATAAGTTAAATCAACAGACCTTCAATAGGACTATTGAATTATTTACTAACTGTTTTTGGGTAAGTCATCCTCCTATATAGAACTTTTGGGAAACTCTAAATAGCCTTGAATAGACCTATGGAAAGACAAACATATTACAATATTATTTAATATGTACTATTTGGGTGAAAAATAAAAAAGCAGCCCCTTCCATCAAGGGACTGCTTTAAACTATCATGCTATTCTAAAAACTGTTGCCTTCCTACAGAACTAACATCCTGTACTCTATTATCTCTTGGTCAGTTAACATTCTCAAGTACACAAAGCCTTGAGTTTTAAAATCAGCACGTTGTAAGTCAAGTGTATTTGCTCCAGCATTGAATACGCCTTGTTTTTCTTCCAGTAATCTTCCGTTGACATCATAGAATTCAAATCTCACTTCTCCCGATTCTGGTATCACAAAATTCAGTTTCGCTTCTTTCGAGAATGGGTTAGGTGTCACAGAGGTAATCGATACCTTCTCTTGTGCTTGAGTCTCCATGCGTACACTCATCACATTCAGATCTGCATCATAAGCTTCTGCTCTCGTCTGACTGGAACTGATATTGAATAAGTCTTGATCCGTGGACAATGATTCCTGCGCCTCTATCACTATTTCAAACCATAAAGCAGCTTCACCGCTCGGTAGTTCTCCATCGTAACTCACTGTCATGAAACCAGACTCGATTCTAACATTGAGCTCTTCGTCCATGTCCATCATACCGCTTCTGATCTCTATAACATCAATTACGTTATCATCAAATTCCAACGTTCCCTGCCAGCCTCTAATATCCGCTGTGCTCTCCCCATAGAAAGCTATATTTCCCCGCTGTCCCACTGCCATCGCTGTATGCTCCGTTATCAAAGTCAATGATTTGCTCTGCGCATTATCCGGACCAACCGAAGCATCCAGAACCACGTCATCATCCACATCACCTATTTTCACACCTATGAAATCTATGTTCTCATCTCCCGAGAGATTTGTAATCATATGCACTTCTGGAATGACTCCTGCCCATGGGTTGTCCGTATCGATGAATACATGGTCTGCCTCCACGAATCTCCAACTCTCATTCTCTGGCAACTCCTCATAGATGCCCAAGACTAATTTTCTCAGCTCTATGAGATCGATTCCATTGATCAGCTCGTCATTATTCACATCAGCTGCAATCAACCTGTAGGGACTGTCTATCTTTTCTATATCGAGTATGTGTCGCTGTATCATGATGATGTCCACCGTACTTATTCCATTCAGATGATCCTCATCCCATCTTGGCGTAATCTGATAATCACCACCCAGAGGCATGTTCGCAAAAGCATAAGCGCCCTGCTCATCTGTAAAGTCCATACCAGACACTGTATCTAAATGCACTTCCACACCTTGTATGACATGCTGAGTTTCCGTGTAGATTTCTCCACCCACCACAACGACATTTCCTAAACGACATAGCTCAGTTCCTGCTTGTATATCTATGAAGGTCGTACAGAAACCTTGCGCTCCAGAATTAACATCCGTCACCCATAGGGTGACTTCTTGCAAACCTAAATGCGTGCAATCATATATTCTCAGTTTATCAGTAGTATCAGCTGTGAAACTGAAAGCGATCGGATTGCTACAGTTAGGATAACTGCCTCCATCAAAATCACTCGCCCATAGTTCCACTTCCTGACGATCTATCTGACCATCTCCAGTGGAATCATAACCCACTAACGCTGCACTCAATCCATTAAGGCATACTGGCGTGGGTGGGGTATTGTCATATATGTTGACCTGTTGGATGTCACTGTCTGAATTACCACAGCCATCACTCACTGTCCATTCCACTTCGTAAAGTCCAGAAGGATAACTACCACTCAATGTCGCTCCATCTCCAGAAGCAACTACCGCACCTGAACCATTTCTCATCACATAGCTGAAGCTCAATGGATTATCACAATCATCTGTCGCCGTTCTCGTGATGATGATGGCACTCTCATCGCAGTCTGTATTATGGCTATCATACTCCACGATCATATTATTATCCAAAACAGGCGAAACCGTGTTTCTGAGTGTGATCAGCTGAGGCTGTGGAATCACATAAGAGTCAAAGGCATTACCCGTCTGTGAACACCAATTTACAACCGTCCATGTTCTCTCCAATACCAGACATTCAAATCCACTCACATTGGAACTTATAATTTTATCCTCAAATTTGAATCCTAAAATGTTACAAGAATTAGATCCTAGCACTGTAGGATAACTATGTATATCCGGCAGTAAATCTGGATCCAATTGCTGAATGCCACACCCACTGTTCAATTCTAAATCCAAAGGCCAACTAATATCGATTACCGTCAATGGGGCCCCATCTTGCACTGTGATTTCCTGTGTGCAGGACTCTAAGGTCAATCCTTGATTGTTCTGAATCTTGAAAGTTCTCGACAGTCTTCCTATTCCGCATGAATTAACATCTGCATTGACTACTTCTATCGGTAGCAAAGCATTGGAACATATTCCTGTGAATTGTGGGAATCCAAAAGTCAATCCTAAATTATCAGGATCGTAACCTTCTCTGCAATCAATTGTCATGTCAGGTGGGCAAGTCAGATCTGGAACGAGTTTATCCTGTACTTCAACGCTGACCATGCAGATACTTTGGTTTCCACTCTTATCCAAGACCCTGAAAGCCACCATCACTTCTCCAGCCTGTACGTCATTACAACAGAATCTAACATACTCATCCCAGACTGTACCTAAGGTGTCGCAGGAATTATCCATTCTTCTGGCTTCCATCTTCACTATGCCGCAATCATCAAAACTTCCATTGTCAAATACTCTTGCAGCAACCCTGTTCTCATTGAGACTACTCAACCCTACGACTTTATGTGCTTCGCAGATGGCTACTGGTTCCGTCCTGTCCACAACCCTGACTACAGTATTACAAGTACTACTGTTGTTACAACCATCTGACACTACGAATGTGATGTCATTATCTCCAGGGTTCAAAGAAACTTTAGCACCATCTCCTTCCACTATTCCACCTGAATATTGGACTCTGATCGTCACGTCACCACCACATCTGTCCACTGGATCGAGTCTGGGTAAAAACACCTCTGAAGCGCAGTCTTTATTTGTGGTTACTTCAAAAATTGATGGACAAGTGTAGCGCGGTGCTTCATCATCCGTAATCTGAATTATCTGAGTACTTGTTGTTTTTACTTCTTCAGTACACCACCATTCTCGCAACTCCCAGGTACGTATGACTTTGGTTTTACACAGGCCATTGGAAGGCGTAATGATATCTGTATAGGTTAGCTGTGTATTGCAGTACAAAGGTGCATTGTCGTCAGGAATGTAAATATTACTTACCACTATCGGATCTCCAGTTTCTACTATCAATACTGCCCCTCCTTTAGGTATCAAAGGATAGGCACCTGTACCTGAACCAGTTCCTGGGCAGAAAAATCCTGGACCATTACTACCACCAGTATTATTATTGTTGTAGACAACTGTAGCACCATAATTATTCCCTGTAAGCGGCTCTGGAGCCATATCTGGAAAATAAAAATCGAAGGGTGCACTGACCCCACATAACAATGGAATTCCAGCTCCTTGTCCAGTACCAGAACCTGTCATAGGCTGGTAGTACCAAGGAAAAGGCACACCGTTGTCATCATATACAAGTAAGGTGTCACTACAACTTACGTTAGCCGTTCCTGGCCATAATATATCTTGTGGATTGATTCTGGCAAGAAAAATATCCTGATGGCACTTGGTTTCATTACCAAAATCATCCTGTATTTTATATGTCCTATCAACCTTAGCAGTCAATAAAGAATCACAATCTATATGTGTCTTCTCCTCATGCAAGTTTGTTATTATGATGTTAGAGCAACTCTGAAAATCTTCCGGTATGAAAGTGTAATAGTCTAGTGTTCCACAAGGAATCGTATCTGCAGGGGGGCAGGTTATCGATGGTAAAGCCTTAGACTCCACTTTTACCGTGCCCCAGCAACAATTACCATCACAACACAGCATGTAAGTAAAGACCTTACCCAGATCATCCACTGTAAAATCATTTGAAATAGTGTGACCATGCTCATTGGTGACAGTAAGCTCTAGGCCACTGACGCAAGTTTCATTACCAACACTTACCATCTCTGGTGTCAGGGTTGCAGTACAACTCTGCGGGTCCAAAGACAGGTTGATGTTGTTTATACAAGAGATTGTATTCTGAGCTCGTAGAGCGCTGTCTTCTAAAGAAAACAGACTAAGCAATAACGAGAAGAATAGAAAACTCATGAATCGTTTTGATCCAACTCTATATTCTCTCATGTTAGGTATTTCTGAGATAAAGCATCTCATTGATTTAAATATATTTTTCATTGTAAGTATCAATTCTTGAAGGGTAAATGCTATAATGCTATCATTCGGAAATCAGATACTAGATCTCGCGTTCTCATACGTACATAGATAAATCCAGTTACATTGAGCTGGTCTCTACTAACTTTTGTAGAATTTCTACCTTCTTCTGCTACAACAGTTTTACTATATATCTGCTTTCCACTGATGTCGTAGAATTCCATCTCTACTTCATCGCTGAATGAGATATCATATATTACCTCTGCATCCTGTACAAAAGGATTAGGTGTCACTGAAACTATTTCAAAAATCTCTGCCTGTTGTTGACCCAACTCTAATTTAGATATGGCAAGGTCAGAATCGTAAGCTTCTGCTCTGGTGATGGCTGAGCTGATGCTGAATAAATCAGCAGCTTCATTGATATCCTCTCTGGCAATTACAGATAACTCAAATAATGCGGTCTCCGTATCAATCTTCTCAGATAATGAATGATAACTGATCGTAATCCAACCTTCATCAGTCTGTGAAAAATTGTAATTAGTTTCTTCCAGTTGTATTCCTCGAGATACGATGCCCGTAACAGCAATCTTATCCGCATCAAATTCTATAGTTGCTTGCCATCCTTTTAAGTTCTTGCTATAATCAGAATAAACCAGTAGGGAACCTGTCTCATTTTTCTTCAAGGCAGTAGATCTCATATTAAATCTAGTTACATCCTGACTTCTATTAACAGTGTTTCCGTTAAGTGAAACCACAACATCGTCATTGACATCCCCTATCTTGACACCTACAAAATCAACAATCATATTCTGATCTAGATTCAAGATGTCATAACTCTCATCAAAAGCTGTTGCCCAAGGATTACTAGGGTTCAAGAATTGATAGTCAGCAGAAACGAATCTCCAACTAGTATTTTGTGGTAAGTCATCATAGATACCCAATACTAATTTTCGCAATTCCACTAAGTCGACACCATCTATGTCCTCTGACCTGTTGACATCAGCTGCAATCAACTTATAAGGACTGTCCAGGTCTTCTATACCTAATATGTGCCTCTGTATCATGATCAAATCTATCGTACTGACACCATTGAGGTAATCCACATCCCGTTCAGCATTGATCTGATAATTTCCTCCTATTGGCATCTGCTGAAAAGCATAAGAACCGGAATTATTTGTCATGGCAGCTGGCATATTGACATCCATACTTACTTCTACATTTTCTATCTCATGACTACTTTCAGTTTTTACCTGGCCAGCTATGGTTACAATATTCTGATCAGGGCATTCGCCAGAATCTTGAATATCTATGAAGGCCACACAAAAATCTTGCGCTCCAGTGAGCCTGTCTGTCACCCACATCTCCACATTATTTCTACCGATATGGGAACAATCAAAAATCACTTTCGTATCAGTCGTATCTGATGAGAAACTAAATGTCATTGCATTACCACAATTAGGATAACTACCGGCATCAAATCTCTCAGCCCACAACTCGGCTCTTTCCACATCTATGGTGCCATCTCCATCCAGGTCCCATCCCACCAGTGAAGCACTGAGTCCATTAAGACACAACGGAGTAGGTGGTTTGATACTTTGAATTTTCACATTCTGAATATGAGTATCGTGATTACCACAAGCATCTGATACTCTCCAGGTGATATTGTAATTACCTACTGGATATTTACCGATGATGGAATTAGAATTGCCTTTCTGAATTATATTACCAGATGGAAATTCAGTGACAGTATATTCCCAAGTCAAAGTTGACTGACAGTCATCAGTTGCAGTTCTGGTAATATTTATAGGACCACTATTACAATCCACTTCTTGTCCTTCAAATATCAAATCTGAAGCAGGATCCATTACTGGAGCTGTATTATTCTTGATATGTATCAATTGTGGAACAGGATTCTGATAAGTATCAAAATCACCGAGGGCCCCACACCAATTTATTACAGTCCAAGTTCTCTGGATCACTGCACAATCTCCTGTTGTCGGATTAGCAGAGAAAACCCAATCCTCATAGTCATATCCCAATAAGGCACACTGCTGAGAATTATCAGTATAAGTAGGAAATCCATGAGGATGAGGCAAGTTTTCAGGTGTAAGAAGATCTGCATCACATATGTCATAGACATCGTAATCCAATGGCCATATGATATCATCTGCTGTAAATGGATCGCTGTTCCCTACAGTAATGAGTTGCTTGCACTGTGCCAGTACATTACCAGCAGCATCCATCACTTGTAGAGTTCTTGTAAGTAGTCCTACGCCACACTGATCATACTCCGTCTCTATAACTTCCTGAGGAATATCATTGGTACAATTATCTGATAGGGTTGCATAACCGAAAGTTGCTCCCATATTATTATTATCGAAGATTTCTCGACAATCCACTGTCCTGTCCGGAGGACAAGTAATGATCGGATTAGCCTTATCCTGTATCTCCACATACACTATACAGTCAGCATGGTTGCCACTGTGATCTGTTACTCTGAATTCTACAGGTACTGTTCCAGTGAATGCATCTGCACAGCAGAAATAACCGTAATCGCCCCAAAGGTCTGCATCTGGATGACAAGTCTTTGTCTGTCTTCTGACCTGCATATGCTTGATCTCACAATTATCAAAACTTCCATTATCAAATACAGAGGCAGGAATTGTCGTGAAAGAATTACTACCCAGTGATATAACTTTTTCTTGCTCACATATGGCAATGGGATTAGTATAATCTATGACCATATAATTCACAGAACACTGAGCTGAATTATTACAAGCATCACTGACTGTATAAGTAATGGTATTCATACCACCATTCAAGTCTACTAAACCACCATCGGAATGAATATCATTATTATGATGAGACATCATGACAGAGACATCAGAACCACACTCGTCAAACGCATTTACCGGAGGCATCATAATATCAGAGCCACAATCTGCCGAAGCACTGATAGTAAGATCAGAAGGGCAATGGAGTATTGGTGCCCTATCGTCTATGATCTCGATGGTCTGCACAGAAGAAATATTTAATTCATCATGACACCACCACTCATATACTTCCCATGTTCTGAATATTTTTCTTGTACAATGTGACTTACCCGTTTGGAATTCCACATCGCTGTATATCAATGCAGCACCACATAGATAAGATGCATTTGATTCTTTTACAAAGACCGTATTTATAGGTTTCAGGCTATCACCTGTCTCTGTTATGATGACACCGCCACTATTAGGAAACAAGGGTATTCCATAAGTGCACCCAGCTCCCATTCCAGAATTTGTGGTTGTTCCTCCTCCTGTCGAAGTGGTAGTTCCACCTCCGACACCGGGAGTTCCTGATCCAGTTCCTGATCCAGTACCGCCACCAGAACAGAAAGCCGTAGGGTCAGTGATCGTCAGCGTATTGGTACAAGTTGCCACAGTCGTGGTTCCGTCAAGCAAGTACACAGTATAATTAACTGTGCCCACATCTGCACAAGATAAATTCAAAGTCGTCGTTACCGCGCCGCTGGAAAAAGACAAATTATATTCCCCCATGATACAACTGGCACTGACTGAGGCATGCGTCAAGCTCGTAGAAACTATGACATTACCCATATCATCCAGTGGAACCACTATGTTTCCACAGTCATTGATGGCAGGCACACCTGAATTAGGACAAGCATATGGTGTCACTCTAGTATTACTACATATGAAAGGCACACTATAAGTTGTCAAGGAATCTGTCTGCGAGACATATAAAAATGGCAATGGAAAACCATTAGCATCATATATTATATTCTCATCACTGCACAAGATCTTGGTCGTGCCAGGAAATATTATTTCATCGATGGGTACACGTTCCAAGAATATGTCATGGGAACAAGTATTGGATCTACCAAACTCATCCACGGCTCTGTAGGTACGTGTGACAATAGATTGATATAGAGTGTCACAATCTAATTTGTTGTGTTCCTCATTTATCAAGTCTATGGTAACAGCTGCACACAGATTGCTCGGTTGCGGTATTTCCAGATACTCTAAAGCACTGCACTCCATCGTCATATCGGGTGGACAGACTATTTGAGGTCCTTGCTTATATTCTACAAGTAAATTGCCCCAACAATGGTTATTGCACTCCAACTCGATGACTTTATAAGTCAGCAGTTGATTGATATGAGTGATGTCCACAATATTCCCTGGAATCAAATTATCATACTGATCAAAAACTTCCACGGAATAACAAATGGAGTCTCCGACGGCAACGCCTTTTCCTCCCATCCATGGTGTGACTTCAGCAGAACATCCATCTCCGAGAGAAAGATTTATCTGTCCACTACAAGCGATGGAACAGCTTGTACTACATTGTGCGAAAGTGGTTATCTGCGCAGAAAAAATGATGGCAAGCGCAAACAAACCCGTTAAAGTATGCGAATACTTCATGATAGTTTTACTTATTTATTAGCAATAAAATTCCACTCCTATATGGCGCATTACCATACGGATAGCAGATGCCCTTACGAGCAAACAGTTTTAAAATTCCAGTCTTGTGTAGATATTTATTGCGGGAGGTGGATCAGAAAAGATCCGGGAAGATAAGTCTCAGATCATAACAACGCTTAGCACAAACGTGTATGACCACAGTTAGACAGTCTAGTTTTCGTTAACTCCTAAATAAATGATCTATTTAGGCTCTATTAGGTAGGTAGGTTTGGAATCGAGTTATCAATTCCTACGCAATGATAGGAACATATTAAAGAAAAACAAAATATATTATATAAATATTATTTTAATATGAGCTGCCGCTCCTGCGGCAGGCAAAATCAGAGTGACTAAACGTCACTCTGAAGGCAGTGAACTACTGTATCAACAGCAGCGTATACTGAAATTAGAGTACACTTTAAAGCCCACAAATTGCTTCATCTGCATCAGCATATCCTATAATTTGTTGGAATCAACGGTACAGACTGCTGTATCAACAGCAGCCAACTCTAAGCGTTATTGGACTTCAATGGCAGCCAATTGTCGTATATCTATGATAAAACAGAATCATGAAAAATCTTTTAGCCTTAAAGGCTGCATTTATCAAAGCGCGGCTGCATTTGACTTTATCAGTGATGGCCATTCAGGATAATGTTTATTGCGGTTGTGATTGATATTTCGCTTAACCCGCTCAGTTCTCAAACAATCTGCCAAGACTAGCTTGTTGGTGGTAGACACCTGATTCATCAGACATAAGCTCGTCGTGAGAGCCGACTTCCACCACCTTTCCTTCTTGCATAACATAGATCCGATCCACGTCTATAATAGTGCTGAGCCTATGGGCGATGATGATACTAGCCCTATCTTCCATCAAGGCATCCAAGGCATCCTGCACTAATTGCTCCGACTGAGAGTCCAGTGCAGAAGTGGCTTCATCCAGTAATAGGATTGCTGGATCCTTCAATATGGCCCTGGCAATAGCTATGCGCTGACGCTGGCCACCCGAAAGCTTGACGCCGCGCTCTCCTATGGCCGTATCCATACCCTCTGGAAAATTCTCAATGAATTCTATACAATTGGCTTTGAGCGCTGCAGCTTCCACTTCAGCATCTGTGGCAGAGTCTCGTCCATACCTTATATTCTCCTTGATGGATCCTGCAAATAAAATGACCTCCTGTGGCACCAAAGCTATATGCTTTCTATATTCTCTAAGCTCATAATCATAGATGGACTTACCGTCTATGGTGACCTCTCCATCATTGACACCATAGAACCTCAGCAGTATTTGCACTATGGTCGATTTCCCCACACCACTCGGGCCCACCAAGGCAATCTTCTCTCCTTTGCCCACCTCCAAGGATATACCTTTCAGTATGGTCAGATCTGCTCTGGACGGATAAGCAAAGCTCACATTATTCAGCTCCACCCTGCCCTCCATCACTGAAGCTTGTACAGGATTAACATATAATTCAGGATCTGTACCTAATATCTCCTTGATCCGCTCTGTCGCACCCACTGCCCCGAATAGCTCAGTGGTAAAATTCCCCAATCCCGCTATGGATCCTCCTATAAGTGAAGTGATGGTCACGAATGAAGTCAACTCCCCAGCTGTCATCATATCTGACTGCAGCAATCGAGCACCCATATATATTATAAAGCAGATCGCCCCAAAGAAAATAGTCATGATAAAAAATGAGAACCACGCTCTAGCTCTAGCATATTTCAATGCTACCTTGACAGTCTGCTTTATGGTCTTGTCATATTTGTTCATCTCCAGATCCTCATTGGCAAAAGCCTTAACGACCTGTATGCCTTGTATGGTCTCGCCGAGAATGGAGTTGGATTCTGCTAGATGTTCTTGTCTCTTCTTAGAAAGTTTTCTGATCGTTCTGGCAAAAAGCATAGCCATCCCCACAACTAGCGGAATGGTCAGCAGCATGATCAGTGACAGCCTAGGCGTCATGATGATCAAAAATCCTATTCCCACTATCAGGGTTATAATCTGCCTGAAGAACTCCACCAAGGTGACTGAAAAGATACTATAGAGCTTACCCACATCTGAGCTGACTCGACTGATCAGATCCCCACTTTTGTTTTCTTCAAAGAATGTGATAGGTAGCGTTATGAGCTTGCCATAGACGGCTTTGCGGACATCCGCAATGCCATTTTCACTCACCTGAGCTGTGAATACGACTCTCAGAAATGAAAAAACGCCTTGTGCCACAAGTACTCCTATGAGCAGCAGGCCCACCATATTCATGGTCAAAGGAAAATCTGATTCGCCTTGAGCGACATCTATGAGTAGACCTACAAAGTAGAATAAAGCATAGATGGTGAGGGTGGAAAGAAAAACCAGTAATAGGGAGGCAAAGAAATACCACTTATAGGGCTTGATGTATTCAAATATCTCCAAGGTCTTCTTGAAGTTGGCCCAGTTCATCTTGACCTTGGGTGCATCGTCGTTTATATCTCTATTTCTTCTTGCCATTAAATATTACCTCAACTGTCTAATTAAGCTTGCAAAGCTATTCTAAATGGTAGCATTGGACTTGTTTAGCCAGAGTTCTTTAGTCTTAGATCATCTGTTTATTATCGAAAACTTAAGGAAGCTAGACGGTCTCCTAAGATTCAGTTAACTAATTTTAATTCGTTTCAGTTGATATGGTAGAATATAATTCTGAAAATTCAGAATTATCATCGCTAAACAAAATTATCAACTTAACACAGCACTAAGTTCATTTTATCATATTCTTATTGTCCTTATCTAAAAGGCAGTAGACCCAAAATGTTTTTGGAAATCGAATAGAATTAATCAACGAACAAAAAAAAGATCAATGACGGGAGGACTTTTGATCCACATTGGATTAAGAAAGTGTAATAAATACCTCACCTTACACTATTGGAACCAATCTCGATAAAAAACAAAAAAACCATAGTCTCTAAGTCTATAGATAGAATATCTAAACATATTCATAATAAAGGGCTTTGGTGGTTTAACATTATAACCTGGCTTTCTCACCATGAATTTCCAGTTTAATCAAGATTATGCTAACTTAAAAGAGATAGTTTGTAAAACTACAAGCAAAATTAGAAATGAAACACAAATATAATATTGGAGGTATGACGTGTATGAGTTGTGTAGCCAAAGTCCAAGCCTCACTTGTAAATGTGCCTAAGGTTACAACCGTAGAGGTCGATAAGGCTACCGACACTGCGACTATAGAAATGATCGAGCATATACCCCTTGCCGTTCTTCAAGTTAATTTGAAAAAATCAGATCCCAAATATTCCATTGCTCCGATAGGACACAGTGAAGCAAGTGAACAAGCCACGTCATGGTTTGAAGCCTACAGACCTATTATTCTGGTGTTTTTCTACATCCTCCTCGTCACTTTACTGATACAATACTTGGGTGGTGGGTTTGAATTAAAAGTGTGGATGCGTCATTTTATGGCTGGATTCTTTCTGGTCTTTTCCTTCTTCAAATTATTGGACTTGAAAGGCTTTGCAGAGAGTTTTAAGAGTTATGACATTCTAGCCAAAAAATGGAGCGGCTGGCCCTACATTTATGCCTTCATGGAGTTAGCGTTAGGCATAGCTTATCTAATCAATTGCTGCCCACTCGCTACTAATCTGATTGCATTCAGTATTATGACCATATCTATCATAGGAGTACTTCAAAGCGTATTGAACAAGCGTAAGATTCAATGTGCCTGCTTAGGGGCAGTGTTTGATCTACCTATGAGTACTGTCACAATTATCGAAGATGCCGTGATGATTCTGATGAGTGGTTATATGATTTATAGTTTCTTCTAGTTATACCCAGGAAATATCTAAGGTTTTGCTTTATATGACTTCAAAAGATAATTCTGAATAATATAGGCTTAAAATTCATTCAGGATATAGTTCGTGCACAATACAAGAAGCTTCAGCATCTTTCCCAGCACTGTTGAGAAAAACACTGAAGCTGTTTTATACAGCACTGCTATATTTTACTACTGTACTGAAAAGTTCTGAGTCGCATTGAGTGGAATATTCTCCTGAGATAACTCGATTTCATATTTATAATTTGCCACTGGCCACAAATCTCCTTCCCTACGACTCACACCTACTGCAGCTCTGATTTTTCTCTCACTTCCATCGACATCCTCGTCTATGTCTTTCAAGGCTATCGTCCTAGTGAAAGCCTCTAAAAAGTTACCACCGTCTTCAACGAATAAGGTGTAAGTGAGCATATCATTAGGCTCACCATTCTTAATCTCAACGCTGATGGTCAGAAAATCAGCATCTTGTTCAAACACGATTTGATTATCGTCACATCCGGCTTCAGTAGGATTATTATCACATACTCTAAAATTACTGAATTCAGCACAGTCTTCATCGCAGCCACAGCTGGAGAACAATAAGACTAAACCCGCCAGGCAAAGGCTTAATGAATACTTCAAATTTTCAATTAATCTAATCATCTCTACATTTTTAAATAGTTAATAAGTCCATTGGATGGATTACGATAAGATAAGACGTGGTGGACATTAAAATGTGAACCAGCATTGAAAAATATTCTGAAAAAAATGAAATGGGTTGTTTCTAGAGTCTTCTGAAGAGTAGAACAGCTATCAACCCAAACAATAAAACACCTAGCATACCATGAGCCATCCCCCATTCTGTTCGGGGTTCAGCAATAAGAGGACTACCGTAATAGGAATAAGCTGCCCAATATCTCGGATGCGATTGTACAGTGGAACTTTGTTTGAGAAAATTCAGCTTGGCCGTTCTCAGGCAGGCGGCTGGAGCCAAATTTTCAGAAAGACCTCTGAAAAAACTAGACATGATCTTACTGGAACTCCTATCATCCACTAGCCAGTTACTCATTACCAGATTAGAACAAGCTGCCAGATTAAAAGCCCTCGCTATGCCTAGAGTACCCTCTCCACTAGCATTACCTCCAATATTCGTTTCGCAAGCGCTTAGCACCACGAGATCACAATTAAGATTCATCCGCGCTATCTCTTCCACCAGTAATCTTGAATCTTCATCGCCTATACTATCTTGCGAGAAATTCAGATACGACTCCATCGGAAAGGCATCATTGACAGTGGCGTGCATAGCAAGATGTAGAACTCTGTATTTGTCTGCCTTCTCACGGAAAGACAACTCTGTTGCTTGTCGACCGACATACCGATCACCATCTAACAGAGCCGAGCAGGTTTCCACTTCTTCTATATTATAAAGCAAAGGTAGCGACTCATTACGGGGCGAAAAAACTGATGTATCCCTCTCAGAAAGTTGCAAGTCATAGCTTGGCGCAAAGCCTCCGTAGATTAATTTGTTAGACTTACGATCTGGCATATCCTCGGACAACAACTTGCTGCACGATCCCAGATAACTGATGGAATGATCCCGTAAAAGATATGGAAAGGACTTATAACCCATCGTACTATCTGGTAAAGCAGTCAATAAAATTTCAAAAGGAAGATTAACAAACTCACCATCAGGAATACAAATCAGGTCAGAAGGTAACGCTACCTCAGACCCTATAAACGTCTCACAAAATCCATGTGAACTCAAAGCAAACTCTCTCTGACTGGTACTGAAATTACATTCTTCTTTATCTTGCTGCTTATAAGTGAGCGCTTTATCAATCACAGAAAGGTCTGAAGACAATTCATTGAGAGGAACAGTTCTATAATCCAACTCTGTCGCAGTGATAACAAATCTATAAGCCAAACTATCGCCCCAATGTGTAAGAAGCACACCCACATCATTTTCTTCTGCATACTGCTGCAGCTCATCCAATGATACCGAATTTTGTTTATATCTGTCACTATAGTAATCCGGATAATCGTTTTCTAAGTCTTCCAGGAAGTCACTCTTTTCTGATTCCAACCGAAAAAGACTATCAGAGTAAACAAGTTGTATACTATCTGTGCCATAGGCATTACGATATTTATCATAAGTGGAACTATAAGCTTGTATCAATTTTTTCTCTCGGCTCAATAACTCCTCCGGTAATCTGCCTGCCCAAAGTGAGCGTGACCTTACAGAATTCCTATTGATCACTATTGACTTACTCCGCTCAATGGATTGAAAAATTAAATTGAGCAACTTATCCTCTTTCGACTCTTGGTATTGACTACTCAGTTGCCTTAAGGACCAATTATAAAATAATCTTACATTCTCTTCAAACTCCACCTCAGAAACATCAAAGAAAAACCCAGATCTCATATCTTCTATAAACTGAAATCCTAAAGTCAATTTTCTTTCAAGGCTAACATCTGCAGCCAAACCCGCCCTAGCATCCAATTTTAAATACTCAAAATAAGCAGAGAATCGATCCCATAAAGAATAAACCCCATTCTCCTTGCTGGAAAACGTTCTGTCGTAAAAATCCACACCCGATTGATCTAATAATAACTTAGCATAGTGACTCACAGAATCTTGGTTACACATCTCATGATGCAGCGAGACTATTTTTGCCAAAATATTTATAGGTGGAAAACTTGTCCAATCATTATTCAGGGCTTTCCTAGTATAGTCAAGCGCTATTTGTTTCTGACCCTTCTTCTCGTACATGGAAGAAAGATATTTATAGGTCAGGATAGTCTGTTCATTTTTTGTGCCAGCAGATGCCTCTAGAGTTTTTTCTGCTTCATGAAGCACTCGTGAGGCTTTATCAAGTCTGTCAACCATAACATAGTATTTACCCAGTCTTGAAAGCTCGGTGGCCACATGAAAACTTTTAGGAGCCCTGAATTCCTTTACAACAGCAAGTGATTTTTTTTGGTACTGAATTGCGATATCCAATTCACCTAAACTTTCATGAATCAATGCCATAGAACCATAAGTACTCGGTAAATAAACGCCTAATGATTTATAATTTTGTTCCTTTATTGCTTTTGCCTTGGTCACATAATTAAGGGCTTGCAGAATTCGACCACTGACATAATATTCATTACCTAGATTTTGGATTAAAATACTATAGCTACCATCACTACATTTTCCCCCTTCTTGACAAAGGTCTAAAGCTGCGTGAAACAATTTTATAGCCTCATCGGAATTTTTTACAAGTAAGGCCTTGTTATGATAATAGTTAGATAGCAATAAAGTCTCATCATCTCTCTCTGAAAAAACAATGGCGGAATCAGCATAGGTAATAGCAAGATTAAACTCCCCTAGTCGCTGGTAGACCCCAGAAACTGTAGAATAATATCTGGATATACCTTTAGAAGGCTCTTCCCCTGAACCCTTTTTCAGCTCTAAAGCCTGCAAAGCATATTTTAAATTTTGACGAAAGTTGCCCAGCTCACCATTAAAAATTCCAGTCAATCTCGTCAATTTAGAAATATCACTGTGCTCTGGCTGCAAATAAGAATGAGCCAACTCCAACCCTCTCATTGACTTAGTAAGTGCCCATTCATAATTCCTGTCATAATATCCTACTATTGCCAACTGATACAAGGAGCCTATCAGTTGTGAAGTATCAGGCTGTGAAAGATTCTCATTGAGTAATAACGATGATTCTGCATATGCCTTTCCCTCTTGAAATTTTCTGTCTAGACAATGGGCATTACTTAGCCCATTGAGAATCCGCAACTTGAGAGGATGAGTAGATTTCTCATCCTTCTCCAAGTAAGACAAAGCCTTATTCAAGTATTGTACTCTTGTCTCTCTATTCTCATCCAACTTGCTAAATAGTTCTGAGACCAGATAGTTATGCTGAGCCAAGGCTATAATATTTTCAGGTAAGAACATTCCGATAGAATCTTCTAAAGCAATAATAGCTGGAATAGTATCCAGCTCAAGAAGATCGAGGGCAATAGAAAATTTCAAATCATAATACAAAACACAGAAATAATTCTGATAACTCGTCTTAGTAGAAACTGAATTTTTCTGCTGGAACCAGTAGTCCAGCAAACGATCCGAAGCTTCCTTACAAGAACTATAATTGCTCACTCTTTTCTCATCCTGCACCTCTGCGTAAAGTAGCTCGATAGAATCTGGCGCTATGCCTAGTACATATTGTGCCATTAGCATTTGCACAGAAAGTAAAAGTATCAAGGTGAGGTAATACTTCATTAGAGTTATTCCTCTAGAAGATTAAGATACTTGAGCGCCATTGCTTTTTTGTAATGTCCTTCTTTGTTGTTGATGCTTTCTAGCTGCCTTTTAGCTTCCACTTTATTATCCGAGTAGTACGCAATCATAGCACCATACCATTCTGCCTGATCGTAATAAGGATTTTCTTCATTTATTCTATCGAGTGAACTTCGAGACTCAGAAAACATTTTGAGCTTGAGACTGGCGACACCTTTCATCAAGGCCAGTTTTCCATTGTTAGTTTGCATAAATTCGTTGTCACTCTCCAATTGCTGAACAAACTCAAGAGCCGAGCTATAATCCTTAATAGAAAAAGCCTTTACAGCTTGTTGCCAGATAGCGCCATTCTCTAGATCTCTATCAGATCGCAGAATATCAAAGGAAGGATCTTCAACCATAGCCAATTGCAAAGTAGCAGAATCAACCGCCTTTTCTATCGCTGGCATATTACGCTGTGAATTGCTATGCTTTCGGGTCAGATGATAAAGGCCAGCGGCTACTATTCCGAACAACAATAGAGCAGCCAGTAACCACTTGAAAAAATCAGTTTTGGGATTTTGTTGGGCTTCAGCAACAATGGGATCAAATTTACTTAAAAACTTTTTTTTGAGTTCTTGCTCACCTGCCGCTCTGATATTGGATCGTGCTTGCACTTGTTGCTTGAGTACTTCTTCGAGGAAAGCATCTTCTTTGATCAGCTCAGTAAGCTTTGCTTTTTCAGCGGGATTGGGCTTACCATCGATATAGGCATCGACTAAGCTAATAAAATACTGCACCTTTTCTTGATCCTGGTTCATAGCTTATACAACTTGCTGTTCAATAATTCTCTCAGCTTCTTCAGACATTTATATTTCATACTTCTGGCACTTTCAGGATTGCTGAGCTTGGCCCGCTCTGCGATCTCGCTCATAGAATATCCGTAATAGCCCCAGTCCATCAATATCCGCTGGCATTGTTCTCCCATCGCCTCCATAACCATCAGAACCTGCTCCACTTCATCTCTATTGGAGATCAAGGTTAGTAGATCAGTCTCTTTGGCATCGTGTTCCAGCAATTCTTGAGTGCTCTGCGCGGTCTTATTCTTATTAGTCGTGTTTTTTCGGGAAACGTCAACCGCTGTGTTATAATAAATAGAATAAAAGTAGGATGAGAGCTTGCTTTCAGATCTGAAAGTACCATCTCTGAGCTGTCTGATAAGCTTGACCAAGGCATCGGCGTAGGCATCTTGTGCAGAGGCTTGACTTAATCGCAGCTTGGCTTTTACTTGAGGTAAAAATCCCTGAAATTCTTTGAATAGCTGCATAGAAGCCAGCTCAAAATCCAGACCGCCCGACTGGATCATCAGTATCAGTTGTTCATCGTCATATTTCAGCTCACTCGTCACAAAGGGAATTTTAGAATCATGGCACAGCCTTACAAAACAGTAATTCTTGTAGCTGATAGACTAAAATAGCGAAATAGCTGTAATTATGTAACCTGAAAACTTAGACCACAAAATATGAGGAATAGGTCTTGACACAGGCAAGTGAATACATATACTGATCACCACTAACTGTGTACTAATACCTTAGAACCCGCTCCACAACAATACCCCCACTCCACAAATCCTGCACCACCAGCACAAAAGTCCCCACAGGATAAACCGTCAAATCCACCACCCCAGCATTCACCCCAGAGAATAATTTTCTTCCAGTGTAGTCATACAGCGACAAGAGATAGCTATCAATGCCCTCCGCAGCTATGAAAACCAGATCACGCGTAGGATTAGGATAGATCATCATACTACCCGGGCTCAGCTCATGGAGCGCATCAGTTATCTCATCTGCACCCTCACAATCCTCGTCTATACCATTATTGGGGATGTCAGTTGCATCAGGATTAATTGCTGGATTCTCGTCGTCACAATCCAAGGAATTCTCAACGTAACCAACTAACAACTCACAAGCTTCCACGGGTAGCGTATCAGCTCCATACCCATCTCCATCGGTATCTGGATAACCGATGATAATAGGCAAGCCCTCATCTATTTCCGAGTTACAATTATTATCCAGACCATCACAGATTTCTGCTGCAGCAGGACTGATCGTCGCATCCATGTCAGCACAATCCTCTGCCAGCACATACCCGTCACCGTCCAGATCATCATCAGGGGTAGAGGGATCGCAATCATCATCCAGCCCATTGTAAGGGGCTTCTGTCTGACCAGGAAAGACACTGGCATTCTGATCATCACAATCATCAAAGGTCAACACATAACCACTCGGCTGCGAACAATCGACAACTGAAGGATCTGGCACACCATAGCCATCGCCATCACCATCAAAATAATATCTGACAACTGTCAGGCCTTCATCTATCTGGCCATCACAATTGTCATCCATCTGATTACAAACTTCTACTGCATCAGGATTAACTTCAGCATCTTGGTCATCACAATCAAAAGAAGTTGTGAAGCCATCTCCGTCCAGATCGAGTTCTGTGCAGGTGGGAAAAGAAAAGTTACCACCTGAGCAAGAGCCCAGTAGAGTTACAGAAAATTCTGACAAGCCTAATGGAGAATAATTAAATATCCCAAAACCATACCCAACATAGCCAATCCACTCTCCCTCACATGTATAGACATCACCCGCCCACACGTCTGTGCTTCCTCCAATACCAAAAATCTGTATTAATTGATGACTATCTTTTTCCATTAGTATGACAGTCACATTATTGTCTCCAGTACAAATAGGGTCAAATGAAGCCAAAGTATCTTGAAACCATTGCTCACAGGCGATATTCTCTATCGGCTCAGGACAAGGTGGAATCACAACAGGAAAACCTCTGCAATCACAAAATATATCAATGCTGTCATCTACTGTCAAAGGATCACCATCATCGCAGGGATCATCTACATTCTTGAGCAAGTTCTGGCAAAAATAGATGTCATCTCCTCCACAAACACAAGCTGGTGCAATGGCATCATTTTCCGTATTAGGATCCCCATCATCACAAGGATCACCGATATTGGCCATCAAGTCAGGACAGTCGTAAATGGACTCTCCTTCACAGAGGCAATCACTATTATATGCATCATCCTCCGTCGTGGCATCCCCATCGTCACAGTCATCACCGATATCCACCATTAGTATGGGGCAGTCATACACATAAGTACCCACACATTGACAGTTCGTGTCTATCATATCATTCTCAGTATCTGGATCACCATCATCACAAGCATCTCCAAAGTTCACCATAGACACCTCACAATCATAGATAGACTCTCCCACACAGAGGCACGCAGCAGTCACCACATCATTCTCAGTCGTGGCATCGCCGTCATCACAATTATCCCCGATGTCTAGCATCAGGATGGGACAATCAAAAGCAG
>ENA-ORXM01000533-ORXM01000533.1-marine-metagenome-genome-assembly--contig:-NODE-533-length-66024-cov-9.259542_pt1 | contig 66024 bp, 54 predicted proteins | sample MGYA00237867_ERZ511480 | MGnify/ENA primary metagenome ERZ511480 (study PRJEB26309, sample SAMN06266103) | marine metagenome | isolation source: Algal blade | place: United Kingdom:Sidmouth, United...
ATGGTGATGTCGGATCCACACGTGTTGACTGCTCACAGCCATCTGGCTATGTGACAGACAACACTGACTGTGATGATACTGATCCTGATATCAATCCTGATGCCACAGAGATACTCGACAATATGATCGATGAAAACTGTGATGGTATCGCTGAGATGACACAAGTTATCGACAACGATAGTGATGGATTTGATAACAATGAGGATTGTGATGACAACAATGCCACTATATTTCCTGGCGCTCCAGAGCTCTGCGATGATCTAGACAATGACTGTAATGGTCAAGTAGATGACGGGATACCGTTTTTTACTTACTATGTCGATGCAGATAGTGATGGCTATGGTGATGAGACTACGGTCTTTCAGGATTGTGAAGAATTTTTGGATGTAAGTCCAACCATAGCTCCACAACCTGGCGACTGTGATGATACTGATCCAGCCGTCAACCCTGATGTAGCAGAGACACCATACAATGGTATGGATGATGACTGTGATCCAGCCACGCTGGATGATGATCTAGATGAGGATGGATTTGGCGTTGTGGATGACTGTGATGACACCAACTCAGGCATCAATCCTGATGCAGAAGAAATTCCAGATAATGGAATTGATGATGACTGTGATGGGATGATAGACGAGATCTTGGATGCTACCCATGAATTGGGCAACACCACGATCAGTATTTTCCCAAATCCCGCTACGGACTTTATTCAAGTCCAAGTGGATGGAAATCTTGATCTTCAGTATAGAGTTTTCAACGTCGATGGTCAGTTATTGCTGACCTCAGATGTTGGAAATATAGAGATTTCTCCACTCCCTCGAGGAGTATTGGTATTGGAGATCACCGATATCGATAGCGGCTCTGGAGTCGTAGAGAGAATTATAAAAAACTAAGGACTGGCGCATCGCAACGATTCCAAAAATTACACTTACGTATAAGAAATCCCGTAGTCAATATCTGACTATGGGATTTTTCATTTCTATTACCCATGAGCGCCAAAAACTCTTATGCATTATTGTATCTGTCGAGTGAGGTTTCTTACTTACTTCAATACGAAACCTGACTGCATCAGCAGCTGCAGTTCACCTATGTATACCTGCAAATCAAGTTAAGTTTTAACTCTAAAAAAATAGTTGAATTCGGAATAGGTGGGAATCTTGAATTGAAAATTAATTTGGGTTAATTATTCATCCATTTTTTTCAGTCTATTGATAATGCAACGTTCTAGACATTCAAGGTCATGTAGAGCGCAAGGTCATGTAGAGCGTAGCTGTGCTGCTTTATATTGACAATAATTCTGACTAACAGAGGTTGAACCACAAAATTTCTCACCGCATATTATGACTATATATTAGTTCATGCGGATGTCCACCAAGCTCACGTTGACCGATGAATAGTTATAAAAAATGCAAAATAGTATGCCCATAGTCACGACAAAAGCCAGGCCTACTTTGTAGTATTACTACTGTGCTCTTGAGCCACAGTATAAGTTAATCATCACCAGACGTATGAAAGGATTCAGCCATAATAGACTAGCTCTCTTATACTCTACAGATATTATGAGCGAAGATGAATAGGTTAGAAAGGACGCAGCTAATCAAGCCATTACAGCCCCATATAACTCCTCCCGCTGTGCCTGAATATCCTTATCCCCATAGTATTCATCCAGATTCTTCAATCTATCGATGATGCCACCAGGTGTGAGTTCTATGATGCGATTAGCAACTGTATTGGTGAAGTGGTGATCGTGACTGGTAAATAGCACAGTGCCAGGGAAATTAATCAAGGAATTATTGAAAGCGATGATGCTCTCCATATCCAGGTGATTAGTCGGTTCGTCGATCATGATGACATTGGCCTCTGTAAGCATCATTCTAGAGACCATGCATCTGACTTTCTCACCTCCGGAAAGCACATTGGACATCTTATGGACTTCTTCTCCTGAGAAAAGCATCTTACCTAAGAAGCCTCTGATGTACTGCTCATCCTTATTCTCAGAGTACTGTCTCAGCCAATCCATCAGCGACTGAGGATCATCACTGAAGAAGTGCTCATTCTCTGTGGGCAAGTAAGAAGTCGTCACCGTCTGACCAAAGGTGAAGGTGCCAGAATCGGGCTCGAGTTCTCCATTCAGTATCTGATAAAGGGCTGTCGTCGCCAATCCATTTTTAGACAAGAAAGTGATCTTATCCCCTTTATTGATAGAGAATGAAACATCCTTAAGCAAAGGCACCCCATCCAAGGAGTAATTCAATCCATCCACTTTCAGTATCTGATCACCGACTTCTCTGGACTGAGCAAAAATGATTCCTGGATACTTACGAGATGAAGGCTTGATCTCTTCCAGATTAAGCTTATCCAACATTTTTCTTCTGGAAGTGGCTTGCTTGGATTTGGAGGCATTGGCGCTGAATCGCTGAATGAAGGCCATCATCTCTTGTCGTTTATCTTCGGTCTTTTTATTCTGAGCCAATTTTTGCCGCAAGGCTAACTGGGAAGATTCATACCAGAAAGTATAGTTCCCAGTAAAGACATTAATCTTACCGAAATCAATATCGACGATATGCGTACATACCGTATCCAGGAAGTGCCTGTCGTGAGACACTACAATTACCGTGTTCTTAAAATCCAAAAGAAAATCCTCTAACCAAGTGACCGTTTCTATATCCAAATCATTGGTCGGCTCATCCAGAACCAATAAATCAGGATCTCCAAATAAGGCTTGGGCCAAAAGCACTCTCACCTTCTGATTACCATTGAGATCCTTGACTAATTTGCCGTGCTCACTCTCTTTGATGCCTATCCCACTGAGCAAGGAAGCGGCTTGTGGCTCTGCATTCCAGCCATCCATCTCTGCAAATTGCTCTTCCAGCTCCGAAGCCTTGATACCATCCTCATCCGAAAAATCGGGCTTGGCATAGATGGCATCCTTTTCTTGCATGATGGACCAGAGCTTACTATGACCCATCATCACCGTATCCAATACCTTCACCTCATCGAACTCAAAGTGGTCTTGCTTGAGCACAGCCATACGCATATCCTTCTCTAGACTGACGTTCCCCTTAGTGGAATCTCTCTCACCAGAAATGATCTTTAGGAAAGTGGATTTTCCAGCACCATTGGCACCGATGACCCCATAACAATTACCATGTCCGAAAGTGACATTGGCTTCGTCAAATAAGACTCTTTTACCGAATTGTATGGTCAGATCCTGTACTGTTAACATAAGAAGACGTGCTTGTTTTCAAAAAGATTGCAAAGATACAGATATATCTACCACGATTAAAGGCACAAATGTATTAATATCGGAAATTTCAGAGGCCAAAATTAGTATCTTGGGGCTTGGATTTACTGTCTTTACAGGATACATATGATACAACAATTACTTTTCATTCTCGTCTTGTCTTACGTGAGCTATCGCGCTTACAAGTCTTACAGTCATATCTATAGAACCATCAAACTAGGTAAAGCAGAGACCATTGAGGGCGAAAGTGATGTGCGATGGAAAAATGTACTACTAGTCGCCTTTGGACAAAAAAAAATGTTCAAGCGACTCATTCCTGCTGTCTTGCATCTATTTATCTATGTGGCGTTCCTATTCACACAGATAGAACTGATAGAAATTGTTATAGATGGTCTATTCGGGCAGCACCGATTTTTTGCCAATGCGCTGGGTGGCCTTTATACGGCTATCATAAATTCTATTGAATTTCTCTCTCTTGGCGCTCTAATCTCTACGATCATATTCTTATGGCGTAGAAATTTATTGAAAGTGCCGAGGCTGGTGATGCCTGAAATGAAAGGCTGGCCGACTCTGGATGCCAATTATATTCTGATAGCTGAAATAGTGCTCATCACCGCCATTTTTACGATGAATGGTGCTGATGGCTTATTACAAAAATTGGATCCCAGTCACTACCCTGATACAGGTCCGTTACTGCTGAGCTCAATGGTGGGCAAGGCCTTGAGTGGACTATCAGTCGGTACTTTACATTTCCTTGAGAGAGCTGGCTGGTGGTTGCATATATTGGTCGTGTTTGGATTTTTACTTTATCTACCCATATCCAAGCATCTTCATATACTATTAGCATTTCCCAATGTTTACTTCTCGAAACTTCAATCCAGAGGTGAAATGTCCAATATGCCAGAGATCATGAATGAAGTGAAATCGATGATGGGCCTCGGAGATCCCACTGCTGAAGAACCCCCTATGACAGATGAGCTTCCAGATTTCGGAGCCAAGGATATATTTGACTTGAGTTGGAAGAACATTCTGGATGCATACACCTGTACGGAATGCGGTCGTTGCAGTTCTGTCTGCCCAGCAAGCAGCACGGGTAAGAAACTATCTCCCAGAAAAATAATGATGGATATCAGGGATAGAGCAACAGAAGTAGCAACTGCTGTAAAAGAAAATAATTACGAGACCAAAGGTTATGATGATGGCAAATCGCTGTTCGATTACATCAGTGACGAAGAACTATTTGCATGCACCACATGTAGCGCATGTGTGGAGGCCTGTCCAGTCATGATCGATCCTTTGGCGCCTATATTGGAACTGAGAAGGTACAAGATATTGACAGATTCTGCTGGACCAGGAGATTGGTTACCAATGTTTACCAGTCTGGAAAATACCGGCAGTGTATGGCAGATGCCTAATGAAAGAATAGAATGGGCGAAGGGGCTGGAAGAGAATACTTAGAAAGAAAGATGTTAGACTGCTAGACACTGGACTTAGGCAGTAGTGGATAGAACATACACATAAAGCAGTAGTTGATTGAACCTGTAAATAATTTTGAAAACACCTAGACCTTTATACCATTAAACCTTTGAACCTTTTCAAATGAAAGTATATACACTAGCGGATTATGCTGGAATGGATACGGAGCCTGAAATTCTATTCTGGGTGGGCTGTGCTGGAAGTTTTGACCCGAGAGCGCAGAAGATCACTCAGTCCTTAGTCAAGATACTTCACAATGCAGGTATCAAGTATGCAGTGCTCGGTAATGAAGAATCCTGCACAGGAGATCCGGCGAGGAGAAGTGGCAATGAATTCATCTTTCAGATGATGGCATTGCAGAACATTGAAGTGCTGAACATGTACAAGGTCAATAAAATCGTGACGGCTTGCCCCCATTGCTTCAATACTCTTAAAAATGAATATCCTGAACTAGGCGGGAACTATGAAGTCGTCCACCATACACAGTTGATCCAAGAATTGATCGATGATGGAAAGCTCACTATCGAGGGTGGGGCCTTTGCAGGCAAAAAAATTACTTATCATGATTCCTGCTATCTAGGACGGGTCAATGACATCTACGAAGCACCTAGGAATATTCTCAATAAACTAGATGGTGATCTGCAAGAGGCAAGAAGAAATCGAAAGCAAGGATTTTGCTGCGGAGCAGGAGGCGCTCAGGTATTCAAAGAGGAAGAAAAAAGCAGTACAGATGCGAAAGTCAATCACGAACGAGTGGGGGAGCTCCTGGAATCCAATCCAGACATCATTGCTGTAAACTGCCCTTTCTGTACCATAATGATGAATGATGGGCTCAAGGCTAAAGGTAAAGACGAAGATGTCATGGTCTATGATATATCAGAACTCATTGTTCAGGCCAATAAATGGTAGCTTATGTATGTCTTTTCTGTTCTGCTGTCTCTCATATTTCTGGTTCTCAGTATCTTACATCTGAACTGGGCACTAGGCGGTAAGTGGGGACTGAATGCAGCACTACCTTCCAATCCTGATGGTGAAAAACTTTTCAAGCCCACAAAGGGTCTGACCTTATTAGTAGCGATAGTCTTACTGCTGATTTCTCTGAATTATTTTATTAATCCTGAACCGGGCAATCCGAAGAATTGGATTTTCTCTTATTCAAGAATCATTATCCCAGTAATTTTTCTAGTAAGAGCGATAGGTGATTTCAAGTTTGTCGGCTTTTTCAAAAAAGTCAAAGGGACGAAATTTGCAGAAATGGATACCAAATATTATTCACCCTTATGTCTGATTATTGCAATATTGGGATTAGCTGTGAGATTTGTTTGATAATGAATCAGCCACTGCTGAGTTTCTATTGCGGTTAAGGCCTAGTCACAAACTTTTATAAATGTAATTGATCATGGATAGAACTCAGATAGTCTATAGCCTCATTGCCAGCCTGATTCTAGTAGCTGTTTTATCTTTAGGGAATCTTACGGCATTAGATAATGAAGTAGAGTCAGCTCACCCCGGCAGCACAATGACGAGCACAGAAGCTTTCGATAAAGTAATGCAGGTCCTTACGCATAAACGCTGTGTCAATTGCCATCCCGCAGGTGATACACCTTTGCAAGGGGAAGACTCTCATCTTCATAATTTTGATGTGGTAAGAGGGGAAAATGACCACGGGCTTACAGGATACACTTGCAACACTTGTCATCAAGAAGAGAACAATGACTACTCAGGCGTACCCGGCGCTCCGCACTGGGCTGTCGCTCCGCGGGGCATGGCCTGGGAAGGCAAGACAAGAATAGAAATTGCAACACAGATGATGGATCCCATCAGAAATGGAGGACGTTCTCATGAAGATATAGTGAAACACCTGACCGAGCATGAGCTTGTTTTATGGGCTTGGGAACCTGGTGTGGATGATGAAGGAGAGCCGAGAGAGAAGCCGCCCATCCCCGTAGATGTATACATCGCAGCAGTCAAGGAATGGATAGCCAATGGTGCAAAAATACCTGAGCAATAATTACCTATGGAAAACACAGCATTAATCACTGGGGCAAGTTCTGGAATAGGTAAAGCACTGGCAAAATTACACGGCACCAAAGGAGGGGATATTCTCATAGTGGCCAGGCGATCAGAAAAATTAATGCCTCTGAAAAAGAGCATGGAAAGTTCTCAGAATACCAAAGTGAAAATCATAAATAAAGACCTAACTCAAACCAATGCCTACCAAGAGATCTATGACGAACTAAAACAAGCAGGAATTGAAATTGACTGTCTGATAAACAATGCGGGAGTCGGCGGACAAGGAAAATTTCACGAACAGGAATGGGCCTTGGACCAATCCATGATCCAGCTCAATATCCTTGCTCTTTCAAAACTCTGTCGATTATTTCTTCCTGAATTTGTAGCCCTTAACTCTGGGCGCATACTCAATGCATCTTCCACTGCCAGTCTAATGCCCGGCCCGCTCCAAGCCGTTTATTTTGCCACTAAAGCTTACGTGACCTCATTCAGTAATGCCTTATCTGAGGAACTTAAAGAAACTAAAGTAACAGTGACAACTTTACTTACAGGAGCCACCGCCACAGAGTTCGGGCAAGTATCTGGGATGGATAAAACGCCACTATTCAAGCAAAAACTATTCTCTCCTGCACAAATGGGCAAAGCAAGTCATAAAGGTATGATGAAGGGTCAACTGGATGAGTATGCTGGCCTAACCCTGACACAAAAAGTGATACGCAACAGCTTGCCTTTCACACCTAAAAAATTAGTTATTTGTCAAATCATAAAAATACAAGAGCTCTCGCAAAATTAGAACCCATGAAATATTCACTTAACATAAATGGCGAAAAAAGAGCAGTGGAAGTGCCTGACGGCAACTCACCTTTACTATGGGTCATACGCGACGGCCTCAACCTCAAAGGCACGAAATTCGGCTGCGGAAAAGCGGCATGTGGCGCTTGTACCATACACATAGACGGTAAGGCCGTAAGATCCTGCTCATTTCCAGTAAAGATGGCAGAAGGTAAAGAAATAACGACCATCGAAGGTCTCGGTAAAGATGGCTTACACCCCGTACAGCAAGCTTGGAAAGAAGAAATAGTACCCCAGTGTGGCTATTGCCAACCAGGCTTCATGATGGCCACCGCTGCAATGCTCAATGAAAATCCCAACCCCACAGATGACGACATAGACAAGAACATCATCAATGTCTGCCGATGCGCCACTTACTATAGAATGCGTAAAGCCATACACAGAGCCGCAGAACTAATTTCCAAAACTCAATAATCTATTATAATAATTCTATGGCAAAGCTGAAAGAGAAAGGTGTCAAAAGGAGAAAGTTCCTCAAGGTCAGTGGTGTAGGCCTCGGATTGATGTTGGGTGGAATCTGGCTAGTCAGAAACCCTATAAGAAGAAAAGTATTAGAAGCTGGAGAGACTATGATCCTGCCTTACGTAGGCGACACTTCCGATCCACTCTTATGGATGCAAGTGACTCCTGAAAACAAAATCATACTGCACAGTTCCAAGGTCGAGATGGGACAAGGTACTTTTACTGGCTTAGCTCAGCTAGTTGCAGAAGAACTGGAAGTGAGCATCGATAGGATAGACGTCATCCATGCTGACACGGCGTCAGGTAATTTAGATGGGATGAGCACTGGAGGTAGTATGTCGATTGCGGCTTTATGGGTACCACTGAGAGAGATGGCAGCCACCTTGAGAGAAATGCTGAGAGACAAAGCTGCAGAAAAACTCCAAGTAGCTGCAGGAGACTTGAGCTTGGAAGATGCTGTTTTTACAACTGGTGACAAATCGCTTACTTATGGAGAAATAGTTGCTGGGAATGACGAATGGACAATTCCCAGTAATCCTCCAGAACTTAAGAACCAATCAGAATTCAAGCACATAGGCCAACCCGTTCCACGAGTAGATTTGCTGGAAAAAGTAACTGGTGCGCCCATCTATGGCATAGACGCAGATTATCCTGAAATGCTTTACGCCTCTGTTGTACGGTCCCGATTGATAGATGCTTCGATGTCAAACTTTGATATTAGTGAGGCAGAAAAAATGTCAGGAGTCATCAAGGTCGTCCATAAGAATGGATTCATCGGTGTCGTGGCAAATTCGCAAGTCGAAGCAGACAATGCCAGAAAGAAAATAAAATTTGACTATAAAAAAAACAAGAATTGGAACCTAGCTGATGTCAACAAGGCCATCACCGTAGGTAATGGTAAGAAAACCATCATACAAAAAAAGGGTAGTCCTATTGAGGATATCGATGAAGAGGGAGAAATCGTAGAACTTGAATTCAGATCACCCATAGGCGCACATGCACAACTCGAACCCAACGGTGCAGTCGCTAACTATAAGGATGGAAAGTTAGAGATTAAAATCTCAACGCAAGTACCCAAACTCACTAGAGATGAAGTAGCTAAAGCCCTGGGTATGTCCAAGGATGATGTGAATATACTTCCTACATTTCTTGGCGGAGGGTTTGGCCGACGCTTACATACGCCTAATGCTATCCAAGCTGCAATAATGTCCAAAGCAGTAGGTAGGCCTGTCAAATCATTTTTCGATAGGAAACAAGAATTCCAAAACGATACATTCAGGCCGCCCACTCATCATATAATGAAAGCTAAAATCAATGGCAAAAAAATATTGGGTATAGAGAATCAATTTGCCAGCGGAGATACTTTTTTCAATTCAGCCTTGGACCCAGGAGTTTCTGCTGCAGTATTGCGAGCTGATTTTGGGTCGACCAGAGGAGGTGCCATCATATATGATTTACTACCGCACAGGTCTACTTATTACCATGTCGATCTGCCTTTTGCGACTAGCTTCTGGAGAAGTCTCGGCTTATTGGCCAATGCCTTTGCAATAGAAAGTTTTATGGATGAGTTGGCACTAAAGACTGGACAGGATCCCATAAAATTAAGATTGGATAATATAGATGCGTCTGATTCATATGGAGCCCGAGCCAAGAAAGTATTAGAGGTCTGTGCTGAAAAAGCCGGCTATGCTGATCAGCCTGTCGGGAACAGAGCGATGGGAATTGCTTTGACCATAGACGGAGGTTCGCCTTGTGCACAAGTAGCAGAGGTATCCATTGAGAATAATGAAATCAAGGTCCATAAAGTGACAGTGGCCTTTGATTGCGGTGTGGCGGTAAATCCTGACCAAGTCAAGGCCCAAGTGGAGGGCTGTGTTTGTATGGGAATTAGTGGGGCCTTGTTTGAGAAGATGGATCTGAGAGATAATAAATTATACCCTGTGAACTATGGATCCTATAGAATGGCTCTGATGAAACATTCCCCAAGGGAAATAGATATCGTGCTGATAGAAGGAGCAGCCGTGCCTGGCCCGGTAGGAGAGCCCCCGCTAGGGCCCATTGCGCCAGCGATAGGGAATGCAGTTAGGAGATTAATTGGTAAGCGGTTGACAGAGCTACCGATGAAACTTGGTTAGTGAAAATAACTCAACTTCAAATTGAAAATTAACGGAATCATATTAGCGGGTGGGTCCTCCTCCAGGATGACTAAGAATAAGCAATTGCTCACTTACAAGGGTCAGAGTTTCATAGCAAGACTGATTGACTATTGTTCTGAGTTGGCACTTGAAGAAATAATATGTGTCACAGGATATCTTCACGAAGAACTGAAGGCAGAAATCAATAATCCTGCGATTCGATTATTGCCTAATGAAAATCATCGACAAGGGCTATTATCCAGCTTGCAAGTTGGAGTATCAAGTATGAATAATGAGGATGCGTGTGATGGCATACTTGTGATGCTCACTGACCAGCCACTTATCCCTTTATCCCATTATCAGCGGCTGATGGAGGAGGCCAAGAGGGCAGAGAATAGCAATGTTGCGACGGCTTACAATCATACTTATGGTGCACCAGCGATTTTTATGAGATCCCACTTCACAGAGCTATTGGATTTACCTGAAGGAGCATCGCCTAAGTCATTGATTCAGAAAAACCTGGAAACAACTCAATTGGTTTATTGTCAGGAGGCGGGGCGAGATATTGATACGGATGTGGATTATAAGAGGTTGATTAGTTCTTGATCCTCGATATCTCCTATTTCTATCACTCATCTCTTAATTTCCAATAGTCATCGTTCCAATTTAGATACAGTCGAGACTTCAAATGATCTGAAATATCTTCATCTAACTAAGAGTTATTGACTTACTCAAGGATATTGTCAGCATTTCTGACAACTGCACAACAAAGAAAGGAATCAGTTAATTAGAAGTCAGTTTCAGATCGATTTTCTAAAATGTCAAAGAGGGCTGTGTTCTAACTACTTAAGTTAACTGCTTTTTATTCCTAAGTCCCTGTAAATCAGAAGAATGTAAAGCCCTAGAAACAAAAAACGAGACTGATTTTACAATCAGTCCCGCTAAGGGTGAAAGACGGGATTCGAACCCGCGACCCCCGGAACCACAAACCGGTGCTCTAACCAACTGAGCTACAATCACCATTTTATCTATCATCGATGTTGCCTGCCCGCCGAAGTGAAACGTAGGAGGCAGATACTATCACTTATTAATTTTTATGGATCGATCCATTGTCCAATCTGGAGCGCAAAGATAGACTCTCTGCATCATTTAACAAGTGTTACTCAATGAGAATGACCATGGAAATACCAATGGTCAAACTTCTTCAATGCAGCTTGTAATTTGTCTACGTTTCCTTGGTCTGTAGACTGCTTGCACTTCATTGCATAGACCTGGATTGCATGCAGGTTATGCAGCAGGCCATTATATTTCTCCATTGCAGCTGTTTTTTCCTTCCCAGAAAGACCAGCTTTAGGCATTTTGACCCTCTGATGCATAAAATATTGTGATGCTATGGTCTGTATTTCAGTTGCATGATGTTCTTTGTTCATCACCCATCTCACGAGCTGATTGTAATTAGGCTTAGCAGCACTGGAAAGCTCAGTGATTTGGGCCATTCCTTTTTCTATGGTTTTTATATGCTCCTTCATTAGGGATATTCTCAATGAATCCCCATAAATACCACAAGGTATTTCGCAATGGTCCTCATCCAAGGCAGTAATCTGCGCTTCAATCCTTGAAATATCAGATCCTTCTCCAAAGGAAACACCTTGTCCGTAAGACAATACAGCTAACAAACTGATTATCAATGTTGTGTAAAATAATCTTGTCATAATCGAAAATCTTGATAAATTAAAATGGTGGGCTAAGGTAAGTCAAGAACTTCAACTTTAAAGCCTTAAATCCGTTACCCTTGACAAAATTTCTAGTCTCAAACTAGCAAGTGCTTGTCACTGACAAGATTTCGCAAGGGCTCATAAAGTTTTTACTTCCTAAATAGTGTTCTACTTATACTTGGTTTCATTTTTGTATATGTAGTAATTGTAGATTATGGCTTTCCCACGTACTGAAATCCTAATTTATTGATAATGAGACTATTAACTTCCAAGTTTGAGACCCTTGGAAAATTATTTAACGCCTTAAATAATTCTGGTGGCCTACACAGACCAAGAAATATTGGACATATTCAAAGAAGACGGTTCTAAAGGAATAGAACTGATCTTCAGCCAATACTATGAAGTAATGTGTAGATCTGCAATGCGTATCACCAAGGGAAGAAGTCTCGCAGAAGACATCGTCCAGGAAGTATTTTACGAGTTGTTCCGTAAAAGAGATACCATCAATATCCAGTCACTTTCAGGATATCTTAAGAGGGCTGTATACAATAGAGCCCTTAATAAGGTAAAATCTAAGCGCGATACAGTTGATTCTGATGATTTAAATGTTGAACTTTCGGATAATTCCATAACATCCCAAGAAGGGATGGAATACAAGGAATTAGAAGACTACCTGAATGATGTGATAGACGGACTTCCCGAAAAGTGTCGTTTAGTCTTTGTTCTCAACAGATTCGAAGAACTCTCCTACAAAGAAGTGGCTGAAAAGCTCCAAATCTCTGTGAAAACTGTAGAAAACCAAATGTCGAAAGCCTTGCGAATATTACGTGAGGAGATGGTTGTCTACAGAAATCTGTTAGAAAAAGAAGAAATGAGGTAAACTAATAGGGGTATTACTTCATATTTTTGTCTTAACAGTACGTGGGTAAAGAACAATACATATCATTAATAGCCAAGCAATTAGGTGACGAGCTCAACACCTCAGAGTTGAGAGAGTTAAACGGCTGGTTATCAGGCAATTCTGCAAATGCAGATATTAAATCCGACTTCCAACATATTTGGGAATCGGTTTCGTCGTATAAGGCTGCTGAATCTTTTGATTCCTCTTCTGCCTTTGAAAAATTCTCCAAAAAGTATGATTTAAGCGAATCTGCTCCTAAAATTGCGCCTATAAGTGTAGGTGCTTCAGGGCAATCTGCTTCATATTTCAGAAAACTAGCCATCGCAGCTACTGCCATAGCTCTCTTTCTGGGGGGATATTTTCTTTCGCAGAAAATTAATCCGACTTTCAGTAATAAGACTATGGCGGCTTTGCCTATTAGTCTTTCGCAGAATGCTTCTGCTACACTCAAGCCTAATACTTCATTAAGATACAATAGCAAAAAAAGTAAAATCAGCTCTCTGAATGGAGGTGCTTATTTCAACTTATCCAATATTGACGATTCTGAACCGATCAGTTTCGATGTGGCCAAGGCAGCATTTACAGCTAGTAACGCCAAGCTTAACATAGAAAATTATGAGGGTCAGGATATAGTTGCAGATGTGGAAGAAGGTTCTGTTTCCGTAAAAGTCAACAATAAGGAAGTACTCGTTAAATCAGGAGAAAAATTTATCTTGTCCAAGGACAACAACTCATTCACAGTAATGGAATCCAATTCCTCAAATGCTTTTTCCTGGTCCAAAGGCATCTTATCCTTCGATAATACACCCTTGTACCAAGTATTTGATGACATTGAGAAATTCTATGGTATAGAAATAACTGTGACAGATGATTCATCCCTAGAAGACTCTCATCTGACTACGGCCGTAAACTTTAAGCCGAAAACGCTGGAAGAATGTCTTGATGTCGTACAAACAATGATACCCATGAATATCAGTTCTCCTGATGGTGATCGAACAAAGTGGGAAGTCTCCAAAATTCAAGAAACCAATTAAGCCTCGTCTTTATTGCACATACCATACCAATCTAATTAATTTATTTTCAAGGAGTTAAGAGGAATTATCTACCTCAGAATTAAGTAACTTTGCACTAAGAGTTACTTACTGATTTTGATAAATAACATTCACTACCTATGCCGTGTAGTCCTCCTGCTCTTATTGCCAGTAATGGCAATAGCCCAGGATGCGATACCAGATGAAGTCATAATTGATTACTCTGCTCTAGACAAGCCACTGCGAGAAGTTCTATTTGAAATCAGTAGTGAAGCCGAAATTACCATAGCCTTCCAAGATGAGATTATTCCGGGTGACTCCCTCATCAATTTTTCAGTCAGAAAACAAGAGGTGGGGGTAGTCCTGAATTATCTGCTGAATAGACATCGTGTCACTTACAAAGTCATCGGTGACCAAATTGTCCTGTATAAAAAGCGATATGATGAAGAAACCGAGGTCACCATCTCAGGATATTTACGTGATCTGAGTTCAGGTGAAGTACTGATAAATGCCTATGTGTACAAGGAAGATCAAACCATAGGGACTGAAACCAATGAGTACGGGTTTTACTCCCTGACCTTACCGCCTGGAGAACAGCACCTCTACTACACCTACTTAGGATATAATACTGATATCCTCGATTTGGAATTGAAGTATGATACTATTGTAAATGTTGACTTGGACCCTAACAATAGACTGCGAGAAATTGTCATCATCGACCAGAGAATTGTCAAAGAAACACCAGTCGATTTCAAAACGCCAGCGGCCGTACACGTTTTGCCTATTGAAAAAATAAATTCCACGCTACCCATCGCAGGAGAGCCAGATATCATGAGACTAGCTTATACTATGCCAGGGGTTACTACGGGTTCGGATGGTTTCGGGGGTATGAGTGTAAGAGGCGGATCCACTAATCAGAATCTGATACTTCTGGACGGCACACCAGTCTATAATGCGCATCATCTTTTCGGACTTTTTTCTATTTTCAATGCGAATGTCATCAAGAGTGCCAAGCTATTCAAAGGTCCTTTCCCTTCGAATTATTCAGGCAGGCTTTCCTCCGTAATGGACATAAGAACACGAGACGGTAATACCAATAAGTTAGCAGGTGATATATCCCTAGGACTACTTACAGCCAAGGCTTCTCTGGAAGGCCCTATTAAAAAAGGAAGATCTTCTTTCCTAATCAGTGCTAGAAGAACGACAGTCGATGCGTGGATAGATGCACTCAACAATCTATATAATAAAGATCCCCTTAAAAACCGTGACACAGGAATAAAGTTCTATGATATCAATGCAAAGCTCAACTTCAGCTTAGGGGACAAATCAAAATTGCATCTAGGGTACTATAATGGCAGTGACAATTTCAGAAATGATGTCACCACGGAAAACATAGACCAGACCTTAACCGACCTGGATGGAACACGATGGGATTCAGGAAATCAATTAGCCTCTGTGAGGTGGTCGAGTAATCTATCACCTAAGGTATTTTTAAGCAGTACCGTCTATTCTTCGAGATACAAATTTGCCTCCTTTGTCCAGGATAGGGTAGAGCTACTGGATAATGGAAGCTTTCTCACTACTGATTTCAACGCAGGGTTCTACCAGACATCCATAAAGGATCTAGGTGCCAGATTAGACTTGGTTTTCTTTGTCAATAATCGACACAAAATAAAAACTGGAATCAATCTCATAAGACACCAGTTTGAACCTCGATTCATATTTGCCACTGATGAAGATAACATCAGTCCTTTGTCAGAACCCTTGGAAAGAAGTGACTTGGAAAACATGGATGAAGGGCAACTCAATCTGACTGGAAAGGAATTTGAATTTTATATCGAAGACGAAATAACTCTGGGAAAACATACTAGCTTTAATCTAGGTCTTAATCAGCTTGTCATATCTACAGGTAATACGGTATACATTCCTCAACCGAGGATACTTTTCACAACAGGATCTGATAAATACAGAATGAAATTGTCATACGGAAGGATGGGGCAGTATCTCCATTCACTGACCAATACTGGGCTAGGGGTTCCTATAGACATCTGGTTACCATCGACAGACAGATTGATCCCGGAACAGGCATGGATTGCCTCATGGGGCCATCATTTTCTATTGAAAGATCAATCCATGCTCTCGGCAGAATTCTATTACAAGAAGATGAAAAACATCACCAGATATGGTTCTGGAATCCTGAGACTTTCAGAATCCTTTAACTGGGAAGACAACGTGCCTCAAGGGACGGGAGAATCATACGGTATGGAAACCAGTTTTAGTAAAAAATTGGGCAAAACCCAACTCCAAGCCTCCTATACTTTATCGTGGAACAACAGAAGTTTCGAAACCATCAACAATGGAGATCCTTTCAGATTCAGATATGACAGAAGACATGTCTTGAACTTAGGTCTTATCCATAAATTGAATGAAAACATTGAATTTTCTGCTAATTGGGAATATGGGTCAGGAACGCCGATAACCATTCCTTCAACTCAGAGCTATAACTATATCGACGAAAATAATGAACTGACCAGGGTGAGAGTTTTCTCAGAACTCAATAATGCCGAATTACCGGCTTATCACAGGTTAGATTTAGGGTTTAATCTATTCAGTGATTATAAATGGGGTAAATCACAGCTTACTCTAGGGGTTTATAATATTTATGATAGGTTGAATCCACTATATGTAGAAGAAATCATCAATTCTGACCTTGTCTCAAGTTTCGAGCAATTCTATCTTTTCAAAATTATGCCGACCTTCAGCTATACCCTTAGTTTCTAAAAGGTAAATAGCGGTCATTTTCAGCTTTACTGAGTGTTAAATTCGTGGCAGATTCAGGAGTGGAAGCGTCAAAATACTTACTTTTACAATTGTTACTTATTGTAATAAATCACGTCTAATTAGTATTACTCTTAAATTGAAGCCAACTAATTACATACTCTTATTAAGTACATTCATATGTACACTTTTCGGTTGTTCCGAAGAGTTCACCCCTTCTATCCAGGAAACGAGCCGAGAAGCGGTTCTAATAGCAGAGTTAGAAATAGCGGCTGAATTTGTGGAATTGTCAGTTTCTTCTACTTTTTCTAACACTGAAGAAGCTTATTTTCCTAATGACGATGAATTAACTTCAGACAATCGTCCCAGACTGTCAAACCTCAAACCTGATGGTCAGAAAGGTATCGCTCTCAGATATCAATCGAATCAACATAAAGAAAAAACGCCTACATGGATATCAGCTAGCTTTATTTTCAAAGAGGGTGATGAGATCAGTTTATCTGCAAATCTGGAAGTGGTCAATATGCAAAACATATATGCTACAACCAGAGCGCCCTATGCAGGAACCTTCGAAGAAACCAGCGGCACCGCTGAGATCGATAGCAAAGGTGATTATCGGTTCACTGTTAGACTTTCCGATTTAGTCGATGATGAGGATTATTATCATCTTGTCCCATATACTGCCTCATCTTCTACGGCAGCAAATAAGAATCACTTAGACTTAAGTGTTTCCACCGCGGGTAACGCCTTACTATTTAAACCCGCCCATATGGATGGCATACTTATTGATATTGATAGAACGGATGCAGCAAAGGAATTCTCTATTACAATTCCGGCCTCTGAAATCATATCCAATAATCCATCCCATATCTACCTCAAACTCAAGACTGTAACTAAGGAGTACTTTGATTATCATAAGTCTCTTTCATTCCAGCTCGAGTCGCAGCAAGGACCTTTCGATGCTCCTATACCTACAGTCAGCAATGTAGAAAGAGGCCAAGGTTTGTTTACAGCTTATGCGACTAGGATGGATTCCATAGCAGTCAATTAGAGCTAGGTAGCTTTTTTCATTTTCCAATCTTCCTTCATTTTCCATTGTCTATCTAGAATGGTCAATCCAAAGACCCATTCGAATTTTACAACAATACCGAAAACTGAAGAATGGATTTACATGCGAAAACCCAGTACTTATCTGAGGTGTCCCTATTTGAGAACTTGAGTCAGGAAGACTTAATTGATTTGGCTTCAATTTCCTCAATCAAGAAGTATAGCAAACATCAAATCATCTATAGAGTAGGGGATGAGCCAGAAGACGTCTATATACTGATAAATGGAATAATCAAGATCATTTCAAAATCAGGTGAAGGACGTGAGGTCATCAAAACCATTATTCATCCTAAATCACTATTTGGGATGGAATATCTTTCTTCACAAGCCAAGAGAAGTAATACAGCCAAGTCGATAGATAAGGATCTGATTTGCTTTTCCATAAATTCCAAGGACTTCAAAGCCTATCTGAAAGATAATTGGACTCTTACAGAGAAATTCATCAAAATGCTCGGTACGAAGCTTAGTTACTTGGAAGAACGCTTCGAATCTCTCGTATTTAAGGATGCAAGAGAGAGAATCATTGACTTTCTAAAAGATAATGCGAAGACAAACGGTAGACAAGTGGGGCTCGAAATGCTCATAAAACATAGTCTGACACAGCAGGATATTGCTAATTATACAGGGACATCCAGGCAAACTGTCACTTATGTCCTAAATGATTTGAAGAGACAAAACCAGATATACTTCAAAAGAAAGAGTATTCTCATAAGAGATATTGCAAATCTTTCCTAAGAAGTTTCAGATTATACAAATACATCATACATTTGCAGTCGCTCCGATAGGGAGCGATTGTTTTTTAATTATTTGGAGGAGTGGCAGAGCTGGTTTAATGCACTGGTCTTGAAAACCAGCGTGCGGCAACGTACCGGGGGTTCGAATCCCTCCTCCTCCGCTTAATTTTGATACATCCCTTAAGGCCTCAAGTCTTAAGGGATTTTTTTTAATCCATCCTACGTAAGATATCACTCTTTATGAAAAAGAAATTAATCGTGCTGACAGGAGCAGGAATCAGCGCTGAGAGTGGTATAGCCACCTTTAGAGATGCAGATGGCTTATGGGAGGGTCACGACATAATGGAAGTCGCCTCACCCCAAGGATTCAAGACAAATCCAGCCCTAGTCTTAGATTTCTATAACAAGCGCAGAGCTCAACTAGCTGAAGTAGAGCCTAATAGAGCTCATCAGATTCTAGCCGAACTGGAAGATCACTATGATATAACTATTATAACTCAAAATGTGGATGATCTGCATGAGCGCGGCGGGTCTAGTAATATCATACATCTGCATGGTGAGCTGAAGAAAGCTAAAAGCTCTGTAGTGGATGGTCATGTGCAAGAATGCTCAGGAACTATCCAGATAGGCGATTTAGCAGCTGATGGCTCACAGCTGAGACCACATATAGTGTGGTTCGGTGAGGCTGTACCTCTTATAGAGCAGGCGCATGAGCTGGTTACCCAGGCAGATATCCTTCTCATCATAGGGACCTCAATGGTCGTGTATCCAGCAGCTGGTCTCATACATGCCGCTAAGCCAGGCATACCCATTTATGTAATTGATCCCGGCAATCCTGAACTGGTGACGGACAGGGTACAATTCATTCAAAAGACGGCAACGGAGGGATTGGCAGAATTGGTGCCAGTACTTACTGTTAACCTACCTACGTAAAAGACTAAACAGCTGGCGCTAAATCTCCTAGCTCTGCTGTAACTATTTGATATCGACCTTTGTCATTCGTAACTAGCTGGCCCAGAGTATGATCCTTGTCGTGCTCAAAATAGATGTAACTATTTTTATCGTTTGCAATCTTATCATACCAGCTCTGTTTTTCTTGAAGTGTGACCAAAGGTCTAATATCATAGCTCATCACATAAGGCATGCGGGCATGCGCTGCAGAAGGCAACAGGTCGGCAGCAAAGACAACCTTCTTCCCATCCGGCAGATGTATCGTAGGCACCATCATCGCTTCAGTATGACCATTATAGAAATCGACTATTATATTTTCTGTAAGGTGGACACCATTCTCGACTGGCAAGTACTTGAATTTCTTCTGCTCTGCCAGAGGCACAATATTTTCTTTGAGAAAAGAGGCTTTCTCTCTGGGATTGGGGTTGAGTGCCCAGTCCAGATGTTTTTGATTTGTCCAGTACGTGGCGTTAGGGAAAGTCGGTAAGATTTCTTCTTGGGAATTTTTATATAGTGCACCACCACAATGATCAAAATGAAGATGTGTCAGGAATACATCCGTAACCTCTTCAAAAGGTATAGCGATATCTCTTAGACTGCTTTCCATGGATTGCTCACCATGTGGGTGGAAATGACCTCTGAACTTTTCATCTTGCTTGCCCCCCATCCCTGTATCAAATAGGATAGTCCTGTCACCATCCCGCACCATCATACAACGCATCGCCCAGGTACAAAGATTATCATCATCAGGCGGGTTTAGTTTCTTCCACATCACCTGAGGTACAACACCAAACATGGCACCCCCATCCAGCTTGAAAAAACCACAGTGTACTTCTTTTAAAATCATATCATTTTATCATGACTACATTAACAACAATCAGCTCATCAGGAAAACCCAATTCCATTGGATAACTGAGATGATACTTCACTGTATATACACCAGGATTCAGTTCCTGATCAGCCTTTCTTCCATCCCACCACTGCGTAACAGCATTAAGAGGCTGATCGCCTATCTCAAAAACTATTGATCCCCACCTGTCATATATCTCAAAACTCTCGAGAAAAAGCAGATTATCCTCACTGGCAAACAACCCAAAATTCCGCTCTCTTGCAGAATTCATATCAAAGATCGTAGGTACATAAACTCTGAATCTCTCCGGACAATTAAGATTGAATTCTGGATCATTTGCTGGCAAACAGTTATCACAAATATCCAAAATTGCAGTTCCGCCCTCTACACCATTGCAATCAAAACAAGTCTGATCAAACAACACATCTGTCGTATCCAGACAGACACCACAGACATCTATCATCGCAGGTCCATTAGGTACTCCAGCGCAGTCTTGGCAAGAGAAATTAAAGTCAGGGTCGCTCTGCTCCAAGCACATGCCACAATCATCTAGAACCGAGTCTCCACCTATTACATTATTACAATCGCAAAGTCCGAGATTAATAATATAGGGCACCGTGTCAGCAGGGCAGATAAGGTGATCAAAGTTTACAATATAATTCAACTCTACCTGGCCCTCCAAGCCTAGTGGATTAAAAGTAGAATCCATCACTCCAAGGCCTCTCCAGACACCTGCACTCTCATCCATCACCAAGGCATTCAGATTTATCAATGTATCAAAACTGGTACACAGACTATAAGGGAAATCCATGAGTAAAGCTCCACAGAAACAATTGGATCCATCCACCCCGAATACTCTAGCAATATCCAGCCCAGGTATGCAGCCTCCCGAATTCAGACCTATTATCCTAACGGCTTTCACCACATCATCGTAAGGATAATCAGCCAAATCGAAGCTATTGATTTTAGCACCATTTATAGTATCCAGATAGAAAAAATTGACACCATCAGGACTGACGAACAAGTCTCCGAACTCCTGCCCACCGCCTATCTCTTCTATAAACAAGTCATCCTGTCCTGGAGCATCAAAGACCAAGTTGTCCTCGAACCCCAAAGTAATATAGCTACCTGTCGGCAAGGCCACTATCGTATCATTATCACCCAAGGCGACTTCAGGATTCAACTCGAACAAATTGCAGCCATGAATGACAGGATTATTGCCATAGAAAGAACTGAATTCAGGATTGGCACCGCTATAGAAAGCATCTAACACGACGTCTGCATATTTGATCTGACCATACGAAGTAGCGACACTCAACGATGAGATGAGTAGTAAAAAAAGTAAAGTAGTTTCGGAAATAATTTTCATTCTATCCTAATTGGATATCCATCCATGTCATATAAGAATTGTTCACTTCCAGCCCTACACTACTGATCATGGGAATCTCATAAGGATGATTGGCATTGAGATATTTTATGGCTGACTTTTTCTTCTGTAGACTGGTTTTAAAACTTATTTTATATTCTGTCTCTTGGAGAAATTCCCCTTTCCATCTATATTGACTGACGACTTTCTGGATATTACTACAGACTATCAGATTATTCTCTATCATTTCTTTCCCTAACTTCAACGCGTCATTTTCAGTAGCGACATTGGTAGTGATAATAGTAATCATAGGGCGAGTATTTCTGCCATCTGAATGACTTTTTCTTCGGGCGATTTAGATTTATTTATGGCATCTTGGAAACTGGTATATTCTATATTCTGATTCACTAATCCTATTGCAAGATTAGTTTTACCCTCTACTAGCGCTTTCACTCCATGAAAAGCTAATTTGCTGGCCAGTACTCGATCACTCGCTGTAGGCGCTCCGCCACGTTGCAAATGTCCGATTACTGCCGTTCTCACATCCATATCCACTTCTTTGGCCACAGTTGCCGCAATTTCTGAGGCAGTACCATTCTTATTACCTTCTGCTACAATTACCAGATTGAATAATTTATTCCTACGACCAGCTTGTTTCAATTGAGCTATGAAATCCTCGATGGAATCTTCCCTCTCTGGTAAAAATACGCTAGTAGCTCCACTTCCTATACCTGTATGCAAGGCTATGTAACCACTATGTCGTCCCATAACCTCTATGAAAAACAACCGAGAATGAGAATCCGCGGTATCTCTTATCTTATCTACTGCCTCTACCGCTGTATTGATCGCTGTATCAAATCCGATGGTATAATCCGTTCCGTAGATGTCATTATCTATGGTTCCTGGCAGTCCCACTGTCTGTATGCCATGTTCTTCTGTCAGAAACTTAGCCCCTGTATAGGATCCGTTTCCTCCTATCACTATAAGCCCAGAGACATCGTGTTCCTTCAGGATCTTGGCAGCTTGAGCGCGACCTTCCACTGTTCTGAACTCCTTACTTCTAGCTGTTTTAAGGATAGTCCCTCCTCTGTGGATTATATTCGCAACGTTGGCATTTTTCAGCGATTTCAGATCACCGTGGATTAACCCATCATAGCCTCTATATACGCCTACGACTTCTTGACTATAATAACTAGCTGTTCTGACAACCGCCCTTACCGCGGCATTCATTCCTGGAGCATCACCTCCAGAAGTCAGAACCGCAATTTTACTTTTTCCCATATTATTCTATTAGTTATTATTGTGGTAATATATCAATCCATCTATCGGATTACTTACAACTTTATCAATGGTGACGTTATGTTGTTTAGCCACGACCTTTAATTCATTTTCAAAATGAGCAGCAATAGATCCGACAAAATTTAATTTGTACCCCATATGATTTTTAATTGGCAATATTTGATTAACAAAAAAACTTTGAAATGTTTGATTCAAAATGCTGTGCTTTAACTCATTGCTACAAATATTAAGAAACTTTGAAAGTCTAGCTGTTTCAAAATTCGGTCTGTCAGATTCATATATTCGAAATAGAAAATCCGCCTCTCCGTTAATATATTTTTCTGCAAATTGGCCTTCATCATCTGCTGACATATTACCTGTAAAATAAGCTCTTATCAGACACTTTCCTATATGGAATCCTGATCCATAATCCCCGAACATGTAGCCTAAGGCCTTAAAAGATTGTATGATATCTTTTCCATCAAATACCACGGTATTCGTCCCTGTACCCAGAATCGAAACGATGGATTCCTCATTATGAGATATGGATCTCGCCGCTGCAAGTATATCATGTTCCAGCCATATCTCTTGCGCTCCAAAATGACTTTCCATATGCTTTCGCAATAAGTCTTTTGCTACCGCACTCGATACTCCAGCTCCATAAAAATGAATGGATTCCAGCTCCATATCTCTTGGCACCTCATAATTATGGACCGACTTCACACTAGAAGGATTGGATGTGGGATTGATTCCAGCTAATACTTGCTTATCCACTACTTTTCCATCATCGGTGACTACCCAAGTTGACCTAGTGGCACCGCTCTCTATGATTAATTTCATATTTATAGTATTAACGTCTCATCTTCTCTTACCGATGGACAAAAGGTAAAGAAGTATAGCTATTTTCGTCCCAAAATTAAGATAAAACACTGTTTTCAATGGAAAAAGTCACAGTTATAGGTGCAGGGACCATGGGTAATGGAATCGCACACGTATTTGCCATGAACGGCATTAAGGTCTCACTAGTGGACGTAAGCTCCGAAAAGCTAGAAGCAGCACTCAAAACCATAGATAAAAACCTTTGGCGCATGGTCGCAAAGGAAAAGATAAAAGAAGAAGATAAGCAACAGACTATCGATAATATCACGACCCACACCTCTGTAGAAGCTGCAGTAAAGGATGCAGATCTTGTGGTGGAGGCAGCTTCAGAAAAACTAGAAGTGAAACTGAAGATATTCGAATCTCTGGATCAGCATGCTCCAGCAGGATGCATTCTAGCCAGTAATACATCGTCAATATCCATAACCAAGATTGCCTCTGCCACTAATAGACCTAAGCAAGTGATCGGTATGCACTTCATGAATCCAGTACCCGTTATGAAACTCGTGGAGATAATAAGAGGTTATGCCACAGATGACGCTACAGCTGACGCTATAATAGAACTCTCCAAGAAACTCAACAAAATTCCTGTAATTGTAAATGACTACCCAGGCTTTGTCGCTAATAGAATCTTGATGCCGATGATCAATGAAGCCATATGCACCTTGCATGAAGGGGTGGCTGGCGTAAAGGAAATAGATACTGTAATGAAACTGGGTATGGCACATCCGATGGGCCCTCTACAACTAGCAGACTTCATAGGTCTGGATATCTGTCTCTCGATTCTGAGAGTCTTGCACGATGGCTTTGGTAATCCAAAATATGCTCCTAGTCCGCTGCTGGCGAATATGGTGATGGCCAATAAACTAGGTCGTAAGAGCGGAGAAGGTTTCTATGAATACAACAGGGAAACCAAAGACGTAAAGGTTTCCAGCTCATTTGCCTAAGACCGGTTGTCACATTATCACAAGTATAGCTTATTCCTTTTCTTTTCAATCTTACTTGGAATTTCCTGTAAGCAAGTTGATACTAAGAATACTGCGAATGCCATCGTGACTGAGGCAGCTCAGTTCAATATAGATCCCGAAGCCCTATTCACCCCATTACAAAATACTGTTCCATTAGATTATGATACTAGTAGATGGTCAGAAATACTTGTCTCTGCAACTGTGGAACTAGATCTAAAATATGCAACGCAAGATAATTTCACCGAACAAATCATCTATCCCTGCGCTCGATGTTTTTTACATCCCAGAGTTGCCTCCACGCTGATGGAAATCAATGAACAAGCCCAGAACGAAAAAGGTTGGCACATCAAATTATTTGATTGTTATAGACCTGTCCCTGCTCAGCAAAAGCTGTGGGCTATCCTACCCAATGCCACCTATGTGACTAATCCCGCTATAGGCTCCATGCACAGTAGGGGAGTAGCGGTGGATTTGACCTTGGTAGATAATGGCAGGAAAGAAATAGATATGGGAGCATCTTTTGATCACTTCGGTAGAATATCTAGACATGACTACACGGGACTACCGTCTGATATTCAGCAGAACCGAACCTATCTGAAAGAACTAATGACGGCATATGGATTCAATTCCATTAAGAGTGAGTGGTGGCATTACAGCTTCTCGGGTACAGCTAGTGGGCTGAGCGATTGGGAGTGGCCTTGTGAGTAGGGTTTTCCATCTTTGCCCAGCTCATTCAGAATCCGACTCAAACCATTCATCCAGGAATATCTCATCCTTGAAATCATCGATCTCTCTTCTTTCTCTTTTGGTGGGTCTGCCCGCGCCACGCTCTCTTCGTTCAGGAGGAGCCTTTCCTATAAACCAATCTTTGAACTTATTGAGCTCTTCTTCGGGGGTCACATTGTCATAACAAGGCTCTGCTAAAGTTGCTGAAACACGTCTGGGGATCAGTTCATTGATCTTGAATTCCAGCATGTAACCATCTTTTCTGACATCCAGTTTATCACCAGGCTTGATGAGTGTGGAGGGCTTGACAGTATTTTCTCCTATCCTTATTCGGCCTTTCTTACAGGCATCAGTCGCTTTGGAACGGGACTTGAATATGCGGACATTCCATAACCACTTATCCACCCTCATTTTCTCGTTAGGCATTCTTGTAGTCTATTTGCGGTGGCTCTTTGAGAGTGGGGTAGTTTTCCTTCAGTGACTTGAGCTTAGCGAGCACCTTAGTCGCCACGTAGTAATTTCGGTACCATCTGGAATCTGCTGGAGTGATATGCCATGGAAGGTCAGAACGGTTGATGACATCTTGATAAGCATTCATGTACTTCCTCCAGTGCTTGCGCTCTTCCCAGTCACCATCATTATGCTTAAAGTTTTTCTCCGGCTCCTCTATGCGTTCAGTGAGCTTTTCTTTCTGTCGCGCTTTACTGAGATGGAGATAGAATTTCATGACAATGGTATCATTGTCTTCCACTAGCAAATTCTCAAATGCATTAATGGAATTGATTCTGTTGTCTACTTTTTTCTTGTTGATCCAGTTATGGACACGTTGAATGAGCACATCTTCATAATGTGATCTCACAAATATTTTCACCTCTCCTTTCGCAGGTACTTGCTTATGCGCTCTCCACAGGAAATCGTGAGCAAATTCTTCGTCCGAAGGCTTCTTGAAAGAATAGGCACTGACCATAGTGGGTGGGGTGGCAGAAAACACAGCTTTGGATACACCATCCTTACCACTAGAGTCCATACCTTGCAGGACCACTAGCAAACTGTATTTCTTATTGGCAGACATGATTTTGACCAGATCTGCTATTTCTTCCGCTATTTTTTTTGTTTCCTTCTTTATTGTTTTCTTATCCAACTTTACAGGTGCAGTCGTCGGTATTTCAGATAGAACAATCTTTTTTCTTCTAGCCACTAGATGCGCATTTTTTTTCTTTTCACTAAATAAGTTTGTAATACTGGGACAAACCCTTTTCGAATATCGGTCTCTATGAAATCAATTTTGAATTGCAAGCACTTCATTCGCAGTGTCTCAGTATAAGAGGCAACTTTCTCCTGATAATATTCCCTGACTTGGTTGGATTGCAACTTGACGCGTTCTCCACTTTCCATGTCTATGAATTCATGAGGCCGATTATCGAACTCAAACTCTTGCTCATACTTCTTATCCGTCACATGGAACAAAACGACTTCGTGCTTATTATATTTCAAATGCTGCAACGCCGAAAATAAAGCATCTGGATCATCAGCTCTATCGAACATGTCACTGAAGATTATCACCAAGGATCGCTTGTGGATACTGTCTGCAATCCTGTGCAAAGTTTCTACAACAGCCGTTTTCTTATTATCTACTTCATCTTTGATCAACTTATCCATGTAAGTCATCAATAAGCGGTAATGTGTAGTGGAAGATTTTGCCTTGGTATGAACATGAACTTCCTCATCAAACAGGCTTATGCCAAATGCATCCCTTTGTCTCTTCAACAGGTTCATCAGCGACAGCGCTGCAAGGGAACTCCATTGCAACTTGTTCAACTCATTGTCCTTTCTATCCTTAGGAAAATACATGGAAGAGGAAGTGTCTATGACTATCTGTGCCCGAAGGTTCGTCTCTTCCTCAAATTTTTTGACAAATAGCTTGTCTGTTCTCGCATATACTTTCCAGTCAATGAGCTTAGTGGATTCCCCAGGATTATAAAGTCTGTGTTCAGCAAATTCCACGGAGAACCCATGAAATGGACTTTTATGAAGGCCGATGATAAAACCTTCTACCACCTGATTAGCCAAAAGCTCAAGATTTTCCAGTTGCTTGAGGTCAAAATTGTCGAAAAAATTCAAATGCTTGTATTTATTTGGATTCAGCCAAAGATAGGGTATGCCCAATAAAAAAGCTCTTAATCATATGACTAAGAGCTTTAATATGTATTATTTTAACTGTAGACTACATGTGTGCAGCCATTTTCTGTTCCAATACTGCTTTAGTAGTAGCACCTACGTGCTTATCCACAACCTCTCCATTTTTTATCAATAAGATGGTAGGAATACTTCTTACCCCATATTTTGTGGAAACTTCAGCGTGGTGATCTACATTTACCTTTCCTATGACAGCTTTACCTTCATATTCCTTGGCTAGATCATCGATGATAGGTGTCACCATTTTACAAGGTCCACACCACTCAGCCCAAAAGTCCACTACTACTAATTTATCCGAATCCAAAGCTGATTCTTGGAAATTGCTATCTGTAAATTCAAATGCCATAATTGCTTTAATTTATTTTTGTTAGTGTTGTTGTACATAAAAAAGAACGCCTGGACCATTCCAAAGGTTTCGTCAAAAGTAAGAATGTGAAGCTTAATAAGTCAACTGTCGGGGGTATAACATTAGGATTAGTCATCATATTTAACCTCTTATTCACACAATTCAAGGGTTTCTATGAAGTAGTCTATCAGAACGGCCTGTTCCAAGTCTGGCGAGTTTTGCATGATTTCACCTTAGGTTTACTGCCCATCCCTTCATTATATCTCATCGTTCCAGCATTTTTCTATTACTTTCTCAAAGGTCAATTTGGGTCAGTGAAGCAGTTCTTCATAGGTCTTATCACCTCCATCATCTGGATCATCAATCTATTCTACATACTCTGGGGATTCAATTATACGCAACCCAGCTTATACACCTCCCTCGACATGACGCCGCTCTCCTTGGATGCGCAGTACGTCAAAAAAGCCTTCCTAAGACAAACCGCAATACTAGAACACCTGGCACCTGGTACCACCACTGACCAGGATTTCAAATCCCAAGAAAATCTCATCAGAAAAACCCAAGAAAAACTCTTGTCTGACTGGGGTCTATCGACTATGGGAAAAGTCCGTATCCGAAAAGTACCCTCTGGAAGCTTACTGAGAATAAGAACCTCAGGCATCTACATACCCCACGCTATGGAAGGGCACTTGGATAGAGGCCTGTATGTCAAGCAACACCCCTTCACCCTCGCTCACGAGATGGCACACGGGTATGGCTACACAGATGAAAGTGTCTGTAATTTCATTGCCTACCTCACATGTATGGAAAGTGGTGACATCAATATCAGATACAGTGCCGAGTTAGCTTACTGGAGGTATCTGAGTCGGTATTTTGCACAGTCCCATCCAGAAGAATGGAAGCTCCTCTATCCTGACTTACACCCCGTTCTGTTACAAGACTTGAAAGAAATTAAAGCCCATATCAATAAATACAGAGATATAATGCCTGTCATGCGAGATGTCATCTATGACAATTATCTCAAGTCACACGGTGTAAAGGCTGGTATCAAGAGTTATGATCAGATGATAGAATTGATTGCGGCGTGGAATGCGAAAAATGGGTGAACGATCTATCCTCTGGTTGGTAAGAGTACAACTTGCTTTGTAGTGAGAGAACTACAGTAACCTGTTCTGAGCGAATTCAGTGAGATGAATGGATTAGCTTCACTCACTCCTCTTCTTCAAGTGCTGGTACAGTTAATGTTTCTTCCACTTCTCGTAACCTTGTCTTACAGAAGGCGAGCAACTCATTAGCCTTGGTGACCTTGGCGCTGAGCTTGTCTATGGAGATGGATTCTCCTTGTAGATCGTCGAGAATTTTTTGCAATTCTTGGAAGGCTTTATCGTAACTTTTCTTGGCCACTTAGTTTTGATTTACGTTGAGAATGCCGTCGCTGAAAATAAGTTCCAGTTCGGCAGGTGATTTTGTGATGGAGGCTTTAGTAGTTCTATAGGTATCGTTTTGCTTTACCAGTGCATAGCCACGGGATAAAACTTGCTCTGGTGACAACACATGCAGCAAGTCTTCTGCCGCTTCTAATTTGTAAGCTTCTTTTTCCAGTAGGGTATATCCTAATCTGTCTATCGTGTCATCGAGATTATCGAGCATTTGCTCATGAAGAGCCAGAGTGTGATAGGGGATCGTTTGAAGTTTTTCTTCTATCAGCAATAGCTCATCTCTGTGGGATCTGATCAGCTCTTGCACTTCAAAAAAGATATCGCTTTCCAAACTTATAATCTCCGACTCAAAAACGCTGTTATGTTCCACTAGCCAGTCAGCTACTGCAGTCGGTGTCTTGAGCACAGTGTGGGCGACCATATCAGAAATCGACAAGTCTATGTCATGTCCTATACCTGTCACTACAGGGACCAGAGAATGGGCGATGGCCGTTGCGATGTTGTAATTATCAAAAGCCGCCAAGTCCAACTTAGATCCACCACCTCTGATGATGGCGATCATATCATAGCCTTCAGACTGAGCCAACTCTATAGCCTTGACAACTTCACGTTCTGTCTTAGGGCCTTGCATGGCGGATTGCAAAAGACTGACCTTGTAACAGTAACCATAAGGATTCTCTTTTAACTGCTGTACAAAGTCCTGATATCCCGCTGCTGTTTTTGATGAGATCACGGCTATGTGCTGGAGGATACGGGGTAATTTCCTTTTAGCATTTTTTTCCATCAGTCTTTTCGACTTCAGCTGCTCGATGGTTTTCTGACGATTCATCTCGAACTGCCCGAAGGTGTAAGCAGGATCTATGTCCTCAATATTCAGGCTTAGGCCGTAGCGTTCACTATAGGTTATATTGACCTTGAGTTTGACTTTGGTGCCATCTTGTAGGATGGAATCCACCAGTGCTCCTAGCTTCTTCTTGATGAATAGAAATTGTCTATACCAGATATTTCCTGAATTCCTGGCGATGATCTCATCCGAGTCCTCTGCTTTCTCTATCAGATCCAGGTAGATATTCCCGCGAGAATTGGATACGGAGTTAAGCTCACACTCCACCCAGAAGGGCTCTTCAAAGTTAAGGGCTAATACCCGCTTAACATACTGATTGACTTCATATAGGGAAAATGCTTCCAACTCTCACGTTTAGACTGCTAAAATAGGAAGCTTATCATATTAATAAGGATATTTATATGAAAAGGACCCAATGGGCGCAAAGAGTCTAATACTTACCTCCCAAAAGTATTGTTGTTCATTAGACAATCTTCCACACTGTTGCTCAGGAGCATTTGCACTCGGATCGTAATTATAACCGTAAAGCCCTTTCAATACTTGTAGCTATTGTTGCGGTGAAAGGTAAAGAGGCTATCACAATTTCTTGCAATAGCCTCTATTATGTTATTTCTTAATTCAGGGCATATTAACGACCGAAAGTATTGATATTTTCTAGCACAAAACTCAACTTCCCGCATTGCTCTTTGGGAGCAGTAGGGTCAGGCTCATATCTATAGCCATAGAATCCCTTGAGCACTTGCTTTTTTTGAGACTTGGTCATATTGGCATTAGTCTCCATTTCCAAAAGTTCTGCATACACGACTGAGCCACCTTTATTTATACAAATCTTAGCAACTATTCGCTTTCCCTCTTGATTTCCGAAACCTACAGCAAGTATTTCTTTGAAATTTCTATGGATCACTTTCCTACCGAATACCCCTCGGCCAGATCCATCGTATTTTCCTTCTCCCAGACCACCTGATCCGATACCACTATCTCCATCGTTACCAGATTTGTCACTTCCTTTGCCTGTACCAGTTTCACCTTTTCCTGTACCTCCAGGTTTTCCATCAGATCTGGAAGGTTCTCCTTTCTTATTCCCTTCATCCTTGGAGCCTCCTGCTTTGGGTTTGATTTTATCGAGGACACTGCCCATCTTATCTAGAATAGAAGTGTTCTTCTTAGGTGCAGGTTCTGGATCGGGGACAGGTTCCGGATCAGGTGCTGGTTCTGGCACATCCTCCAGCTCTGCATCTTCCACTTCTATTTCATCTTCTACTGCTACAACATCAGTCTCCATATCATCCAAGGTCGCTGAGACTATCTCAGTGGGTGTGGGTGGGGTAGGTGTCGGCGTAGGCTTAGGCTCTTTAATCTCTGGTTCGGTAGTTTCCAGAGGTTTCAGCTCTACTTCTTCTATTTCTGCAGGTTTATCCGCAGTCTCTTTGGCAGCACCTTCTGTTGATTGCGACTTGGTACTATTGGAACTTTCTGTGAAGTCCTCCAACTTTTCAGGCTCTGGCTCCACTATCTCCTCAAAATTGATGGCAACCACATACTGATGATCAATTGCCTTGTCGTTAGGGCACTTGAGAAAAAAGGCCAACAGCAAAAGCAACAAATGCACGCCGATGGCAATTCGGGTACTCTTTCGCTTTCTGGCTCTATCCAGTAATTCTTCCTCCACCTGAATAGGCTGGTGGTTTAAAGTCATATCATTCGCCATAATTCGTCTTTTTATTATAGACTCTTATTCAGTAATAAACTTTGTTAAGAACCTCTTAAAATATGGATATTGGGTAGTATTATTTGTCTTATCAGTCCAAAATCACTCCACCTTGCTTCTTAAACGTCTTCTTTACACAACAATGTACAGTATATGACAAGTTTATCAGTAAGATATTTGTCTTGAGACGAAGTTAATCATATTAAGACAAAACATATATGTATAAGCTTAATGTTTAACTTTATTCTTTATTAGTCATTTTTCACAATTCTTCCGAATGCACTCCTATCCATTGATCAGACTACCTCTAACTATCTTGGCTTTGTTCCTTATGATGACTTATTGTCAAGGTCAGGATTATTCCTCGTTCACTTGTCCGGTAATAATTGATGGCAATGAGCTCAAATTCCCTTTTACTGGTGGATTTGACTCACCTCAGTTCTCTCATTGTGACTTTAATATGGATGGGGTCAAGGATTTGTTTGTATTTGACAGACGTGGGTCGGTGCCTATGATATTTGAAAGAACAGGTACTGGACTATCAGAGGGTTATACTTTTACCAGGGAACACAAAGGGTCATTGCCAGACTCCCTGGTACAATGGGCCTTCATGAAGGACTTTAATCGAGACGGCGAATATGAATTATTCTGTGCGCCTACCTATTTGGGTTATTCGGGCATACAACTGTACCAAAGCTCATTAAAACAAGATGGACAATGGTCTTTCCAATATCAGCAAATGGGCCCAGGCATCAAAGACCTTGTTAACTTCAGAAATCCTAATGGTGTGGACACCAATATCACGGTCCCATTCACCGACATTGCTGATATTGTCGATGTGGACTTTGACGGTGATTTGGATGTGCTGTCATTTGACTTAGGAGGTTCCTACATTGCTTATTATCGAAATTTACAAGAGGACAAAAACCTGTCGCTCGACACGATGGACTTCATACTGGAGGACAGATGTTTCGGTAAAATAAAAGAAGCGGGGCTCGATGCATCTTTGTTCCTGAGTAATAATCCCAATGATTGTGCAGTAGGTTTAAAGGATGAAGCTGAACCTGATTTGAAATCTGGTGGGGCACATGCGGGTAGCACCATAATGGCGTTTGACGAAGATGATGATGGTGATCTGGAATTGTACCTAGGGGATCTCAATACTACTACGTTGGTGGTCGGAAGAAACGGGGGTAATGCTCAAGCCAACTGGATAACCTCATCCAATGATTCATTTCCCACCTATGACCAGTTTTCTGACTTGCCTTATTTCTCGTCTGCTTTCAGGGTGGATGTCGATGGGGATGGCCTGGACGACATGGTTTCCAGCGTGAATAACCTTACAGCTAGCCAGAACGTAGATAATACCTGGTTGTATTTGAATACTGGCAATAATTCAAGTCGTTTCGATTTTGAGCAAAAGAATTTTCTTGCAGACGAAACCATTGATCTAGGCAGCTATTCTGCTCCAGTATTTGTAGATGAGAATGCTGATGGCTTGATGGATATAATAGTGGGGAGTGGCGGTTATTTTTCCGTGACTCAGTCACCTCCTGATATGGTACTACAATTGTTCAGAAATACAGGAACTGCGACCAGCCCCAGATTTGAGCTAGTCGATAAGGACTATCTCAAGCTGAGCACTTACACCTCAACAGGAGCTTTCAGGCCAGTGCCTGCCGCTGGTGATCTAGATGGTGATGGTGATGATGACATTATCATTGCCGTATTCGACGGCTTCTTACTTTACTTCGAAAACATAGCAGGTCCAGGTCAGCAGATGGTTTTCGGCAATCCAAAGTTCGGGACCAGTGATGAGCCTGGGTTTCAGGGTATCCGTGGTAACAAACTGGGAAAACCCACAATCCATGATGTGAACAAAGATGGTCTGGGAGATATAATAATTGGGCAAGAATTTCTCAAAGCAAATTTTCAAGACCCCAATAATAATTACTTTGGATCTGTATCCTATTATGAAAACATAGGGAGTGTAGGGAATCCAGTATTCGAGTCGGATATCAATAAAGCCCCTAATAATGCTGCTCTCGGAAGAATGAATTCCCAAAAATTTCTTTCTACCAACTCATCAGTTCTTTCTGCACCAGAGTTCGTGGAAGTTGATGGAGAATTACAGGTATTAATAGGAAGTAAAGATGGCTGGATCAAGCGATATGGATTTGACGAGGATGATTACAGTACTAAGTTTCCTCTATTGGATTCTATTGTAGGTGGAATAGATGAGGGTACGAGAAGTACATTGACGACGGCTGATATCGACAATGATGGCTATCTGGAATTGCTTATGGGCAATATCAGAGGCGGACTCAGTTTCTTCAACACAGATCTGATGAGTACTGACAGCAGTGTGGCTATGATGCCTAATGTGAATCGTCTAGATCTATTCCCTAATCCTGCAGGTAACAGCATCACGATCACTCATTCAGAGAACTTGGAAATCCAAACTTTCACCGTGATGAGCGTGGATGGAAGAATTGTCAGCAGCTCAAGATACATCGACAATCAGATTGATATCAGTAAATTAATGAGTGGCATATATTTGCTACGATTCGAAACTTCTGCTGGACAGATGGTCAAACGTCTGGTCAAAATCTAATTCAGGCAATAGAGTTGTCTAGTGAATATTAATAAGGGATTGGTAGTCAACGGTGAATGATATCGAAGGACGACTGCAGTAAGTCCTAGGTCATATCTGTTGTTAAGGGTTGGTGTTCTTATTGATTTTATCTTTAATTGTTTCCTTTAGCTCTATTATGAGATTTACATAACAATTCACAATTTTCAATATCTGTAGCTCCTCCTTTGCTCCATGCAGTTACGTGGTCTGCATCCATATCTTTAATTGCCCATATTTTACTTTTATTTGAATCATGTCCTATTGCACAATAAGAGCAATTAGAAATTTTATTTTGTTCTGCATTTTTAGTTTGCATAGCATAGACCGTTCTTTTAGTAACTTCATCAAATACTCGGATATTTAGCAGATTTGTTTTTATGGATCCACCTAAAATATATTCAAATATTCCATTCCTTTTCTTTATAAATGGATCTCCATAAAGTCTTTGAACTTCTAGTGAAACTTTGGTTGGATTGTATGCTGTTTTATGGTATTCTTCATATAACCGTCCCCATTCTAATCCACACATTTCTTTTTCAACATCAATAAAAACACCGCTTGCCCATTCAATCACTGTGTTAAAATAGGTTTGCAATTCCTTTATGTTTTCATCCCATCTATTTTTACTCATGTATGCTACGATGTTTCCTTGACTTACCCAGTTCAAAGCACATCTAAAATAGTCTTGCCTATCTGCACTTCCCTTAACATAAGCACTCCATTTTTGAATATTTGCATTTTGACTATTACTGAATTCTGCTTTAGATAGAGATACAAAAGGTCCTGAAAATATTGCATTGTTTAGTTCTTGATCATTTAAAGGAACACCAGCAATATTAATTGTTCGAAACCAATTTTTAATTTCACTTTCTTCGCCTTCACATTCGTATATTGTCAATTTAGTATCGAGAATAGTTTTTTGCTTATCCTGAGAAATTCCACTAAAATATTGTTCACGTCCATTCTCATCTTTGAACGCAAACTTGTTAGTTACAAACCTGCCAAAACTTGTGATTCTTTGTTGCCCATCTAGTATTTCAAATTCGTCTTCATTTACTTTTACGAAGTAAATTAGACCGAGTGGGTAATCTTTAAGTAATGAGTCAATTACTGCAACATCTTTTTTGCCATCTGCATATATGTAATTACGTTGATATTCAGGCTGTATTGTCAATTTTCCAGAAAGTCCAAATAGGCCTTTACCCTCAAGTTTATTGTAAACAAAACCCTGACAAATATCTCTCACCGTAATATCGGTTCTTAAATTAGTTTTCATTTGATATTACCTTTTCCTTATTAAAATTCTTTTATACACATACTTTCCGTTTATTTTTCCGTTCCAAGTATTGCCATGATAATCCAATGAGTAATTGTATCCACCTACGATTTCAAATTGGTCAGGATTATACTTATCAAGAAATGTGATTGGAACTCCCATAACTCCTTCGTAATCATCAGGAATAGCATCAGTAAATGGCACTTCTATTGCATCATAGTTGTCATATTTTTGGTACTCTTTGCCTTTTACTTTTTTATGGGAACTAAATTTAATGTTATCCTTCATTGTCATCAATGGTAATTGTTTATGCCTTTTACCATGATCTAAATTTGTCAGCCATAGGCAATTATTAGTTGACACGATTCTATTTCCATCTTCATCTATTCTCGCTTCTGATCCGTATAATTCATATGTTTTTGGCACTATGAATCCAGATATCCACCTTCCCATTCCAGTTCCAAGCCATAATTTATTTTCCTTGATTAGTGGAAATATTTCTTTGTAAGAAATGGCATTTATATTTCCAATTATTAAGAATTTCTTATCGTATTTTAAAAGCTGGCTTACATATTCACGAAATAGACTAAATGGTGGATTTGTTATTACAAAATCTGATTGCTTCAACAATGATATTGATTCTTCGTTTCGAAAATCTCCATCTCCCTCTAATGGAGCCCATTCATTCTTTTTATTTTCTTTTAATTGTAGTGCCACATCTTTGAGACTAAACTCTCCATCACCATCAATATCACCTACATTATTTATGATAAATCTGTTTGCTGTTTCTTTTAGACGTCCTTTTAGTTTTTTCTTAACCTCGCCTTTACCGAATAGTTTGAGCTGCGTATTTGCTATCGGAGATGGTTTGTAACTTGTTGTAATTAGCTGTTTTAGTCCGAGCCTATCAAAATTAAGGACGAAATATTTAAAAAAGTTGCTCTCAAAAGGATCGTCACAATTGCAGTAAATAATTTTGCCTTTAAATACATTTGCATCATACTCTAAATATGCCGTAACTTCCTTTTGAATATCTATAAATTGAGTATAGAATTCATCGCTTTTCGATTTCTTTGCTTTATGCAGGAGTTTGTTTGTTGCATTTCTCGCCATACTTTTTCTATTTCTATTTTAAGATAGAGTAATTAAGAATATTTATTCATTCATGTATTCTTTTTAATTCACTTGCCCATAACTGAATAATAGACTTCCTATCCTGACCATGGTAGATCCGGACTTTACTGCCAGCTCATAGTCACCGGACATACCCATGGATAAAACCTGGAATGCTTCCGAGGTAAAGTGATGTTCCTTGTATTCTTGGTAGATTGACTTCATTGTGGCGAATTCTTGTAAGGTGATTCCCTCATCATCTGTAAAGGTGCCCATACCCATCATACCTTTGATCTCCACATTTTCCAATGCCTTGAGCTCGTCCACAGCCTCTGCCAGTTGCTCTGTATCCCAACCATACTTACTATCTTCCATTGCGATCTTGACTTGAAGCAATATGGGTATTATCCTCTGATTCTTGGATCCTTCTTTAGATATTTCCTGAGCAAGAGAGAGACTATCCACAGAATGAATCAAAGAGACGAAAGGGGCGATATACTTCACCTTGTTCTTCTGAAGATGCCCGATAAGATGCCATGCTATATCCTGAGGTAATTCGCTCTGCTTAGCTACTAACTCTTGAACTCTGTTCTCTCCGAAAATACGCTGACCTTGGTCATATAACTCCATGATGGCAGCATTCGATCTAGTCTTGGACACGGCAACAAGTACCACATCCTCATCATCCAGAAAAGTTTTTAATTTTTGATACATAGGGCTAGAAAAGACCGTAAAATTGAGAATTGATCTGCTGGACTATTTTTCCAAAATCTTCCGGATTACCTAGAAAATCTGTCTGATCACAATCAATGACCATCAGTTTGCCACGAGAATAAGTCTTGATCCAATCGTTATACTTCTTATTGAGTCGTTTCAGATAATCCAAGGATATGTTGCCTTCGTAATCACGTCCACGTTTCTGTATATGTCCCACTAGCGTAGGAATGGAAGCTTTGAGGTAAATGAGCAGATCGGGTGGATTGATCTGAGACGTCATGATATCAAACAAGGTTCTGTAATTATCGAAATCCCTCTGATCCATCAAGCTCATCTCATGTAGATTGGGCGCAAAGATATTGGCATCCTCATATATCGTCCTATCCTGAATGATCACTCTGTCACCATCTTGTATATCAAGTATCTGTCTGTACCGACTATTGAGAAAGTATATCTGCAGATTAAAGGACCATCGATTCATATCATTATAGAAATCGCTGAGATAAGGATTGGCATTGGCATCTTCGTAATGTACCTCCCATCCAAATTGCTTGCCTAACATCTCTGAGAGAGTAGTCTTCCCAGCTCCTATATTTCCCGAAACAGCTATGTGTTTAATTTCGCTCATACCTTGGTTGTACAACAATAAAGATCCTCGTTATGGGGATTGCTCTAAAATTTTGGTTGGTGAAATTAGGGATTTAGACGGAGATAGGAATCAGAACATCTAAATTTGAATTTTAATAGCTAATTATGAGTGAAATTAGAGAAATGAGCATAGATGACAAGACCCTGGATAAGGTCGCAGAACTGGCGATGCTGAGCCCCACTCCCGATCAAAAGACCAAACTGAAGGGAGATCTGGAAAAAATCATAGGCATGATGGCCAAACTAGATGAAGTGGATACCACCGCTTACGAGCCTTGTCGTCAGATTAACGATCATGCTCAAGAACTCAGAAAAGATCAAGTAACATCCAATTTATCCAAAGAGGCTGCGCTTTCCAATGCCAAGCATACCTCAGATGGATTCTTCCTCGTACCTAAAGTTATCAAGCAATGAGTGATTCCAGTATCATATCCATACAGGATATCAAGAAGATATATGTGATGGGGTCTGAAAAGGTGAGAGCTTTGGATGGTGTATCATTAGACATCCACCAGAATGAATACGTAGCGCTGATGGGCCCCTCTGGTTCGGGTAAGTCCACGCTCATGAATTTATTGGGCTTACTGGATACGCCTACGGAAGGGGCCTATGATCTTAATGGACAAGTAGTCAGTCAGATGTCCGATAATGAATTGGCCATAGTCAGAAACAAGGAAATTGGGTTCATTTTTCAGACTTTCAATTTACTGCCTCGGCTTTCTGCACTGGATAATGTCGCTCTTCCACTGGTCTACTCAGGACTCGGCAAGAAGAAAAGAAATGAGAAAGCGGAGGCCGTATTGGATTCTGTCGGACTAGGAGACAGAATAGATCATAAGCCCAATGAGCTTTCTGGTGGGCAACGACAAAGGGTTGCAATAGCCAGAGCATTGGTCAATGATCCCAGCATCATACTGGCAGATGAGCCTACTGGTAATCTGGATACCAAGACTTCCATAGAGATCATGTCCATCATGGAGGACATCCACAATAAAGGCAATACGATCATCCTAGTGACCCACGAGCCTGATATTGCGCTGCATGCCCACCGCATAATCAGATTGCGGGACGGAATTTTAGAGTCAGATCTGGTCAATGAGGAAATAGTTTTGGCTTCAGATCCAGAACATCATTATAATAAGAACTAAAAAAGCTGATTTTTGTGGTTCTAAGCATAACCCATGAAGATCTATACTAAAACAGGTGACAAAGGCCAGACCTCACTATTCGGTGGTCAAAAAGTCAGTAAGACAGATATACAGATAGAGGCTTACGGCACTGTAGACGAATTGAATTCACAGCTGGGTCTACTGATATCAGAAGTCTCTGAACCCTCGCTGGAGCCACTTCTGAAGCAGACGCAGAGCATCTTATTTGATGTAGGAAGTCATCTGGCTTCGGATGGTACGGCGACAGCTCATTTGCCGGAGCTCAAAGAAGACATAGTGCTGTGTCTCGAGAATACCATGGATGATATGACAGCACACCTGCCTCAGCTAAAATCCTTCATACTTCCCGGGGGCAATAGGCGCATAGCATTAGCGCATGTCTGTAGGACCATATGCAGAAGAGCTGAGCGCAGAATCATAGCGCTGGCAGAGCATGGCACGACAGACCTCAGTCTTATCATCAAATATGTCAACAGATTATCTGACTATTTCTTTGTCCTTGCCCGAAAGCTGGCTCTCACAGATGGAGTGGATGAAGTACGCTGGAACCCTAAATAATCCTATTTTCATGTTACACTTAAACCAAGATGGTCCACAATAAGAATGTCACGTCTTACTCATGGAAAGATCTGCCCAAGTTACTTATCGTATTACTGGCGATAACGCTTATCTGCTTATTGTTTCCCAGTCATGACCAAGCTGCTTACAGATATCAGCAAGGGCAGCCTTGGGCTTATGAGGATCTGGCTGTGACACGGCCATTCTCCACTCAAATTGCTAACAACAATCCTAAGGATTCCATCCAAGCACCCCTACAATTGGAATTCTCAGCTGGAGACATCTTAGTCAGAAAAGGGGAGCAAGTCACATCTTCCATGTACAAGTTGCTTAACCAATATTTTGCTCAACCCGTTGATTTCACTGGTCAGCGTTATATCTACTTTTTGGGATATTTTTTATTGACAGCAATGATATTGGGTGCACTGGTGCTATTTTCCATTAAATATTTCCCTCAAATAACTCAGACGACTTCTGGCGTCATCTTTCTTGTGATATGGCCAGTACTTTTCAGCTTTCTAGTGTTTCTCATCAATAAGAATGACACAGTCAGCCCTTATCTGATACCTTTCTGTCTGGTGCCTATCATAGTCTATAATTTCTATGGTGGTCGACTGGCCTTGTTCATCCACATAGTCGTGGTATTGATTGCAAGTTTTCTGAGCGAATTGGGCTATGAATTCACCTTTCTACAGATTCTAGCAGGGATCGTCACGCTGCTTGTCATCACCGAGACGCGGTATTGGAATGTTTTTTTCAGGACCATACTGGTCATCATGCTGACTTATCTTGTGGGTTATCTAGGCTTGGCATTGATTAATTCTGGTTCTCTTAATATGGCAGAATGCAAGACCTTCGGATGGTTAGCTTTTAACTCACTCTTGTTATTATTAGCCTATCCATTCATACCTATTGTAGAAAAGCTATTTGGGTTCACCTCCAGTATTTTGCTTGCTGAACTAGCTGACATGAACAAGCCTTTGCTTAAGGAGCTTTCGATCAAAGCCCCAGGAACCTTACAGCATTCACTACAAGTGGCTAATCTCAGCGAGGCTGCAGCAGATAAGATAGGTGCCAATGGCATATTAGTCAAGACCGCTGCACTATACCATGACATAGGTAAGATGAAGCAACCAGAGCTTTACATAGAGAATAGCAAAGGGGTCAATCATCATGAGAAACTGAATAATTTTGAAAGTGCCAGAATTATCATAGAGCATGTGACCGAAGGTGTGGAAATGGCCAAGAAAGCCAAGCTCCCTAAAGTGCTCGTAGATTTCATCAGAACACATCATGGGACCACGAGAGTAGAGTATTTCTACAGAAATCAACTATCCAGCGAACCTGATAGAGAATTCGACGAGTCGCTATTCAGATATCCTGGCCCAAAACCCACCACCAGGGAAGAGACGATCATGATGATCGCAGACTCACTGGAAGCAGCTTGTAAGAGCCTCAAAAGCCCCACAGGTCAGGATATAGATCAACTAATCAATAAGATCATCGATCACAAGATAGATAATGGTCAACTGAGTGAATCACAATTGACATTCACAGAATTAGCCACTTGCAAAGAAGTCTGGAGTTCCTTACTGCGCAGCATCAACCATGTCAGAATAGAATACCCAAGTGAGGTCAAGCCTTCTCAAGGGTAACTAACAGTGGCCTGAAAGCATGACTTTTATTGACTTCTTAAGCCATTTGCAATTTGCTTTTTCGAGCTCGGTATAATTCTACAGCTCCTACGGTGATAGTTACGAAAAACATGTTACCTATCAAAGTATTCCTGAAGAACGGAATCGCAGCTGCAAAGCAAGCAGACAAGCCAGCGAAGTTCTTAGGATATAGCCCCCCTGTCAACCACGTGCCAAAATTGGTCAAGACAAAGAAGAGTAGGGAAGCCGTAAATCCACCTACCAATATTTTAGTCATACCCTTGGTCTGGGTAAGCGCAAAGCCGATAAGTACGGTAATCATAAATGCGGCATACGTCCACATCATATAGTCAGCAAAAACTATGAAGCCAGTCCTATCTTGAAAGAAAATTCTATTCACCGTGTTATTCAGTATGATATCACTAGCAAACAAAGCAGCCAAAGGAACCAAGAAGGCTAGCCATTTCTTATTCAGATAGAGTCCTCCGAGCAAGGCCATGGCAGCGACAGGAGTCACATTGGCAATGTTAAAGGGTATTAAGCGGTATATAAACCCGATCAATATTAAGGCTGAAGCAAGTAACAATTCCCGATTCTTCATAAAAGCAGATAATTTCCACAAATATCCTCAATTTTTGTCAAATCCAACAGCCGAGGAATCTCTAAGGCAATCGTTACTTTTGCGACAGTGTAAAAGCCAATATTGGTAGAATGTAAAAAGATGAATGTTCATATTAGAAGGATTTAAAGGAAAAAGAGAGTGGTGGCGGTATGTTCTGGTCATTCTGATCGTATTTGTAGGGTATAACATTGGAACCATACCTATGTTGATGGCCTTATGGCGGTCTGTGGCCAACAATCCAGAACTGGAACAAGGAGATGTTCAAAAATTCTTTGAAAACCCTGATTTTGGTCTATTCGGCATAGATTCCAATCTAGGGTTGGTATTGATGCTCTTGATGTTTGTTTCCGCATTAGCGGTATTTTATTTCATTTTCAGGCCTGTGCACGGCAGACAATTCAAGACTGTGATCAGAACAGAGGGTAGTCTGGATTGGGGAAGGATATTTTTTGGGTTTGGGCTATGGCTGAGTTTTTCTCTAGTATTCGAAGTGATAGGCTATTTCCTAGCGCCTGACAACTACACCTTATCCTTGGAACTGAAGCGATTTCTTCCTTTGGTATTAATCTGTATGCTCATACTGCCGATTCAGACGAGTTTTGAAGAGTTATTTTTCAGAGGCTATCTGATGCAAGCGATAGGGACAGCAAGATTCAGTAAGGTACTCACAGTGGTAGGCAGCTGCATTATCACCTACCTAGCGTACAAAATAATAGGCGTGGATTTTCTGCCCTCCAGCGACAACCCAAATCATGCATCACTTGCAAGGACTGCAGCTCAAATCGCTTATGTATTACTTTTTGCCGTATTGGTCTGGGGCAGTAACAATATGTTTGATAGGGAACAATCAAAGAGCGCTCCTTACAATTACAAGATAGTGGCTCTGGTGTTGACTTCTATATTGTTTGGACTCATCCATTCGGCTAATCCGGAGATTGAGAAATTTGGCTATGGAATCATGCAAGTATACTATGTCTCAGCTGGCCTTTTCTTAGGTATCATGACCTTGATGGACAATAGGATGGAACTGGCACTCGGAGTCCATGCAGCAACAAATTTTACTGGAGCTGTTTTTGTTGGTTATGAAGGAGGTGCAATTCAGACTTATAGTTTGTTGAAAACCACTGATCTGGACCCTTATCTCATGACAGGTGGTTTTTTCATGCTTGCGACTTTGTTTCTGCTCATTGCAAAGAAAAAATACGGTTGGGGTTCGTTTGCGCAACTAAATGAGCCTATTTACAAGCCCGATGAGAATCAAGCTTTGAATCATCTATTGGAAAACGGAACCACTTCTAATAATTCAGCATAAATAGAAAATCATGAGATTATATATTTTATTACCTGTTCTAATGCTTTCAGCCGTCTGTGCTCATTCACAAGCCGACAGATGGCAACAGCGGGCTGAATATCAGATGGAGATAAATTTTAACGTTGATGATCACATCTACACTGGAAAGCAGACCATTGCTTATTACAACAACTCGCCAGATACGTTATCCAAGGTATTCTATCACCTCTATCTTAATGCCTTCCAACCAGGGAGTATGATGGATGTCAAATCTCTTACGATAGAAGATCCCGACAGAAGAGTAGGGGAGAGAATAAGCAAATTGAGCCCTAGAGAGATAGGTTATCAGACGGTTTCCAAGTTGACTGCAAATGGAAAAGCGACTAATTTTCATATAGAAGGCACCATACTGGAAGTGAGCCTACCCAAGCCTATCCTTCCTGGAGAAAAGACGATGCTCTATATGGAATTCGAGGCTCAAGTACCGTTGCAGATCAGAAGAACTGGGAGGGATAATCGTGAAGGGATCAGCTATTCCATGACACAGTGGTATCCCAAACTCTGTGAATATGACTACCAAGGCTGGCACTCCAATCCTTACATAGGAAGAGAGTTCTATGGAATATGGGGAGACTTTGATGTTAAAATAAAAATCAACAGAAAATATACTGTAGGTGGAACGGGACAACTCCAGAATATCTCAAAAATGGGCCACGGTTATTCAGATAAAAACACCAAGAAAAAAGGAATATTCAGGAAGAAGAAACTGGAGTGGCATTTCATAGCGAAGAATGTACATGACTTTGCCTGGGCTGCTGATCCTGACTATACGCATTTCAGTAAGAAGACTGATATGGGTACTGAATTACACTACTTCTATCAGGAAAACGATAAAACACAAGACAACTGGATGAACCTGCACAAGGCTATGAATGTTGCGGAAAAATTCATGTCAGAACGATATGGAAAATATCCTTACCCTGTCTATGCCTTCATACAAGGTGGAGATGGCGGGATGGAATATCCGATGGCCACCCTCATCACAGGAGAGCGAAGTTATCCGAGCCTGGTAGGTGTTTCCATACACGAATGGATGCACAGCTGGTATCAGCTGGTACTCGGGACTAATGAAGCCTTGTATGCGTGGATGGACGAGGGCTTTACCAGTTATGCTAGCAATGAAGTGATGAATCATCTCAGAGCCAAAGGTATCGTATCTGGAGATGTAGTGGACAATCCACAATTGAGCTCTGTGAGAGGCTATGCACGATTTGCCAAGTCAGGAAAAGAGGAGCCACTTTCCATTCATGCAGATCATTATGTGTCCAATACAGCTTACGGTGTAGGCGCCTACACCAAGGGTTCTGCCTTTCTCTCCCAGATAGAGTACATAGTAGGGAAGCAAGCTCTGGCAAAGAGTCTCTTGCGTTATTATGATGAATGGAAATTCAAGCACCCTAATCCTAACGACTTTATAAGAGTGGTGGAGAAGGTTTCTGGGTTAGAACTTGATTGGTTCAAAGAATACTGGGTATACACCACCAAGACCATGGACTATGCGATTGTAGATGTCAAGGAGTCTGGAGAGGGTATTCTCATAGAATTATCGAGGGAAGGTCTATTCCCTATGCCTATGGATGTGAGACTTGTCATGAATGATGGCTCTACAAAAGACTATTATATACCACTCAGAATGATGCGCGGCGAAAAAGCCAACGATGTATTTACAGGTGAGCTCAAGCAGGATTGGCCATGGACGCATCAGAATTATTCACTACAAGCACCAGTTTCCAAAGCTGATCTGAACAAGGTCATCATAGATCCTTCAGAACGGATGGCAGATGTGGAATTGAGCAATAATGTATGGCCTAAAGAGAATAAATAATAAGAGAAAAGAAGTGACCTAGTTACATAGTTAAAAAAGCCATCTCACGTGTATGAGATGGCTTTCATAATAGATTCAATAGCAAAATCATCATTAAGCTCTTCCCTTGGAAAGCTTCTTTTTACCTTTTACAGTCTGTGCCATCTTTACTGCTTTTTCAGCATTGACAACGCCACCAGATACACTCAATTCACTGAATGGTTTTTTATCTTCTTTACTACCTGGTACTAGAACTTCAACATTCATCTTAGTAGAAGATGCCATCAGGATTTCCTTTACTTGCACAGCAGTAAGAGTAGGGAAGTATGATCTCAGTACAGCAGCCACTCCAGCAACTACAGGTGCAGCCATACTCGTACCTTGAGCATTTCTATAATTATCATCAGGTGTGGTAGAATAGATATTCATACCTGGTGCAAATAAATCAACGTTCTTCTGACCATAATTAGAAAACGGCGCAGATAAATTTTCTCCATTCTCATAATTCAATGCTCCGATTTCCAACCAATTCTTGTAAGTCTTTTCCTTACCACCGAATATGCCTAAGAATTTCTTTTTCTTGTAGATGTCATTAGGAAAATTATCAGTTGTGTCATTGTCCTGAGAACTATTACCAGCAGCATGGACTAACAGTACATCCTTCTTTTCTGCATACTTGATCGCATCTTCTACAATCTTCTCATTCCATGAGTATCCCTTCCCGAAACTCATATTGATGATACTGGCACCATTATCGACTGCGTACCTGATCGCATTAGCGACATCTTTATCTCTCTCATCACCATCTGGAACAGTCCTTACAGACATCAGGCTCACATTGGCTGCAACACCATCCATCCCCAGGTCATTACCTCTCATCGCTCCTATGATGCCCGCCACATGCGTTCCGTGAAAAGCATCTGGGCCCTCTACTGCATTATTACCGTAGTATTTCTCAGTCTGATTGCTATAGTCATCACCCACTATTTCTCTGGTATTAAAGTCAGGGTTATACGCATACTTCATCTGGTTGGAAAAGTGATCTATACCACCTTGAATATCCGTCAAAAGTTCTTCTCTGAATTCATCTATGTCAGAAATTTCCGCACCTGAATCCAGATTACGCGTAACCACAGCAATAGACTCTAATAGTGGCGCATTTTCTCCAGCGTCTATCGCATTGACGTTATCCAGAGTAACTGCCTTACCTCCCAGGCTATCCTTCAGCGTTTCCAAGCCCATCTTAAAAGTGGATTTCAGATCACTGTATCGAGCAAAGTTCGCTTCTGCTTGTGCCAATTTTGATTCCACCTCTTCTTTGGCCCTCATGTATAGATCATACTCCTTCTTCTGATCCTTAGCAAGTTTATTACGATCGGCTGTATCATACTTGTATTTATATTTACCGTACAATCTTGTCACCTCATAAGTGTCAGGACCGACTTGTGAACCATCCGCTCCACCGATGAAGTTCCAGCCATTAATATCATCTACATATCCATTATTATCATCATCTATACCATTATCAGGAATCTCACCAGGATTGACCCATATGTTATCCTTCAGGTCCTCGTGTTCCACATCTATGCCAGAATCGATTACTGCCACCACAACATTCTGACTGCTTTTACCTTTCAATAAGTTGCTGTAGAGCGAGGTGGCAGATATTCCAACAGAGCCATTAACGTCAGCATCCAATAAATGCCAGCCGTGGTCTTGGGCCTGAACGGAACTGGAAATAAGTATCAGGAATAAACCTCCGACAAAGGATAATATTTGTTTTTTCATATAAAATTGATTTCTATTTGTTAAAAAATGACAGGTGGCAAGATACAATATTTATACATCTTCAAAATGATGATATTTGTTTTGAATAATCTGACAATAACGTAGTTTTAACCACTTTGTGAAGGCTTTAGGACCTTTATAAGACCATCGCACCATCCAGTATTTCCTTTATGAAATCTGACCAAAAAACCTGCATACTAGCTCTTTTAAAGAAATATTGGGGCTATGAAAGCTTCAGATATGACCAGGAAGAGATCATAAATTCGGTGATAGCAGGCCAGGACACCTTGGCGATTCTTCCTACTGGTGGCGGCAAGTCCATTTGTTATCAGCTACCAGGCTTGTACTCCGACAAACTAACTCTGGTCGTATCTCCGCTCATCGCTCTGATGAAAGATCAGATAAATGGTCTCAAGAAAAGGGGTATATCAGCCGTTGGCATTTACTCCGGTCAGACTAAAAGGCAGCAAGATATTCTATTGGATAATTGTATTTATGGCGAGATTTCTTTCTTATTTGTTTCCCCTGAAAGGCTCAGAACAAGATTATTCATAGAGAGATTCAAGAAAATGAATGTCGGGCTGGTCGCAATCGATGAAGCCCATTGCATCTCAGAATGGGGCCATGATTTCAGACCTGAATATCGAATGATCTCAGAATTGAGAGAACATAAGTCAGATCTTACGTTTCTAGCCCTAACCGCTACTGCCACTGAAGCCGTTATTAATGACATCCTCAGTAATCTGCAAATAGATCAAGCTCAAAAATTCATCTCTTCGCCGATAAGGCTAAATCTGTCCTATAATCTCTACAAGGTCGAGAGCAAAAAAGAAAGCTTACTCAGTCTCTTGAAATATGAAGACGGTTGCGTGATCATCTATGTAAACACCAGAAAGTCGGCCATGGAAATAGAACGCTACCTGATAGCGCGGAAGTATAATGCCAAGGCCTATCATGGCGGGATGAGTAGTAAAAATAGAACCAAAACCACAGAATTATGGGACGCAGATAAAGTACGCGTAATGGTGGCGACCAAAGCCTTTGGGATGGGTATAGATAAGTCAAATGTGAGGACTGTGATTCACTACCAAGTACCTCAATCACTCGAAGCATATGTGCAGGAAGCGGGAAGAGCAGGCAGAGACGGTCATGCAGCAGACGCCACTATCTTGTTCAATCAATCAGATATAAGCATCTTTATAAAACTGATGAATGAGTCCTTTCCCACGTTAGATTTCATCAAGACAGTTTATGCAAAATTGTGTAGAGAACTGAAGATAGCCGCCGGGCCTGTTGCAGTAGAATTCTTTCCTTTCTACTTAGCAGACTTTTGTCAAAAGCACGAACTGAAAAAGATCAAAGTTTTCAATGCACTCAAAATATTACATCAGTCCGAGATACTCTATTTGTCAGAAGCCATCATGCATCCTTCACAGCTAAAGCTCGATGAAAATCCCACTAAAGCTTTACTGACCAATCAGAATCTTTCGCACAAGATGAAAGAATTTACTAAACTATTATTGCGTACTTATGAAGGCATTTTCTTGGACTTTGCCGTCATAGATGAATTTCATTTATCCAAGAAATTCAATACAGAAAAGAATTTAGTAATTAAAGCCTTAAAGTGGTTGCATAGCAGAGGGTTTGCTGACTACAGGCCTGCATTTGAAGGGCATACCGTTTCCTTTATGGAGTATCGCTATGACAGCAAGGCACTACCCATAGATGTCGCCTCATATGAGCAAAAGAAACTTCGAATGTCCCAAGCCATTGAGTCCATCACTCAATACTTGAAAACAACTAATTGCAGACAAGTGTACATAGCAGATTATTTCTCATTTGAAGAGTCAGACTGTGGCAGTTGCGATAACTGCATGAAGAAATCCACCTCAGAAAATATTCCCAAGCTCTACGAACAGATAAATGCTGTACTTTCTCATGAGAGTCTTACAATACATCAACTTTATTCCAAATTTCATCTCGGACAGAGAGATTTCATTAATGAAATACTATCAGAAATGGAATCCGAACGCGTCATCTCGATTAAGGAAAACAAACTAATACTCAATTGAATGCCAGAGTTACCCAAGACCATAATCATCTGCTCGACCTCTCTGCACGAGTACGATAGAAGACTGCAACGAATCTCTGGTAGCTTATCTGATGCAGGCTATAAAGTCGTATGGATATCACGGACAAAGAATGAAACTGAGCAACAGCAGAATGAAAAAAAGGTCAAGCACCTTATCGTACAGACCACATTCAAGTCAGGACCCTTATTCTACCTGGAATTCAATTGGCGAGTAAGAAAATTAGTAAAGTCTATATCTGCTGATATAGTTTGTGCAGTTGATCTGGACACAATTATAGGGACGAGCTGGGCGACTGATATAGGGAATACTTCCTTGATCTTTGATGCTCATGAAATATACTATGAAGTACCTGAGCTCATAGGCAAGCCTCTTAAAAAAGCCATTTGGCAATGGATCGCTAGAAAATATCTACCACACCTGAAGGCAGCCTATACTGTCAATCACTCACTAAAATTGCATTATCAGAAATATGGACTGCAATATGAAGTCATCAGGAACGTACCACCCATAAAAGAAAGCAAAACGCTTTTACCCCCGGCACCAAGGCAAAACAACAAAGTTCTTGTTTACCTAGGTGTATTGAATGCGGGCAGAGGTTTAGAGATATACATGGCAGCGATGACGAAACTGCCTGAATACAGATTGCTAATAATCGGGGAAGGTGACCTGAGTGAAGAACTCAGAGCAAAAGCAGGTAATGATCCAGCAATTACATTTACTGGTTATCTCAAACCTACAGAGATTTTCGAGGCTTTGAGCCATGCAGCTATCGGCTTAAATTTATTGAAAGCAGAGAGTTTAAATTACAAGCTATCCTTAGCTAATAAATTCTTTGATTATATGCACGCCGGTCTTCCTTCCATCAATATGGCTTACCCCGAATACCAGCAGATCATTAACGAACATCCTGTAGGCACCATGCTAGAGTCCTATGATACAATAGACTTCGTGAATGCAGTGACAGCATTGGAAGACAAAGCTCTATATAGCCAATTATCGACTACAGCCTTAAAAGCTATAGACTTGTATAATTGGGAGAGAGAAGAACAGAAATTATTGGCTTTCTATGAGCAACTCTAGTCCTGTTTTCCCATAACACCAGCTAGATCGATTAAGAAAGCGTACTCAAGGGCTGTCTCCTTATACCGTTCAAATCTACCAGACTTCCCACCGTGTCCTGCACCCATTTCAGTATGAAGTAACAGCAGGTTATCATCCGTCTTATAATCCCTCAACTTGGCAACCCACTTGGCCGGTTCCCAATACTGAACTTGACTATCGTGGTAACCAGTAGTAACTAGTAGATTAGGATAGCTTTTCTTCTCGATATTATCATAGGGAGAATAAGACTTGATGTAATCATAATAGATCTTTTCATTGGGATTACCCCATTCATCATATTCACCTGTAGTAAGCGGTATGGTCTCATCCAGCATAGTTGTGATAACGTCTACAAACGGCACCGCAGCAATAGCACCTGCCCATAACTCAGGAGCCATATTGATTACTGCCCCGACCAGCAGGCCTCCCGCACTACCACCCAGACAGAATAACTTATCATCAGCAGCATATTTATTATCAACCAGAAACTGCCCTGCATCTATAAAGTCATAGAAGGTGTTTTTCTTCTTCAGCATTTTGCCGTCGTCATACCACTGTCTTCCCATTTCTTGACCTCCACGTATATGTGCTATAGCATACGCAAAACCTCTGTCGAGTAACGACAATCTCACTGAACTGAAATACGGGTCTGTACTGCTTCCATAAGATCCATAGGAATAGAGTAGAACAGGTTGAGTACCGTCCTTTTTGAATCCTTTCTTATAGACCAGGCTTACAGGAATTTTCACACCATCTCGTGCAGTAACTTCTAATCTCTCAGAGATATAATCTTCTTTATTGAAATCTCCTACAACTTCTTGTTGTTTCTTCAGATCCAAATTCCTAGCAACCATATCATAATCATACGTGGAACTAGGCGTTGTCAATGAAGAATAAAACAATCGTACTTGCTCAGTATCAAATTCTGGATTACGACTGGTGAAAGCAGCATAAGTATCCTCTCCAAAATTCACATAATGAGCCGATGAAAGTTCTGACCATGGCGCAACTTTGATTTTAGTAACGCCATCTGATCGCTCATTTATAACCAGATAATCCTTGAATATTTCTATTCCAGAAATCAGCACGTCATCTTTATGTGCTATGAAATCTTTCCAATTATCCTTAGTCGTTTTAGCTTCAGGTGTCACCATCACTTTGAAATTCTTTGCACCGTCTTTGTTTGTGACGATGTACCATTTTCCATCATAATGAGAAATGTTATGTTCCAGATCTCGTTCTCTTTTCTGAAAAATGGAAAACTCACCCGAAGGGTTATCCGCTGACAATACACGATACTCATTGGACAAAGTTGCAAAAGAACCTATGACCAGGAATTTCTTACTTTTCGTCTTGTAGACATAGCAGGAGAAGGTCTCGTCCTCTTCATGATAGACTTCCACATCACTATCTGCTGGTGTACCCATTACATGTCTGAATACCTTGAAGGATCTCAAAGATGCATCTTTGCGGGTATAGAATATAGTCTTGTTATCATTTGCCCAGGTAAGGCCACCGCTGGTATTCTCGATAACATCAGGAAGCATGGCACCAGTCTTCAGGTTCTTGAACTTGAGAGTATATATCCTTCTAGAGACTTTATCCTCTCCATAAGCTAGGACTTTGTTGTCAGGACTGACATTGAGCCCTCTAGCAGCATAATAATCCAGGCCATCTGCCAGCAGGTTAACATCCAGCATCACCTCCGGATCAGCATCCAAGTTTTCCTTGTGTCGAGTATGGATGGGATACTCCTTGCCTTCTTCAAACTTGGTTACGTAATAATACCCGTTCTCAAAATAGGGTACGGACATATCCGTTTGTTTGATCCTACCTACTATCTCGTCAAACAATTCCTCCCTGAATCCGGACAGATGACTCATTTTATCAGAAGTATAAGCATTCTCTGCTTCCAGATAGTCAATGACTTCCTGGGTTTGAGGATCTGGGATTTCAGCGGTCTTTTGCTCATCAGTTAGCTTCATCCAATAGTAATTGTCTACACGTACATCTTTATGAGCCTCCATATTGTAAACTTCCTTGCGGGCTATCGGAGGGGTATCCTTTATTACTTTCATTTCAGGGATTTGAATTATTTTTTTATCCACAGTTTTACAACTAACCAACAGTAGACCAAGAAGGCACAAAACTATTATATTTACTTTATTCATTATATGTAAGTTACTTATTTTTAGAAGATTAATTCTCCTTAATTCAAGGATTATAATTTCTCTTAAGATAGAGTTTTAAATAAACAGTCACAGGTCCGATTGATTCCTCAAGATATTAGTTACCAAGCTTACATTATGATAATGTCATATAAATGAAAAAACTATATTTGCTCCCTAGTGAAACTACGTAGCTTAAATATAAAGGGATTCAAGAGCTTTGCGAATGATACCACGATTCATTTTAATGATGAGATAATTGGAGTAGTAGGACCCAACGGGTCTGGAAAGTCCAATATTGTAGATTCTATAAGATGGGTTCTAGGAGAACAGAAAAGTAAGGAACTACGTTTGGAGAAGATGGTTGACGTCATTTTCAATGGTACTAAGACCAAGAAAAAAGCTGGAATGGCTTCGGTTTCCTTGACTTTTGAAAATTCCAAAAAATTAATCCCTCTAGAATACGAAAACGTTAAAGTCACAAGGATCCTGTATGCTAATAATGATAGTGAGTATAGGATCAATGATACCACCTGCAGGTTAAAGGACATAAGGAATTTGTTCATGGATACTGGTATCGGATCTAACAGCTATTCCATCATAGAGCTGGGAATGGTGGATGACATCTTGACTGACAAAGATCAGGCTAGGCGTAAGATGTTTGAACAGGCAGCCGGTATTGCCAAATATAAAAGCAGAAAGAGAGAGACCTTACTGAAACTTAAAAGTACCCAGGGTGATCTTGATAGAATCCAAGATATACTCTACGAACTGGAAGGTAATCTCAAGAAATTCGAAAGACAAGCCAAACGTACAAGAAAGTACTACGAACTGAAGGAACAATACAAAGATCTCAGCATCAAGAAAGCAGTACTATCACAGAAAGAAGCCATAGAAAAAGAAAGTGCATTCGAGCAGAAACTGAATGTACTTCAAGAAGCTTACGCAAAGCTTGCAAATGAAGGCCACTCACTCGAAGCAGCCATAGAAGCCACCAAAAAAGACCAGCTGGACAGTGAGCAGAAATTGTCACACAAGCAAAAAGCATTCAGTGAACTGATGGATGAGCTGAGGAAGTTGGAAGGTCATCAAGAAATGAATAAGCAAAACTTTTCCTTTGTGGAGCAGAACATGGAAAGGGTGCAGAAAAATATTCAGAACTTCACACAACTAGTAGCAGCTACACAATCTGAGTTAACCATAAAAGAAACAGCCCTAGGCCAGCAGACATCTAAAAGGGAAGAGCTGGAGAGCAGCTTTCTTGACTGGCAAATTAAATACGAGACAATAGAAAATAAAAGACAAAACATTCAAGGTGAATCCTCATCAGATCTTGAGGAATTAAAACTGCTGGAGGAAGAAAAATTTCAATTAGAAAAATCTATAATTGAAATAAATAGTCATAATACGAATCAGTCTCAAAACAACGAGCTGAACCTTTCTGACCTAACCTTACTCACTACAAAAATTGCTTCATTAAATAACGAAAAAACTCAGTCAGAATCAAATCTATTACAATTGGACGATGACATCACAGCACTGACCAATCAAAAATCTGAACTAACTAATAAGAAAGAAGAGTTACTAGCACAAGTAGCTGAGCAGAGCGATAGGTTAATCAAGCTCAATCGTAGGAAAGATGCGCAGAGCAATGAGCTGGATTTACTCGTGGATATGATGAATAATCTGGAAGGTTTTCCAGAATCCTCCAAGTACCTAGCCAAGGAGTGGGGAAAGGCCAAACCAGTCCTATCCGACATACTAACTTGCAAAGACGAATATAGAAGCACCATAGAAGCTTATCTAGAACCTTACCTTAATTACTTTATACTCAAGGATATTTCTGAAGCCAAGGCCTCAATAAATCTGTTGAAAAATGCGCAAAAGGGGAAGGCTAAGTTTTTCATCCTATCCAGTTTTGAAGAACTGCCAGTTACACAAATACTTTACGACCATCTGGGAGAACCAGCCTTGAATGTGGTTTCTACAGATACTCGATACGACAAACTTATCAATCATCTCCTATCCAAAGTGGTCATAGTAGATAGTTCCAAAATATTAGATGACCAGTTTCCGGATGAAGATGTCACCTATGTTTCAAAGTCAGGAGACTCCAATAGAACTAGGCATATTGTTACGGGAGGCTCCATAGGATTGTTTGATGGAAAAAGGATAGGGCGTAGTCAAGAGATCAAAAAGCTAAAAACTTCTATTGCAGAGCTAGAAAAAGAAACTAGCAGAATTTCAAAGAATATTGCTTCAACTGAAGTCCAAATCGAAAACCTCACGCTTACTACAATAGAAGAGCAACTGAGTCAGAAAATAATCCAAAAAAACGAAGCAGAAATAAAGCGAGCGCAACTCACTACGCAATTAACCTCAGCTCAGAACTCCTACTCTCAGTTTGAACTTAGAATAAAAGAGCATGATGCACTTTTATCCCAGAATATCAACAAGTTGGCGACCTTGAGAACAGAACTGGAAAAAAAGGTCCAGAAAATAGACGCTAAGAAGGAGTTTATCTCAAGCCAGTCGGGAACCTTAGAAGAAATTACAAAAGCCTTTGGGGAGACGAGCAGCCATTTCCATAATGCACAGTTGGCTTGGGTGCAGTATCAGAATGAAGTGGCGACGATGGAGAGCGAATTGAATCTGAAAAAGTCTCAATTGTCAGAGCTTCATGAAAAATTGAATGAAGCGACTAGAGAATCAGCAGAACTAAGCTCTCAGCGCTCAATGAACGAAGAGGGTTCAGCTAAGATCAAGCAAAAACTAATTACCATTTACGAGACAAGAGAAGCGAAGCAAGCCGAGCTCAATAACTCAGAACAAGCTTTCTTCTCCAAGAGAAATGTCATCTCGTCTGACGAAACCAAACTTAGGGCTCTTAATAAACAAATACAAGACAAACAGCTGGAAATAAACAACCTCAAAGATGAGCTGACCACTGTTCGTTTTGAATTGAGGTCTGGTATGGAAAGACTGAAAATTGAATTTGATCTGGATATTAAATCTCTGTCCACAGAGGAAGTGCTGGCAACAATAGAAGATAGCGGAGTTCTGCAAGAGACTTATGACAAAATAAAAAAGAGAATAGATAACTACGGTGAGATCAACCCAATGGCCGTAGAAGCTTATGATGAAATCTCAGAGAGATACGTTGCGATGGAAAGTCAACGTAATGACATTATAGAAGCTAAGGCTTCCTTACTAGAGACAATCAAAGAGATAGACCTGGATGCCAAAGATAAATTCCTGGATGCTTTTAATAAGGCCAAGGAAAATTTCAAAGAAGTATTCCGAAGCTTGTTCTCAGCAGAAGATGATTGTGACTTGGTCTTATTGAATCCTGAAGAACCGCTCAACTCCAACATTGAGATAATGGCTAAGCCGAAAGGTAAACGGCCAAAAGTTCTGAATCAATTGTCAGGAGGTGAGAAGACGCTAACCGCTACTGCTCTATTATTCTCGTTATATTTATTAAAGCCTGCCCCATTTTGCATCTTTGATGAAGTGGATGCGCCACTCGATGATCTCAACATCCAAAAATTCAGTAAGCTCATCAGACGTTTTGCAGACGAATCTCAGTTTATCATCATTACCCACAACAAATCTACAATGGCCAATCTTGATTTGTTGTACGGTGTCTATATGCAGGAACAGGGCGTATCGGGGATTACTAAGGTCGATTTTAGAGAATACGAGCATTCTGAAGTATTCCAAACTGTCAACCTAAGCTAAAAAAGGCCTAAGTTTAAAACTTAGACCTTTTTTTGGTTTTAACAGTTGCAATGTTATTGCAACATATCATAGGCTAATTCCGTGCCATACACTAGAATACCTTAAAGCCCACATTGAATATCAATCGACTGGCTTGATTTCCAAAGTCAAAATCTTGACCGGCTATGGATATATGATTTCCATATTTTGAGAAATTACCCTCATACTCGAATGAAATATTCATATTACCGAATTCGGTCCCGAGACCAACCCTGTAACCAAATTCCGCAGTTGAAAACTTGGTCTTATAGCCTTGAAGGTCTGTAAGCTCTGAACTTGAACCCAAATGCAAATGAGCAACAGGTCCTCCATATATATCCAGAAAAGCGAAATCGAATCCAATAACTATAGGTATATCCAGATTGGTGAAAGATTCAGATCTTAAATCTTCCAGGAATTCTGAATCTCCATTGATGACATATTCAACCTTAGTAGAATTTAACATTAATCTACTTTCTAAGAAAAACTTGGTAAAATCCAAACGACCATAGATACCCCCTTGGAACCCCAATTTGGCGTCAGAATAAGAAACTGTAGCAGAATCTGGGAAAATTAGTTTTCTGGGCGAATTTAAATCAAACGAATGAACCCCAAGCTTAATGCCTATCTGTGACTGTGCAAGCAGAGGGATAAGTAGTAACGAGAGAGTTAATACAATAGTAGGAATTGCTTTCATGATCAGTACTTTTGTGATATATAACGTAAAGTTCTTACAATATGTCATGCCATACTTCTAAAATAATCAACATTTGATATATGATCCTAAGACAAATAGAGTTTCTGGGCAGTTTTGAGAAGGAATCACAGTGCCCGACTGATCCCTTGCCTGAATACGCCTTCATAGGAAGGTCAAATGTGGGGAAATCCTCATTGATTAATATGTTGTTGGAAAGAAAAGAGCTGGCTAGAATATCATCTACCCCTGGTAAAACTCAGACGCTGAATTACTTCCAGATTAATGATGAGTGGCGTATTGTGGACCTTCCAGGATATGGTTATGCAAGGATCTCAAAGAAAATGAGAAAGCAATGGAAGACTATGATCGACCAATATCTTACCAAAAGAAGAAATCTCGTATGCGTATTCACTCTCATAGATTCTCGTCACACTTTACAACTGAATGATCTGGAATTCATCAATAGTCTAGGTATTAAAGGCATACCATTTGTTATTGTCTACACCAAAATTGACAAACTCAAAGAGGAAGAAGTTACGGAGAATATAAGTCAAATCAGAAATGGCTTACTAGAACACTGGGAAACCCTACCTAGAGAGTTCATCACCTCTGCTAATACTGGGTCAGGACGAGATGAGATACTTGAATTTGTAAAGGAAATAAATAATAATACCGACTTTTGATAAAGATGTCCGAAAAATCAAAAACCTATGAACATATCCTACCTGATATTCAGGATTGGCCTATCTATAAGTTTTCTGAAGACAGAAATGCATTTATCAAGAAGCTGACAGATTACGTACTTCAGAAAATCATAAGCAGCCATAAAGCCACTCCTCTAGAATTACTCAATAAGACCATATATCAAGAACAAAAGAGAGTAAAAACCAGCCCTTGGAAAGTTGACCCTCAAGATGAAAAAGAATACTGGAATTCATTATCAACAGAGTTGGAGAATACTAAGACTGCTGATAATCCAGATTTAGAACAATTAAAAATCCTTAAACGAATAGTTAATAGATATAGTGAGGAGATTATAGGTCATTTCGTGCCCAAAAGCCATCTTTTCGCCCGAAGATTTTTAACTGCCTTCTTCAAGAGACTCTACAATAATGGATGGGGTAGAGGGCATAGATTGTTCTGGGGCTCTAAGAAAAATCTATTATCCAAGATTCATATAACTGGACATCCAGAAGAAATCAGATCCTTATTCAAGTTAGGTACAGTGGTAATGGTGCCTACTCATTACAGCAACCTTGACTCTATCCAAATAGCTTATGCCATTGATGGTAAAGCAGGTTTGCCAGCTTTCTCCTACGGTGCAGGTCTTAATCTCTATGACACAGAAATATTAGCCTATTATATGAATAGATTGGGTGCCTACAGGGTGGATAGACGGAAGAAGAATCCTGTGTATCTGGAGACCTTGAAGAGCATGGCCAGTCTGTCTCTTATCGATGGCTTGAACCATATCTTTTTTCCAGGTGGCACAAGGTCTAGAAGTGGAGCGATAGAAGAGCGGCTTAAACTTGGATTACTTAACTCTGTGATTGATGCCCAGCGTCACAGTTTTGTCAATGAAAAGCCACAGCGCATATTCATAGTGCCATTGGCCATCGGATACCATTTTGTGTTAGAAGCTGAATCTCTTATTAATCAACATCTCAAGGTACTCGGCAAAGAAAAGTATCTAAGACCCAAGAAAAAGAAATCTATTTTCAAATTGATTTACAATTTTCTGGTATCACTCAGAAATAAAGACTCTGAGGTCTACCTGTCATTTGGTAAACCTATGGATATCATGGGGAATGTTGTGGACCATAATGGCGATAGCTTTGATCGCCGGGGTAATCCAATAGATGTGAGATCTTATTTCTCCAAGGATGATATTTTAAATGTGGATTCTCAAAGGGAGTCCATTTACACTAAAATACTTGCTGAAAGAATAGTCGAAAGTTTCAAAGTGAATAACGTGGTTCTGTCCAGCCATTTCGTTGCTTATGTCTTATTCCGGCACATTGAACAAACAAATGAAGAAATGGATCTTTTCGAACTGTTAAAGCTTAACGTCAAAGACATTAATGTTCCGATGGACAGTTTTAGGCAAAAAGCTGAAGCACTACTTCAATTACTGAAAACCAAGGCTGAGAAAGGAGAAGTCAGTTTATCCAGAACTGTGGAGCATAAGGATTTAGATGAAATTATCAAGGATGGCATCTCAAAAGTGGGTGCCTATCACCTAAAAAAAGTTATAAAGCTTAAGAATAAGAAATTTTTAAGCACAGAAGACCTTAAGTTGTTATATTACTACCACAATAAATTAACGCATTACGACTTGCCTAATTATTGAATAATTAAGTAGATACTAATAGGAACGGATCTTTTTAGGCATGAATTATATTATATACGATCTTGAAGCCACTTGCTGGCTAGGTAGACCTCCCAGAGGCTACAATGAAATCATAGAGATAGGTGCAGTTAAAATAAATGAATATGGAGAAGTTCTAGATACTTACGAGAGCTTCATCAAGCCTACGGTCAATCCAGTCCTTTCTGGTTTCTGTAAGAAATTAACTTCCATTTCACAAGACCAAGTCAATTCAGCTCGAAAATTTCCAGTAGTAATAGAGGAATTTAAAATATGGTCGGGAATATACAATGACCCATTCTATGTCTGTTCTTGGGGTCAAAATGACAAAAAACTCTTTGCAGATGATTGTTCTCTTCATAAGCTGGAATTTGACTGGTTAGAATACTATGTCAATCTAAAAAACCAATATGACGACTTAAAAGGTGGTGCCATAAAAGGCAATTTAAAAAAGGTTGTCGCAAGAGAGGGCTTTGAATTCACAGGCATTCAACATCGGGCAATATCAGATGCTGAAAATTTAGCCAAAATATTCTTAAAGTTTTTTGACGAATGGACTTTCCTGAAATATTAATAAAAAGAAAGGTGCTACTTATCTAGTAGTAGCACCTCTATTATTTTTCCAGAGTAGAGTAGAGTAAGTCAAATTAAAAACCCATTCCACCTCCAAATCCTTTCATTTTTTCCTGAAATTCTTCAAAAGTTAATTTTTCATATCCTGTCTTATCTAATTCAAAAACAGTAGGATCTAATTCCTTAATTATTTCAGTTACTAAGTAAGTCATGGACAGCTGCTCCATTTGCATCGTATATTCCAGTGGAAAACCCCTTATTTCGAAATCTTGCAAACCTTGAATCAACTTACTACTGATCTTTATATCCTCGCTCACATACATATCAAAAGCCACAGGACTGTTTTCATTTCCTTTGATGGTAGCCTTTATACATTTGAACCCTAATATATTTTTGGTATCATTCTCATCATAATTAACTTTCATATCCGATAGTTCAGCTTTGTCATTTCCTCCGAATTTCTCACGCTCTTCTTTAGTACTGGAAACCATCATTTTTTGACCCATCATGTCAAAAAGAAATGTCAAGTCCTCATTGCTATTCTTGGTAAGGCTTTGCATCTTCACCATTCCACCCATCATATTAGCTGTTACTAAAGATTGATCATCATTAAAATAGTAATCTGTTTCAGTGCCTTTCATCATTTCCAACTGCGTAGCAATGGCCTGATCTTCTGAGTCAACATCAGATATCTCCATCTTAATAAGTCCTTTTGTAATTTTGGACTGTGCAGTAGAAGCATAACTCCACAGTAAGCAAAAAGAAAAGATGAAAAAGGTACAAGGTTGTTTAAATATCTTATTCATAAGTATTGTTTTGATTAAAAGGTAATGAGCACCTGAAGAGTTCATATCGAAGTTGATTTTAGATAAACTTAAGGTTTTTCTATTACTGATCGCTTAGGTAAAGAGCAATAACACCAAGTCATCTAGAGCTATATATCACGACTAGAGAAATATTTAAATAAAAAATGCCCGGGTCGAAAGACCCGAGCATAATAACCTTTATATTATCCAAAGGATAAATACATTAAAAAAAGACCTAGTTCTGAGTAATCACAACTGGTTTAAAAACCTTAGATCCATTTTCTGTGTATATACCGATATGGTAAACTCCAGATGTATTTCCTTGGTAGGAAAGGTTTATAACTGCCTCTTTTTCCAGAAGTTGCTTCGTGTATACCGTCTCTCCACGAGAGTCGAATATAACTAAGGTAGCATCAGACTGAGTCTTAGACAAGTCATAATCTATGTTGATATTACTGAGATCAGTGGTAGGGTTAGGGAACAAGGTCAACTCGATAGTTTCGTTATTCACAAGCTCTGACCCAAATTCTGTTTCTCCATCTTTCAAGTCCTCTGAAGAGAGCACTCCGAAAGTAATAACATCATAATCATCTGGAACTATTTCACCATCAGTGGTAATAGAACCGAAAGAATACGTACTGGATTCTCCGCTGAATGACGCAGGAGACTCAGTCGCATAAAAAACATTTTGATCGACAGAAGAAGATATAACTTCCCAAGAGGAACCATTCCAACCTACAACTGTAAGATTGGATAAGTCACCATTGGTAAGGTGTTCGATAGTACTGTTAACATCCCAGTGCAAAGTAACCTTGGTTGCTTTTTCACCTCTAAGATCCCAATACTCAACGTCGCTTGCACGAACATTTGTATCAGAGGTCGTCGCTTCAGAACTCCTAAGAGAAACAGAAGAGTCAATGAAAGGCAATTTTCTAGCATCATCATATATGTATGCTGCAGTTGTACCTGAAGCTCCACTTATAGATATAGGCTGAAAATTTCCAAGATTTCCAATAGGGAAGGTGAAAGGATTATCATTATAAACTTTCACATAACCATCAACGAATCTATCTTCAGCAGCATTCTCCCATTCGCTTCCCATTAAAGAAACTACGCCAGGAGATTGGCTATGACGACTTGTTGTGATTATCCCAGGATGCGTACCCGCTCCGTTATTAGCATTAAATATCAGTTTTCCATGCACAAAAATCTCAGCACCATGGTGAATATACATATTCCCATAGGACGTCATCTGAGCTGAAAGACAGTATGCTGCTAATATACACCACATCGTCATGAAAGCTGATAATTTGAAATTTGTCATTTACAGTTCATTATTAATTAAGAAATAGGGGAGAGAGAAAATTATCTCCCTCCCACAATTCACATATTATCTTATAAACCGTATAGATATGACATAAAGAATTTAACTGGATTATTCCAGTCTTCAAGCATATCTGTTCTGTTTACGTACACTGTAATTGAATTCGATGATATAGCACCTACTTGACAAATCGAGAATCCTTGATTGTTAGTAGAACTTTGATCAAAGCACTGTAGAATAGCACAATCAGGAGTGAAATTCTGATTGGGAAATGTAAATCTTATTCTCATTCCTGCCATAGTACCTGTACTCAAGTCTGCGTTATCAACCGCTTCAACTTCTGATGATACCATACCAAAACATGTCTGGAAAGGTGGCAACATATCACCTACCTGCGCTCCCACTAGTGAAGGGATACAGAATACGTCTTTTTTCATGCTGATACCTCCATTGATACCTTGAGGTCCTTGTGGTCCAGTGTTACCTTGAGGTCCAGCTGAACCTTGCGGTCCTGATGGTCCTGCTGGTCCTATTTCACCTTGTGGTCCAGATGGTCCTTGTGGTCCTTGTGGTCCTTGTCCACCTGATGGTCCTTGTGGTCCAGACGGTCCTTGTGGTCCTTGAGGCCCCAAACCACCAGTATCTCCTGAAGGTCCTTGCGGTCCTTGAGCTCCTTGCTGACCTTGTGGTCCTTGAGCGCCTTGAGCACCTTGTGGTCCATCAGCGCCTTGCGCACCGGAAGGACCTTGTGGTCCTTGTGGTCCCTGTCCACCTTCAGATCCTTGCGGTCCAGATGGGCCCTGTGGTCCATCATTACCTTGTGGTCCTTGTGGTCCTTGTGGTCCTTGTGGTCCTACACCTCCCACTGGTCCGCTAGGCCCTTGTGCTCCTGCGCAATCAGCAGTGTTGAACAAACCATCATTGTTAACGTCCTCCGCAGGATCATTAAATCCATTTTGGTTAGCATCCCAACAAGCTACTCCAGCAAGTCCGTTAGCACCTTGAGGTCCTTGTGAGCCCTGTGGTCCAGTAGCACCTTGCGGTCCTTGTGGCCCGTCAGATCCCTGAGCACCCTGAGCACCCTGAGCACCTTGAGCACCTTGAGCACCCTGTGGTCCTTGTGGTCCATCAGCACCAGCCTCACCTTGAGCACCTTGAGCACCTTGTGGTCCTTGTGGTCCTTGTGGTCCTTGTGGCCCTTGTGGTCCAACAGCACCAGCTTGGCCAGCATCACCTTGAGCACCTTGTGGGCCTTGTGGGCCTTGAGCACCTTGAGCACCTTCTGGTCCTTGCGGGCCTTGTGGTCCTTGTGGTCCTTGTGGTCCAGCGACACCATTTTGTCCAGCTGGTCCTTGTGACCCTGATGGACCCATAGCACCTTGACAATCTGATACATTTACTTGTCCATCACCATTAGTGTCTTCAGATGCATCACCGATGCCATTTCCATTTGTATCCCAACATGCATTTCCATTTGCTCCTGGAGAACCAGTTGCTCCTGTGGGTCCTTGAGGACCTTGATCGCCTTGAGGTCCTTGTGGGCCTTGTGGTCCCTGATCACCTTGTGGGCCTTGAGGACCTTGTGGGCCTTGTGGTCCTTGAGCACCTTGTGGTCCTTGTGGTCCTGTTTGTCCATCAGCTCCATTGTTACCTGCTGGTCCCTGTGGGCCAGTATTACCTGCTGGTCCTTGTGGGCCTGTGTTACCCGCTGGGCCTTGTGGGCCTGTTTGTCCATCAGCTCCGTTGTTACCTGCCGGTCCCTGTGGGCCAGTATTACCTGCTGGTCCTTGAGGCCCAGTTTGTCCATCAGCTCCGTTGTTACCTGCTGGTCCCTGTGGGCCAGCATTACCTGCTGGTCCTTGGTCACCTTGTGGTCCTTGTGGTCCTGTGCTACCCGCTGGGCCTTGATTTCCTTGTGGGCCTTGCGGTCCAGTTTGTCCATCAGCTCCGTTGTTACCTGCTGGTCCTTGTGGGCCAGTATTGCCCTGCTGTCCTTGCGGGCCTTGTGGGCCTTGTTCACCCTGAGGGCCTGTATTGCCCTGTGGTCCTTGTGGACCGGTCTGTCCATCAGCTCCATTGTTACCTGCTGGTCCCTGTGGTCCTGTATTACCCTGTGGTCCTTGTGGACCGGTCTGTCCGTCAGCTCCATTGTTACCTGCTGGTCCCTGTGGTCCTGTGTTACCAGCTGGGCCTTGCGGGCCTGTGTTACCTGATGGTCCTTGGTCACCTTGAGGTCCCTGTGGTCCTGTGTTTCCTGCTGGTCCTTGGTCACCTTGTGGTCCTTGTGGTCCTGTGTTTCCTGCTGGTCCCTGTGGTCCTGTGTTTCCTGCCGGTCCTTGTGGTCCGGTGTTACCCGCTGGTCCTTGTGGTCCAGTTTGTCCATCAGCTCCATTATTACCAGCTGGTCCTTGGTCACCTTGTGGTCCTTGGTTTCCTTGAGGACCAGGATTACCCTGAACACCTTGTGCACCCTGAGGTCCAACTAGACCTTGGTCACCTTGTGGTCCTTGAGGTCCTGTTTGTCCTTGTGGTCCTGTATTACCTGCTGGGCCTTGGTCCCCCTGTGGTCCTTGTGGGCCTGTGTTACCCGCCGGGCCTTGTGGGCCAGTTTGTCCATCAGATCCGTTAGTTCCGTTTGTACCATTCTGCCCTGGTGATCCTGTTGGTCCTGTTGGTCCTTGTGGTCCTTGTGGTCCTTGTGGTCCCTCTGGTCCTTGACAGTCAGCTGCATTTCCTACTCCGTCTCCATTCATATCCTCTCCTGCATCCAATACACCATTTCCATTAGTATCCCAACAGTTAATTCCTGCTGGTCCTTGTGGTCCTTGTGGTCCTGTGTTACCCTGAGCTCCTTGTGCACCTTGTGGTCCTGTGTTACCAGCTGGGCCTTGTGCACCTTGAGGTCCTTGCTCACCTTGAGCTCCTTGTGGGCCTGTGTTACCTGCTGGGCCTTGTGGTCCAGTGTTACCAGCTGGTCCTTGTGGTCCAGTGTTACCAGCTGGTCCTTGTGGTCCAGTTTGTCCATCAGCTCCATTATTACCTGCTGGGCCTTGTGGGCCAGTGTTTCCTACTGGTCCTTGTGGGCCTGTATTTCCTGCTGGTCCTTGTGGTCCTGTATTACCTGCTGGTCCCTGAGAACCGGTGCAATCGTTAGCATTGAAAAGTCCATCTCCATCTCTATCTTCTCCAGCATCGCCGATACCATTTCCATTCGCATCCCAACAACTTATACCATCAGAACCTGCTGGTCCAACATTTCCTACCGGTCCCTGTGGTCCGGTTTGTCCTGCTGTGCCATTTTGTCCTGCTGGGCCTTGTGGTCCTGTATTACCTGCCGGGCCCTGTGGGCCAGTGTTTCCTGCTGGGCCTTGTGGACCTGTGTTTCCTGCCGGTCCTTGTGGGCCAGTGTTACCCGCTGGGCCTTGTGGTCCAGTTTGTCCATCAGCTCCATTGTTTCCTGCTGGGCCTTGCTCTCCTTGAGCTCCTTGTGGGCCTGTGTTACCCGCTGGTCCCTGTGGTCCTGTGTTTCCAGCCGGTCCTTGTGGACCTGTGTTACCCGCTGGTCCTTGTGGGCCAGTTTGTCCATCAGCTCCATTGTTTCCTGCTGGGCCTTGCTCTCCTTGAGCACCCTGTGGTCCGGTATTACCTTGAGCACCTTGTGGGCCTGTGTTACCCGCTGGTCCCTGTGGTCCTGTGTTTCCCGCTGGACCTTGTGGTCCAGTTTGTCCATCAGCTCCATTATTACCTGCTGGTCCCTCTGGTCCTGTATTACCTGCCGGGCCTTGTGGACCAGTTTGTCC
>ENA-ORXM01000534-ORXM01000534.1-marine-metagenome-genome-assembly--contig:-NODE-534-length-65804-cov-6.630745_pt1 | contig 65804 bp, 66 predicted proteins | sample MGYA00237867_ERZ511480 | MGnify/ENA primary metagenome ERZ511480 (study PRJEB26309, sample SAMN06266103) | marine metagenome | isolation source: Algal blade | place: United Kingdom:Sidmouth, United...
AAGGTTGAACGTTTCCTCGCTCTTCGAGTGTTGGGGTTTGTCTTCATTCCGGTGTGGCTCATCATCATGCTGGTCTGGAACCCGCTGGCTCTCAGTGGCCTTCTGCAGCTGGCAGCTCTGGGCCTCGGCGTCATGATCGGTGCCCTCGGACCGTCCAATGCTCTCAACAAGCGGGTCGACGCTCGACAGATCGCCATCACCCGGGTGACCCAGTCCGGCGCGGCGGGCACGGACGGCACGGTCTGGCTGATGGACATCGATGGGTCGAACCTGAGACGGTTCGCTCGAGGGCCCAATACCGCCGATGGCCGCAGCGACCTGGCGGACAATCTCCGCGAGCCGGTCTGGTCGCCGGATGGACGTTGGATCCTCGTGACGTTGAGACCGCCGAACGTGGGTACGAGCCCCACACGGCCCTTGTTCGCGAAGGGGCTGTTTGCGTTGAGCGCCGAGGCATCGGACCAGGTCGTGCTGCCGGATGGCGATGGTGACCGGCAGATCAGGATAAAGACGGTCTGTTTCGAAGAGGCGGTCAATGCCGACGTGGCGATCGAACTCGCACTGGATCTTGCCGTCAGGAACGGCAACGAGGCGGATGCCGTACGTGCCGAATTGGCCGCTGTGTGCCAGAGTGAGGAGCCTCAGAATGCCCCGACCCGACATCCGGTGACCTGGGTTCCGTAAGCGACGCCGGATTGCGCTCGTCTGTCAGCGCTTGCGGAGAATTTCGGTTCGTATATGAACATGCACAGACGAATGCCGTGTTCGCTCAACTTGCAACTTTCGGGGTGCAAGGGATCGCGATGGCGAGTGACCGGTTGGCGGGTTGAACGGCCTGATGAGTATCGGCAGCGGCAGTTGCTCGAACGGAACCTCTTCCAGTTCGCGTTGCGGGCGCTCGAGTCGGCAGCCATCGCTGGCGCTGAGGCCCTCGTGCTCTGCGACACCAACGGTGGTTCGCTTCCTCACGAGATCGAGGGAACCACACGCCGTGTGGTCGAGATGTTCCCCGAGCTGACGATTGGCATGCACACCCAGAACGACACCGGCTGCGCCACTGCCAACGCAGTGGCTGGTGTGCGTGCTGGTGCCCGGCATGTGCAGGGCACGATCAATGGGTACGGCGAGCGAACCGGCAACTGCGACCTCACCACGATGGTGCCGAACCTCAGCCTGAAGATGGGCATCCGCACGCTTCCTGACGGTGCCATGGAACGCATGAGCAGCGTCAGCCGGCACGTCGCCGAGATCGTGAACCTGCCCCCGAACGATGCCCTTCCGTACGTCGGCAAGTCGGCTTTCGCTCACAAGGCTGGGCTCCACACCTCGGCCATCGCCCGTCGCCCGGACGCATACGAACACGTCGACCCGGCGCTTGTCGGCAACGGCACGCGATTCCTCGTGTCCGACCTCTCCGGCCGCTCGACGGTCGAACTCAAGGCGAAGGAGCTGGGTATCGAGCTCGAGCCGCAGCAGTTCGCCTCGGTCCTCGCCGAACTCAAGGCGCTCGAGAATGCCGGTTACCACTTCGAGGCCGCCGATGCGTCGCTCGAGTTGTTGATGCGTCGCTCGACTGGCTGGCGCAACCCGTTCTTCGAGATCGAGTCGTTCCGGGTGATGGTCGATCACCGTCCTGGCGAGAAGATGGCGCCAGGCATCAATCCCCTCGGTCACTACGACGGTGTCGAGACCCAAGCCACAGTGAAGCTGTCGGTGCCGTCGATCGACGACCCCGCAGTCTCCGAGCAGATTCTCGCCACCGGCGAAGGCAACGGTCCGGTGAATGCGTTGGATGCCGCCGTTCGTGCTGCGGTCGGCGAGCGCTACCCGGCGCTCGAAGCCGTCAAGCTCGTGGACTACAAGGTTCGAATCCTCGACTCGCAAAGCGGCACCGGTGCGGTCACTCGTGTGCTCATCGACGCCACCAACGGCGATCGTCGCTGGACCACCATCGGCGTGTCAGAGAACATCATCGAAGCCAGCTGGCAAGCCCTCAGCGACACCATCGTCTACGCCCTGTCGCTGTAGGGCCCAAACCTCGGGTTCACGCCATACACATTCGGGGGTCACAGCCTCCGGTTTGGTTGGCTTGGGTCGAAGTCTGGGCTCGACGTCGAGTCGATCGATGGCGACCGGTGTCGATCACAACATGGGACACTGATGGTCTGATGTCTGACGATGAGCTTCTGCGTGTTGTCGAGGAGGCGTTTGCCGCCAGCCCACTGGGTCGCGTCTCATGGCCTGACCCGAACCCCGAGCGGATGCCGGACGAGGAGACGTACTCCCGCGTCACCGATCCTGGCCGATTCCAGGTCCTCCTCGGGAGGTTGGATGCTTGGGTCACCGCACTCGAACAGCTCGGGGCTGCGAGCGCCGAGCGCAATGTGTCGATCGAATGGGCAGAGCGAGCGGGAGGGCGATCGTGGCGGGTCGACCGGTTGGTGCCGGTCGGCGACGGAACAATGCCACTCGTCGTCGGTCGCATGTCGCACGAAGACGTTTTGGATACCGGCGTCTTTCTCGGGTGCGGCGAACCCGTCATCGAGATCGAGCGGTTTCCCGACTGCGGCTGCGACGCGTGTGATTCCGGCTCCCAGGATCTGCTGGACCACCTCGACCGCTACCTCCTGAGCATCGTCACCGGACAGTTCCGGCTTCTCAATCGCGGAAGCCAGATCGTGGTGACCCTCGCTGATGGGGGCGGCGGCGCTCGAGGCCTGCCGGAGAGGCTGAACGCCGAAGACGTTCTTGCTGACCCCACCGGCTGGCAGGAGTTCACCGGCCAGGCCTGGCTTCCATCGTCCCGCTGACATCCAATCGGAGGCTGTAACCCACGAATCGGTATGGCCCAAACCTCGGGTTTACGCCATACCGATTAAGTGGCGGGAGCCTCGGGTTTGGTCGGCTACTTTTTGCGCTTTTGGATGTTGGCCCACTCGTCGCGGAGGCCGACCGTGCGGTGGAAGATCGACGGGTCATCGAGGTCGGCGGCGAAGTAGCCGAGACGCTCGAACTGCACGACATCACCAGCTTCGACCTCACCCAGAATGGGCTCGGCCTTGGCCGCTGTGGTGTGGCGTGCATCGGCATTGAGCGACTCGAGCGGGTCGGCACCTTCGGCACCAGGGTTGGCCTCGGTGAAGAGTCGGTCGTAGCGGTGCACGGTGAGGTCTACGGCGTGCGGGCGAGACACCCAGTGCATGGTCGACTTCACCTTGCGACCGTCGGGAGCGTTGCCGCCCTTGGTCTCGGGATCGTAGGTCGCGAGCACTTCGATGACGTTGCCTTCGTTGTCGGTGATGGCCTCATTTGCGGTGACGAAGAAGGCATTGCGCAAGCGAACTTCGCGGCCAGGGGTGAGGCGGAAGTACTTCGGCGGTGGATCGGCCCGGAAGTCGTCTTGCTCGATCCAGAGCTCGCCGCTGAACGGAACCGAGCGGGTGCCAGCGTCGGGGTCCTCGGGATTGTTGACCACGTCCATCCACTCGACTTCGCCCTCGGGCCAGTTGGTGATGGTGAGCTTCAGCGGTTCGACCACAGCCATGCGGCGGAGTGCGTTCGTGTTGTGATGCGTGCGAACGAAGGACTCGAGCAGCTCGATGTCAACGACGGAGTTGGCCTTCGACACCGAGATCTTGTCGGTGAACGCTTTGAGTGCCGCGGCTGGGTAACCGCGGCGGCGTAGGCCTCGCACGGTCGGCATTCGAGCGTCATCCCAGCCATCGACGTGGCCATCTTCGACCAACGTGCGGAGGATGCGCTTCGACAGCACCGTGTGAGTGATGCTGAGACGAGCGAACTCGGTCTGCTCAGGGCGGTCGCCAGGAAGCTCGAGCTGATCGAGACACCAGTCGTACAGCGCCCGGTGGTCGGTGAACTCGAGCGTGCAGATCGAGTGTGTGACACCCTCGATGGCATCGGACTGGCCGTGAGCCCAGTCGTACGTCGGGTAGATGACCCACTGGTCGTGCGTGCGGTGATGAGGGATCCGGCGGATGCGGTAGAGCACGGGATCGCGCAACCACATGTTGTCGGCCTGCATGTCGACCTTGGCCCGCAGGACCTTCTCACTGTCGTCGAAGGCCCCGTCTCGCATCTGGCGGAAGAGGCCGAGGTTCTCCTCGATGCTGCGATCGCGGTGCGGGCTCTCGACACCTGGCTGGCCGAATCCGCCGCGCTGCTCGGAGATGGTCTCGGCGTCCTGATCGTCGACGTAGGCGTGGCCCGCCTTGATCAGATCTTCGGCCCAGAGATAGATCTGCTCGAAGTAGTCGGAGGCGAACTTCGGCTCACCGGAGGGGGTGACGCCGAGCCACTCGAGGTCCTCGATGATCGCCTCGACATAGGAGACGTCCTCGGTGGCCGGGTTGGTGTCGTCGAAGCGCAGGAAGCACTTGCCGCCGAAGTCCTCGGCGATGCCGAAGTTGAGGTAGATCGACTTCGCGTGCCCGATGTGGAGGAAGCCGTTGGGCTCCGGCGGGAATCGGGTCTGCACCCGACCGCCGTAGCGGCCGGCCTCGATGTCGGCCTTGACCTTTTCACGGACGAAGTCGAGCGAACCTTCGTCGCCGTCAACAGCGCGGTCGTCAGCACTGGGTGCGGTGGTGTCAGACATCGGGTCACGCTATCGCTGCGCCTGAGCTGCCGATCAGGGAGTGGCTGTCTGCGGAGTCAGGCGGTGGCAACATGTCGACATGACCGAATCCGCAACCGCCGGCCCGCCCATCCACGATGCGGTCGCTCACCTGTCGTTCCTGCTCGGGCATTGGATGGGGAAGGGCAGTGGCCACTACCCGACGATCGACGACTTCAACTACGGCGAGCAGGTGTGGTTCGAACACGTCGGTAAGCCGTTCCTTTCGTACCGCCAAGGAACCAAACACGCCGACACCGGCCTGCCGTTGCATGCCGAAGCTGGCTATCTTCGACCTGTTGGGACCACGGGCATCGAACTCGTGCTCGTGCAACCCAGTGGCATTGTCGAACTGCACGAAGGTGTGGTCGACGGCACATCGCTGCGGCTGCGTTCCACTGCCGTGCTCACCACGGCTACGGCGAAGGACGTGGCCGAGGTCGAGCGGTCGATCGATGTCGCCGATGGCAAGCTCAGCTACGACATGTCGATGGCGGCGGTCGGGCTCGAATTGCAGCATCACCTGTCGGCGACACTCACTCGGCAGTAGCCGGTGGTGCCAGTTCGTGTCGATCTCGCAACGGCGCAACGGTTCGCAGCGCACGACTGCGGTTGGTCAAGCGCCGACGGCGACGTAACCGAAATCATCACCGGATTCGGAAATCACAACTGGCGGGTGCCGCTGGAAAGCGGTGACGTTGTGCTCAAAATCGGTCCAGCTTCATCAGCGCCCAAGTGGGCGGCGGCCCAGGTCGGTGCAGACCGAGCTCGCTCGGCCGGACTTGCGGTGCCGGAGTTGTTCTCGGCTCGGGTGGTCGGTGAGCACGTGGTGCGGACGCTCCACTGGGTTGATGGCCAATCGGCGGCGACGCTGATCGGGAACCAGCACGCGCAGAACCGGCTCGGAGCCGATCTCGGCGCTGCAGTCGCGGCGCTCCACACCGGCGAGCTCGAGGGCTTTGCTTCGCGTCTCGATGGCTCATCGGTGGTGTTCCCGACGTGGGCTGGCTACGTGGCCGATCGGCTCGTAGCGATCGAGCGGCGGGCCTCTGCCTGTGGCGCACCCGAGCCTGCTCTACGCCATCGTGCTGCTGCCACGGTCGAGGAGCTGGCAGCCTCGGTGAGCGCCGAGTGTCGGCCGGTGGTGTGTCACCGGGATCTGCATCTCGACAACCTGATCGTCGGACCAGATGGAACCCTCCGCGGCATCGTCGACTGGGACATGGCCGAGGCCTGGGATGCGGCGGGGGAGTGGTTCAAACTCGAGCTGTTCTTGTTCGAGCAGTTGCCGCACACCCGAGACGCGTTCGACACCGCCTACGAGGGCGGTGCGGGAATAGTCGGTGCTGATCGACGCCGGCTGGTGCTGCTCATCGAGAGTTTGAACGTGGTCGCCAACGCAGGCATCTTCTCGGCGGACTTCGTTGACTTCGGCCTTCGGCAGCTCGATTCACTGACCTCGACGCGCCGAGGCAAAGCGATCAGGCGAAGAACTCTTTGGTTTCGTCGGCCCTGAACCGGCGGGCAGCAGCAAACGAGATCACGAAGGAGGCGCCCATCAGCACAGCGAAGGGCAACAGCACATCGCCGACTCCGCCTGACTCGAGGAAGATCGATCGGTGACCTCGCATGGCCCAGTAGGAAGGCGTGATCGGAGCGATGGCCTGTGCCCATCCCGGAAGTTGCTCGAGGGGCACGAGCGCTCCGCCGAGTCCGCCGAAGGCCATGGCACCCACATTCTGGAAAGCGCTGACCTGATTCACCGTGCGGAATGAGGACGCCACCAAGAGAATCAGCGAGATCACGCAGGTTGCATAGCCGAGCACCATCATCAGCAGAGCGATGGGGGAACCGCCGTTGAATCGGAGACCGAGGGCCAGCCCGCCTGCTGTGAACAGCGCCAGTTGGTACCCGACGTGGATAACGATCCAAGGGACGCCGAAGCCGGCAAGCAACGATTTCGATGATGCGGCCGAAGCTCGCAGCCGGTCCCAGGTTCGCCACCCGTGTTCGCGAAACAGACTGAAGCCCACGGACCCGCCGACGAAGAAGCCGAACAGCACTACTTGGCCGGGGACGACCTGCTCGGCGCCGCTGGCTGATGAAAATCCACTGTCGACCAGCGACAGGCCCATCGTGGCTTGGAACAGTGGCATGACCACCAAGGGCATGCCGAACATGATCACGAGGAACCATGGGTCATTTCGGAGGATGCGGAGTTGGAGCTTGGTGATCGCCCATGCAGCCGTCACGCCGCCTCCTCTGACTCGACGTCGGGTTCGTCATCGAGTCGGTTCCCCGTGACGGCGAGGAAGACCGTTTCGAGATCGGGCTTGAGCGTCTCGACAGAGATCAACCTGTCGGTCTCGTCGCCGAAGCCAGCAAGAAGGTCCGACATGTCGATGTTGTCGAGAAGTCGATACGTCCCGGGCGAGATCTCGACGAGTTCGTCAGCGGGACGGTCGAAGAAGGTTCCGCCGGGTAGCGGCCCATCGATCTCGAATCGAAGACCGCGTATCTCGTGGCGAGCAATGAGCTCAGGCTGTGTCCCGGCGGCGAGCACCCGACCGTCGTCGATGATCACGATGTCGGCTCCTAGAGCCTCGACCTCTGGCAGGTAGTGCGTGGTGTAGATGACAGCGGCACCTTCGGCTGCCAACTCCTTGACCGCATCGATGATTTGCAGGCGCGTGGTGACGTCGGCGCCGACGGTTGGCTCGTCGAGCATCAGCAGTTGCGGGGTGTGGACGAGGGCACAAGCGGTGTGGAGGCGTCGAGCTTCGCCGCCGGAGAGTTGCCCGGCCCGTCGGTCGAGAAGTGGCGTGAGCCCGAGCTTCTCCGCTACGTCGTTGGCCGACTGCTCTCGCTGTGGCCGGTTCATGCCGGATAGTTCGCCGAAGAACTCGAGGTTCTGGCGTACCGACAACACGGTGTAGATGCCGGTGTCTTGGGGAGCAATACCGACGAGTTTGGCTGCCTCCTCGGGTTGGGTGCGTGCATCGACATCGCCGAGCATCACCGAACCAGCGTCGGGTTGGAGAAGGCCCGAAACGATCGACAGCAGCGTTGTCTTGCCTGCACCATTGCGGCCGAGCAACGCAACGACCTGGCCTGCGTTCACCTCGAGATCAGCCCCGGCCAGCGCCGCGACATCCCCAAATGACTTCGCGAACCCCGTCGCCCTCAACATGTTTCGCAACCTACGAAGGTGCTGTCACGAGCGCAAACGAGTTTCGCCCGCTGGTCGGTGGCGTTGGTCGTCAGACGCGAGTTTCGCCCCCAGGGCGAAACTCGGGGAACGCCAAAGGCCGTCAGGCCGACGCGTTCACGGTTGCCACACCATCAGGACGAGGGCGGTGACGATCAAGAGCTGGGTGAGGCCGTCGCCGAGGGCGAGCTTCTTCGCCAAGCCGAGCACTTCGGGGTCGTCTGCCATTCGGCTGGCAGCGTTCATGCCTTCAGCCTTTTCCTTGAGGGAGCGAACGGCTGGCTTGACCATGCCGTGAGCGATACCGACGATGGCGAACCAGACCACGAACGATGCCGAGATCCATGGTGCGCCGAAGCTGATGCCTCCGTCGCTCAGGGCAACCAGAGCGATGCCCAGCAGGAAGACGCCGTAGATCGCATAGTGGGCGAGGTTGGTGACGATTTGTGTCGTGTTCAGCAGCACGCGGGCGTCGCCAGCGTTGCCGCCGAATGCCTTCGCGTTGTAGGCGCTGTGAGCGATGACCCCGCCGAAGCCGACAATCGCCGTGGCGATGTGTAGGAGAAGAACGATCTGATACATGACGGAAGGGTCGACCATGTCCGAGACGCTAGTCTCCTGGCGTGGCTGCTCCTGACTATGTGCCAACAGACCCGATGGAAAAAGTACGAAAGTACACATCGCCGCCCCGGCGCGGTGATTCTTGGGTTGCCGATCGGCCTGGCGACATCGATGGGCCGCAGCCAACCGGCACGCGCCTCGGCGCGCAAGGCCCCGACCAGGGCTACGCCCTGACGCTCGTCAAGTTGTTCGACGATCGCCTGCACCTCGGCGCTGTCAGTCACGACGATGCCGTGGCAGGTTGCGTGTCGATTGCAATGAAGCGTTCGGCGCTGTTCGGTCGAGGGCCGGTCGTGCACGACCTCACCGCTGCGTTCACGCTGTTCGGCTTCCTCGACGAGAACCCAGCCGAGGACCTCGTGGCCCTTCGCGAGCCGCTGCTGGCTCAGGTGCATTCGCATCATCACTACCGCGAGCTCCGCGCCGTCGCCGATCTCGTCCCTGAGGCGGCGCTTCATCGGCCGCACACAGCGATCGAGTCTGACTACCGCAGCAACTGGAAGAAGAACCTCGCCGTTTAGCGCCCCGCCGTCTCGTACGGGCGTCAGCGTGAGCTGCCCACCGGCGGTTCTCTACCGGCAGTAGCATCGCCGGGTGACTGCTGTTCGCGTTCGTTTCTCCCCTGCACCCACTGGATATCTCCACGTCGGGAGTGCCCGATCGGCGCTGTTCAACTGGATGTACGCCCGTCATGTGGGTGGCACGATGATCCTGCGTGTCGAGGACACCGACGCCGATCGAAGCCAGCCAGAACTCATCCAGGCGATCTATGACAGCCTCGGCTGGCTCGGCATCGACTGGGACGAGGAGTATCGCCAGGCCGATCGCTTCGACCTCTACCGAGCCGCAGCACAGAAGTTCCTCGATGACGGTCTTGCGTACCGCTGCGACTGCTCGCAGCAAGCGGTCAAGGACCGCCGCGGCGACCAGAGCGGCAATGCCGGCTACGACAGCTTTTGTCGCGATCGCGACGTGCAGCCAGGTGAAGGCGTCGTGGTCCGATTCCGCACACCCGATGAAGGCGTCACGGGCTGGGACGACCTGATTCGTGGTCGTGTCGAGTTCGACAACGCAGTGCTCGAGGACTTCATCATCGTTCGATCGACTGGCGTACCGCTTTTCCACGTCGCCAACGCCTACGACGACCTCGACATGGGTATCACCCACGTTGTCCGAGGCGAAGACCTCGTCAACACCACACCTCGCGTGTTGCTGCTGCGTGCGGCCATGGGTGCCACCGACCAGCCGCTGTTTGCGCACCTTCCTCTCATCGTCGACGAGAAGCGTCAAAAGCTCTCGAAGCGTCGAGACTCCGTCGCCGTCGGTGATTTCAAGGAGAAGGGATTCCTGCCAGACGCCATGCGCAACTATTTGCTGACGTTGGGTTGGGGGCCGAAGGACGGCGAAGAGATTCGTCCGATCAACGACTTCGTCGAGGTGTTCGAACTCGCCGACATCAACAAGGCACCCGCCTTCTTCGATGTGAAGAAGCTCGAGCACTTCCAGAAGGAGTACCTCAGGCAGCTGCCGGTCGATGCCTTCATCGAGTGGGCCGCACCAAGCGTTGGTCACATCGATGCCGATCTGTTCGGTCGTTTCGCTCCAGAGATCCAGGGCCGTGTCACCTACCCCGACGATGCCCCGGCCTTCCTCGAATGGGTCATCGGCGATGCCGCAGAGCCTTCCGAGAAAGACTGGAAGAAGGTGATGGGCAAGGAAGGTGTTGCCGCTGTGCTCGACGCAGTGATCGAGCGATGTGAGACCTGCGACTGGACTGCCGAAGCGCTCGAAGCTGTTGTCTTCGGCGTCGGCGAGGAGCTCAACACCAAGACGCAGCTCCCCGTGCGGCTTGCCATCACCGGCAGCCGCTCCGGCCTGCCGCTCTTCGAGCCAATGGCCGAGCTCGATCGTTCGGTAGTTCTCGATCGCCTTCGTTCGGCCAGATCGAAGATCTGACCCATGTCAGGGCGCGGTGCATCGAGCGAAGCCGCTCCGGTCGCGAAGCCACAGACCCGGCCGCCTCTGTTTCGGCGCCTGGCAGCGTTTGTGGTCTTTGTCGGGCTTGCGTATGCGTGTTTGACGTTCGCCCAGGTCTGGTGGGCCAGTCGAGCGGACTCGACTGCGCCGTTCGATGCTCGGGCCGCGGTCGTGCTGGGGGCGGCGCAGTACAACGGCACACCGTCGCCGGTGTTGCAGGGCCGACTGGATCACGCTGCGGCGCTGTATCTGAATGACGCCGTCGACATCATCGTTGTCACCGGTGGTGGTCAGGAGGCAGACATCACCACCGAGGCAAAGGCGGCGTACGACTACTTGCGAACCAATGTCGGGATATCAGACGATCGGCTGCGGCTCGAGGTCGATGGAACGTCGACCTTCGAGCAGTTGCAAGCAACGGCGCGGTTCCTCGATTCCGAGGGCATCAGCGATGTCGTGATCGTCACCGACCCCTATCACGCCCGTCGAGCCCAGCTCGTGGCCGAAGAGGTCGGCATGGATGCTTCAGTGTCGGTGACGTCGAGTGCGGTGCCCTTTCGCCGCCTGGCTCGCGAGACCGGTGCTGTGGCTGTCGGGCAGATCATCAGCTTCCGCCGACTGGAGCGGTTCGCCAGCTGAAATTTCGGGTGTGGCGGCGGCGCTGAGCCATGTACGCTGTCGGCTCCACCTTCGGGGGTGGTGTAATCGGTAACACAACTGGTTCTGGTCCAGTCATTGGGGGTTCGAGTCCTCCCCTCCGAACAATCGATCGAGTTCAGGATTCGTCCCGCTACGCTCTCGATCGCTTCAGTGCCATGTCGCGAGCGGTTCGCCTCTCACGACGAACACTGATGTCCGGCCCCGTTCGTCTAGAGGCCTAGGACGCCGGCTTCTCATGCCGGTAGCACGGGTTCAAATCCCGTACGGGGTACAAACAAGGGCTCGCTTCTTCTGAAGCGGGCCTTTGGTCTTTTGGGTGGGTGTCGCAGGACAAAACGAGGCGAGCCTGTGCGCGTTTCCGGAGTTGTTCGGCTGGGGAGTTGCTAGAACTTGATGTCATAGTGCTGCGGTAGTGGCAGTACAAGTATCGAAATAGACACCGCCAGAAACAACAACGAGGAACACCATGTCTACGCCTGAGACCGCCGTCCGTTCATACCTGCAATGGCTGGAAGATCCCAGCTCGGTTCGTGACCACTCGGCGATTGCACAGGCGAAAGCAGCATCACAAAATGCGAGTGACCCCATCGATCGTCTGAAGGCACTCTCGGCCCTTCAGGTCCTCGAAGCGGTCGACGGCGCGAACTTCCGTTCCGGGTTTGTTGCAAATGCCGCTGAGTGGGCCAACGAGAACGCCGTCACGGCCGAGGCCTTCGCTGCCCTGGGCGTTCCCGCCGACGTACTGTCCGAGGCAGGTCTGGCGAAAGCAAAGGTCGTGACCAGCGGAGGCAAGCGTCGCACCCGGGTCAGCCCCGACGCCGTGCGAGACGCCATCCCGTCTGTTGCCTTCTCGATCTCGGATCTCGAGGCCGCTTCCGGGGCGTCGACGGCAACGGTACGCAAAGTCATTGCTGAGATGACCGACGCCGGCACTCTGCGGGACCTCGGCCCGGATCAGAAGCACACCGGTCGGGGTCGTGCACCCCTTCTGTTCACCAAAGGCTGATCTTGGGGTTTCCTGCACACACCGCTGCGACTCGCAAAGCCCTTTGCGACAACGTTGATCAGTGAATACAGCGCCACCGCAACCATCGACACCATCAATGGCGCGATCCGCTCTTCTTTGCATTGCCGCTCTTCTTTGCATTGCGTGGACCACGTTGTACAGCAACTCGGTAGGGGCGATCGTGGGTATGTGGCGTGGGTGACTAAACTGCCACGATGCGTACCCGCTGGCTTGGAGCCCTCATCGCACTCGTTGCTGTTGGGGCGAGTTGCACCAGCGAGGCATCGACGCCGATCGACCTGAATGGCACCACAACGACGAATCCACCGGTCACGGGACTTCCCGACCTGCCGGAGGACGACCCGAACGCTGATTCTCGCGAGCTCGTGATCGAACTCGCGAAGGAAGAGTGCCGTAAGGACCCGACTCGCGAGTTCGGTGTGGTCGTGATTGCCGACCCCGACGGGGTCGAGGTCAGCCGCTACGAGTATCCGTGCGCCGATCTCGAGGCTGACGACAGCGCCGGTGCCCGAACCAGCGGCGAGGAATAGGTCAACTCAGGCGCAAGCCGAGCCAAGCCGCAGCAACACCGAACACAAGGCTGGCGACGAGATACCCGGCCGCCCGTGAGTAGCGACGTTCTCTCACCAGCAGCGCCAACTCGTTCGCCAGGGTCGACCATGTCGAGGCCGCGCCGAGCAGACCGATCCGGAAGCCATCGGCGGCGATGCCGGTCCATGGGGTGCTGAGGCCGAGAAGGAATGCCGCAGCGAGATTGATGGCGAGCGTGCCGGCTAGGGGTGGCAGCGTCCGGGCAACGGTCGCCCTGGCGATTGCTCCGGCGGCGCCCAGCAGGAGCACGAGGGCGATGAGCGTCACCGTGTGTCTCCTGTGCCAGGGTGCGTAGCTCGCCGAGTCAGCTCGTAGCCAGCAGCCGCAGCTGCGATGGCGGCCACCGCCGTGCCGAGGAGCGAGAGAAGGGCCGTTGCAACCCCCGACGAGTCGAGTCGTTGGGCCACGTCGACCATGTGGGTGGAGAACGTGGTGAGTCCTCCGCACACACCGAGGCCGAGCAACGCGGCCCAGTGGGGCTTTGCTTCGCCGGCATCGCCGTGAAGCGAGGATCGGGCGTGCTGGAGCCATGCCGTGATCGAGCCGAGTGCGAGGGACCCAACAACATTGAGCAGAAGGACAGCGATGGAGGGGTCGGCGGGGCCAGAGACCACGATGTGCCGTGCAACCGACCCAACAGCACCGCCAAGACCGACCAACGCCAGCGGGTGCACGCTCACGATGCGAGAGGCAACCGATGGTGCGGGGAGGCGGCCAGACGTCATTGGCCCCAGTTTGGTCGGGCGCACGTGGGATCGGGGGATGGGCTGTGGGATGGGTTGTGGGATGGGTTGTGGTGCTGGGTGCAGTCCCCAAAGGTTGGAGTCCTTAGCCTGTGGTGGTGCCTTCCTCCGAAACCGAGTTGTCCGAGACCTCAGACGGGTTCACCCAGTTGCGTCGCCACTGGGCCGCGCTCACCCCCCGGGCCAATTTGTTGATCGTGCACGGCATCGGGGAACACTCGGGTCGCTACGAGCATGTGGGTTCGTTCTTCGCTGAGCGCGGGATCGACACGCTTTCCTACGATCAGCGTGGCTTTGGTCAGTCCGGCGGCCGGCGAGCATTTGTGAAGTCCTTTGATCAGTACCTCGACGATGTCGAGCAGCTTCTCGGGCTCCGGCGTGAAGCAGGCCTGCCCGTGATCCTGCTCGGTCACTCGCTTGGGGGCTTGGTCGTCACGAGCTACCTCACCAGCAATCGACCGCAGCCAGACCTCGCGGTGATCAGCGCTCCGGCGCTCGAAGCCGAAGTGCCTGCCTGGCAGAAGCTGTTTGCGCCCGTACTCGGGCGGTTGCTTCCAAAGCAGCACATCCCCTCGAAGATCGATCGCCAGCTGCTCTCTCGTGATGTCGAGGTGCAGAACGCCTACGTGAACGACCCGCTGGTGATCGCTGGAGCAACCGCCGGGCTGGGTAACGAGATCTTCACCACCATGGAAACCACCAGTGCAGCGATCGAACGCATCCGGGTTCCCGCCTATGTGCTGCACGGAGCCGAAGACCGTCTGGTTCCACCGTCAGCGTCTGAGGCTCTCGGTCGGCTGCCAGGGGTGACCCGCAAGGTGTGGGATGGTCTGCGTCACGAGTGCATGAACGAGCCGGAGCAGGCTGAAGTGTTGGCGGGTATCGCCGATTGGCTCGATGCTGAGTTGGCCGGTTGATCGACCTGTTCGTCAGCTGATCTCGAGGCGAGAGCGGAAGAACTCGAGCACGGTGTTCACGGCTTCGTGCGCTGGGTGCCCTGGCTCGTCGACCACCTCGGTGGTGACCACCGAGTGCGACTTCTCATCGAAGCCGTAGGCGTTGCCCGGGGACGAATCGATCTCGACAGCGATGAATCCGTCACCGAGTTCGCGGCGAAGCGTCTCGAAGCGAGTCCCTACGAACGAATCCTCGGTGAACCGCAGCCCCAGTACCGGGCAGCCACCATCGACTCGCTGCTTCACGATCTGGAGGTCTGCGGTTGAAATGCCGAGGTCGGCGCCGCGCTTGGCGCCCAAGGGAAGCGGCAAGCTGGGCTGGCTCAGGACGGGAGCGACAATGGTGTCGTCGACCATCATGGCCAAAGCGAAGCCGCCGGTGAAACACATGCCGATGGCGCCGACGCCTGGCCCGCCGCACTCTTTGTGTAGCGAGGCAGCCAATGCTCGAAGCCAAGCAGTGATGGGTGAAGCCCTGCCAACAGCGAGTGCGGTGAATTCTTTGCTGATGCAGGCCTTCGGCATCGTCTTGGCAAGCGCCTGGTTGGTCCCTTCGGCGCCGTCGGTGCCGAACAACGAAGGCATGGCAGCGGTGCAGCCGCTGTCGACCACCTTGCGAGCAAAGTCAGCGACCTCGGGTGTGATACCCGGCATCTCCGCCATGACCACAACGGCGGGGCCGCTGCCCTTGCGATACACGGTGCGAGTCGCACCGTGGAAGGTCACCTCGGTGCAGTCGAAGTCGCTCAAGTCGTCCATGGGTGACCTACTACCGGTTGGCTTCGGGGTCTCTGGATGGAGGCAAGGTCGGGTCGTCAGGGCTCACGTAGCCGCGACCCTCGATCCAGACCGGCTCGCGCTTTGGAGTTGTTGGCTCCGGCGCCCAAGCGTCAATGGTCGACGGGGCCTCTGGCTGAGCAGGGGTGGTGGGCTGTGAGGTCTGCGGCGCTGCTGGAGTTGCCGATGGGCCGGGGCGGGCCGTCGGCGGCGGTTCAGCATTCAGCGGCACGGATTGCACCACGGTCTGGTCGACGGGTTGACGGGGGAGAGGTCGGCCGTACCCCTCGATGGGTGCGGTGGGGGCCGCCGTCCCGATCCGGTTGGCAGTGTTGATGGCGCCCTGACCTCGAGGCGTACGGCCCTGGGCGAAGCGTGCGGGCTGTCGGTCGGCCACCCCTGACCACACGAGGGACGCCACAACGAGTCCGACACCCACGGCGCCCATGATGATGGCGGGAGGAATCATTGCTCCGAAGAACACGTCGATCGCTGCGGTGATGAGAGCCGAGGAGGCCGGACCGATCAACGCAGCGACGTAGGGAACGCCGAAGCCAACGATCAGCCAGAACAATGAGGCACCAAAGGCCCAGAAGGCCACGCGACGTAACACCGATGGCCGGTCACTGGTGATGACGAGAGCGGTGATCGCACCGACGAGCGCCATCAGGCCAGCGAGGATGGTGACTTGGTCGACGAAGCCCTTGAGCGTGCCGAGGAAGTTGAGGCCGGACGTGGGCAGTTCGACAGTGGCTGAGGGAAGTTCAGGGACTGCGGCCTCGAGTTCGGGGTTGGCCGTCACCAAGGCAGTGCGCAGCGCGTTGCTCAAGATGGTGCTGTCGAGGATGACGGGCTCGACATTGCCATCCAGTGCTTGTTTGTGCGTGTCGACGATTGCCCGCTGCACGAAGCCCTGGACTTCAGGATCATCGAGAGCCAACGATGCTGCAGTTTCGAGTGTTTGGCTCGGAATGACGATCTCGCCAGGGATGGCAGCGCCCATGCTGTCGGCGAGTCGTGTCGCCAGCACCGACCGCAGCTCCTCGTTGTCGAAGACCTGCACAGCAAGCCGCTCGGATCGGCCAGGATCGAGCACGGTACGCGACATGATGAAACCGGCCCAACTGATGGAGGCGACGACCAGCGACAAACCGAGGATGAGACCTGCTAACCCTTTACGCATCCGACCAGTGTCGCGCAGTGCTCGAGCCAAACGTGTCCAGCCGCTCGAGAGCCAGACCAGAGCGAGATGAGGGAGGGATCAGAGAGCCCAGAACGGGTGGGTGCTGGTGTCGCTTGGGGTGGTGAGGATTTCTGGACCATCGTCGGTGATGAGAATGGTGTGCTCGAACTGCGCCGTGCGACCACCGTCTGCGGTGACTGCGGTCCAGCCGTCGTCCCACATGCGGGCCCGGTACGAGCCCTGGGTGATCATGGGCTCGATGGTGAAGGTCATGCCCGGCTCGATGATGTCGGTGAGTCGAGGGTGGTAGTAGTGACAGATCTGCAGGTCGGTGTGGAACTGCTCGCCGATGCCGTGGCCGACGAAATCGCGAACGACGCCGAAGCCTGCTCCTTCGGCGTATTGCTGGATGGCCCGACCGATCTCGTTGATCGGATTGCCGGGAACCGCCGCTTCGATGCCTCGCATCGTGGCGTCACGGGTGACTCGAGTGAGGCGCTGGGAGTCTTCGTCGACGTTGCCGACGAAGAACGTGGCATTGGTGTCGCCGTGGACGCCCTCTTTGAACAGGGTGACGTCGAAGTTGACGATGTCACCGTCGCGCATCGGACGGTCGTCGGGGATGCCGTGGCAGATCACTTCGTTGAGCGACGTGCAGAGTGACTTCGGGAAGGCATCGACGGCGCCCGGGTACATCAGCGGGCTCGGGTAAGCCTCGACCTCGATCGCTCTGGCGTGGCATGCAGCGTCGATCTCTTCTGTGGTGACGCCGGGCTGGACGAGGGTGCCGAGGTAGTTGAGCGTGTCGGCCGCGAGACGGCCCGTTCGCTTCATGGCTTCGATGATCTCCGGCGACTTGACGCGGTCTTCGTCCCAACGTTCGTTGGGGTTGCCGCCAGCCCACATGGGCTGATCGATGGTGGCGGGCACGTCGCGGATGGGCGAGAGCGCGCCGGGGCGAATGGCTTCCTGGGAGTACTTGTGACACCGCTTGAACTTCTTGCCGCTGCCGCACCAGCAGGTGTCGTTGGCCTTGGTGAGTACACGCATTTCGTCAGGATATGCCGTTCCCGCTGTTGCTGCAGAGTCGTGCTCTGGCTCTCACCGCGCTTGCGCCCTACGCTCGCCCTATGTCGACAAGAGTGCTGGTGGCGAAAGTGGGCCTCGATGGTCATGACCGAGGGGTCAAGATCGTTGCGCGCATCCTGCGCGACGCCGGTATGGAAGTGATCTACACCGGTCTGCGGCAAACGCCCCAGATGGTCGCTGCCACGGCAATCGATGAAGATGTCGACGTCATCGGGTTGTCGATGCACTCCGGGGCGCATCTCACGCTTGCCCCGAAGGTGGTCGCGTTGTTGGCCGAACAGAACGCTGGCATTCCGGTCGTTGTCGGCGGGATCATTCCCGAGCAAGACATCCAGAAACTCACCGACGCGGGTGTTGCCGCTGTGCTCCACCCCGGCGCCTCGTCAGACGCCGTCGCCGCATCGGTCCAAGCCGCAGCTGATGCCGCCGCCGCAGCCGCCACCACCACCACCACCTGACCCACCTGACCCACCCCTCCCGCCGACCACCCTTCTCCACTGGTGCCGGGGGTTAAGAGGTTAAGAGGTTGGGGTGTTGACCCGGAGCGCGTGGAGTGCCGCTTCGAGTTGCCTCTGGCTGCGTTCCGAGTGAGAGTTCACAAAGCGTCCGCAGGCCAGCGAGACGGCTGCTGCGGAGTTGAGCCCCAGCGCCGGAGCGATCTCGCTGAGTAGGAGGCCCGCGTAGCGATGTGAAACGAACGCAACAAGATCTCGCGCCTCATTCCGCCGCCCGGGTCTGCGCTCCAGTATCTCATCGACGCTGACTCCGACGATCGTTGCGCACGTGCTCATCACTGTTTCGAGCGGAATCGCAGCCGGCGCTGAGTTGGACATGCCCAAAGCGACGTCGGAGCCAGACATCCCAAGTCGTGCTGGCGGGTTGGCCGAAGCGAGTTGGCTGACCACCGGTCCATCGTCTGGTTGCTCCTCGGTAGATGTCCGAAAGAGCGCAGAATCGTTCCCATAGTGAGCCATCACAATCGCAGTGTCGAGAAACGTGGGGGTTGCCCGCGTCCCGATGTAGCTGGGATAGGAGGACCAGCGGTGATCTTCCAATCGGTTGACGAGCCCAGCCTCGAGAGGATTGCGGTGCACGTATTTGACGCAGGTGCTCAGATACGAATCCGAGTCGAGCATTGAGCTCCAGAAGCGACGTTCGAATAGATGACCCGTTCGTCCGTGGCGCATATTGAACTTCTTGGCGTAGACACCGTTCAAGAAATGAAGGGTCTTGCTGAGCGTTCCGTAGTCGTCGAGCACAGTCAAGTGGATGTGGTTGTCCATCAGACAGAACGCGAGAATGCGACAACCGAACCGCTGATGGCTCTCTCTGAGCAGGGCGAGGAACTGTCTTCGGTCGCCGTCGTTCAGAAAGACTGGACACCGGTCAACACCTCGAGCCGTGATGTGGTGATAGCTGCCTGGTTCGTTCAACCGCCGTTGTCGTGCCATCTGTCCACCGTAGAGATGGGGTCTGACACTCGATAGCGAGGAGCGGCCTGGCCAAGCTGCAGCAACCTCTTAACCTCTTAACCCCCGGCACCAGTGGAGAGGGGCGACAAGTGGGGGAGGGGCTAGATGCTGAGGGGTTCGGTCCAGCGGCCGAACTCGACTTCGAGAGCGCCCACGATCTCGCCGACGGTGGCGTAGGCCCGGACGGCTTCGAGGATGGCGGGCATCGAGTTGATGGTCGGGTCGGCTGCGGCTGCGGTGACGGCGGCGAGGGTTGACGCAACAGCATCATCGCTGCGGTCGTGCTTCACGTTCGCCAACCGCTTGAGCTGGCGCTCTTCGACCTCGGGGCCGATGTACAAGATGTTCTGGTTGCCTTCGTCGCCCTCGGTGAAGTCGTTGACACCGACCACGATGCGGTCGCCGCTGTTGATCTTGCGTTCGAAGCTGTACGCCGAGTCGGCAATGCGACCCTGGAAGTACGCATCGTCGATGCCCTTGTACACACCCTCGAGAATCGAACCGTCGCCGAACTCATCGAGCTTGTCGAAGATCTCTTGGGCTTGGCGTTCCATCTCATCGGTCATTGCCTCGACGAAATGGCTGCCGCCGAGAGGATCGGCCACGTCGACCACACCAGTTTCGTGGGCCACGATCTGCTGGGTACGCAGTGCGATGCGCGCCGCCTTCTCAGTCGGCAGCGCAAGCGCCTCGTCGTAGCTGTCGGTGTGGAGGCTCTGGGTACCGCCAAGGGCGCCAGCCAGTGCCTGGATAGCGACTCGAGCAATGTTGTTCTCCGGCTGTTGGGCGGTGAGTGACACGCCAGCGGTCTGGGTGTGGAATCGGAGCTTCAATGAGCGCTCGTCCTTCGCTCCGTAACGCTCCTTCATCGTCGTGGCCCAGATGCGCCGGGCTGCGCGGAGCTTGCCGATCTCTTCGAAGAAGTCGATGTGGGCGTTGAAGAAGAAGGACAATCGCGGGGCGAAGTCGTCGACATCGAGGCCAGCGGCAACGGCGGCTTCGACGTAAGCAAAGCCGTTGGCCAGGGTGAAGGCCAGCTCCTCAGCGGCGGTCGAGCCTGCTTCACGGATGTGATAGCCCGAGATCGAAATGGGGTTCCATTTCGGCATCTCGGCCGAGGTGAACTGCACCAGGTCGGTGATGAGCCGCATCGAGGGACGAGGCGGGAAGATGAACTCCTTCTGCGCCTGGTACTCCTTCAGAATGTCGTTCTGCAGCGTGCCAGCCAGCGAAGCCCGGCTGGCGCCGTTCTGCTCGGCTACGGCAATGTACATCGCCAGCAAGATGGGTGCCGGCGAGTTGATGGTCATCGAGGTGGACACCGCAGCCAGGTCGATGTCGGCGTAGAGGTCTTCCATGTCGGCGAGGGTGTCGACGGCAACGCCAGCCTTACCGACCTCGCCAAGCGAGAAGTCGTCGTCGGAATCGCGGCCCATCAACGTCGGGAGGTCGAACGCCGTCGAGAGGCCGCCGCCACCATTGGCGAGAATCTGCTTGAACCGAACGTTGGTGTCTTCAGCGGTGCCGAAGCCAGCAAACATCCGCATGGTCCAGAGGCGGCTGCGGTACATCGAGGCGTGGATGCCACGCGTGTAGGGATACTGACCCGGGTACGGCCCATTCTCGTCGCCGTACACGGGCTCGACGGGCACACCCGACATGGTCTCGAACGTCTCTTTGCGGAGATTCGTTGCGTCGTAAGCCTCTTGCCAGATGTTGCGTGCGTTCATAGCCCAGTATTCTTCCACGCTCAGACGGTCTGCGACGAACGTCACGCCGTTGCTCAAGGGGCCTCCGACATCTGACGATGCACCGAGCATGGACATGTACGACCTGGTGCAACGCAAACAACTCAAGTCAACCCGACAGTCTGTCGGCCTTGTCGCTGATGAGACGCAACGCCAGGCTCGTCGTGCCGACGTGGCGCTCGAGAACCTCGAGATGCGTCTCGAGAGCCTCATCACAGCGAATGAAGCCATGTGGCAGCTGCTCTGCGAGACCACCGGCCTGACCGACGCCCACCTGGCCCATCGATTCTCAGAACTCGACAGGTCCGACGGTCGAGAAGACGGCAAGAAGCAGGTCAGAGCGAACCCCTGCACTTGCGGCGCCATGGTCAATGCTCGGCTCACCAATTGTCAGTTCTGCGGCGCACCCGCTCCTGACCGCTCCTTCTTCGACACGATCTGATTCGTCCGGGCCAGCTCTGGGCTCGCTAGCTTTTGACCATGACCGAGAACATCACCTCCGCTGTCGTCGCGGCGGCGATCGATCACACCTTGCTCGGCGTCACCGCCACTGATCGTGACGTTGCCGGCCTCTGCACCGACGCAAACCGCTTTGCTGTTGCTGCGGTTTGTGTCTCGCCATCTCGCCTGCCGCTGGCTCCTGGTTCGCTCAGCACGGGCATTGCTGTTGCAACGGTGTGTGGTTTTCCATCCGGCTCGCACCGCCCGGAGATCAAGGCCGCAGAAGCCGCTCGATCGATCGAGCTCGGTGCAACAGAGATCGACATGGTGCTCGATCTCGGTCGGGTCAAGGCTGGCACATGGGAAGCGGTGCTCGGAGACATCGCCGCTGTCCGCTCCGCTGTCGTTGGTGGCAACAAGCTCAAGGTCATCATCGAGTCGGGCGCCCTCACCGATGATGAGATCGTGCAGTGTTGTGAAGCAGCAGAGACTGCTGGCGCCGACTACGTCAAGACGTCGACCGGGTTCCATCCAACGGGTGGTGCAACGATCCATGCCGTTGCGTTGATGGCAGCAACCGTCGGTGGTCGCCTCGGGATCAAGGCCAGTGGTGGCGTTCGGACGTGGGATGCCGCCGTGGCAATGATGACCGCTGGCGCAACTCGGCTGGGGACGTCGTCGACCGAAGCAATTCTGGGTGGGGCGCCAACGTGAGCCTGCGGCTCAGCGGGCAGCTACTGATCTCGAAGCCGGCAGTTCACGCTGACGCATTCGACGGAACGATCACCCTTCTGCTCGAGCACAATGCGGAAGGTGCGCTTGGGTTGATTCTCAATCGCCCATCTGAGTTACTCATCGAAGATGCCTTTCCGGCGTGGGCTGATGTGGCGACGGATCCCGCCGTGGTCTTTGCTGGCGGACCGGTCGAGCGCAACTCACTCATTGCCATCGGGGCGTCACCCGATGCTGATGGCGAGCTCGTTTTCGGACTGCACACGCTCGACCTCGACGAGCCCTTCGGTGCCGAGGCATCGATCGATCGAGTCCGAATCTTTGCCGGTTATGCGGGGTGGGGTGCAGGTCAGCTCGAGGGCGAGATCGCCAATGAAGCGTGGTGGCTGGTCGACGGTCTCGTCAGTGATCTCTTCTCCGGCGACCCCTTCGAGTTGTGGGCGGCAGTGCTGCGCCGCAACGGGGGCGAAATGGCGTGGTTCGCTCACTTCCCTGACGATGCTTCGCTGAACTAATTGCTCGCCAAGTAGCTGACGATCTCGGGCCCCTTGCGTTCGGCCCGGCGGCCGGCGATCGAGGTCGTGATGAACCAGAGCGCAATGCCGTACAGCGGGGCGAGCGAGGCGACAAGAGCAATGGCGAGCGGTTGTTCCTCCGCCCGGGCCAGCCCGTACAAGACCGGGCCGGACAGAGCGAGGCCAGCGATGACGCCGACGAAGGTGATGAAGGCGGGAAGACAGCCTGCACCAGGGGTCGAGGTGGCGAACGGGTTGGTCGATTGCTCGTCTGGGTAGGGGCTTGGCGCCAGCACCGAGGTGATCGAGCCAACGCCTGAGCCAGTGAATGCCATGCCGATCGCTGCGCCGAGGGCGGCGGGGGCGAAGCGCCAGCCGCCGGTCCACCACGCGGAGCCCATGGTGAGCGCAGTAGCAGCAATGACACCAAGAGCGGAGAAGGTGAGTGCTCGGCCCCGCAACAGCGGGGTCAGCGAAGGCAACGCCAGGTACTCAGCCCACAGGGCCCGACCATCTGGCCCCAACAGATTCGCTCCGGTGACACCAGCAGTCAGAGCGGGAATGCAGCCAAAGAGCACCGCTTCTGGTTCGCGGCGAATGATCGCAGCCAAGAAGGGGGCGCCGCCCAGGATCAGCACCGTGGCCTGCGACATGACCTGGACCCGGTAGCGGGGATGCCGAGTGAAGTAGAGCCGCTCCTTGACGAACGCCACTTTCCACGGCCGCATCGCCCCACTGCGGCCGACAGGCACGAGAGGTCGCGTGGTGAGCGATTCGTCTTCGTGCTCGGTGATGTCTGTCATCGCTCGTTCGAGCAACACCGCCCACATACGAATGGCGACCAGGACCAGGGCGATCGTGGCCGCCAACTCGACAGCGGGAACGAGCAGCGCGCCGGTGGATGCTCGGCCCAATGCGTCGCCGGGCCAACCGAACGGCGTCAGCCTCGCGACGTCAGCGATCGAGGCGAGAGTGCCGAGATCGACCGACGAGCCGTAGACCACGAACAGCTGCAAGCTGACCGCCGCAGTGCCGATCGAGATGCCGGTCAGCAACGTGGCCACGTCGCGTGAGCGCCGCTTGCGAAGGCCAGCCCCGAGCCCGGTCAGCAGCATTCTCGAAAGAGTTGTGGCGAAGACAACAGTGGCCAGCGCAGCGAAGGCCGCCAACAGCCCAGACCAGACATCGGGTGATCGGCTGGCAATGCCGCCGAGTGCGATGATCGCTGCGATCGGTCCAGGGCCGACCAACGCTTGAATGGCCAAGCCGGACGCCAGGCGATTGGCGTCGAGAGGGAACAGCGCCAACCGAGTGGTGTCGATGGTCTCGTCACTGTTGCCGAACAAGACCGGACCGAACGCCCAGGTGAGCACGAACAGCACACCGAGAATAGGGGTGGCGATGAAGCGTTCGGTGTCGGTGGCTTCTCGCAGTGCAAGCGCAGCGACACAACCGCCACCGAAGGCAACGATTGCGAAGATCACCAGACCTGGGCCGGCAGACGTGCGCAGTACGTTGCGTAGCAGCCGCAGCTTGAGCCGGATGAAGAGCCGGATCAAGGCGTGAGCCAGTCGAGGTCGACTGAACGCTCGATCGCACCCACCTTGTCGACAAACACGTCTTCGAGTCGACGACCATCACACAACTCAGCGGTGATGCCCTCGGCTACGACGTGGCCCTGATGCATCACGGCAACGTGGTCGCACAGGCGTTCAACGACCTCCATCACATGGCTGGAGAACACCACGGTCGCGCCACCTGCCACCAACTGCTCGAGCAAATCACGAATGAGGCGGACCGACAGCGGGTCGACCGACTCGAACGGCTCGTCGAGGAACAACACGCGAGGGCGGTGCAGGACCGCAGCGCCGAGGGCGATCTTCTTGCGCATGCCTGCGGAGTAGTCGATCACCAGCCGACCGCTGGCTTCTTGCAGGCCGAGGAAGCCCAGCAACTGCTGGCCCCGGTGATCTGCTTCGTCACGATCGAATCCGCGCAGCAAGCCCACGTAGTGCAGCATCTCGCGCCCGGTCAGACGCTCGAACAGCCGGAGATCTTCACCGACGACACCGATACGAGTCTTGAGTTCGCGAGGATCGCTCCAGACATCGATGCCATCGACGACTGCCGAACCAGCATCGGGGCGCAACAGGCCGGTGGTCATCTTGAGGGTGGTCGACTTGCCGGCACCGTTCGGCCCCACGAGGCCGTAGAAGGTGCCGATTGGTACTTCGAGGTCGACCGATGCAACGGCCACGTTCTTGTCGAAACGCTTGTGGAGACCACGAAGAGAAACGGCGTTCCCCACCGCAGCGGTTTCGGTCACAGGTTGGCGTCACGCAAGGTGGCGTAGCGGGGCTTGATGATCTCGTTGATGATCTTGAGGCGCTGCTCGAACGGCCAGAAGGCGCTCTTCATGGCGTTGAGCGTGAGCCATTCCATGTCGCCGATGCCGTACCCGAAGGCGTTGTGCAACTTGGCGAACTCGTCGGAGAGTTGCACGTTGCTCATCAGCCGATTGTCGGTGTTGACCGTGACTCGGAACCGGAGACGGCGCAGGAGCCCGATCGGGTGCTCGGCGATCGATGCAGCGGCGCCGGTGTTGACGTTCGAGGTCGGGCACATCTCGAGCGGAACGCGTGTGTCGCGAACGAAGGATGCAAGTCGGCCGAGCTCGGCCCGACCGTCGTCGTCGACGGTGATGTCGTCGACGATGCGAACGCCGTGCCCGAGCCGCTCAGCTCCGCAGTGGCTGAGGGCCTCGTGGATCGATGGAAGGCCGAAGGCCTCGCCTGCGTGGATCGTGATGTGAAAATTCTCACGCATGCAGAGCTGGAAGGCATCGAGGTGGCGCGATGGCGGGAAACCGGCTTCTGGGCCGGCGATGTCGAAGCCGACGACACCTTCGTCGCGATGGCGGATGGCGAGTTCGGCGATCTCGTAGCTGCGGGCCTCTTGGCGCATGGCTGAACAGATGATGCCAATCGTGAGATCGGTGCCAGCAGAGCCAGAGCGAATGCCTCGAAGCGATGCCTCGACGACCTGGTCGAGCGAAAGACCCTTCTGCATGTGTTGTTCTGGAGCAAAGCGCACCTCGGCGTAGACGACACCGTCGTTTGCGAGGTCCTCGGCGGCTTCGTGTGCCGCTCGTTCGATGGCGTCGGGAGTTTGGGTGACACCCACGGTGTGGGCGAAGGTCTCGAGGTAGAGCTCGAGCTTGTTGCGGTCGGCGCCGCGGCGTACCCAAGCCGCCAATTCGTCGACGTCGGTGGTCGGGAGATCGGCGTATCCGGTCTCGGCTGCGAGCTCGACAACGGTTTCCGGGCGCATGCCGCCATCGAGGTGGTCGTGGAGGAGGACCTTTGGAGCTTGGACGAAGATCTCGGGTGCAAGTTCAGCCATGCCACAGCCTAGGGCTTCCTGTCCAGACCTAGGGGAGGCCAAGACAGGAGTGAGCGAGACGACCGAGCGAGACGACGGAGCACAAGAGACCTGAGTGGAAGCGTCGTGGCGCTATGTTCGGCCTGGTGGGCGATCAGGTGAAGAGAGATGCAGCGAAGAAGCGTGACCACCGGGCTGTCTTGCGATGAGTGGCAAACCGCTCGCTGGCATCACCACCGTTGGCTTCGACGCTGACGACACGTTGTGGGAATCCGAGGCGTTCTTTGCTGTGACCGAGCAGCGCTTTCTGGCCCTGTTGGCGCCGTGGTGCGCGTCGAAGATGGTGGCTGCGTCGCTCCTGGAGACCGAGCGAAGCAACCTGGCCCACTTCGGCTACGGCGTGAAAGGCTTCACACTGTCGATGATCGAATCGGCGATCGAACTGACCGAAGGCGCCATACCGTCGAACGCACTGGCCGAGATCATTGGCTGGGGCCGAGAGATGATGGCGCACCCCGTCGAGGTGATCGATGGCGTGGCTGACGTACTCGATGTCCTGGCCCCGACGTTCCGGCTCGTATTGATCACCAAGGGCGACCTGTTCCATCAGGAATCGAAGGTGGCCGAGTCTGGTCTGGCTGACCGCTTCGAGGCGGTCGACATCTTGAGTGAAAAAGACGAGCCGTCGTATCAACGCGTGCTGGATCGATTGGGAGTCGACGCAAGCGAGTTCGCGATGGTGGGCAACTCGGTTCGCTCCGACATCGAGCCGATCGTGGCCATCGGGGGTCATGGCATTCACATTCCGCACTCGATCACGTGGGCGGTCGAGGAAGCAACGGGTGAGGCCGAAGCGGCTCAGCAGTGGACAACGCTCGGCTCGATCCACCAGGTGCCTGCTCTTCTTGGCGTCAGCTGAGCGTTCGCGATCAAGCCGAGGTGTCTCGCATGGGGCACCATGTCGGACATGGCCGCCAGTGCAGACATCGAGTTTCTCGACACCGACGCTCGCCGCGCTCGCTCCGCCGACGTTGCACCCGAGGCCAAAGACAGTGGTGGGTGGCCCTTGCAATGGCTTGTTGCGGGGGTGGTGCTCGTCCTCGGTGCTTGGTTCGTGACCTCGACCGGTTCCGACGCTCCGCTGGAAGAGACAGTTTCTGAGGCGCCGCAACCGATCCCGCCCGCACCGATCCCGCCCGCACCGTCCCCGCCCGCTGAGCCCCCCGCCTTCGGCGTCTGGCCGACAGCGCGCGAACGCGATCCGAGCGTGACTCGCACCGCTGCTTTGACACCGTTGCCGTCAGAGTTCTCAGCCGAGGCCCTCCAATCGACCACCCTTGTCTATGTCAGCACCTCGGGACTCCCCACCGTTGTGTCACTCGAGACCGCAGATGTGTTTGTGGTCGGGGTGGGAGCTACTCGCATTCATGACACCTTTGCGGTGGAGGCCGGTCAGGTCGTGCCGATCGAGGCTGCAGCTGAGCGGGTGAGTGACGCCTTCGTCTTCCACACCTACCGCGACATCGACCGGCCGGGGTTCGGGACAATGAGCGACCAGCGCGGCATTGGCGTCGGACCCGAACTCTGCTTGTCGGGCGAGTCGTGCGCCGGGACCGATCTCGGGATTGATCGGATGTTCCGCAGCGGCTTCGTCGTCGAGCGACTCGAGCCTCGACGGCACCGCCTGCTCGACGAGTTGCTCACGAGTTGGGAGCCGGTCGATGGATACTTGCTCAGCCCCGACGGGTACCGGATTCCCGAGCCCGTTGGATTCGTCTGGGTGATCAGCCCGACCACGAGTGGCGAGGTGTCATCGAGCGGGTTGCTTTGAAGTCAGCCTTCGGCGAGGCGCGATTGGTCGAAGCCGCCGGGCAGGATCTCGGCAACGGTGCGAATCGTGCCGTCGCCGTCGACGAGGCACTCTGGCCCTCCCTGCTCGAGCAGGAGTTGACGGCAGCGGCCGCAAGGCATGCAGGGTTCACCCGAACCAGACACGCACACCATCGCCACGAGCCGGCCACCGCCGGAGCGGTGCAACTCTGAGACCAACCCGCACTCGGCACACAGACCAAGCCCGTACGACACGTTCTCGACATTGCAGCCGGTGATGATTCGACCATCGTCGACGAGCGCAGCAGCGCCGACATGGAACGTCGAATACGGGGCGTAGGCGCGTGTGGTTGCCTCGAGAGCTTCGGCTCTCAGCTGATCCCAGGGGATGGTCGTGTCGTCGCTCATTACTGCTCCTGCTCGACCGGACGATTTCGCCCGGGTGACTACTTGGTTCCGTAGATGCGATCGCCGGCGTCGCCGAGGCCGGGAACGATGTAGGCGTTCTCGTTGAGTCGTTCGTCGAGTGCCGACACCGTGATGGGGACGTCTGGATGGGCAGCATGGACAGCTGCGACACCTTCGGGGCAGGCAATGATCGAGATCATCATCAGGCGTTTGACGCCCGCTGACTTGAGATGATCGATCGCAGCTGCAGCGCTGCCGCCGGTCGCGAGCATCGGGTCGACCAGGATGACCGTGCGATCAGCAACGTCGGCGGGAAGCTTGTTGTAGTACTCGACGGGTTGGTGGGTGTCGGGGTCTCGGAACAGACCAACGTGACCCACCTTTGCCGTGGGCAGCAGGGTGAGCATGGCATCGACCATGATCAGCCCGGCGCGCAAGATGCCGACGATGACGGGCGTGTTCCCGGCGAGCCGGCTGCCCTCGGTGGTGGTGACGGGCGTGGTCACCGATCGAGGCTCGGTCGGCAGATCGCGTAAGGCTTCATACGCTGTCAGCAGCGTGATCTCCTCGCACAGGGCCCGAAACTCGGGTGAGCCGGTGTTCTCGTCGCGAAGCAGGGTGATCTTGTGATCGACCAGCGGGTGATCGATGACGTTGAGTACGGGCTGATCGCTCATGGACGGCGATTCATCAGCGCGGCTTCGGCTCGGCGAGCCAGGTCTCGTGCCTGTTCCATGTCATCGCCGAGGGCGGTGACATGGCCGAGCTTGTGACCGAGGATCGGTTGCTTGCCGTAGAGGTGCACATGCACGCCTTCGATGGCGAGGGCCTCAGCGAGGTGGTCGGTGGGGTCGACTCGCTCGATCCCACCGATGACGTTGACCGTGACCGCAGCCGGAGCGAGCGCCCAGGTGGGGCCGAGGGGAAGGTCGAGCACCCCGCGCACGTGGTTCTCGAATTGCGAGGTCGGCGAACCTTCGATCGTGACGTGGCCGGCGTTGTGCGGACGGGCAGCGACTTCGTTGACCACGAGGCCGTCGGTGGTGAGGAACAACTCGACAGCGATCACGCCGATGGCGTCGAGTTCGTCGGCGATCTTGGTAGCGATCTCCTTGGCTTCGGCTGCGATGCGATGGCCGACAGGAGCGGGGGAGCGGATCTCCTGTACGACACCATCGGTCTGGATCACTTCGGTGAGCGGGTAGCAGCGACTGCTACCGCCGGGTCGCCGCACCACGAGCGCCACGAGTTCCTTCACGATCGGCTGGAAGTTCTCCGCCATCAGGACGCGTCCGGCTTGCTCGGACATCACCCGCATGGCCTCGGCCTCGTTCTCGACGATCCAGACGCTTCGTTCGTTCACCCTGCCAGCGCGGACTGCCTTGAGCACGACGGGGAAGTCGAAGACGGTGGCGAAATCGATGAGGTCGTCAGCTCCGCGTAGTTCAGCGAACACGGGAACGGGGAATCCCCGATTGAGGAGCAGGCGACGTTGGTGCAGTTTGTCGAAGGCGGAGCGGAGCGTCTTGGTGCCGGGTCGAATGACGGCACCGGATTCTTCGAGCCGCTCGAGCAAACCGATGTCGGTGCGTTCGTGTTCGACGGTGAGCACCTCACACGACTCGGCGAACGCATTGAGTGCGTCGGGGTGGAGGAAGACGGTGTCTGGTGACGCCATCGCCGCGGAGTCATCTGACTCCTCTGCGAAGAGCCGAGGCGTGATGCCGAGCTTCACCGCCGCCTGGTGCGTCATGCGGGCGATCTGGCCCGAGCCGATGATGCCGAGCCGGTACAGGGCAGGAAGGTCGCTGGACACGCCGAAACAATACTCCACACCCCGCCCAGCACCGACATGCCCGCGCACTCTGTCACACCCACCGGTCATGATGATGGTCTCAGCGGCTTCGGCCCTCGCATCGGTGTTCTCCAACGAAACGAGTGGTCATGTCTGAGTTGTCTTCCTACGTCCGAGGTTCCTCGCACTCCGTGCTGTCTTCGAGCGACCTCGCCGCCATCCAAGAACAAGTGCGACAGAGCCCAGCAGGGGCCAACGGCCCCGCCATCGATTTCGAGCTCCGGCCTGACGGCCTGGTGTTCGGGGTCGTTCCGCTTCAGGCGGTTCCAGCGGTGTGGGCTGGTTGGTCGGTGTCCGACGATGCGACCGGGCTGGGGCTCTGCCTTCGCGTCGATGGGGCTGGCCATCTCGGCGTAGCGATGGATCGATGGGGTGACGCCACGTGGTTCTCGATCGATGACGGGCACCCATGGCACGATGCCCCGCCGGCCTGTCAGCTCTTGGACGACGTGTGTCGAGCACGGCTTGGCCTGCCGACCGAGCCGACCGATCGGCTCCCTGATTGGTATTGGCTCGGCCAGTGGTTGGCTGATGTTGCAGCGATCGCCGTCGTCGGCGGAGCCGGCGCTGGTGGGCCACACGCCGTCGACGTGATCTCGGTGGCGACCGCCCACCCGGCGGTCGACCTCGACGAACTGGACGACCTCGACATGGATGGGCTCGCCGGCTTCGTTGTCGAACGGCACCGCGAACACGTGTTGATCGCTGATTGGGCATGCATCCATCTCGATGCCATCAGCGACAACGGCCATCCTCTCCACGACCTTGCCGCCGCTTTCGATGTTGGCGCGTTCAGCCGCTGGGCCAGCGCCGCGGCACCACCACTGAGCGATCTTGCCGCAGCCCTCACAACGACGTGCACACCGCTTGGCTTACGTCTGATCGGATCGGTGATCTCCGACACCGTGCTGCGCCAGCGCATGGAGGGCTGACAACGGCGTACACGTCCCACCCTCGCACCGTTGTTGGTGTGGGGGTACGAACGACTCGAGTCTCGTCGCTCTACGCTGCCCCGGATGCCTGGCCTCTCGCAGTCTGAACCGCCCAATCTGCGGCGTCGATTTCTGATTGCTCTCGGGTTCGGGGCGGCGACTGCCGCTATTGGTCGTTCGTTGCCAGAAGATGGTCGCAGGGTTGTCGAAGTCGAGCCGGCCGACACCCCGAATCCGGCCGCTGGTGGCTCGGCTGAAGCCGCCACGGGGGAAGCCCCTGCGGGGGAAGCAACACCGGAACCGCCAGAGGTGCTCACCGAGCCGCCGGCGCTGGCCGACGCCGGTCCCGAGGTCGACCTCGCCACGCATGTGTTCGATGTCGTGATTCGTGGTGGCCGCGTGATCGACCCGATGTCAGGATTCGATGGCGTGCTCGCCGTGGGTCTCAACGGCGGTGTGATCACCGCAATCACAGCGGGCGAGCCTCTTCCCGCTGAGGTCGAGATCGATGCCAGCGGTCGAGTGGTCAGCCCAGGGTTCGTCGACCTGCTCTCGTACGAACCGAATCCCGTCGGGGTGTGGACCAAAGCCGCCGATGGGGTCACGACCAACCTGGCGATGCACGGCGTCAACAACTACGCGCCGGCGTTCTTCGAGCGCTACGCCGGGAGCTCACCGATCCACTTCGGTGGTGCGTTTCACCAGCACTTCATGCGTGGCCAAGATCTCGGGGCTCGACCGGATGTCGTGCTCGACGATTCGCAGGTCGCTGCGTTCGCTGCCCTGGCCAGGGAGAGTCTCGGGACTGGCTTTGCTGGTGTTGCGTTCTCGCCGGAGTATTCGCCTGCAACTTCGGCAGCCGAGATCGAAGCACTTGCCACCGTCGCTGCCGAATTCGGTCACGCTGCCTTTTTTCACACCCGAAGCAGTGACCCCGCCACCAGCCTGGCAGGAGTGATCGAGGCACTCGATCTGGCACGGCGCACTGGTGTTGGCGTGCACATCTCGCACTTCCACAGCACCGGGGCCACCAACCACATGGCCGACACGATCGCTGCGATAGAAGCAGCCCGAGCTGAAGGGGTCGACGCCACAGCGTGTGTGTATCCCTACGACTTCTGGGCCACGACGTTGCAGAGCTTCCGTTTTGTTGGCGACTGGCGGAGTCGCTACGGGCTCACCTACGAGGACCTGCAGATCGCTGGCACCGCAACCAGGCTCACCGCCGAGACCTACAACGCAGCGTTCAGCGACAACAAGTTGGTCGCAGCGTTGTCTTCGATCGATCAAGACGAAATCGACCTCGCCCTGGCCCAGCCGTGGGTCATGCTCGGCTCGGACGCCATCCTCGAAGCTGATCAGAACAATCACCCGAGAGCGAGCGGAACGTTCAGCAGGCTGCTCGGGCGCTACGTCCGTGAGCGGGGCGTGCTGACCCTGATCGATGGCCTGGCGAAGATGACCAGCCTGCCGACCCGCCGAGTCGAAGCAATGATTCCGGCCATGCAACGCAAGGGCCGGCTGCAGCGCGGCGCCGATGCAGACATCACGATCTTCGACCCGGCCACCGTTATCGACCAAGCCACCGTCGATGCGCCGGGAACTCCCGCTCTGGGCATCGAGCACGTGTTCGTTGGCGGACGCCGAGTGATCGCTGACGGCGAGGCGCGCCGGTCGGTGTTCCCCGGCCAACCCCTCACCAGCACCTGACCACCACCTGAGGTCACCTGGGGTCAGGTCTCCTCAACTTCAACTTCTGATTGCGTGGAGTGCAGCGGAGTTTCAGTGGTCGAGCGATGCGCCGAGCGAGGCCCGAACCTGATCACACAGCTGCTCGTGGCAGGAACCCTCGACGGTGAGCCCGTCCACCAGCGCCTGCACGACGTGCATCATGAAGGGATGGTGTGCTGCGAGCTCTTCCGGAGTGGCCCGTTCGGCCAGGCCAGCGGAACGCAGGCAGCGATCGAGGCCATGCAGCAGGTACTCAGCCTTCTCGCTCTCGATGGTCTGCGACCAGCGGAACTCAGCGGGTTCGGCAGCGCCGTCATTGGATGAAGCGTCTCGGGCCCAGCCATCGATCAGTTGTGTGCAGGCGTCGAGAAAGTCCGATGTGGCCACGCCATCGAGGTCGGCAGGATCGACACGCAACTCAACGATCATGCGACGCACGAATCGGGCCCATTGCTGCACGTCTTCGGCGGGCACTGGCCCCAGTTCCAAAAGCATCGTGGCAAAGCGTAGTGAGACCCTCCGTTTTTGTCGCACTGAACGACACTTCGGTTCAGGTGAGGCCTTTCGGGACCAGCTTCGCCAACAGCAACCCGACCAGCGGAGCTTGGCCCTTGTGCAGCTTGATCGGGGCCTCGGCGAGGTCGAACCACGCTGCTCGATCGACCTCGGGGAAAAGTTGCTTGCGGTCCGAACGGGGCGGCCAGACGAGTTCGACCATGCTGCGGTGCGTGTCGTTCGGATCAACCAGTTCGGCGTCGATGTCACCTTCAACGGTGTAAGCGTGCAGCCACTTCTTGCCGGCCCGGAACGGATCGAGGGCTACCAGTTCACCCTCGGGAACGGGCTGGCCGACCTCCTCGTTGAACTCGCGAACAGCTGCGTCAGCCGGTGACTCATTCTCGTTGAGCTCACCTTTCGGAATCGACCAGGCGTGCTCGTCTTTCTTGGCCCAGAAGGGGCCACCCGGGTGCACCAGCAAGATCTCGATGCCCGTGGCACCCTCGGAGCGACGTGTCTGGCCCAGCGAGGCCCGACGCCAGACGGCGATGCCGGCGGTCGTGGTCGGATGTGCTGGTGCAGCCATTGGTCGAAGCTACCTTTGCCCGATGACCACGAACCTCACCATCGGCGTGCTCGGCGCTGCCAAGATCTCGACCCCCGCCCTGCTGCAGCCCGCCGCAGACACTGACGGTGTCAATGTCACGGCGATCGCTGCACGCGATCGCTCTCGAGCCCAAGCCCAGGCTGATGCGTTCTCGATCCCGCAGGTGTTCGACACCTACGAAGAAGTGTTGGCCAGCGATGTTGATGCCATCTACAACCCACTTCCCATCAGCTTGCATCGCGAGTGGACCCTGAAGGCGTTGGCCGCGGGCAAGCACGTGTTGTGCGAGAAGCCGTTTGCTTCGAATGCGGATGAGGCACGAGACATGGTCGCGGCCGCCGATGCCGCCGGCCTGGTGCTGGTCGAAGCTTTTCACTGGCGGTTCCATCCGCTTGCAGACCGCATCGCCGAGCGAGTCGGCGATGTCGGCGTCATGCAACACATCGAGGCCGACTTCTCGGTCGAGATCTCGCCCGCTGACGATGTGCGTCAGAGCTACGAGCTCTCTGGCGGGGCCTTGATGGATCTTGGTTGTTACCCGGCCCAATGGATTCGTTTCGTCGGCAATGGCGAACCGACGGTGACGTCGGCGTCGATGGACCAAGGCCGTCCCGATGTCGACATCACGACCACGGTCGAGATGGCTTTTGCCGACGGCGTGACTGCTCGGCTCTTCACCGCCATGCATCCGGGGACGGAGCGAGGCGCATCGTTGACGGTCACCGGCGACGAAGGTGTCCTCCACGTGGTCAATCCGATCGCTCCCCATCACGGCCACCAATTGACCTTCACCCCTGCCGATGGAGAGCCCCAGCATGAAGTCGTCGAAGGGCGGACCACCTACCACCATCAGATCGAAGCATTCCGCGCTGCGGTGCTCGACGGGGTCGTCGCCCCCACCGGAGGTGCCGATGCCATCGCCACGATGGAACTGATCGACGCTGCCTACCTGGCCGCCGGACTGAGCCTCAGAGGTTCCGACAGGCGTCAGTAGACGATTTCGGCTCGGCGGCCTCGAGGATCGACTTGGTCGCCGAGCCGCCGGGCGGTCGAGCTGATCATGTGGTGAGCGGTGACGGTCAGAGCGATCGCATCGACAATGTCGACGACCGGCGCGACCTTGGAGGCGAGGGCGCGATCGAGTTCGGCAGCATCGAAGCGACCTGACGCTCGCAGCAACCCGATACGGAGTGCACGGCCTTCGCTCGTGGATTTGGTGTGGTCGAGGGGGATGTCGGCCTGGAGCCTGAGGAAAGCGCACTCGGGGTGGGCCTCGGCAACTGCTGGCTGGTCATCAGAACTGATCAGCGCGTCGAGCTGGCGGATCTTGGGCATGAGATTCCATGCCTGCTTCGACAGCGATGTTCCGCAGGCCTCCACCGAGCGCACACGAGCTGCGTCGTAGTCGGCCGCATCGAGCGTTGCCAGCACCGGCGTGGGGAACACCGACGAGCGGCGGGCACCGAGCACTTTGCGAGCTTCGACATCGGCGGTTCTGGGGTGTTCGTTGATCAATCCGATTGGCATGTCGATGGCCAGGGCAGCGAGGGCGCCTTGCCTGATCTCGGCGACCGTTCGGTCGAGCGTTTCGACCATCTCGACCCGCAGCTCGACCAACGCGTCGCCGTCAACGGTGGCTGTGGCGACAGCCCAACCCTTGGGACACCCGTCGACGCCGGCGATCAGCAGGTCTCGGCCCCGCCAGACATCAGAGGTCGTCGATCAGCTTGAACACTTCAGCCATTTCGACACCGGTTGCGGCGCCCGCCGTGGTCAGCTTGCCTTCGACCCTGGTGCGGAAGGCGCTGAGCTCGTTCGAGTCCTTGGCTTTCATGGTCGACTCGAATTGGCTCTCGTGAGCGAGCAGGGCGGCGTATTTCTGCTCGAAGAAGCCAGTGACGTTTTCGACGTGATCTGGCTCGTCGGCCTCCCACAACAGAAGGCTGTCTGGCCGATGATGGGGAAGGTCCTGCTCCGGAAAGAACTTGGGATCACGAGCGGCCACGATGCCATCGGTTGCAAGCCAACCGGCGTTGCGGTGGTCGGGATGCAAGCGATAGCGCTTCCACGGGTCGTGACCGAGGACAACGGTCGGACGGAGTTTGCGGATCCAATACGCCACTTCCCAGCGTTGCCGAAGGGTTGAGTCGAGTTCACCGTCAGGCCAGCCGAGGAAAACGACCTGACCCGTTGCACCGAGGGCAGCTGCCGCTGCTCGCTGTTCGATCTGGCGAGTGGCGACGAGTTGGGCGGTGTCGGCGTTGGGGTCCCACGTTCCCTTCGACCCATCGGTGCAAACCAGAGCGCTGACTTCGCAACCGTCTGCTGCCCATTTTGCGAGGGTGCCGCCGCAGCCGAAGTCGACGTCGTCGGGGTGGGCCCCGATGGCGAGCGCACGTTCGGGGGTGGAGAGATCTCGGCTGGCAACCGTGATGTCGAGTGGCGCCGGCGTGAGCGGGTTCTGAGCAGCCGTCATGGGGTGGCGTCTCCTGTGGGTCGAGGGTGGTCGAGACGTGTGAGATCGAGAAGTGCGGGGTCGAGAACTGAGAGGTCTTCGGGAACGTCGACGTCCCAGCCGAGCTGTTCGTTGATCATGATCTGGAAGGGCAAGCCAAGGCGCTCGGCTTCGGCTTCGTGGGCCGCAGCGGAGCCAGGCCCGTAGTGAAAGGTGAACCCGCGCCCGAGTGGAATCGACATCACGTTCGAGCCGTCGTTGCGGCGGTCGGGCACGAGAGTGACCGTGTCGCCGTCGATGTCGAGGAAACGGAGATCGGTCGCCAGCGGGAGGTCTGCGTGGGCGATGATGGCTCGGTCGAAGCCTCGATCCATCAGGTGTTCGGTCCCGTCAGCGATCGCCTCGTTGAGGCCCCGAGGTGCACGCCAGATCACATGTGCGCCGTTCGCTCTGGCGAAGTCGGCCACTGCGTGGTCGCCACAGACGACCCAAACAGAGAGTTCGCGAGCAGCAGCGATGACCGTGGCTGCCATGTGTTCTGCCAGAGCAGCACGAAGCGCCGGTTCGACGGCTTCGGAGAGGCGGCCCTTTGCCAAGTCGAATGACTTGATCGGGATGAGGACAGCGCCGGGCACCGCTGCATGGTAGCGAGACGCCTGCGCTTCATCGGTTGGCTGATTCAGCGGGCCGCATCCGCCTTGGTGTGCCACGCTGGGCCGATGACCACCGCAGCCAGCGACCGCACCATTTTGGATCAGACCGAAGCGCCCATTCGGGTGACGGTGCTCGGTGGCGGCTCGTGGGGCACCACGGTCGCCCACCTCTGCGCCCACAACACACCGACCACGCTGTGGGCGCGCGATGAAGCCACCGTGGCCAACATCAACGAGCGACACGAGAACACCAAGTATCTCCCTGGCTATGCGCTGCACCCCGAGCTCGTCGCGACGACGGACTTCGCAACCGCTGTCGCCGGCACAGATCTGCTCATCATGGGCGTGCCCACCGGAGCGTTCCGAGAAACGGCTCGTCGTGCAGCAGCTCATCTGCGACCGTGGGTGCCTGTGGTGAGCCTGGCAAAGGGCTTCGAACAGGACTCGCACTTACGGATGACACAGATCATCGAACAGGAGCTGCCGAGCCGCCCTGTTGGTGTGTTGACCGGCCCGAACCTGGCGAAGGAAATTCTCAAGGGCGACCCGGCGGGTGCAGTGATCGCCCTGACCGAGCTGCACATCGCTGAGCGACTGCAGTCGGTCTTCACCACCATCAACTTTCGAGTCTTCACTCACCATGACGTGATCGGTTGCGAGCTCGGCGGCGCCTTGAAGAACGTCTACGCCGTGGCCGCCGGTGTGGTCGAGAGCGGCAAAATGGGCGACAACGCTCGAGCCACCTTGATCACCCGAGGTCTCGCTGAGCTGATCGCGTTGGGGACCGCGCTCGGAGGCGAGCCGCTGACGCTCGCTGGCCTGGCGGGTATGGGCGACCTCGTCGCCACCTGCATCAGCCCGCAGAGTCGCAACTCTCACGTCGGGCGCGAGCTCGGCCTCGGCAAGTCGATCGACGACATCGGTACCGAGATGGATCAAGTCGCCGAAGGCATCAAGGCGGCAAAGGTCGTGAAGGAATTGGCCACCGAGCACGACGTCGACATGCCGATTGCTGACGTGGTCTATCGAGTCTGCTGGGAAGGCGAACGAACGATGCGAGCCTTTGGATCGTTGGTACGAAGCACCCACGGTCACGAGTGATGAAAGCTGTCAATCGCTCCTAGATTGCGTCTATGCCTGATGGTCTGTCCCTCGGGCCTCGCTCGGTCGAACGTCCGGCCGATGCAGGGTTCACTTTCGTAGCAACGCTCGACTCCCAAGAGCCGTCTCGCGTCGATGGCGGCGGTCTGGTCCAACCGTTCCAGACCGGCTGGTCGATCGACTGGCTGATTCGCGCCGACGATCGTTGGTATGTGCCGGCCAAGGAAACCTCGGTGCGTCAGCGCCGAATCGGTGCCGGCGCCGTGCTCGAGACAGCGGTTCGTCTTCCCTCAGGCGATGCGGTGCACCGGGTGTATGCAGTCAATGCTCCAGGCGGCGATGCCACCGTCATCGAGATCGAGAACACCTCACCAGTTCCGGTCGCGCTGGCGCTGGCCATTCGTCCGTATGCAATCGACGGTGCGACGGCATCTGCCGACATCGTCATCTCCGACGAGACCATTGCCGTCGACGGGCGTACGGCGCTGATCTTGCCTCGGCCCCCGATCGAACGTCAGGCTTCCGCCACCATCGATGTGTCAACGCGCCTGATCTCGGGCAACGTCTTGAACGGCGAGGCCGAAGCCAGTGGAGACACCGCCACGGGTGCTGCGGTCTACCCGCTGGCCCACGGCGCCACGATGACCTTCGTGATTCCCCATCCGTCGGCTGGATCGAAGCTCGGGCCGCTGCCCGACGCTGACGCCGTGGCAAGAGGTTGGTCGGCCGTCATCGAAAAAGGCGGACGATTCTCGTTCCCCGATCCTGGCATCACCCAGCAGGCAATGGCAGCACGAGCTCGCTTGCTCGCCGAGACTCCCGGCCTACCCGTCAAGGTGTCCGCCCTCGCTCCCGGCGCAGGACGATTGCTCGAAGCCTTGGCGCTCAGTGGTGCGGTTGGCGAGATCATGGGGTCACTCGGCGCATTGGCTGGGACCTTCCCCACCCGGTTGCCGGGATCGCCCGGCGACGCCGCCGCCATCATCTCCGGCGTTGGCCGAGCCGCTCGACTGGTCGACGACGAAGCGGTGGCGGAAGCGTTGCTCGAACCTGTTGCTCAGCTGACCTACCTGGTCGAGAAGAAGGGCACGCCTATCGAGAGCGGTGAAGCGTTGATGGGGCTCAGTCGGCTCTTGATCGCGGCAGGGCAACGAAACGTTGCTGAAGAGCTCCTGCCTCGGATCAGCAACCCCAATGCGTTGGCTGGCGTGCCGAACGACATCGAGGAGCTCTCGAAGCTGGCTGAGCAAGCAAGCCCGGCCGGGAGCTGGGGAGGCGACGATGTCGTCCGGGCAGCGGAGTTCTGGTTGGGCGCTCGCAACATGGTGCTGGGCGGCGACCCCCGTCAGCTCGAGTTGTTGCCGACATTCCCGGCTGCCTGGATGGGTGGCGAGGTCGAGATCCACAATGCCGCCACCACCCACGGGCGCATCTCGTTCGCAATCCGATGGCACGGAGCTCGGCCGGCACTGCTGTGGGATCTCGAAGCCGACGATGACCAAGGCCTCGGTCCGATCGTGATCCGCTGCCCCGGTCTCGATCCGGACTGGTCCACAACGCAGAAGCAAGGCGACGCCTTGCTGGCCGGCACACCGGACGGTTTGATCCCCACCCCCGAAGAGGGCGACAGTTTCGCGTAGATGCGTCATCGCTGAGCGCCTTCCAAACCCCGGGTTCGTAGCCGTCAGTTTCAATGGTTTGAGCCCCCGGTTGGTATCAGGGAGTCTCGAGCGCTGCGGGATCTGGCAAGCCCACGTAGCGGGCGCTGGGGCGAAAACGTACGGGCTTCTCGCTGAACTCTTCGATGCCGTGGGCGATCCAGCCAACGATGCGAGCAGCGGCAAAGATGACTTCGCCTGCCCACGGCGGTGCGCCCATCAGCCACGTGAGCGCGCCGAGTGCGAAGTCGATGTTGGTGACGAGATCGACGTGCTCTTGGAGTGCCGCCTGCACCGATGTCACCGTTTCCAAGCGTGGATCGCCAGCCCAGATCTCCTCGATCAAGGATCGGAGGAGAACCTCTCGAGGGTCGACCTCGACATAGATCGTGTGTCCGACCCCTGGGAACCGCTGCCCCGATGCGAGTTGTCGACCGATCGCATCACTTTGCCCGTGGGTTGCAACGTCGAGGAACAGTTGGTGCACCCCAAGACTCGCCGCTCCGTGGAGTTGTCCACCCACGGGGCCCATCCCGGCCGCGACGATCGAATAGGGGTCGGCTCGAACCGATGCTGCGATGCGGGCGCTGAAGGTCGATGCTGCCAATCCATGGTCGGCAAGCAGCACGAGCGCGAGGTCGACGGCTCTGGCGACATCTGCGGGGTCGACCGGGCCAGCGTCGGCAGCGGACAACGCCAGCATGAGGTTCGTGGCGACCGACGCCGGCTCGTTGGCGGGCCGTGGCAGGGCGGCACCGAGGGCGAAGGTGCATGCAGAGACCATCGAACGGCCCGCCGCCGCTTGGGCCGCCGGTGCTGGGCTGTAGCGAAGCGGATCGAGACCGGAGGCAACGGCAATGGCGACCCTCAGGCGGTCGATGGGTGGGGTGGCATCGGGGAGCTGGGTCACAATGGCGCTCACGGCTTGGTGTAAGCCGATCGGTCCGGCCCAATCACCTTGGTGGCCCCAGATCAGATCGGCCACTGTCTCGAAGCCGCTGTTGGTGAGTTCGGCAATTGGGATGCCCCGGTAGCGGTGGCCGGCCTCGTCGAGCTCGGTGATACCTGTGGTGATCACGGTGCGCAACTCGCCTCGGGCAGGGCGGCGGCGCGACGTCCGCAGCTGGTCGACCTGACGTGCGTCGAACAGACTGGTGCGGCCATCGAGCGACAGTGTGCGGTCGAGAAGGCCGCGGCTGACGTAGGCGTAGAGCGTCTCGCGTTTCACCCCGAGCCTGGCAGCGGCTTCGATCGCGGTGAGCGGTTCGCTCATGAGGGGATCACCATGAGACAGACTCTGGTGGCCAGGGTTGCTGCCGTCAACGTTGATTGAATCAACGTTGATCAATGTCGGTCGCAGGCGCACGATCAATGCATGACAACACCAATGCTTGCTCCACCGGGTCTGAAAGGCGTGATCGTCGCCGACACCGAAATCGGCGACGTCCGCGGCAGTGAAGGCTTCTATCACTACCGGGATCACGACGCGATCGAGCTGTGCCGTTCGGCCTCGCTCGAACAGGTGTGGCTGCTGTTGCTCGACGGCACGTTGCACGCTGCTGAGTCGCCAGAGGTCGCAGCTTTCGCCAGCGAGATCGCTGCAGGGCGCGCCAGCGAGCGGGTGCCGAACGCCGCTCTCGATGCAATCAGTGCCACGACATCAGAGCATCACAGTGGCCTGCTCGCCGCTCTCCCGCTGGTGCTTGGTCACGCCGTTGCATCGCTTGACCAGACCGCAGCGGAACGTCGAGTGGACCTGCTCGCACTTGTTGCCGCAGTGCCGACGTTGTTGGCATCGCTGCATACCCTCCGGATGAACCGTCCGGTTGTTCGCCCCGACACCGGGCGCAGCCATGCCGCCGACTGGCTGCACATGGCGACGGGGCACGCCCCCAGTCCGGAGCAGATTCGATTGATGGAGACCTACCTCACCGCCACGATCGACCACGGTTTCAACGCGTCGACCTTCGCCGCTCGAGTGGTGACCAGCACCGGAGCCGACGTGACCGGTGCCTTGTCGGCAGGGGTGGCTGCGCTGTCGGGCCCACTCCACGGAGGTGCGCCCGGCCGAGCGCTCGACATGATCCAGGGCGTCGGCACGCCGTCAGCCACTGATCAATGGGTGCTGGATCGGCTGGAGCGGGGTGAGAAGATCATGGGTTTCGGCCACGCCGTGTATCGAGCCGACGATCCTCGCTCGGTGCTGCTTCGAGACCTGGTGATCGAGCTCGGGCCGTCACTCGGCGAGGGCGAGTTGGTCGAACGGGCCGTCGAGATCGAGGCGAGGACGCTCGCGGTGCTGCGGCGTTGGAAGCCGGAGTCGACCATTGTGACCAACGTCGAGTTCTATGCCGGTGTCGCGCTGCATCTCGCTGGTCTGTCGCCTGAGCTCTTCACGCCGTCGTTCACCGTGAGTCGGGCGATTGGTTGGTCAGCCCACATTGCCGAGCAGGCAGCGAACAACAAGATCCTGCGGCCGAGCGCTCGCTATGTCGGGCCCGAACCGCAGACGGTGTGAGCTGGGGTCGGGAGCCGGGGCTGCTGGAGTAGATTCGTTCGGGTGGCAGCCCCGACCGTCCCGAAGCTGAGGAAGTCGCTGCGCCGCCGACCGCCGACCCTCACCGAAGAGCGGACGTTCTGGGAGGCCGGCGCCGACGTCGTTGTCGGTATCGACGAGGTTGGTCGAGGAGCGTGGGCTGGGCCGCTCACCCTCGCCGCAGCCGTTGTCCCGAAGGATCGTCGGATCAACAAGGTCCGCGATTCGAAGATGCTGACCGAGGCCGAACGCGAGGCCATGTTCGATCGAGTCGTCGGTTGGGTCGAGGCCTACGGCATCGGACACGCCACACCGCAGGAGTGTGACGAGCTCGGAATGTCGGCGGCGCAGAAGCTGGCAGCTCGACGAGCCATTGACGGTTTGGGGGTGTCTGTCGACGCGGTGATTCTCGACGGCAAGTGGGACTTCGTCGGTCACGCCAACACCCGCAAGATCGTGAAAGCCGATGCCAAGTGTTTGTCGGTTGCGGCTGCGTCGATCATCGCCAAGGTCACGAGAGACCGCATGATGCGAGCCGACGCAGAGTCATTCCCCGGCTATGACTTCGACGCCAACAAGGGGTATCCGTGCCCCAAACATCAGATGGCGATCCAGGCCTACGGACCGACCTCGATCCACCGTCGGTCATGGGCGTTCATGGACAACATGGCCTGGACCGGGGTTTCACGCGTCGTGCCCACATCAGCTCGCGTCGAGTTGGCCGGACAGGGCGTGTTGTTGTGAAGCGGCGGTTGGGGTTGTTCGCACTGGCACTGGCCGTGGGGCTGGCTGGTTGTGGTGGCGAGGACGACGAGCCGGAAGATGCGTTCTGTGTCCAAGCACGCGAGTTCATCGAATATCAGGGCGGACTCGGCGTTGCGGTCTTCGTGCCCCAAGAGACTGAAGACTTCTTCTCTGGCTCGGTCGAACGCATCACGGCCTTGGCCGAGATCGCGCCCCCCACCATCGACGCTGAAGTCGTCATCGTCCGTGACGCGTTCATTGGCTTGAACAACAGCCTCGCCGGCGTCGGTTACAACGTGACAGCACTGAGCAGTGAACAACTCGACACTTCGGGTAGCGACGAAGCATCAGATGCCATCGACGAGTTCATGGCAGCCGCCTGTCGTCAAGACGGCGACCCGTTCTCCGGTTTCGCTGACGACCCGTTTGCCCCGCTCGTGCTGAGTCCCGCAGAGATCGAGGAGCTCGACGGTCAAGTCGACGGCCAAGACGACGAACTCGAAGGTCTGGTGGCGGCCCAGTTGGTCGATGCCTTCGGGATCACGACAGATGAGGCAACGTGTCTGGTCGAGGGGCTTGGCATGAGTTTCATTGCATCCTTCACCGGCGGCGGGGCAGTGACCGACCCTGACAGCGCTCAATTCCTCGAACAACTGGATCTGTGCGGCGTGGATCTGGAAGCGATCACCGGATGACGAACCGACAAGTCCAATGAGAGCCCCAACACACGTGCAGTGGCTTCTGGCCCTTGGTAGCTGGACGGTGTTCGTGTGGTTCCAGCGCATCGGCAACGTGATCGGCGACGATGACCTCTCGGGCTTCGCCCGGATCTGGCGGCTGGTCGTGGCAGTCGGGTTCGTCGCCGCTGGCATGGCGTTGGTTGGCTGTGTCGTTGCTGGCCAGCGCAGTGTCGCTGGTCAACGTGGCGGTGGTGGCGCTGGCCTCGGTCGATTCGCTTCGCCGCTGGGCGTTGGGCTGGCCGCTGTTGGGTCGACCTGGTGGATTCTCCGGGGCGGTCAGATCCTCATTGGGGAGTGGGAGCTCGCGTTCAAGGCCGTGCATACGGTTTTGGCGGTAGTTGTTGTCGGTCTCAGCGTGATGGTCTGGCGCACTCGCGGCTACGATCGCCCTTTGTATGGGTGAACCAGTCAGCGTCATCGAAAAGGCATCGGCCAACCACGGAGTGGTTCGCTTCGAGACCAACCGGTCCTTCACCGGTATGGGTCATGAGCGGTATCAGTCGGGCGACGAGATCATCGACAACCGACCGCCTGATGCGATCGCACGTCTGCTGTTCGCTTCCGGCAAGGTCGACAAGGTGCATGTGTATGCCCAGACCATCACGGTCACCTTGCACCAAGGCGCTGACAGCGGCGGTTTGAAAGAGGTCATCGAGGACCTCTACATCCACTACAAGCCGGGTGTCGCCATTCCCGACGAAGCCGACTTCTCCTGACGTGAACGAGTCGGTGCCAAGCGCCGGCGCCCAGTCATTTGCTGTTCCAGCACGCGTTGGCTTGCTCGGCAACCCCTCTGACGGCTACGGCGGTCGGACCATGGCCTTCGCCGTCGATGCCTTCAGTGCCACGGTCGTGCTCAGCCCCATCGAGGGTTCTGGCATCGAGATCATGGCTGGTGCCGACGATCTTCCTACATGGGCCAGCGTCGAGGACCTCGTCGATCGTGTCGACCGGTTCGGTTACGGCACCGGTACGCAGTTGCTGGCGGCAGCGGTTCGGACCTTTGTCGATGTGTGTGATTCAGTCGAGCATCCTCGTCCCTCTGGTTTCAGGCTGAGCTACCACAGCTCGATTCCTCGTCAGGTGGGTATGGCGGGCTCGTCGGCGCTGGTCGTGGCGGCCATGCGTTGCCTTGCTGAGTTCACCGAGCTCGAGATCCCCCAGTATGTGCTGCCATCGATTGCCCTGAGGGTCGAGACCGAACAACTCGGGATCACTGCTGGCCTGCAGGACCGTGTGGTGCAGACCTTCGGCGGTTTGGTGTCGATGGACTTCGGGTCGATGGATGTCGACGGTCGGTTCGGGGTGTCGCATGGTGCCTATCAGCAGGAGGACGCCGCCTCGCTGCCTCCGTTGTTCCTGGCCTATCGAGAGATGGCGGCTGAGCCGAGTGGGAACTACCACGCTGTGCTGCGGGCTCGGTTCGAAGCTGGTGACGGGGTGGTGCGCGACACGATGCGAGCATTGGCTGGGGTCGTGGTCGAAGGGCGAGCGGCATTGCGGTGGAAGGCAGATGACCGCTTCGGCGAGTTGATCGGCGAGAACATGCGCTTGCGTCGCCGCCTTGGTCCGCTGCCAGAATCGCAACTGCAGTTGGTGGATCTTGCCGGTGCGCTGGATGCGCCGTCGACGTTCACCGGCTCCGGGGGCGCCGTGGTCGGCGTCTATCAAGACGCAGCACACCTCGAGGCATTGCGCGCTGCCTATGCCACCATCGACGCCGCCTGCCTCCCCATCAACTGACTACTCGGTCCTGAATCCGAGGTTGACGCCTACCACTTCGTGGGTCGCAGCCTTCGGTTGGAATCAGGGGACGACGTTGCCGTCGGCATCCACGAACTGGCATCTCTGCGAAGGGTCTCGTCGGTAGATTTCTCCGTTGGGTTGCATGCGCCCTTCGAGAGTGCAGAACTGCTCTTGTGGTTTGTTGGTGGCGACAGCTACTGCAGCACCCACAAGTACGAGGCAGAAACCCAGGGAGATGATTCGGCGATGCAAGGCTTCTCGCTCGTTGGGTTGGATGACGGGTTGCGAGAAACGAACAGGTGTTCGATACTGGTGAGATGGTGGTAACGGCGGAAACAGGAACCGAGGGAGCGTCGGCGGCTGCTGTTGAGGCAGCAGAACTGCTGGCATCGGCGGCCACGCGGCGAGAGCGACCGGCGTTGGCGCCGGAAGTGATCGAGAAGCTGCAGCCACTCAACCTGTCTGGTCAGCGAGTGTTGCCAGTGCCTGAGGTGCTGCAGCCGCTGTTTCCCTGGGGCGGCATCCAGAAGGGCACGAGCCTGGCCGTTGGCGGCAACGGCGGCTGGTCGTTGGCCATGGCGATCATGGCAGAAGCCCTTGGCGCAGAGGGTTGGCTGGCGTTGGTGGGGGCCCCTGATGCAGGCCTGGTGGCGGCTGCTGAGTTCGGGGTTCGTCTCGATCGTGTCCTCGTGGTCGAAACGCCGCCGCTGCATCAGTGGCCAACGGTGGTGGCCTCGCTGCTCGAAGCGGTCGACGTGGTGGCCATCGCTCCCGATGGTCGAGTTGGCCCTCGTGATGCACGTCGGTTGCAAGCCCGCGCCCGTGAGCAGGGCTCGATTCTGCTGCATCTCGATGGCGCCACCACCTGGCCCACCGCGGTCGATCTCACCCTCGGGGTGGCCTCGGTGCGGTGGGAGGGACTGGGGTGGGGTCACGGCTGCTTGCGATCTCGCCGAGCCACCGTGGTGTCGACCGGACGCCGATCAGCAGCAAAGCAGACAACGGCGGAGGTTTGGCTCCCCGGTCCCAACGGCAAGCTCGGTGCAGTCGTCGAGAGCACAGCCGTCAAGAGCACAGCCGTCAAGAGCGCAGTCGTCGAGAGTGCAGTCAGCCCGGTTTCGCTCTCGGTCTTGGCCTGATGGCAGCGAGATGACAGTGAACGCCATTCGTATGGCGGTGGTGTGGTGCCCGGACTGGCCGGTTGTTGCCTGGGGCATTCCGCTCGACGAACCGGCCGTGGTCGTGGTCGGTAATCGCGTTGTGGCGTCGTCACCGGCTGCTCGTGGTGAAGGTGTGGCATTGGGTCAGCGGCGCCGTGACGCGCAAAGCCGCTGCCCAGATGTTGCTGTGCTCGAGCGTGACATTGATCGTGAGGCTCGGTTGTTCGAGCCGGTGGCTGCAGCGCTCGAGGGCCTGACTCCCCGAGTCGAGGTGGTCGGACCGGGGCTGCTGGCGTTCCCCACCCGCGGGCCCTCGCGATTCTTCGGGGGCGACAACAACATGGTGGCCAAGGTGCTCGAGGATGTGACGCCAGTACTTGGCGGGAGGGGAGAGGTGCGAGTCGGGGTGGCTGATGGCATTTTCGCCGCCCGTCTGGCTGCGCGATCGACTGCGGCGGTCGAGGCGCCCATGGTGATCGAGCCGGGAGCAAGCCCTGACTTCCTGAAGGGTTTCCCGATCTCGTCGCTTGATCGCCGAGCGCTGACCGAGGTGTTGGAACGCCTCGGTCTGCCGACGCTCGGAGATTTCGCTGCGCTGCCAGCAAGTGATGTGGTCGGCCGATTCGGACGTGAAGGGCAGCTGGCCCATCGCTTGGCCAGTGGCAACGACGACCACCCGCCCGACCTGCGGCGGCCCGCCCCCGACATGGCGGTCACCTGGATGTTCGAGCCGGCGGCAGAAACCATTGATCGGTGTGCGTTTGCAGCCAAGGCGTTGGCTGACGAACTGCACGCAGCTCTCTCCGCCGATGGTCTGGCGTGTGTGCGAGTGGCGATCGAAGCCGAGACCGACACGGGTGAAGAACATGTTCGCTTGTGGCGGCACGAGGGTGCATTGTCGGCGCCAGCTCTGGCCGACCGAGCTCGTTGGCAGCTCGATGGCTGGCTCGGCATGGCGGCCAGGCGAGCGCCTGAAGTCAACGACATCTCCGAATCCGGTCACGGCATTCGACGCCTCACGTTGATTCCCGATGAAGTCGTCCCAGCCACGGGTCGTCAGCTGGGTTTCTGGGGTGGTCGAGCAGAGCGGGCTGACGATGTCACTCGGGTGGTAGCGAGGTTGCAGGGGCTGCTGGGAGCTGAGGCGGTATCGGTTCCAGAGTGGCGTGGCGGTCGATCGCCAGCGGAACAGATCGTGTTGATTCCTGCCGCTGCGGTCGACTTGGGCGAAGAGCGACCAGCGACGTCGGCCTCGTGGGTCGAGGAGCCGTGGCCGGGTCAGGTGCCGCGTCCGTCGCCAGCAAAGGTGCTGGCCGATCCCATCGAAGTGTCGGTGCTCGACGGTGCTGGTGTTGCGGTTGGAGTATCTGGCCGTGGGGAGCTCTCGGCGCCGCCAGATCACATCCGGTCGAGTACCGGCAGGAAAACTCGTCGAGTGCAAGCGTGGAACGGACCGTGGTCGGCCGAGGAACGATGGTGGGATCCTGCCTCGGTTCGTCGTCGCGCTCGCTTGCAGGTCGTGCTCGCCGACGACTCGGCACACCTGCTCGTGATCGAAGGTGGCGCGTGGTTTCTCGAGGCCACTTACCAGTAGTGAACGGTGTGACATGTGTCAGTGATTCGCACGAGCCGCTCGTCGAAGATAACTTCGACTCTCGAAGTATGTATTACGCAACGATCGATCGAACCCGCTGGTGGAACCGATGAACGCTCGCTCTGAATTCAGCGCTGCCTTCGCGTCGCTGAAGATCCCGAACTACAAGATCCTCTGGTGGGGCGGCGTCTTTTCGTTCATGTCGGTCCAGATGCAGTTCTTGCTGCGTGGCATTCTCGCATGGGACCTCACTGAGCGGGAAGGTGCACTCGGCCTCGTCTACTTCGTCTTCGGTATGTCGATGCTCGTTGCCACACCACTGGGCGGCGTCGCCGCTGACCGGTTCCCTCGGCGCACGGTGCTGCTGGTCAGCCAGGGGGCGCTCGCCATTGGCGCTGCGCTCATGGGCCTTGCCGTCATCACTGACACCATCGAGTTCTGGATGGTGCTGGTCGCCGGAGCCATCCAGGGGATCTCCTTTGGTTTCTACGGGCCGGCTCGCGTTGCCTTTGCCGCCGACCTGGTTGGCCGCGATCAGCTGGGCAACGCCATCACGCTCTCGTTGCTGAGCATGAGTGCCACCCGCATCTTTGCCCCCTCGCTCGCCGGCGTCCTGGCCGGTGTGGCCTTCGTCGGCATCGGTGGTGCTTACCTGCTCTCGGCTGCGTTCTCCGCTGCCAGTTTCATCTCGGTCCTCCGGCTACCCACGATTGCCATCAAGTCACCGAGCAAGCGAAACCCGCTGCTCGACATTGCCGAGGGCGTTCGCTACGTCCGCAAGGACCGCAGCCTGCGACTCCTCGTGGTGACCTCGTTCTTCGTGATCATGTTCGGCTTCAACTACGTGGCGTTCATGCCCGCCATGATCAAGGACATCTTCGACCTCGGTGACAGCTGGCTCGGCATCATCAGTTCCGCCAGTGCGTTTGGCGCCGTTGCGGTGTCGATTCCTCTCGCCAGCCGTGCCGACTCGCCGAAAGCCAAACGAGTCATGGCACTTGGTGGTGTCGGGTTCGGCGGTTTCGTGATCTTGCTGGGCCTCGCCCCCTCGTTCTGGTCCGCCTTCGCTGTGGTGTTCTTCATCGGTGCGTTCACCACGACCTATCAGTCGTTGTCCAACACCCTCGCCCTGCAGATGTCGGACAATCTTCACCAGGGCCGAGTTCAGTCGCTGATGCAGCTGTCGTTTGCCGGCTTCGGTATCGCATCGGCGCCGCTTGGCATCTTGGCCGAAGCCATCGGTCTGCGTCAGGCCTTCATGGTGATGGGCGCCGTGGCGCTCGGGGCATCGGTGATCTACTTCTTGACCGATGTGTTCGGCAAGCCTGAAGGTGCCGGACGAGTGCACCCACTCACTGAAGACTCTCCGACCCATGAGGTCGAACCAGCGCCTGCTCCGGTGGCTGTGCAGCCAGAAGACGCCGATGAAGCCATTGCGCCGAGCGTGAGGCCCGAACAAGAAGTCACTATCGAATAACGGCCTGGACCAGGGGCTGGGACTATCGAAACTGAGAGTCCCAAACCCGTGGTTCGGACCAAAGGACTACTCGAAGGTGATGACGGAGCGGGCGACGTTGCCGGCCTTCATGTCAGCGAAGCCTTCGTTGATCTGATCGAGCGTGATGGTCTTGGAGATCATCTCGTCGAGCTTGAGGCGTCCATCGAGGTACATCTCGACAAAGCGAGGCATGTCGGTACGGAACTGGTTCGAGCCCATGTTCGAGCCGGTCAGGACCTTCTCGTCGAGCAGGGCAGCGCCCATGATCTCGATCTTGGTGCCAACAGGGATGAGGCCGATCACAGTGGCCTGGCCACGGCGACGCAGCATGTTGAAGGCCTGCTCTGCGGTGGGCTTCATGCCAACGGCTTCGAAGCTGTAGTGGACGCCACCACCGGTGAGGTCTTTGACGGCCTCGACGGCATCGGTGTCTGCTGCATTGATCACATGGGTGGCGCCGAGGCTCTCGGCGAGCTCGAGCTTGGACGGGTTCATGTCGATGGCGATGACTTTGTTGGCGCCAGCGATACGAGCGCCCTGAATGGCCGAGAGACCAATGCCGCCGCAACCAATGACGGCAACAGTCGAACCGGCTTCGACCTTCGCTGTGCGGAACACTGCACCAAGTCCGGTGGTCACACCGCAGCCGATGAGGGCGGCCTGCTGGAATGGCATGTCCTGATCGATCTTCACCAGAGCGTGCTCGTGGATGAGCATCTTCTCGGCAAACGATGACAGGTGCAGGAACTGGTGAATGGGCTCGCCATCGCGAGTGATGCGAGGATCTTCACCCTTCTGGCGAACGAGCTCGATGTTCTTGAGTTCGCACGTACTCATGTGGCCGCTGAGGCACTGCTCGCAGTGACCGCAGAACGCCGAAAGGCACGTGATGACATGGTCGCCAGGCTTCACGTAGTGGACAGCGGATCCGACTTCTTCGACAATGCCAGCCGACTCATGGCCCAAAACAGCCGGGCATGGATGGGGGTAGAGGCCCTCCATGAAGTGAAGATCGCTGTGGCACACGCCGGCGGCGACGGTGCGAACGAGCACCTCGCGAGGACCGGGCGAGCCGAGCTCGATGTCTTCGATGTCGAGTTGACCGGGAACGGAGTTGAGAACGGCTGCTTTCATGGGCGGGAGAGTAGTTGTCTCGTCCGCCCCCGTCACTTCGATGGGCTAGTCGGGTGCGACATCCTCATTCGCGACGTAGTGATCGACCGCGCCAACGAAGCGCTCGAGCAGATCAGCCAGCTGGGTTTGTTCGTCTTCGTTGAACTCGCTGAGGATCTGATCGAGCCCGGTGCCGATTCGGGCCGAGATCACTTCGTGGCGGGCTCGTCCCTCCGATGTGGTGGACACCAGGATCGAGCGGAGGTCATCGACAGCTTTCACCCGCTCGGCCAAGCCTTTGTCGACCAGACAGTCGACAGCGCGGGTAGCGGTGGCCGGAGTGATGTGCAGCGCTTCGGCCAGTTCGCCCATACGCATCGGACCGTGCTGAACCAGAACGCTCAGCGCGTCGGCCAAGGCCATGTCGATGCCGTCGGGGCCCATGCCGTAAAACAGATCCTTGATGCGAGACGCAGCAGCGCCACGGCGGATCTCCCGCCATGCACCGCCGATGCGTCGACGGGTCGCCAACTTCACCCGGTGCGTGGGTGCGAGGTTGGGTTGCGAGGAAGCGCCATCCATCGCCGCATTGTGGTGGGCCGCCACGTGAATGTCAGGTTGACTTCAACAACTCTTCCCACGCCAGACGGGCTTCGAGGTCGAGTTGGCGCACCGGGAGCCCGGTTTCTGCAGCCAGAGAGGCCAGGTGGTCGTGTTCGGGCTTGGCCGAGTGCGGACCGATCTTCATGTCGACCGCACGGCCGCGGAGCATGACGGTCTCGAAGCGGCGGGGGAGCACGTGTTTGGTGGCAGCGACCGTTCGGCAGCCGAGCGTGCCGGTCTCGGTGAAGACCATCGAGACGAGCGCTCGGTGGTGAGACGCATCGCTGAGGACACGCAGCTGTGATGCAGCTCGGCCCTTCTTCATGACGATCGGAACGATCCAGGCGTCGTTTGCCCCGGCATCGAGGAGCCGCTCGATTGCCGACGCCAGCACCTCAGGTGTGGTGTCGTCGATGTTGCACTCGATGATCCAGGCTGGCTCATCGACTGGCGCTGAGCCTGATGCTGACGGTGCTGATGGGTCGGGTTCGGTCGACAGAACTTCTGCCGATGTGATCTCGGTGATGGTGATGGCATTGGGGTGGGTGCCGGGATCGCGACCGCCTGCCCCACGAGTTGTCGGGCCGACGACACCAGCGGGTAGCGAGCCCCAGGTGTCAGCCATCGTGACCAAGAGGGCGGCGCCGGTCGGCGTGCAGGTCTCACCTTCGATGTCGAGACCGCGAACGGGAACACCCTCGAGTAGCGCGACGGTTGCTGGAGCTGGAAGGGGAAGGAGGCCATGCGCTGCTTGGACCGAGCCGTATCCGAGACCGACGGGTCCGATCGTGATGTGGTCTGGTGCGATGGCGTCGAGCAGTAGCCAGGCACCAACGATGTCGAGGATCGAGTCGGCGGCACCGACCTCGTGGAAATGGACGTCGTTGATGGAGACACCGTGCTGGGCCGCTTCGACCTCGCCGAGTCGCCGGAACGTGGCTCTGGCCCCCGCACTCGCCCGGTCTGGTAGACCGGCCTGAGCGATGAGTTGGTCGATTGCTGCCCAGTGTCGAGCGTGTGAGGTGCTCGAGGTCTCGACATGCATGCGGTGACAGGCGAGGCCACCTCGAATCGTCTGCTCGAATCGCAGCTCGAACGTTTCGAGCCCGAGCCGATCGAGCGGAGCCAGCACGGCGTCGATCATGGCCTGGTCGCCGACATCGGCGTTCAACTGGCCGGCAAGAGCGCCCAGGAGCATGTCCCCGGAAGCACCGAAGCCTGGATCGATCCACAGGTGGGTCATCAGGCGGGGTTGGTGCCGGTGGGGTTGGTGCCGGTGGGGTTGGTTGCAGTGCGGTTGATGGTCGAGAGGAACCGGTGGGCGGCGCAGGCAGCGCCGTAGCCATTGTCGATGCCGACGAGCGTGATGCCAGGCGCACATGAAGCCATCATCGAATGGAGGGCGGTCATGCCTTCGAACGCGGTCCCGTATCCCACCGAGGTGGGGATGGCGATGATCGGATGGGGGATCAGGCCTGCAAGTACGGTGGGCAGTGCACCCTCGAAGCCGGCCAGTGCCACGACGATGTCGTTGGCCATGATCTCAGGCAGAGCATCAGTGAGGCGATGAAGCCCAGCGACCCCGACGTCGGTGAGTGCGTTTGCTTCGTGACCCATGGCGGTGAGGACCAAACGAACCTCGTCAGCCACGGCAAGGTCGGAGGTGCCGGCGCTGACGACTGAAGCGCTTCGACCTGTCGATGCTCGGTGACGCCAGGTGAGCGTGGGGCCCACATGGGCATCGGGAGCCAGTTCGTCGAGGGCGGCCTGTTGCTCGTCGGTGGCACGAGTAGCGATGACAGCGTCTTCGCTGTTGGCCAAGAAGGAGGCAACGATGTCGACGCATTGCTGGACGGTCTTGCCGGCGCAATAGACAGCCTCGGGCAGACCGAGGCGTTCGGAGCGGCCGAGATCGAGCCGGTGGGCGTCGGTCGATGGGTTGGTCACGAGGCGTTGCCGTTGCTCGGCAGAGCAAGCGCACTGTTCAAATTGCCGCTGCGGAGGCCCGCCAGATCGAGCGTGACGTAGCGGTAACCGGCGGACTGCACAGCGGCGTTGATCTCCGCTCCGAGTTCGGCGGCCCTGACCAGGTCGTTCGCCGGGAGTTCGATGCGGGCGGTGTCGTCGTAGTGGCGGACCCGGACGTCTTCGAGGCCGAGAGCACGCAGCGCGTGCTCGGCTCGATCGATGCGGCTCAGAAGCGGAACGCTGACGGGGGTGCCATAGGGAACTCGCGACGCCAGGCACGGCATGGCGGGCCGGTCCCAGACCGGGAGCGACCAATGCTTGGCCAGGCGGCGGATCTCGACTTTGTCCATGCCTGCGAGGACGAGGGGGAAGGCGGCATCGCGCTCGCGAGCTGCCTCTTGTCCCGGGCGGTGGTCGCCGAGGTCATCGATGTTCACCCCGAGCACCACCGTGGCATTGCGGGCCTCGGCAATGGGGCCGAGCTGATCCATGAGTGCTGACTTGCACCAGTAGCAGCGGTCGCCGGCGTTCTGCAGATACCGCTCGTCGTCGAGTTCTTGCGTCGCCGCTGGCTGCCACGCCACATCGTGATCAGCTGCAAGGGTGCGGCAGTGATCGAGTTCACCAGCCGACAACGAGGCCGAGTCGGCGGTGACCGCAAGCACGGCGTCGGGGGAGAGGCTCCGTCCTGCAGCCGCCAGCACGAGCGCAGAGTCGACGCCACCAGAGAAGGCAATGACCATCGGCCCGACGGCGTGGATGGCGTTGTTCAGGGCAGCCTCGAGTTCGGGGAGGCTCCGCTCGGTGGTGCTGCGGTCAGCAGTGGCGGGCATTCCCACAGCGTAGAGCGGGGGGACCGTCGACCCATTCTCGTGCCGAATCATCGGTTCGTGGCCCCGTGCCCCTGCTGCGCTTTCCGAATGAGTAAAATTCGGCCGCTCGCAGCCGATGGGTGTGGAGCTGAGCCGATGATCGGCCGGCAAATCGAGGGAGAAGTGACATGTCGATGATTCGTAGAGCCACCCTGCTGGCAAGTCGAGCCACTCTGCTGGCAATGTGTGCTGTGGCCTTCGCCGCCTGTGGCGGCGGTGACGACGAGACAGTTCGCGATGCGAACGGCAACGTGATCGCCGGTGGCGAAATCGGCGTGTTCTCGCTCAACGTCGGCGATTGCTTCAGTGATCTGCCAGTTGGTGAGATCAGCTCGGTCAGCGGCGTCCCTTGTGCTGACGACCACTTGTTCGAGATCTACCACCTGTTCGACGTCGACCTCGACGCTTTTGACTCTGCAGCCATCGAAACAGCCGCAGCCGAGGGCTGCAACGGCGCCTTCGAGAGTTACATGGGGGTGCCCGTCGATACGTCGTACTTCAACTTCGAGGCACTCCAGCCGTCTGCTGGCTCGTGGGAGCAAGGCGACCGCGAAGTCGTTTGTCTGGCTACCCCGTTCGACGGTTCCGCCATCTCCGGCACGGCAAAGGGCGCTGGCCTGCTGGCTGAAGCAGCGATTGCGGACACCACGACCACCACAGCGGCTCCGGCCACGACCGAGGGGTCAGCTGAAGAAACCACCTCGACCACCGCAGTCCCGGCTGATGAAACCACGGTCACCACCGGAGCCAGCGAAGGCAGTCAGAGTGTCTTCGAGCTGAACGTCGGTGAGTGCTACGTCGATCTCTTTGGCAACCAAGTCCAGACAGTCGAGCCGGTGTCGTGCAACGAACCGCACGGTATTGAAGTCATCGCCGTCTTCGACGTCGAACTGACCGAATACGACGCCGAAGCACTCAAGGCAGAGGCTGAAGTTGGTTGTCTTGCGGCGTTCGAGCCGTACATGGGAGCCACCTTTGCCGCCAGCTGGTACGGCCTCGACTTCCTGTTGCCGTCGACTGGTTCCTGGGATGGAGGCGATCGTGAGGTCGTGTGTGTTGTCTTCCCATTCGAAGACGACGTGTCACAGTCGGTTGGGTCAGCCAAGGGTGAGGGTCGCTTGCTCGGAAGCTGAGCGTCGGCCGCACGCTGCTCGCAAACATGAATTGAACGAAGGCCGGGACGACCACGTCCCGGTCTTCTGCGATTCTGGGCGGGGTTAGGGGAATAGCGGATAGGCGCTGCGCGCCGTGACTATTCCTTGGATTCAGCGGGTTGACGCACTGCGTGCTCTCCCTATCCGCTGAAGTCCTTAGTCTCACGTGTGTGACTGATCTCGACGAGTGGTTGACAGCGATCGACTTCGACCCGGCGTCGTCATGGCTGGCGATGGGAACTCGCTCGCTCGGCGATGAGCCATGGCTGATCATCGACGCTCAGCGCGATGCTGAGCTCGAGTTGCGGGCCGAGCTGATCGAGCAACGCAGAGCCGAAGTCATCAGCGCTCCAGTGTCTTCAGTCGCCGCCATTGCCGAGACGATGGCCTTCGTGGAAGCGGCCGGCTTCGAGGTCGAGCCAGCGTCGGTGCCCGCCGAGGAACCAGGGGAGATGCTGGCACGGCTCGGTCGTTCGGTCGCCGAAGACTTCTGCATGCTGCGAAGGGGGCCGGTCGAATGGGAGTTCGAAGCGGCGGTGCTCTGCTTCCCTTCGAGGTGGCGACTGACCGATCGCATCGGGCGGCCGCTGCGGGAAGTCCACGGACCAACCCGTGGTTTCGACCCGGTGTTGGCCAGCCGAATCACCTCACTGCTCGACCGGATGGGCGATCGCATCGTGCGTCGCCGCAACTGGTTCATCCACCCCGATCCGGCGCTCTACCAGCCCGACCGCCCTGCCTCGGAGCCAGTGGCGCACGGCGCTGCGGTGTCGAACGAGTTGTTCCTGCGGAGCGAACGTCAAACGCTGCGAGCCTTGCCAGCGAGCGGTCGAGTGCTGTTCACGATCAAGACCCAGCAGTGCTCGGTTGGTGATGTGATCGCAGACGATGAGCGTCGTCGGCGCTTTCTGGCCTATGTGGCCGAGGCGCCAGCCGATCAGATCGAACATCGAGGTGTCAGTCTCGAACAGCGTGATGCGCTGTTGGCTGCCCTCGCTTCGGGCGAGCAGGTCAGTTCGAGCGAGCAATGAACAGTTCGACTGGAACGCTGCCCTCTTCGTAGGGCTCGTCGAAGAGTGGTGTCGCCGCGGCGAGGACCACGCCATCCCCGATGGCCAGGTAAGCGAAGGCGGGATAACCAAAGGCCGAGGTCGTGGTCTCGTGATGCCAGGCCATGCCATCGAGCGACCAGCTGATGTAGGTCTCGGGCCTTGTCCGATCGAGCGGTTCGGTGCCGAGAGCGGGCGGCCCGTCGACGACAGGCACGGCCCATGGCTCGTTGGTGCTGATCGTGTTCGTCCCGGCCAACCCTGATGGGCCGACGAAGGTCTGGCTGAAGGGTCGGAAGTCTTGATCGACTGGTCTCCAGGACGCGCCAAGGTCGTTTGACTCCAGCAGCTCGTAGCTCTCCCACTCGTTGGCGTAGAGCGTGCGACCATCGCTCAGCAACGTGGCGATACGGGTGTCGGGTTCGACCCGGCTGAAGCCGTCAGCGCTCTCGAGGTAGATCCGTGAGGTTTCGGCATCAGAGCCGATCATGACGATGCCGCTGGCCGTCACGGTGATGTCGCCGATGAAGGTGTCGGCCGGGTCGAGTTGCACAGGGGAGAACGCTGGTTCGTTGCCGTCGAGCTGGTCGAGATCGAGTTGGAGGAGGTGCGAGCTCTCGTCTTCTCGGAAGAAGGCGCTGACCAGCAGGGTCGTGCCGCGGATTGCGGCAGTGACGATCTGTGAGCCTGGGTTGTCGGCGCCATCGGCCAGGTCGGGCGAGCGGATGTCGCGCTCGAACCATGTGTCACCGTTGTCTGGGCTGAAGTGGATGCGTGCGATGTTGCCGGTGGCGTTCGGTTCGCCGTCGGTCGAGGTGACCGATGCTCTGGTCTCGCCCCACACCGCAAGCGCCTGGCGCGAAACGGCGAGATCGCGCACTTCGATGTCTTCGAAGGTGCGGCCGGCACCGGTCCAGGTTCTTCCGTCTGGCGACGTCAGCAGCTCGGTGAGGCCGTCTTCGCGAGTGTTGACGGTGACGAACTGTGTGCTCGACCACACGATGTATCCGAGGGAGAAACCGGGGTGTTCGATGCGTTCCCAGTCGAGCCCCTCGCCCGTGTCGATCGGGACGAACCCCTCAGGATCGCCGGGGTCGGCCGCCTGGGTGAATGTTGCCTGTGTGGCCTCGCCAGCCGCCGACGTGCATGCCGCCGATCCAAGAGCGAGCAGGCAGATCACACCCACAACGCCTCGCCGCCGACCTCGTCTCGCCATTTCCCTATCATCGCCCCAAATCCCCCCGAACTGCGGAGTCGTAGCCTCAAAAGTGAGGGTGGAATGCCGCAGAACGGTCGGTGGGGTGGAAGGTGGCGCGATCGAACAGGTGTTCGGTATGGTGCCTCGATGGGATTCGGGAATCCACCGGTGCCGTGGCGCACCATTGAACAAACACTCTCTGACGGGTCAGCAGACAAGCCCGAAGGGGCCGATGGTGGCGACAGCCCGGCATGGTCTCGCAAGCGCAAGGCCTATGAAGCGCCGGCGCTGGTTCGCAGCCCCAGCCAGCAGCGCTACGCCGAGCTCCACTGCCACACCAGCTTCAGTTTCCTCGACGGCGCTTCGTCGCCAGAAGAGCTGGTGGAAGAAGCTGCACGGCTCGACCTGCAAGCGTTGGCGGTCACCGACCACGATGGCTTCTACGGCGTGGTCAGGTTTGCCGAGGCAGCCAGGGACGTCGGCCTGCCCACCGTGTTCGGCGCCGAGCTCACCATCGACAAGCTCGACATCACCCCCGGCCAGCCCGACCCCGACGGCGGCCACCTTCTGGTGCTCGCCCGCGATCCCATCGGGTACGCGGCGCTGGCAAGGGTGATCAGCGAAGCCCAACTGGCGGGGGAGAAGGGCGCTCCCCGAATGAGCATGGCCAGCCTCGATCGCTGGCTCGAGCCCGGCGAGGTCGATCACTGGATGGTGCTGACGGGTTGCCGCAAAGGGGCGGTACCTCGATCGCTCGAGCGCGAAGGTCCGGCCGCAGCTGAGCGAGAACTCCATCATCTGATCGCCCGGTTCGGCCGTGCCAACGTGGCCGTCGAGTTGTGGGATCACGGCGCCCCACTCGACAGTGCCCGCAATGACGCCATGGTCGAGATCGCCATGCGGTCCGGTGTCGACATCCTCGCCACCAACAACGTGCACTACGCCTTCCCCGCGAGGCGGCGGCTGGCCACGGCCATGGCTGCGGTGCGCTCCCGCCGAAGCCTCGACGAGGTCGAGGGTTGGCTACCCGCCGCCTCTGGCGCGCACCTGCGGTCTGGTGACGAACAAGCTCGACGTTTCGCCAGGTATCCGGGCGTGGTCGAACGGGCAGCCGAGCTCGGCCTGGCCTGTGCGTTCGACCTGCGCTTGATGGCTCCGAACCTGCCGCCGTTTCCGTGCCCTGATGACTCGAATGGCATGCCGGTCACCGAGATGGCCTACCTGCGGCAGTTGGTCGAAGAAGCTGCGGTCAGCCGATATGGCCCTCGCAGCGGTGAGTACGTGCCGGGGGCGTGGGCTCAGCTCGATCACGAGCTCGACCTCATCGAACATCTCGACTTTCCTGGCTACTTCCTGGTGGTGTGGGACATCGTCGAGTTCTGTCGCAAGGCGGGCATTCTCTGCCAGGGCCGTGGCTCGGCCGCGAACTCGGCGGTCTGTTATGTGCTCGGCATCACCAAGGCCGATGCGGTCAGCCTCGGGCTGTTGTTCGAGCGGTTCTTGGCCCCCGAACGTGACGGTCCGCCCGACATCGACCTCGACATCGAATCCGATCGTCGTGAAGAAGCCATCCAGTACGTCTACAACCGGCACGGCCGTCGTCATGCCGCGCAGGTGGCCAACGTCATCACCTACCGAGCGAAGTCGTCGGTGCGAGATGCAGCCAAAGCGCTCGGATATGCGCCCGGTCAGCAAGATGCGTTCTCCAAGAGCCTGTCGGGCTGGAGTGCCCTGAAGCATCAGGTCGAGCCGATCACAGGGCCTGGACGCGTGCCGTTCGCTTCGCTCACTAACCGAGTTTCGGCGCCAGGGCGCCAAAACGTCGAACGGGGAAAGACGGGGCCGACGTCGACGCCAGCGCCAGAGCCGCGAGGTCCGAAGGACACCGTCGAACTTCCCGACGATGTGATCGAACTCGCCGTGCAGTTCGAGGACCTGCCTCGGCATCTCGGCATCCATTCAGGCGGCATGGTGATGTGTGATCGGCCCGTGATCGAGGTGTGCCCGGTCGAGTGGGGGCGCATGGAGAACCGAACGGTCTTGCAGTGGGACAAAGAGGACTGCGCCGCTGCCGGGTTGGTGAAGTTCGACCTGCTCGGCCTGGGCATGTTGTCAGCCCTGCACTACAGCGTCGATCTCATCCAAGATCACCACCCCGAAACGCTCGAGCGTCTCGGCATGACCAACATCGACGGAGCGCCGGTCCTCGACCTGGCCGCCCTCGAACAGGACCCAGCGGTCTACGACATGTTGTGTCGAGCCGACTCGGTCGGGGTGTTCCAGGTCGAGAGTCGAGCTCAGATGAGCACGCTGCCTCGGCTTCGACCCCGCACGTTCTACGACCTCGTGGTCGAGATCGCACTGATCCGGCCCGGCCCGATCCAGGGCGGATCAGTTCATCCCTACATCCGTCGCCGCAACGGTCAGGAGCCGGTCACCTACCTGCATCCGCTGCTCGAGAATTCGCTCGAAAAGACGCTTGGTATTCCGCTGTTCCAGGAGCAGTTGATGCAGATGGCGATTGATGTCTCGGGGTTCACTGCGGCCGAAGCCGATGAGTTGCGGCGGGCCATGGGGTCCAAGCGCAGCAGGGCCAGGATGGAGAAACTGAAGCTGCGACTGTTCGAAGGCATGCGAGCCAAGGGCATCACCGACGACATCGGCGAAGAGATCTGGACCAAGCTCGTGGCCTTCGCCAACTACGGCTTCCCCGAGAGTCACTCGATCAGTTTCGCCTATCTGGTCTACGCCTCGTCGTGGATCAAGCTGCACTACCCGGCAGCGTTCTGCGCGGCGTTGCTCAACGCACAACCCATGGGCTTCTACTCGCCTCACTCGTTGGTGCAAGACGCCCGTCGCCACGGGGTGGCCACGTTGCCGCCGTGTGTGAATCGGTCGGGGGCCGGTGCAGTCTTGGAGCGCTCGGGGGAGGGGGTCACGGCTCCGCCCATTGCCTTGTTCGGTAGTGAGGCAGGCAGCAGCGAAGACGGGGCTGCGCAGATCGATCGCGAGCGATGGGACCACGGCTGGTCGGTGCGGATGGGCATCGACTCGGTTCGTCACATCGGGGCTGAGGTGGCGAAGGCCATTGCGACCAACGGACCGTACGAGTCGATCGAAGATGTCGCCAGGCGAGGCTGTCCCGAGCGGCCATTGAATGTCGAGCAACTCGAAGCCATGGCCACCGCCGGCGCCTTCGACACGTTCTCAACTGGCGCCAGGAATGGTCGTGGAGGGGTGAGTTCGCGGCGGGAGGCGCTTTGGACCGCTGGCGCTGTGGTGCACAGCGGCGACAACAAGCTCGAGGGCATCGTCACCGGCATGGTGGCCCCTCAGCTACCGGGCATGAGCGAGCAGGAAGAAGCAATGGCCGACTTGTGGGCCACCGGTGTCGCCGCTGACGGTCACCCCACCCGTTTCCTTCGGGACCAACTCGACGAGATTGGTGTGATTCCCGCCGACAAGCTGCACCTGGTCGAACATGGCACCAAGGTGTTGATCGCTGGAGTGATCACGCATCGTCAGCGGCCAGCCACCGCATCGGGGGTCACGTTCATGGGGCTCGAAGACGAAACCGGGCTGATCAACGTGGTGATCTCGGTCGGCTGCTGGACTCGCTATCGCCGCATTGCCAGGAATGCCGTGGCGTTGTTGATCCGTGGCCGATGCGAACGGCAGGGGGCTGTGGTCAACATCACCGCCGAGAAGCTCGAGCACCTCCCGGTCGGCAGCACCTCGATGAGCCGTGACTTCCGATAGCGGCGAAACACCCTTGTCTGGTTCGAACGGCCCTTTCAGACACCGTTCTCAAGCCGGGTGGGAATACTGCCGAAACTGTGAGGTATGAACGCAAATGATCGTTTGTCACGTCGATGGGTCGGTATTGCACTCGCTGGTGCGATGACGCTTGGTGCCTGCGGTTCCAGCGCGACAGATGATGCCTCCACCGTCGACGGAACTGAGGCACCGAGTGAACTGGCGCTCGATGCCACCGACGTCGACAGCACCGATGTCGACAGCACCGACACCGACAGCACCGTTGTCGACAGCACCGACACCGATACCGACATCACTGAGCCCGAGGAGAAGCGGACCGACTTCACCGCCGACGATTTCGAGACTCTGGATGACCTCTCCACCGTCGAGCTCACGCCGGAGATGTTCGAGGAGCTGAAGACTGACGAGACCTCTCGGGCCGCCGTTCTCATCGAGATGGAAGCTCAGGGCCTCGACGCCGAAGAAGCAGCGTGCTTCCTCGACAACGTGTCGTTTGGTCTTTTCGTCACCTTCGGCGCTGGCGAGCAGCCAAATGACGCGCAGTTCGGTGAACTGCTCACGCTGCTCGACTCGTGCGAGATCGCTTTCGGCGCAGAGAGCTGACAGGCTCGCCGGGTGGAGCCCGGCACCCAGAACGATCTGACAACTGACGTCCTCGACGGGCGAAACGGTTGGGTTCAGGTTGGCGCTGCCCTTGTGTCGATGCTGACGGTGTTTGGTGTTGGCTACAGCTTTGGTGCCTTCTTCGAGTCGATCACAGCGGAGTTCGACGCCGGCAGTGGCGCGACCGCGCTGGTGTTCTCGATCACCATCAGCCTGTCGTTTGCGCTCGCTCCATTCACCGGTGCGTTGGCTGACCGTTTTGGACCTCGCCCGGTGCTTCTCACCGGCGCAGCCGCTCTCACCGGTGGCCTCCTCATCACGTCGCAAGCAACCAGCATCGTGATGGCGTACGTGACCTACGGGTTGGGTGTGGGGCTGGCCATTGCGTGCGGGTACGTGCCGATGGTTGCGCTCGTTGGTGGCTGGTTCGTCGAACGAAGGGCCTTGGCTCTTGGCATGAGTGTGGCCGGTATCGGGTTGGGCACCCTGCTTGGTTCGCCACTGTCGGCCGCTCTCATCGAAGCCACGTCATGGCGAACGACCTTTGTGATCTACGGGATCGGCGGCGGCGTGCTGATGTGCCTCGTCGCTGTGGTGGCCAGACCTGGCCCGGCGGCCCAATCTTCACCGGGGCTTCGCTCGTTCCGGGAGCTGATGGCGATCCGAGACTTTGCGTCGCTGTATGCCTCGTCGTTGTGCGTGACGTTCGGGCTGTTCGTCCCGTTTGTGTTCCTTGCCTCCTACGCGGAAGACAGAGGTGCCGAGCCCGTGGCAGCTGCGTCACTCGTCGGCTTGATCGGAGGAGCCAGCGTGGTCGGGCGACTCGGGTTGGGAAGCCTGGCTGATCGAGTGGGCACAGTACGGCTCTACCGGGTGTCGTTCGTGACAATTGCGGTTGGCCACGTGGTGTGGTTTCTCGCCGGCGAACGATTCTGGATGCTGGTGCTCTACGCGATGGTGCTGGGCATTGGCTACGGCGGCTTCATCGCGATCAGCCCGGCCGTGGTGGCGTTGCGATTCGGCTTGGAAGGCATGGGGGGCGTGCTCGGCACGCTCTACACCTCGGCTGCGGTTGGCAGCCTCGCCGGGCCACCGCTTGCCGGTCTACTCATCGACAGCGCTGGCTATCGAACCGCGATCGCCGGTGCTGTCGTGATGAGTTCTCTCGGCTGGGTGATGCTGCTCCGACTGTCGCCAGACGAACCAAACGTTGCAGCGGCGGCTCGAGCCTGACCGCTGCCGCTCCTTCGTCGTCGCTGCCGCGAAGGAAACTAGGCGTTCTCGTTGGCCCGGTCGGCCTTGAGCTGCTTCTGGCGACGAGCCCGCTCGTTCGGGTCGAGAGCGACCTTGCGCAGACGGGTGTGGTTCGGCGTGACCTCGACACATTCGTCATCAGCAATGAACTCGAGCGACTGCTCGAGGCTGAGTACCTTCGACGGAGTCAGCTTGACGGTTGCATCCGACGATGAAGCGCGGTGGTTGGTCAGCGCCTTTTCCCGGCACACGTTGACTTCCATGTCCTCGGAGCGGCTGTTCTCGCCAACGACCATGCCGTTGTAGACCGCAGCGGTGGGCTCGACCATCATCTGCGCCCGCTCTTGCAACGACATGAGCGCATAGGCAGTGACGGGACCCTGACGGTCGGCGATCAGCGAGCCGGTGCGACGGGTGCGAAGCTCGCCGAACCATGGCTCGAAGTCTTCGAAGGTGTGGTTGATGACGCCAGTACCGCGGGTCTCGGTGAGGAACTCGGTCCGGAAACCGATGAGGCCACGTGAGGGCACGAGGTAGTCGAGACGAACCCAACCGGTGCCGTGGTTGACCATGTTCTCCATGCGGCCCTTGCGAGCGGCGAGGAGTTGGGTGACTGCGCCGAGGTGATCTTCGGGCACGTCGATGGTGACACGCTCGACGGGCTCGTGAACCTTGCCGTCGACTTCCTTGGTCACGACCTGAGGCTTGCCGACCGTGAGCTCGAAGCCTTCGCGGCGCATCTGCTCGACGAGAATCGCGAGCTGGAGCTCGCCACGGGCCTGGACTTCCCAGGCGTCGGGGCGTTCGGTGTTCAACACGCGGAGGCTCATGTTGCCGATGAGTTCGCGATCGATGCGATCCTTCACCATGCGGGCGGTGAGCTTGTCGCCGTCCTTGCCAGCGAGCGGTGAGGTGTTGGTGCCAATCGTCATCGAGAGGGCTGGTTCATCAACGGCGATCACGGGCATGGGACGAGGGTCCTCGGCGTCGACGAGGGTCTCGCCGATGAGGATGTCTTCGATGCCGGCAATGGCGACGAGGTCGCCGGGGCCGGCCTTGAGTGCAGGCACACGCTCGAGGAAGCGGGTGAGGTACATCTCGGAGATCTTGATCCGGGTGATGGAGCCATCAACACGGCTGAGAGCGAGGGACTGACCCTTGACCAGTTCGCCGTTCATCACACGACAGAGCGCAAGGCGGCCGACGTAGGGGGAAGCGTCGAGGTTGGTGACCCATGCTTGGAGCGGGTGACCTTCGATGTAGGTGGGCGGTGGGATGTGCTCGACGAGCTTCTTGAAGAGGGGTTCGAGGTTCTCGCCCTTGACCCCCTGTTCTTCGCTGGCCCAGCCATCCCGGGCGGCGCAGTAGATGATCGGGAACTCGATCTGGTCGTCACGAGCGTCGATGTCGAGGAACAGTTCGTAGACCTCGTCGACCACCTCTTTGATACGAGCGTCGGAGCGGTCGACCTTGTTGACCACCAGGATGACGGGCAGATCCCGTTCCAGGGCCTTGCGCAGCACGAACCGGGTCTGGGGCAACGGCCCCTCGGCCGCGTCGACCAGCAGTACGATTCCGTCGACCATGGTGAGTGCCCGCTCGACCTCGCCACCGAAGTCGGCGTGGCCCGGGGTGTCGACGATGTTCAGGGTCATATCACCCCGGCGGACCGAGGTGTTCTTGGCCAGGATCGTGATGCCCTTCTCCCGCTCCAGGTCGTTCGAGTCCATGATCCGATCGGCGACGTCTTCGTTGACCCGGAACACGCCGGTCTGACGGAGCATGGCATCGACAAGGGTGGTCTTCCCGTGGTCGACGTGGGCCACGATGGCCACGTTCCGAATATCCTCACGCAGTTGTTGTTGGCCCTCGGCCATTGGCGGTTCCTCTCACGAACCAGTACGACCAATCAACGATAGGGCGAGGCCGGTCCCGAATGACCGTGGGGTGTCAGACGACCCACTGCACTACGCTGGAATGCAACATCCGTTGGAGGTCACGATGACCGCGAAACCAGCTCCGGTCGAAGTCTTCGGGGTCCGGTCCGACGGCGAGTTGGTTCCGCTCACCGCCGGATCGTCCACCCCCACCGAGCACACTCCAACGCGTCTCCCCGTCGATGCCGATCGGGTCTGGGTCCTGGACCGGGTCGACGACAGGACCGACGGTTCACCCCATCGGGCCGTCAGGTCGAGACGACCGGGAGGCTACCGGGACCGACCAACGAGGGACGGAAGCCGGGAGGACGTGGTCGCTCCGGTACCGGTGTTGCCGGGTCGAGCCAGCCGGGCGCTGCACACCGGTGCGTTGTTCGCCGATCCGCTGCCGGGGCTCACCGTCGACGTCGACAGTCTGGAGATCGGAAGTCACGGTTCCTCGTGGGACGCCACCGTCACATGGGGGCGGCTGCGGCGCCGCACCCGTCGGGCCATCCTGCGGGCCTACCCGTCACCTTCGGCCAACCTGACGGTCCTGGAGTTGGTGCCGGCACGGTCAACGGCCATCCGTACCAGATCGTTCATTCGAGCGGGTGTGCCGGCCATCGCCACCCTCTGCTCGCGGATCAACCGAGCCGCCGCTACCCGCCCGACGATGCCGACGCTGCCGCTTTCTTGTTCAGCCGAGCACGAGCTCGGGCTCGCGCTCGGGCGCTGACCCGCTCGGGCTGATCTCCCACATCGTCAGGCTGTGACACACCGTCGGCGCTGTCGTC